>Ga0207691_10003645_pt1 | contig 14936 bp, 13 predicted proteins | sample KBSM13metaG_FD_184327 | JGI IMG/M metagenome (GOLD analysis project Ga0207691, IMG submission 184327) | Miscanthus rhizosphere microbial communities from Kellogg Biological Station, Michigan, USA - KBS M1-3 metaG (SPAdes) (version 2) | ecosystem: Host-associated > Plants > Roots > Rhizosphere >... | reverse complement strand
CGCGATGCAGCCGCGTTTTGACGGTCTCTTCGGGAATGTCCAAACACAGCGCGGCTTCGGCCCCGCTCATCTGCTCCACGGCGCGCAACACGAACACGGTCCGGAACTCATCGGGTAAAGCGTCGATCGCGCGCTCCAAAACCGCGCGCAACTGCTGGTCATTCACTTCTTGTTCCGGATTGCGGGGAGACGGCAGCGGCAAGCGAGTCAACTCCTGAACTGCAGGATCGAAGGCATCGAAACGCTGCTCCCGGCGCTTGCGCGCGAGTGCTTCGTGAATGGCGATGCGAGTGACCCAGGTGGCAAAGCTGGCTTCGCCGCGGAAGTCCGCGAGGTGCTCGTAGGCACGCACGTAGGCTTCCTGCATCACGTCCTCGGCTTCGTCATCGCGCTTCAGGATGGCGCGCGTGGCGCGAAACACGCGCCGATTGTGACGACGCATCAGGATCTCGAAGCACCAGGGCTCGCCAGCGCGAATGCGAGCGATCACCGCTTCGTCGCTGAGCCCCAACGATTCGCTCGGATTCGATTCAAGGCTGAGGTTTTCCACGTCTTCCCCGAACTGAGTCGCAGGCCTCGGGGAGGTTCCCCGAAATCGACAGCGGCGGCTGAGATTCTACCAGGAAGCCCAGCCGCGGGTCGGGCTCAGCGCGGAATCGTTAGACTTGCGGCCAGCGCGCCGTCGAGCTTCTTTTCCAGATCGATGCCATTTTCATGCAGATCGAAGGCGAGGATGGCGAAGTACTCCTCCTCGCTGAGGCTGCCCGGGTCGTCGCCCGGCATGTTCTGAACCACGAAATTCGCCACGTCAGCCACCGTGACGAACTTGGATTTGCGGCCCATGGCGCCACTGGGCGGGTCCAACGAAAGCGCATTGGGCCCGACGACGGCCGGGGCGTTTGGCGTCCCTTCGCCGCCTTTGCCGTGGCAGGAACTGCAGTGAGCCCCGTAGAGCTCGCCGCCGCGCGCGACTTGCTCCGTGAAATTCTTGGGGGCCGCGTCCTGAGTGCTTTTGGCGTCGGATGCGCCACAGGCAGTTGCCAGAGTCAACGAGACCAGCAGCATCGCAGCATTGAGGGTTTGCATGCTCATCTGAGCGCGCAGCGCGAGAACGGTTCCCCAAAATCGACGCGGACCGAAATCGAGCTGCCTAACGCAGCGCGAGCTGCACGCGGCCGACGATGGCGAGCAAATCGGTCTGCGTGATGATGCCGAGCAATTTCGAGTCGGCGTCCACGACCAGGGCTTCGCGCACGTGGCCGCGCGATAGCAGCGGAAATAGCTGACTGATCGGGCTGTCTGGGCGCACGAGCTCGAAGGAGATCGAGGGCAATTGTCGGATCTTTTGCGGCTTTGCCGCAGCGGCGGTCGCTAAATCGAGCGCGCCGTGCAGGGTGCCGTGCTCGTCGACGATCGGCAGCACGCGCAGGGTGTGCTCTCGTAGCCGCTCGACAGCGAGCTCACTCGAGTCGTCCGGGTGGATCGTGACCAAATCGCGGGACATGATCTCCGAGCAGAAGATCTCCCCTCGCAGGCGACGGTGCGCGGCCTCTTCGACGTGCCGAAAGAGCGCGACCAAGTCGGCTTGCTCGACGTCGAGCGGCGTGCCCAGACGTTCCAGGGCAGCGGCGATGTCGGACTCGGTGAAGCCCACGCGGAACTCGGGCGGCGCGTCCGCCGTGCCATGGGTCGACACTGGCAGCGCGGCCACGTGCGGGTAGCTCCGGCGCGAAAGGGCATTGAAAATCAGCCCAATCCCCACGAGCAGCAGCGAATTGAGCAGTACGGGGATCAGCGCGAAGCGGTAGCCGGCAGAGGTCACGACCGAACCCCCGATCACGGCGGTCAAGGCGACCGCGCCTGCCGGCGGATGCAAACAGCGAAAGATGCTGGTCAGCGCGATCGTGGCGGCGACTGCCAGCGCGGCCGCGAGCGTGAGATCGGGCACGGCGCGGGCCGCGGTCACCCCCACGAGCGCGGCAATGAAGTTCCCACCCACCACCGACCACGGCTGCGCGAGCGGGCTCGCGGGCACTCCGAACACGAGCACCGTCGAAGCCCCCATGGGCGCGATCAACAGCGGGACCTGCTCGCTAGAGCCGAGCCAGGCGCGCATCACGAGCCCGGTCGTGAGCAAGCCCGTGAAGCCGCCCAGAGCGGAGTACACGCGCTCGCTCACTGCTAAACGCGAACGCGCTGGCTTGAAGCGCGAAAGCCAGCCGCGAGAGAGCACGCCGAAGTTCATCGCGCGCGCATATATCGGTCGTCACGGCATTTGTCCATCACCGCGAACGGCCAAATCCTGCGCGGCTATTGGCTCGGTTTGAAGCCGCGCTCGAGCGCGCGCTCGAGCGCGCTCGAGAGTGGCGCTTGCTTTCGATTCACCACCGGCAGGGACGGCGCGCGCTGGGCGTTGAGCGCGAGCCAGTGCGCCTCTTCTTCGGGCACACTGCCCTCGTCGTAGATGGCTTCGACCGGGCACTCGGGCACGCACGCGCCGCAGTCGATGCACACCGCCGGATCGATGTAGAGCATCTCGGCGTCGCCGTGAAAGCAGTCGACCGGGCACACCGCGACGCAGTCGGTATAGCGACAGCGAAGACAGCTTCCGGTGACGACGAAGGTCATCGCTCAGTGCTTGAAGGCGCGCACGATCTTGACCAGCTCGCTCACCTCGTCCCCCTTTTCGGCTAGGTCGGGGTTGGAGGGCATGGCAGCGCTCTTACCGACCGCGGCGCCTCCCTCGACGATCGTCTTTTTGATGTGATCGTCCGTCACGCTCGCTTGCCAAGTGGCGTCGGAAAAGGCGCGCGGCTTGGGATTGAGCGCGGCCGCTCCGGGACCGTCACCCGCGCCGTGGTCGCCGTGACAGACCACGCACTTCGTCGTGAAGAGCTTGCGCGCGTCTGCCGCGGGGTCGGCTGGCGGCTCTGGCGGCTCGGCAGCCGTGACCGCCTGACTGCTGGCGGCGGGGGCATCCGATGCCGAGTGCTTGCTGCAAGCCGAGGACAAGGGCAGCACCAGCAGTAGAACGGAGAGAGCGCGCGCGGGCATCGAGCTCATGATGTTGTTCCTTCCTGATTGATAGTGAGAACGAGAATCAAGCGGCGATTCAGACGCGAACGATGCGAACGAACGGGAGCTTCAAGCGCGGCACGGTTCGATCATTTTCGTTGAGGCGGCGTGCGTGCGCGGCCAGCAGATCGCTGCGAGTCAGCATCCCGATCACGATCTTGGGCGTCGCCCTCGCGACGACCGGCAGGCGCCCGACTCCGAAGCTTACCATCAGATCCGCCGCCTCGCGTAGGGAGTTGTCCCCGAACACCACCGCCGGCGCGCGCGTAAGCAGTTCTGCAACTCTGGTCTCGCGCGCCTCCCGCGCCTCCCGCGCCTCGGCAGCCTCGGCCGCGCGGGCACCGTCCGTGATTTCGTGGCGAGTGACGACACCCAAGAGCTCACCGCTTTCGTCGACGACGGGGAAGCCGTGGTGCCGACTGCCCGGAGCGCCCGACTCGAACCATTTGCGTAGCTGAGCCAAAGTGTCGCTGGCCGCGAAGGCGATCACCTCTTTTGCCGCAAAATCCGCGACGTGCACCTGATCCAGAAAATCCGCCGCATATTCACTGGGCACGCGCACGCCACGACGCGCGATCTTCTCGGTCATGATCGTGTTGCGCATCAGCAAGCAGGAGACCAAAAACGCGGCGCTGCAGCCCCCGAGCAGCGGCAGCAGACCGAGCGGTTGTAGCGTGGTCTCGAAAGCGAACACCACGGAGGCGAGCAGCGCCCGTGAGGCTCCGGCAAAGATTGCGGCCATGCCCACCAGCCCGGCGATGCGCGGATCGATGCCCAGCCCTGGACACGCGAGCGCGGCCAATGCACCGAGCGTCGCGCCCAGCCCACCACCGATGGTGAACAGCGGCGCGAGCGTGCCACCCGAGGTACCGCTGCCGAGCGCGATGGCCCAGGACACGAATTTGAGCACGAACAGCACGAGCAGGGCTTGGCCCGTCAGCGAGCCAGACAAGACATGCTCGATGTTGTCGTAGCCGACGCCCATCGTGCGCGGCGCGAAGTAGCCCACGCCGCCCACGGCGAGACCACCAATGGCCGGCCACCACATCCAATGAATGGGCAGCTTCTCGAAGGCGTCTTCCACGGCGTACACCGCGCGCGTGACAAAGGTGGCGACGACGCCAATCACAGCGCCGAGCAAGATGTAAAATGCCAGCGCCTCGCCGCTCGGTTGTGCCAGTTGAGGCATGGCAAAAACCGGCGCCGAACCGAGCAACGCCATGCGCACGCCGGCCGCGGTCGCACTGGCCAACGCCACCGGGATGATCGATCGCGGACGGAGCTCGAACAGCAGCAGCTCGACCGCCAGCAGCACGGCGGACACTGGGCTGCCAAACGTGGCTGCCATACCCGCCGCGGCGCCGGCGGCCAGCAGCGTCTTGCGCTCGACCGCAGACGTTTTCAGCAGCTGACCGACGAGCGAGCCGAGCGCACCACCGGTCGCGATGATCGGACCCTCGGCGCCGAATGGACCACCCGTGCCGATGGCGATCGCGGCGGACAACGGCTTGAGGAAGGTGAGCCGTGGCGGGATGCGGCTCTCGTTGGTGAGCACTTGCTCCATGGCCTCGGGAATGCCGTGGCCGCGGATGGCTTTCGAGCCGAAGCGGGCCATCAAGCCCACGAGCACACCGCCCAACACCGGCACGAAGATGACCAGCCACCCGAGATGATGGTCGGCGGGTGCCGCCGGCCGAACCGACAAGCGCCCGAGGAAGGCCAGATTGGTGACCAAGGCGATCAGCCACACCAAGACGCGCGCGACGATGCCCGCGACGAACGCCACGCCGATCGCCAGGGCACTGATGAAAATCACGCGCGGACCCACCACGCTGGCCACGCGCGGAACGTGGGCCGCAGAAAGCGTGGGCGAGAGCGAGGGCGAGACCGGGAGCAAGCCCGTCGTGGAAATCGGAGTCTGACGGTCAGCCATTGCGCGAGCGACCTTTCGCGACCAGCGCGGGACCCTCTTCGAAGAACAGGCTCGGAACCTGCTGGGAAACGTCGGCGGCCTCGACGACTTTGCCGAGCAGCCGCGAAAGCGTCTTGATTTCGGCCTTGGGCAGCTGCGAGAGCGCCGCGATCAAGCGATCCTGCGCGGCCTCCGGCGCGCTCTCGAGCAGCCCGCGCCCGGTGCGCGTGAGGCTGAGGTCGACCCGGCGACGGTCGGTCTTGGAGGTGGCGCGACGCACGTGGCCGAGCGAAACCAGGCGACTCACCACGACCGAGACCGAGCTCTGATCGGTGGCCGTGTGCGCAGCCAGCTCGTTCACCGAGCACGGACTCTGACGCGCCAAGCACTGCAAAACGAACAGCTGCGCCCCGGACAGGCCCACCCGCTGCTCGGCGGCACGCGATGACACGCGCAACGAGCGCACGATCTGGCGCAGTGAATTGAGCACCACACGGACTTCCGCTGCTGGCTTGTCGCGCTCGTCGCGCTGGTCGTGGCCCTCGCTGACGGCGGGCTGGCGGATTACTTTGGATCCCATGTATGGGTGCCCATACAGCCGGCTCCTCCGCTGCGCAAGCGCTTCGTCGCACGCTGGCTATTTGTGAGGGGGGGCGCTCGTGCTCCAGCAGCGCGGCTCGCGGCGCGCCGCGTTTTCCGCGGGGTTCGGCCGCCGTCGAGGCGCGTTCCTGGGTCGTAACCATGCAATTCGCTGGTTCAGCCCGGGCTCCGGGCGCTAGCGTGCCGGGCATGGACAGCAAATCCCAGGATCTCGGCGGAAGGTTCTCGTTTCCGGGCACTCCGTTCACGGTCAAGCGCGTCGGTTACGGCGCGATGCAGCTGGCAGGGCCAGGGGTTTATGGGCCCCCGCGCGATGTAGACGCCGCGCTCAGCGTGCTGCGTGAGGCGGTCACGGCGGGCGTCAACCACATCGATACCAGCGACTTCTATGGCCCGCACGTAACGAACGAAATCATCCGTCGCGCGCTGCATCCTTATCCGAAGGATTTGCTAATCGTGACCAAGCTCGGCGCGCGGCGGCCAGCCGACAAATCGTGGCAGCGCGCCGACTCCGCTGAAGAGCTCACGCAGGGCGTACACGATAATCTGCGCAACTTGGGGCTGGAGGCGCTCGACATCGTCAACTACCGCGCGATGGGTAGCGTGCACGGTCCAGCGGAGGGCTCGCTCGCCGAACAGGTGGGCGTCTTGGCCAAGCTGCAAAAGCAGGGGCTGATCCGCCACGTCGGCTTGAGCAACGTGACCGCGACGCAGTTAGCCGAGGCGCAAGCGATCACCCCCATCGTGTGCGTGCAGAACAACTACAACCTGGCTCACCGCGAGGACGAGGCCCTGATCGACGACTTGGCGCGGCAGGGCATCGCCTATGTGCCTTTCTTCCCGCTCGGCGGCTTCTCCCCGCTGCAATCCTCCACCCTGTCCTCGGTCGCCGAGCGAGTCGGCGCGACAGCAATGCAAGTCGCGCTGTCGTGGCTCTTGCACCGCTCACCCAACATCTTGTTGATCCCGGGCACTTCATCGCTGGCCCACCTGCGCGAAAACCTGTCCGCCGCGCGGCTCGCGCTCGCGCCGCAGATTCTGGCCGAGCTAAACGGAATCGCCGCCAGCGTAGCGCCCACGAAGCACTGACCTTGGCTCGACTCCAGAGCGCGTCGTTGAGCTGCGCGCCTGTACGAGCTTTCGCTCAGTGCGCGACTGGCGTGGCGCCCGACGAGAGCGCCGAGAACGTGCGCCAGCGCCCGGTGCGCCAGCGCAGGTAGTTGACGATACCGCGCGTGGTTTCGTCCAGCGCCATGCCCAGCCAGATCCCGGTCAGGCCCAGGCCGAACAGCGTGCCGAGTAGGAACGCACTGCTCACGCCGATGCCCCACATCATGCTTCCACCCACCACGGCGGACCAACGAGCATCGCCCGACGAGCGCAAGGCGCCGCCGGCCACGATGTTTACGGCGCGCCCCATTTCACCGACGATGGCGATGCCGAAGAGCGGCGCGGCGAGGTGCAAGATCTGCGGATCGTGGGTCAAAAGCCCCAAAAGCGGGCGCTGAAACAGGGCAAGCAGGATCGCGATCAACAGATTGCCACCGATGGCCAGGCGCAACGCCCGATGCAACTCGCGGTTGGCTTCTTCGAACTTGCCCGCGCCCACGCGGTGCGAGATCGCGATTTGTGTGCCGATGCCCAGCGCGATCGACCACAAGATGGTGCTGATGCTGATGAAGCTCGAGACGTAGGTGCGGGCCGCCAGCGCGCTCGCGCCGTAGGAGATGACGAACAGGTTGATCACGACCTGCGCCGATTGATACGAAATCGGTTCGGTCGCCGAAGGCAGCCCGATGCGCAAAATGGGACGCAAGCGGGCGCGCAACTCGGCCAGCGAGATGCGCATTGGAAAGCGGATGCGCAATTTCAAATGCACGACCGCGATCGTGAACAGCATGCCGAACATCAGCGAGATCACGGTGGCACCGGTCACCGCGGCCACGCTCGGCTTTGGCAAGCCCCACAGGCCCTCGGCCATGGCCGTGTTGAGCGAGATGTTGGTCACGTTGGTGGCCACGGCCTCGATCATCACCCAGCGCGTTTGACCGCGGGAATTGAGCACATTGCCGTAGGCGATCTGCACGGCTTTGAGGAATTGAAAGCTGCCCAGCACCCCCAGATAGGTCTGGCCGTAGGCCTCGCTCGCCCCACGCAAGCCGAGCCACCCGGGTAAGTACGGGTGCAGGATGAACAGCAGCAAACTGACCAGGATGCCGACCGAGAAGTTGAACGCCAACAGGGCGAGGTAGGTGCCCGGCAATTCGCGGTGGCGGCGCGCACCCAGCAGGCGACCGGCGACGCTGGCCCCCGCCTGACCGATCGACGAGAACAGCACGACCGTCGCGCCCAGGAGCGGATTGAGCGCGCCGGCTGCGCCGGCTGCGGCGTCGGAAATCCGACTCAGAAAAAAAGCGTCCGTGAAGATCAGCGACAGCGACAGCGACAAGCTGACGAACAGCGGCCAGGTCAAATGCCACAGACCCGGCAGCTCCGGCGGGGGGTGCGAAGAAAGCGGTGCGACGGACGCACGTGAAGAATCGCCCGGGGGCTGCTCGACGGTGGCTGGCATGAGGGCGCGACCGGCGCGAGCGCTGATCGACGAACTGAGGACATAGCGACGGGTTTCCGTCGCGTCATCTACATTTCCTCCGCACACCTGCGCTTCGGAGCAGGGTATTGCGGAACTGATTCCAGCCAGGCGGGCAGACGAGGCTCCATTTCAGCTGGACGACAGCCCATCGGGTCTAAGGTAGGCATTTTCCGTGATCGATCGCGCTCGGCCGGGTGATAACTGAAGCGATGAGCGACCTCAGCCTGGCTTTGGACGGACCGCCAGAGGCCAACGCTCGAGGCACCCTGGGTAAGCCAGAGACGCGCGCACGGGCACTGGTCAATGACCACTTCGACTTCGTATGGCGTTTGCTGCGGCGGCTGGGCGTCCCGGAGGCAGACGCGGACGATGCGGCCCAGCAGGTGTTCATCGTCGGCACGCGCCGCTTGGCCGACATCCCGCTCGGCAACGAGCGCACTTTCTTGTACGGCGCCGCGCTACGCGTGGCGTCGACCTTGCGCCGCAACTCGGCGCGGCGCGAGCGCTTCATCCGCAGCGTCGCGGGCGACTCCGAAGCAAGCGCGCGCAGCCCGCACGACGAGCTCGAGCGACGTCGAGCGTTGGCATTTTTGGACCAGCTGCTGAGCAGCATGGACGACGACCAACGCGAGATCTTCGTGCTGTGTGAAATCGAAGAGCTGACTGCTCCTCAGGTCGCCGCCATCGTGGGCGTCCCGGTCGGCACCGTGGCCTCGCGCTTGCGACGCGCACGTCACTCGTTCGGCGCAGAGCTCAAGCGCCTGAAAGCACAAGGAACGTGACCGAAACTCCAAGCTCTGACAGTTTTTTCGACAAGCCCGAAGGCGAGCTCGAGGCATTTCTGCTGCGCATCGCCCGCGCAGACGCCGCACCGAAGGCGGCACGCGAGCGAACCTTGCAAGCGGTCGGCTCCGTGGCCTTGGGCCTCGGCGTGCTGTCCGGCACCGCAGCGCTTGGTTCTCGAACCACCTTGCTCAAAGGCACGAGCTGGCTAGTGGCCAAGTGGCTCGCGGCCGGGATGGGTACGGGCTTGTTCGGCGTGGCCGTCACGCAGGGCGTGCAGCAGCTCGTGAGCGAGCCCGCTTCGAGCCCGGCGTCACACGCGCTCAGCGCGCCACCCCGAACCCCCGTGCGACCCAATCTGAGCTCTGCGCTGGTCGCGCCCGATAGCGTCACTGCAGTGGCCGAAGCGGAGCCGCCTGCGCCGTCAGCGACCGCCCCGGCGACCCCGGCCCCGGCGACCCCGGCCCCGGCGACCCCGGCCCCGGCGACCCCGGCCCCGGTGGTCCGTGCCCCCGAGCGAACCAGCGCAGTAGCGCCGGCAGCGATCGGCCCAGGGTTTTCAATGGCACCTGTCACGAGCGCTGCTCGTGAACCGAAGGGCCCGCCAGCGACGTCCAGTGTTGCGGCCGAAGCCCCTGCGCCCGCAAACAGCCGGAGCTCCCTGACTCGTGAGCTGACCATCCTCGAGCAAGTGCACAGCGCGCTGGCCCAACATGCCCCCGGCCGTGCCTTGCAAGCGCTCGACGACTATCACGCCGAGTTTCCTCGCGGCTCATTGCAGATCGAGGCCGCAGCCTTGCGCGTGGAAGCGGTCGGACAAAGTGGCAATCACGCGCTCGCGCAGCGGCTCGCTCGCGCCTTCCTGGCCAGCTATCCGAACAGCCCACTGGGCGCCCGTGTGCGAGCCTTTTCCGAGGTGTTCGTGGGCGACGCGCCGAAACCGTGATCGATCTGGACGGTTCCGGAGATTAGAAAGTGTGCGGGGCCTACCAGTGGAAATAAAAAAGGGCCCCAGCATGCGCAGTCTCGGCCGCCTTGCGGGCTGAGCGCGCTCCGGGGGTGCAAGCGCGCGGGGCGCTAGGGGGCGGTAGTGACGTGTCAGGGGGGGCATACCGCTGCCCGCAGCGGCGGCTAACCGCCGAGCCGCAGAGGCCGGGCACGGGCAGGTTTACGGGTGGTTGAAGCGCGCGACACCCGGAGGGGCCTCTGGTAGCTTTCGCGCCCCGTGCGGACCTCCCTTCGAATCATCGCTGTGCTCGCTGTGTCGTTCGCTGCTTGCGGCGGGGGGAAGACCAGCAACGAACCGGCCGCCCACCCGACGATCGTGCACCGCCCGAACACCCCGACGGTCTCTCTCTCGCCGACCGTGCCGCATCTGTCCTCGTCCGCGCTCGCGCGGGTGCCGGCTGGCACGTTCGGGCCGTACCTGGGAATGCGCGCGAGCGGAGGGCTCGCGCTCTGGGCCAGCATGCTCGACGACACCCGCTTTTGGTACGCGCGAGCGCTCTCGAGCAACGGTGAAACGAGCGGTGATGTCGTGCTGCTCGGCGAAGCGCCCAGCGAGCTCGGTCTGGTCACCGTGCGACCACTACGCGACGGCTTCGCGCGGCTCAGTAGCCACAAGACGAACGACGGTGAGCTCGTCACTTTGACGCTGCTTTCCAAAACCGGCGCGCTGGTGGCCGGGCCGACCTCGCTCGGGCGCAGCAGCAAAGCGGTGCTTTGGGTCGAAGCCATCGCCAATGCGCACGGCGCGACCGTGCTGTGGGCCGCAAGCGGCGCTGGACGCGCCGAAATCTGGAGCGTCGAAGTGACGCCCAAGGCCGAGCTGTCAGCTCCGGCGCGACTCCTGGCGCGAGATGTGGGGGCCTGGCAAGCAGTGTCGTTCGGCAAGGGCATCGCACTCGCAGTGACCCACGTGGGCAAGGGCAACACCCATGGGCCGATCGAAGTCAGCTTGCTGAACGGCGCAGAAGCAGCCGCGCCGATCCTGGTCAACCCGCAAATTAGCGCCGATCTCGACTTGGACATCGCCTCACTCGGCGATCGCTTGGTGCTCGCCTGGTCCGATCATCGCGGCGGTGAAAATCGCGTCTTCAGCGCGGCGATCGACAATGGCGGCAAGCTGATCGCCGCCGCGGCTCCCGCCACGCCGCCGCTCGGCGAAGAAGCCGTGCTGCGCGTGATCGCCCCCGCCGAGGGCAGCACGCGCGGCTACCTGGCGTGGGAAGCGCTGGACGCCCAGAGCGCGAGCTACCGCACCTTTCAGGTGGCCGAGTTCCAAGCCAACGGTCGCGTGTCGAGCCCGCGCGGGCTGTTCGAATATTGGAAGATGGATGGCTCGATGCCCGAGATCGCCGCCAGCCAGCGCGGTGTGTCCGTGCTCACCCTGGCGCCCGTGTGCGAACGCGACGCGGAATGCACCAAAGCCGCGCCGATCGCGCCGGTGCTCGTCGAATTCGGCGCGGACTTCGGCATTCGCAGCACGGAGCCTCTGTGGCCCGTGGGCGGGGCTGTGCCCAGCAGTTTGGCTTGGAATCTGACCTGTCCGAACACTGCCTGCTTCGCGCTCACGGCCCAGAACGGCGTCCCCTCACCGGTCGCGCTGACTCGACTCGAGCACATCTCGGACACGTACCGCTCCCCCGCGCAGCGCGTGGAGTTGCCACCGCCCCCGCGCATCATCGGCGACGAAGCGCTGGCTGAGACCGCGCCCCTGTCACAGATCGCGCTGACCCAAACCAACGCCGGCGTGCTGCTCGGTTGGCTCACCGATTTCGATCCGACCACGCCTTGGGTCAAGTTGAAGAAGCCCACCGCCGACGGTCGCTTCGAACCACTGCGCGCGCGGCTGGATCTCCAGGGCTTCGCGGCGAGCGCTCCGTTCACGCCACTTGCGGCGGCCGAGAACCTGTCGCTGCGCGCGCACTCGCTGGGCGGCATCGCGCTCAGCAGCAGCCCGGAGCAGAAGGACACCCTGGCCGCTTGGGCGGGCCTCGACGGCGGCCGACCGCAGGTCTTTCTGACTTTGCTGGACAAGAGCGGGAAAAAGCTCTCGCAACGCATGCTCACCCACAAGCCCGGGGATCTGAGCGACGTGGCGCTAGCGCCTGCGGGCAGCGATTACTTGGTCGCCTGGGTCGACGAACGCAGCGGCGATCCGGAGCTGTACGCGACCCGAGTCAACCACGCGCTCAATCACGTCACGCCCGAACAACGCATCACCCAAGCACCAGGAGCTGCCACCGACCTGTCCCTCGTGGCCACGAAATCGGGCGCGCTCGCGGTCTGGGCGGACTCACGCGATAGCGAACAACCCGGCACCGCCGATATCTACGCCACCGCCCTGCGCGCGAGCGACGCCAATCGCTCGGACGCCGAGCTCTGCCTGCAGAAGACGCGCAGTCACTCGTTCGCCCCCAGCACGCACGCCTATGGCTCGGGCGCGCTCGTGGTTTGGCTCGAATCGGCATCGGAGCGCGCGGAAGGCGAGCCGGCACACGTGAGCTTCGCCGTGCTCGACGAAGCGGGACGACCCGTGGGCAGCGTACAAAACGTGAGCGTGGGTGGCGGCACGCCGCTGACCGTCGGGCTCGACTGCGTCGAGCGCCGCTGCCAAGCCGTCGTCTCCGTCGATGCCAATGGGCGCGGCGAGCTGTATGCGATCGCCTTTCGCGAAGGCAAGCTGGCAAATCCGGTGCGGATTCGCAGCAGCAACAATGGCGCCTCCAGCGTCGCGCCGATCATACGCGGGTCCGAGGTGTACATCACCGAGGTGCAACAAGGCGTCGCTCGCCTGCGCCGCCTTCAGCTCGAGTGGTGAGCGCTCGCGTGAGCCGGAGCGTGAGCGTCGGCGCGCACGATCGCTACCTCGCGCAGCGCCATTTCGCTTCGCTCGACGGCCTGCGCTGTCTCAGCATTCTACCGGTCATTTGGCACCACGCGACGCCTCGGCCCCTGCCCGGGATCTGGGGCAAAGGGCCTGCCGGCGTCGATCTTTTTTTTTGCATCAGCGGCTTTCTGATCACGACCTTGCTGCTGCGCGAGAAAGCGCGCACGGGCAGCATCGCGCTGGGCGCGTTTTATCTCCGCCGTAGCCTGCGCATCTTGCCGCTGTACTACGCGGTGCTGCTCTCGTACGTGGTGTTCGCGCTCTGCCTGTCACCCGCACTGCCGCAACGCGCGCACTTTTTCCGCACGCTCCCGCTGTATGCGAGCTTCACCGCCAACTGGTTCGCCGACTTCGGCGTGGCTCACCCGATCCTGTTTTCGTTCGCCTGGTCCCTGTGCATCGAAGAGCAATTTTATGCCTTCTGGCCCGCGCTCGTGCGCTGGCTCCGCCCACGCCGCGCGCTGCTCGTCATGTGCGCGCTGTTGATCGCCGACTACTGCGCCGAGCGCGGCGCGATCGCTGGTTACGCAGGGCGCATCCTGACCAGCTTCGCGGCACCGATCGGCTTCGGCGCGCTGGTTGCGCTGCTGCTCGACGAGCGCAGCGCGTTCGACGCGCTCTACCCGGTGCTGGGCAAGACCTGGAGCGCGCCGCTCGCGCTGGTGAGCGCCTGTTCGCTCTTGCTTTGCCCCGGAGCGCCGCTGCTGGTCTTTCAAGCAATGCTCGCAGTACTGGTCGCGACTTGCGTCGTCGCCGAACGACACGGGCTGGCTTGGCTGCTGCGAGCACGCATCGTCGGCTACGTCGGCGCGATCAGCTACGGTTTGTACCTCTTGAACTCGACGGCGATCGGCTTGGTTCGCCGCGCATTTCCAGCACACGGCGGCGACTCGGGCTTCGTGTTCTTGGCCTCGTTGCCGCTCGCGCTCGGGCTCGCCGCGCTCAGCCACCGCTATTTCGAAGCGCCATTCCTGCGCCTGCGCGAGCGCTTTCGCGGCCCAAGCCGAGCAGGCTAAGGTGACGGCCCCATGAGCCATCCGCGAGCCTTGCCGGCGCCCTCTGGCCCCATCTGTTGGCTATCCGAGGATCTCGTGCAGGGGGCGATCACTGTCTCCCAAAGCAGCCCACGTCGGCGCGTGATCCAACCGCTGCACCGCTCCGAGAGCGCGACGCTTCACCGCATGTTCAACGCCGTGCAACCGGACAGCTACATCCCCCCGCACCGCCACTTGCATCCGCCCAAGGCCGAGTCGTGGGTCGTGCTGCGCGGCGCGCTCGCCTTCTTCACCTTCGACGACCAGGGTGCGATCATTGAATGCCTCGAGATCCGCGCCGGCGGCCCGATCTTCGGCGTGGATCTGGAGCCCGGCGTGTACCACACGTTCTTCGCGCTCGAGCCCGACACGGTCGTCTACGAAGTGAAGGACGGGCCCTACTCCCCGACCACCGACAAGGCCTTCCCGGAGTGGGCACCGGCCGAGGGCACGCCCGAAGCGCGCGCGTACTTGGCGCAGCTCGCCCACGAATTTGCTCAGCGCTCGACGACGAAGTCGGCGTAGTCCGCCGAGCTATCGCTGTGCGTCTGGTCGCCGTCGCTCATGATGCCGACGCCCAGAAAATCAGGCACCGAAGCGGTCTGATCACCGCCTTCGAAGTGCGTGCGGAACTCCGCCTTCAAATCGATGCGCTCGCTCTTCCAAACGTTGAGCGGCGCGCCCGTTTCCAGCACGACCGTGTTCTGAGCGACGAACGGGTTGCTCTTCTTGTCGCACACCGCGCCCTTCGGACCCACCGCGCTCCACACGTATTTGAGCGTGTACCAGCGCAAGCCGCGCCGCCAAGACACGTAGATCACCGCGGCTGAATCGCCCTTACCCGCTTGGCACTCGTTGCCACCCTGGGGCAGGGTCAATGCGCGCCATCGCCAACTGAGCGCCCGCGCTGAAGCGCGGTCGGCATCCGCCACCTGCACGGCCAACACCGTGGTCTCGTACGGCGGGTGATACTCGGCGCGAATGAACGGCGGATCGGCATTTTTGAACAGGCGATAGTAGTTCGTCGGCCCCGACTCGCGTTGAACC
>Ga0207691_10003642_pt1 | contig 14940 bp, 12 predicted proteins | sample KBSM13metaG_FD_184327 | JGI IMG/M metagenome (GOLD analysis project Ga0207691, IMG submission 184327) | Miscanthus rhizosphere microbial communities from Kellogg Biological Station, Michigan, USA - KBS M1-3 metaG (SPAdes) (version 2) | ecosystem: Host-associated > Plants > Roots > Rhizosphere >... | reverse complement strand
CGGACACGACGAGGCCCATTGCGAATCCCGAAAGGCCGGACGTCAGACCGCCGAAAAACGCCGCTGCGAGAAAGAAAGCCAGGGTCACGCTATCCATCACTCGCTCCGTTGGGCATCTCGTTCCTTGGCCGATTACTTGGCCGATTGCTTGGCCGATTGCCTGGCTGACAGTCGATCGACCAACGTTTCGACCCGGCTCGTGATGAATTTCCATGCGACATCGAAGTCGTCGCTGACCGCGGGGCAATCGTCCCAGCGCTCCTCGGCCTTGCCCGGCGCCAGCTTGCGCCCGGCATCGCAGGCGAAAGACACGATGAGGTCGGCGTCCTTGAGCTGATCGGCCGCGATCAGCGTCGGCCGGTATGCGTGAACATCGATGCCGCGGCTCTTCATGCCCGCGATGACATTGGGCGGGACCTCGGCATCCGGCTCCGGCCCGGCGGTGGTCGCGCGCAACGGCAGCGACTTCTCGCGTGCCACACGATTGAAGTATTCGGCGGCGATGAGGCTTTTTGCCGAACCATGCAGGCAAACAAAGGCGACCTTCTGAGCTTTCATCCTGTTTTCTCCGGTGGCGGGTGTGAAGCACTTCAAGCGAGACTGAGACTGCGGCCGGCACCTTGTTTGCGCGCAAGCTCGTATGCGCGGGCCGACGCGGCGACGTCCTGAATGCCGACGCCGGAGCCGTCGAACAGCGTAATCTCGTGGGCTTCGGTCCGGCCGGGTTTGCGTCCGGCGACAAGCTCGCCGAGCTCGGCATGCACATCGCTCGCCTGCATCGTGCCGGCACGGATCGCGTGGTTCAGGTCACCCATATAGCTGCACTGCTCGGTCAGGTCGGTGACGACCCGCGCGCGGGCCATCAGCGCGGAATCGATTTCGCTCTTCTCCGGATTGTCGGCGCCGACCGCCGCGATGAAGGTGCCGGCGCGCACGTCTTCCGGACCAAGGAAATGCGCATGCGAGGACGTGCAGGTGACGATGACGTCGCTGGCGCGCGCCGCAAGGTGTGGCTTGACCGGGACATCGACATCGAGGCCTTCGCCCGCAATCTCGGCCGCGAACGCCTCCGCCGCCGCGGCATCCTTGTCGATCAGGAACACGCGGCGGACATCCAGCGCGTGACGCAGCGCGCCAAGTTGAATGCGGCCTTGCGCACCGCAGCCCCAGATGGTCGCGACTTGCGACTCCGGCCGCGCGAGGTAACGCGCGGCAACCGCCGTCGCGGCGCCGGTGCGCTTGATGGTGATCTCGATCGAATCGAGAAGCGCGACCGGCGAACCCGTCGAGGTGTCGAACAGCAGGATCGCGCCCTGGATGGTCGGCAGGCCATGCGTCGCGCCATTGTCCGGGAAATTCCCATTGACCTTGAAGGCCGCGTAACCGGGACCGATCGGCAGGCTTCCGGCCTTGACATGGAAGCCGCCGCCGTCGGACGGAATATGCATCGGCGGCGGAGCAACCGAGCGGCCCTCCGCGTGCATGCGAAATGCGTCGGCCACGGCGTCAACGTAGTCGCCGAACGACACCAGCGCGGTCAGGTCTTTGCGCGACAATACGATGAGTGCGGGAGGCGGCTTGGCGTTCATGTGCGCCGCGGCGCCGTGCGCCATGAATTCCATTGATGACGTGCGAGGCGCCGGCTTAACGGGAACGCTGCTGCCTCGGAGAATATCGTTGACATTGGTGTACTCCGGATCGCATTGATTGACGTCTCTGCAGCGCTCAATAGGGACGAGCGGCGCCGGCCCGCAAAGCATCGTTTCTCCGTCAGGCATTAGTTTTTCTCATGAAGTCAGACCGATGCGGCAGCGCCTTCCCCCGTTGAATGCCTTGAAGGCATTCGAGGCCGCGGCGCGGCACGAAAGCTTCACCCGCGCCGCCGAGGAGCTTTTCGTCACGCAGGGCGCGGTCAGCCACCAGGTCAAGGCGCTAGAGACGGAGCTCGGCGTCAAGCTGTTCAACCGCGAGCGTCAGCGTCTCGTGCTCACCGAGGCAGGCCGCGACTATCTCACCGTCGTCCGCGACGCGCTGGACCGCATCGCGCTCGGCACCGAACGGCTGCTGCAGCGGCAGAGCGCGGGCGTGCTGACGGTCAGCACCTCGCCCGACTTCGCCGCCAAATGGCTGGTGCATCGGCTCGGGCACTTTGCCGAAGCCCATCCCGAGATCGACCTTCGCGTTTCGGCGACGCTGCATCATGTCGATTTCGCGCGCGAGGACGTCGATCTGGCGGTGCGCCACGGCGAAGGCAACTGGCCCGGGCTCGACACCGTGCGGCTGAGCTCGGAACAACTTTTCCCGGTGTGCAGTCCCAAGCTGCTGACCGGCCGGCGCCGGCTGACCCGGCCGTCGGATATCCTGAAGTATCCGCTGATCCACATGGACAGCCGCGCGGACTGGTCGAAATGGCTGCAAGCAGCGGCTCTCGAAAACGCCGAGGTGATCCACGGTCCGGTGCTGAATCGGGCCAGCATGGTGATCGACGCCGCAATCGACGCACAGGGCATCGCGCTGGCGCGGACCACGCTCGCCGCCTGGGATCTTTTCAACGGCCGGCTGGTGCGGCCGTTCCCGGACATGCTGCGCCTGTCGAAAACCTACTGGGTCGTTTGCCCGAAGGCGACCGCGGCGCTGCCGAAGATCGTGACGTTCCGGAACTGGCTGTTGACCGAGGCGTCGCAGGACATGCGGCGATTGCAGAAGCTCGGCTGGACGGTCAGAGACGCGGCGCAGCGCGCCGACTAGTTAGGGCACGGATCCAGTCAGCTGTCATGGAGGCCGTCGCCTTTGCGAACGCGCGTGTAGTCCGGCTCCGCGTGGGTTCGCTCAATTCTCCGGCGCGCGGTAAACGACTTCTCAATGACAGTTTTGTAATGCAGCGGTATCGTAACCCGGTGATCTGTCTGACGGGGAGCGAAGACCCAAAACGGCCGTGCCTCCGAGGTACGGCCGCTTTTTCTGGCGGTACCGGGACCGCGCCTTGGTCTTCAGTTCGCCGCAAGACTCCGCCCGCCCTCGTCTTTTACCTCGACTTGTAGTGTCGGCCACCGTACATTGGTGCCATCACCGGCAGGGGCAATGGCGCCGGTGGCTGAGAGACCAGTGCTCCCGCCTTATGCAAGAGAGCACATGCCGGAAAACCGCGCTGGTCCGTTCAGGCCGACAACAAACCCGCGGCTCGCCCCAGATCCGGCGAGCAAATGTCGCCGATGCCGATTCGGCGGGCCGACATTCGGCTGACGCACGCATCGACGCCCTGAAAAGCCAGTGACCGCCAAGCGCCAGCGTTCCACGGCCGTGACCGATCTGCGCACCAAACCCTTCCAGGAGTTCGCGTTACCTCATGCAGCATGAACGATCTCACGATAGCGACACGCCCGACATCCGCCTGTCGATCCGCGACCTCGCCCGATACCGCGAGCCGAGCGCCGCGCGCAGCGTGTTCGAACTGATCGTCACCGCCGTCCCGTTCGTGCTGCTCTGGGCTCTCATCTGGCTCTTGTTCGACGCCGGCTACTGGATCGCTCTCCTGCTCGCGATCCCGGCGGCGGGCCTGCTGGTTCGCCTGTTCATGATCCAGCACGATTGCGGCCACGGCTCGTTCTTTCGGCGCCGCGCCGCAAACGATTGGGTTGGGCGCGCCATCAGCGTGGTGACGCTGACGCCGTATGATTTCTGGCGGCGCTCGCACGCCATTCATCACGCGAGTTCGGGAAACCTCGATCAGCGCGGCATCGGCGACATCGACACACTGACAGTGCGCGAATATCTCGCGCTGTCGCGGTGGCGCCAGTTCGTCTATCGCATGTACCGGCACCCGCTGGTGATGTTCGGCATCGGCCCGGCCTACGTGTTCATCTGGCGGTTCCGGCTCCCGTTCACATTGATGCGCGCCGGCTGGCAGCCATGGCTCAGCACGATGGCGACCAATGCGGCGATCGCCACCCTGTTCGGCGCGATGATGTGGCTGGTCGGCGCAGGCTCTTTCCTCGCCGTGCAGCTGCCGATCACGCTGCTCGCATCGTCGGCCGGCGTCTGGCTGTTCTATGTGCAGCACCAGTTCGAGGATACAGTGTGGGAGCATGACGGCGACTGGACCTTCCAGGAAGCGGCGCTGCACGGAAGCTCGCATTATGTCCTGCCGCCGGTGCTGCGCTGGTTCAGCGCCAATATCGGCGCGCATCATGTCCACCATCTGGCGAGCCGCATCCCGTTCTACCGGCTGCCGCAGGTGCTGCGCGATCATCCGCAGCTTGCCGCGATCGGGCGGCTGACGCTGCTTGAAAGCTTCCGCTGTGTCCGCATGGTGCTGTGGGACGAGAGCCGGCGGCATCTCGTTTCGTTCACGCGCGTGCGCGCGCGCGACGCGTGGCCGCTGCAGCTGAAGCCGCAGCGGAATGCGACTGCACAGGCAAGCGCGGGCGATTGAGGCCGCTGATCAGCGCCCGGCCGGGCGCGCGGTAAAGAGACGATACCGCCCATCTTCGATCTGCGCTGCGGTCACAATACCGGTCAGTGCGCTGCCTCCATCCAGGCAGAGGCGATCATGTTGCAGGACATGCGGGTCGGGATATCCCGACAGCATGCGATGCTTCGCAGGCGGCGTGTGGCCGTGAACGACCATCAGGCCGCCGAACCCGCCGCGCCACGCCAGAAACGGCTGCTGTATCCACGCCCAATGATTTCCACCGAAGACAGTCCAGGGGGCGGCGAGAGACGTTGCGGCATCGAGTGCCGGGTCGATCCCGCCGTGGACGAAAACCACATTGCCGAGCCGCACATGCTTTTCCAGATTGTCCAATCGCTGCATCACGGTTTCGCCGACGGCGTCGGCAACCAGGCTCCGCGTCAACCGGGCATCCGGGCGGGCGGTGCTCTGCCGCAGCTCATTGACGAAGGTCTCGCCGTCCATGCTCATCCATTTTGACCTGGCGCTTTCGGCGACGTCGCCGCCGCCGATGGACAGCATGAGCAACTGCTCGTGATTGCCCGCGAGGCGATGCACCTTGGCGAACGCCGCATCGAGGCTTCGCACCGACCATTTTTCCAACGCGTCAATGCTGCTCGGGCCGCGACAGATCAGGTCGCCAAGGAAGATCAAACGGGTTGCGGAGCTCCGCGCCAGTTCGGTGGCCTGTTCGAGCAGGGCCGAGAGTTGATCGGCACAGCCATGAACATCGCCGATCGCAAAGACCGTTTCCCTACCGACCCGGAACGGCGCTTCGCGCCAATCCGAGACGGAGAGCGCGCATGGCATCGATGCGGTTGTCATTGCAGCGTCACCCCAAGTCGCGCGGAAAGGGAAAGATCCGCCGCTCGCGCTTGATCCAGCAGCACCTCGTAATGCGCTGCTTCGACCGCGACGAAGCGCGCGAGCAGCAGCGTGTCGAGCGTCGTCGCAAGTTCCGGCGCCGAATGGCAGGACAGCAACGCATGGCGCAACCGCGCGGTCGCATCATCCGCGGTGCCGGGCGACGCGACCAGCAGCGGGATCGGCGTCATGACGGTCGACTCGACCACGCGCAGTTTTGATGCCGTCTCGGGCTCATGGCGCTTCAAGAGATCGTGCACGTAGCTATCGAGCGGGCCGACGTCGATCTCTTCGCGCAGCAGCGCATCGATGACGCGGCGCGGCGTGACCAGCGGGCCGATCCGTTGCGCAAATCGAGCGGCGCGCAGCGCCGCCAGATGATGCCGTACGGCCTGATAGCCCGACTGCGAATGCTCGACGGTCCAGCCGATGCGGCCGCCGAACGTGTCGCTCAACTGCACGAACGCGCTGTCGGCGCGCACGACAAGATCGGTGCAATAGCAAGGCTTGCCGCCATAGCGCGGCGGCGACGGGATTGGCGCGGCGACGATTTGCGGCTTGCGCGTGGCGGACGCGAACGGAAAGCCGCACATGAAGACGACGCCGAGATCGCCGCGCTGCCACAGCGCCTCGAGCGGCGCCGGCGCCGCGTGATCGATGTATGAAAGCGGCACGCCAGATTCTCTTGCGGTCCAGGCAAACAGATGCTGCCACGCCGCTTTCACCGCCGGCGTGACCGCATACATCCTGGCGTTCGCGACGAGCATCACGCGTAGCGCAGGCGCTGGCCGATGCCGAGGCGCGTCGCCTTCTCCAGCATGGCGCTGCCGAGCGCGATGTCGGAGAGCGACAGCCCGCGATGCCAGAACAGGATCGTCTCCTCGTCGCGCTCGCGGCCTGGCTTGCGCCCGGCGACGATCTCGCCGATCTCGGCATGCAAGGTCGCTTCCGACAGCTTGCCCTGCTCGACATGCGCGCGCAGCGATCCGAACGGGCCGGACTTGCACTGGCCCCAGTCGTCCACCACCATCTTCGCCATGATGTCGGTCAGCGAAAGCTCGACCGCGCTCATCGTGCCGTAAGGGACCACCAGCGCGCCGGGTTTGATCCATGCGGTCTTGAGCATCGGCTCGGGCTTCATCAGGCGCGAGGCTTCCACCACGATGTCGGCGCCCTCGACGCAGGTGCGCCAATCGTCGGTCGCTATCACGGGCTTGCCGAGGTCGCGCGATAAGCGTGCCGCAAACGCATCGCGGCTTTCCGGCCGACGCGAATGGACGCGGATCTCGTCGAAATGAAACAGGTGATCGAGCAGGCGCACGTTCCAGTAGGCGGTGCCGCGCGCGCCGATGTGGCCGAGCACGCGCGCGCCTTTGCGCGCGAGATGTTTCGCGCCGATCGCCGTCACGGCGCCGGTGCGCATGTCGGTCAGATGACTGCCGTCGATGATCGCCTTCGGCACGCCATTGCCTGGGTCCATCAGCAGCAGCAGGCCCACTTCGGACGGCAGGCCCTGCTTGTAGTTGTCGACATAGTCGCTGATGACCTTGACGCCCGCGAGATTGATCGGCGCGCGGAACGCGCCGCGCAGCACGTTGAAGTGCCCGTGCACGTTCGGATCGGGCACCAGATGCATGCGCGGCTCGATCACCGCCTCGCGCCGGCCTTGCGCGGCGAGACCTTGCTCCACTGCGTGGATGATCTCAGCCTCCGTCAGCGCCAGCGCCTCGACGTCGGGCGCGTTGAGATAATGCAGATGGATCGGCTGCATGACGCTTAAGGCGCGAGCTTGATGTCGGCGTCGCGGATCACCTTCCCCCAGCGAACGGTATCCGCCGCGATCAGCGCCGAGAGCTCGGCGGGCGTGTTGCCGACCGGGCGCGCGCCCTGCGCTTCCAGCGCGGCCTTGGCTTCCGGTGCACCGATCGCGCGGATCACGCCGTCGCGCAGCTTCGCGACGATCGCGTCGGGGGTGTTGGCCGGCGCCATCAGCGCGTACCACGAAACCGCCTCGAAGCCCGGCATGTTGCCGGCCTCGGCGATGGTCGGCACGTTCGGCATGACCTCGCTGCGTGCCGCGCTGGCGATGCCGAGTGCGCGCAGCTCACCGCTCTCGATCAGCGGCTTGGCGGTCGAGAGTTGCGCGAACATCATGGTGACCTCGCCGCGCAGCACGTCGGTCAGCGCCGGCGCGACGCCGCGATAGGAGACATGGGTGACGCGGAAGCCCGCGGTGCGTGCGAACAGCTCGGCGGCGAGATGCGCGATCGAGCCGGCACCGGGCGTCGCATAGGTGATGTTGGCGTCCTTCGCGCGTCCGAGCGCGATCAGCTCGGCGACGGATTTCACCGGCGACTTGGCGCTGACGACCAGCACGTTCTCGACATTGGCGATCTGCGTGACCGGCGCGAACTGCTTCATGTCGTACGGCAGGTCCGGGAACAGCGAGGGGTTCACCGCAGCGTTGCCGACCGGCACCAGCGCCAGCGTGTAGCCGTCGGGCGGGCTCTTTGCGACCGCCGCCATCGCGATGTTACCGGCCGCGCCGACGCGGTTCTCGACGATCACACTTTGGTTCCAGGTTTGCGCAAGGCGATCGCCGATCACGCGCGCGAGCGCATCCGGCGCCCCGCCGGCCGCGAAGCCGACCAGGATGCGGATCGCTTTTGACGGCCAGGCATCGTCGGCGGCGAGAGCCGCGCTGAGGCCCAGGACGGACGAAAACGCGAGTGCCGAGAATTTTGCGAGAATTGTCACGCGCGGCCTCTTGGCTGGTTTCGAGCGCGTCATGTTACGCGGCGACCGACGCGAGCGCGAGCCGCAAACTCGCTTTCCCCTCTCCCGCTTGCGGGAGAGGGTGGCGAGCGCGTAGCGCGAGCCGGGAGAGGGTGTTACTGCACCGACCTTAAGAAGAAAGAGAGCCCTCTCCCCGCCCGCCTTCGCTGCGCTCGGCGGTCGACCCTCTCCCGCACGCGGGAGAGGGGAAAGAAAAAGAGAGGCGCCTCCCCTACGCCGACATTACCTCTCCGCCTCCGCGCAATCCGCGAACTGCTCGGCCACCCAGTCGACGAACACGCGCAGCTTGTTGCTCAGATGGCGGTGCGGCGCGTATGCGATGTAGAGCGGCATCGGCTCGGTGTCCCAGCCCGCGAGCAGGGGAACCAGCGCGCCGTTCGCGATGTGGGGCTCCACCATGAAGGTCGGCGCCATGATCACGCCGAGCCCGGCGAGCCCGGCCGCCACATAGACGTTGCTCTCGTTCACCGCCGTGATGATGCGGCCGCGCACCTCGAGGCGCTCTTCGCCGCGGACGAATGTGAGCGGATGCGCGCGCGGCGAGGATCCGTTGAAATAGCCGACCACCGTGTGAGCCTTCTCGAGATCGCCCGGATGCTGCGGCGCGCCGTGACGCTCCAGATACGACGGTGCCGCGCAGGTGACGAACGCCATCGCGCCGAGCCGCCGCGCCACCAGCGACTGGTCGGTGACGGTGCCGGCACGGATCACGCAGTCAACGCTCTCGCCGGTGAGGTCCACCGGACGGTCGCTCGCGCCGATGTCGAGCTGGATGTCGGGATAGCGCGCATGGAAATCCGGCAGCGCCGGCACGATGCAGAGCATGGCAATGGATGCGCTGACGTCGATGCGCAGCCGGCCCTTCGGGCTCGCCTGCGCGGGCGCCATGCTGCCTTCGAGTTCGTCCATGTCGGCGAGGATGCGCACGGCGCGCTCGTAATAGGCGGCGCCGTCGGCGGTGGTGGAGACTTTCCGCGTGGTGCGATTGAGCAGCTTGGTGCGCAGATGCGATTCGAGCATCTGCACCTGTTTTGAGACGCGCGGCTTGGGCAGGCCGAGCAATTGCGCCGCGCGGGTGAAGTTGCCGGCCTCCACCACCCGGACAAAAGCGCGCATCGCGGAGAGTTGATCCATCAGCGATCCCGTTGCATCGCAGCATAAGCGCGGTCCGCTTGACCCATTTTGCGCTGTTTCCGACCGTTTCGGCGCATTTTGTAATCATTTCCGGTGATCGACGCCATCCGTAAGGATGATTGTTCTCCCAAGGGAAACAATGTGGAGTTCGAGGCGGTACTTATCGGTAACATCCGAACCGCCTATGTATCGCTGCACCGCAACAGACCCACGGGCACGGGCCTGTCCGCGTCACCCTTTCACATATGGCGCCGAAGGCGGCGCCCAAGGAGTCCGCCGTGAACACGTTCATCCGTCGCAGCCTTTGGGTCCTGGCGCTGGTCGCCGTTATCGGCGCCGGTTCGGCCGGCGGCTATTACGCGCTACGCGGCAACGGTGCGCAGGCGAGCATCCCCGCCGCGCCACCAGCAACGCCGGTGTCGGTCGCGAGCGTCGAGCAGCGCGACATCGCCCTGTGGGACGAATTTTCCGGGCGGCTCGAAGCGGTCGAGCGCGTCGAGGTGCGCTCGCGCGTCGCGGGCTCCGTGCATGCGGTGCATTTCCGCGAAGGCGCGCTGGTGAAACAGGGCGACCTGCTGATCACCATCGATCCCGCGCCGTATGCGGCGGAGGTCGACCGCGCCAAGGCGCAGGTGCAGGCCGCACAAGCGCGCGTGCTGTTCACCAAGAGCGAGCTCGAGCGCGGCGAGCAGCTGTCCGGCTCGCGCATCATTTCGCTGAAGGATCTCGACCAGCGCGTCAACGCCAACCGCGAGGCCGAGGCGAACCTCGCCGCTGCAAAGGCCGCGCTGCAGGCGAGCCAGCTCAATCTCGACTACACGCAGGTGCGCGCGCCGGTCACGGGACGCGTCGGCCGGCTGGAGATTACGGTCGGCAACCTGGTCGCGGCGGGACCCGGCGCGCCGGTGCTGACCTCGCTGGTCTCGGTCAATCCGATCTATGCGAGCTTCAACGCCGACGAACAGGTGGTGACGCGCGCGCTGAAGGGTCTTGCGGAGGCCGGCGTGACCGACGTCGCGCGCATTCCGGTGCGCATGAGCACGACCACCACCGAGACGGTCGATGGCAAGATGCAGCTGATCGACAACCAGGTCGATGCGCGCAGCGGCACCGTGCGGGTGCGCGCCGTGTTCGACAATGCCGACGGCCGCCTGATCCCGGGACAGTTCGCACGCCTGGAGATGGGCCAGCCGAAAGCCGAGTCCGCGCTGACCGTGAACGAGCGCGCAGTCGGCACCGACCAGAGCAAACGTTTTGTGATGGTGGTCAATGCCGAGAGCAAGGCGGAATACCGCGAGGTCACGCTTGGGCCGGTCGCCGCCAACGGCCTGCGCATCGTGTCGAGCGGGCTGAAGCCGGGCGAGCAGATCGTGGTGAACGGGCTGCAGCGCGTGCGGCCGGGCTCGCTGCTCGCGCCGAAGACCGTGCGCATGGACGACCGCCCGGAGTTGCAGGCGCAGACCGAAGGCGCGGTCGCGCAGAGATAAAGGCGCGCGGCAGTCCGCGCGGGAAGGCACGCCATGAACATCTCCAAATTCTTCATCGACCGGCCGATCTTCGCCGGCGTCATCTCGGTGCTGATCTTCGTCGCCGGCCTGCTGGCGATGCGCGCGATGCCGATCTCGGAATACCCCGAAGTCGCGCCCCCGTCGGTCGTGGTGCGCGCGCAATATCCGGGCGCGAACCCGAAGGTGATCGCCGAGACCGTGGCGACGCCGATCGAGGAGAGCATCAACGGCGTCGAGGGCATGCTCTACATGAGCAGCCAGGCGACGACCGACGGGCTGATGACGCTGACGGTCACGTTCCGGCTCGGCACCGATCCCGACAAGGCGCAGCAGCTGGTGCAGAACCGCGTCTCGCAGGCCGAGCCGCGGCTGCCCGAAGAGGTGCGCCGGCTCGGCGTCACCACGGTGAAGAGCGCGCCCGACCTCACCATGGTGGTGCATCTGCTTTCACCCAACGGGCGCTACGACACGACCTACCTGCGCAACTACGTGCTGCTCAACGTGAAGGATCGCCTCGCGCGCATCGACGGCGTCGGGCAGGCGCAGATCTTCGGCGGCGGCGACTATTCGATGCGGGTGTGGCTCGATCCGCAGAAGGTCGCCGAGCGCGGCCTGTCGGCGAGCGACGTGGTGCGCGAGATCCGCGCGCAGAACGTGCAGGCCGCAGCCGGCGTGATCGGCGCCTCGCCGGGCCTGCCGGGCATCGACCTGCAGCTCTCGATCAACGCGCAGGGCCGGCTGCAGAGCGAAGAGGAATTCGCCGACATCGTGGTGAAGACCGGCGCCAACGGCGAGATCACGCGGCTGCGCGACATCGCGCGGCTCGAGCTCGGCGCCTCCGAATACGCGCTGCGCTCGCTGCTCGACAACAAGCCCGCGGTCGCGATCGGCATCTTCCAGGCGCCCGGATCGAACGCGCTCGCGATCTCGGACAATGTCCGCAAGACGATGAGCGAGATCAAGCGCAACATGCCGGAAGGCATCGAGTACCAGATCGTCTACGACCCGACGCAGTTCGTGCGCGCGTCGATCGAAGCGGTGGTACATACGCTGCTCGAAGCGGTCGCGCTGGTCGTGGTCGTCGTGGTGATCTTCCTGCAGACCTGGCGCGCCTCGATCATCCCGCTGCTCGCCGTGCCGGTCTCGATCGTCGGCACGTTCGCGGTGATGTACGTGTTCGGCTTCTCGATCAACGCGCTCAGTCTGTTCGGGCTGGTGCTCGCGATCGGGATCGTGGTCGACGACGCGATCGTCGTGGTCGAGAACGTCGAGCGCAACATCGAGGAAGGATTGTCGCCGCGGCAGGCGACCTACAAGGCGATGCAGGAGGTGTCCGGCCCGATCGTGGCGATCGCGCTGGTGCTGATCGCGGTGTTCGTGCCGCTCGCCTTCATCAGCGGTTTGACGGGCCAGTTCTATCGCCAGTTCGCGCTGACCATCGCGATCTCGACCGTGATCTCGGCGATCAACTCGCTGACGCTCTCGCCCGCGCTCGCCGCGCTGCTGCTCAAGGGCCATGGCGAGAAGAAGGACGCCCTCACGCGCTTCATGGACCGCACGCTCGGCTGGTTCTTCCGTGGATTCAATCTCGCCTTCCGGCGCGGCTCGCAGGCTTACGGCGGCGGCGTGCACCGCGTGATCGGCCGCAAGACGATCATGATGGGCGTCTATCTGGCGCTGGTCGCGGTGACGTTCGGCCTGTTCAAGGCAGTGCCCGGTGGCTTCGTTCCCAGCCAGGACAAGCAATATCTCGTCGGCTTCGCGCAGCTTCCCGACGGCGCCACGCTCGACCGCACCGAGAACGTGATCCGCCGCATGAGCGAGATCGCGCTCAAGACGCCGGGCATCGAGAGCGCGGTGGCGTTTCCCGGCCTGTCGATCAACGGCTTCACCAACAGCGCCAACGCCGGCATCGTATTCGTGACGCTCAAGCCGTTCGACGAGCGCACGACGCCGGAGCTCTCCGGCGTCGCGCTGGCGAAGCAGCTGAACCAGAAGTTCGGCGCCATCCAGGAGGCCTTCATCGCGATGTTCCCGCCGCCGCCGGTCGCGGGGCTGGGCACCATCGGGGGCTTCAAGCTGCAGATCGAGGACCGCACCGGACGCGGCTACGAGGCGCTCGACGAGGCGACCAAGGCGTTCATCGCGCGTGCCCAGAAGGCGCCCGAGCTCGCCGGCGTGTTTTCGGGCTATCAGGTCAACGTGCCGCAGCTTTACGCCGACATCGATCGCGTCAAGGCGCGCCAGCTCGGCGTCGCCGTCACCGACGTGTTCGACACGATGCAGATCTATCTCGGCTCATTGTACGTGAACGACTTCAACCGCTTCGGCCGCACCTATTCGGTGCGCGTGCAGGCCGACGCGAAATTCCGCGCCTATGCGGAAGACGTCGGGCAACTGAAAGTGCGCTCAGGCAGCGGCGAGATGATCCCGCTTGCCGCACTGTTGCGCGTGAAGTCCGCCGCCGGGCCGGAACGCGCCCAACGCTACAACGGCTTCCTCGCCGCCGACATCAATGGCGGCGCGGCGCCGGGCTTCTCCACCGGGCAGGCGCAGGACGCGGCGAAGCGCATCGCGGCGGAGACGCTGCCGAACGGCTTCGAGTTCGAGTGGACCGATCTGACCTATCAGGAGATCCTCGCCGGCAATTCGGCGCTGCTGGTCTTTCCGATCGCGATCGTGCTCGTGTTCCTGGTGCTCGCCGCGCTGTATGAAAGCCTCACGCTGCCGCTCTCGATCATCATGATCGTGCCGCTCGGCCTGCTCGCCGCGATGACCGGCGTGTGGCTCACCGGCGGCGACAACAACATCTTCACCCAGATCGGGCTGATCGTGCTGGTCGGCCTGTCGGCGAAGAACGCGATCCTGATCGTGGAGTTCGCGCGCGAGCTCGAGTTCACCGGCAAGACGCCGGTCGAGGCCGCGATCGAGGCGAGCCGCCTGCGGCTGCGCCCGATCCTGATGACGTCGCTCGCCTTCGTGATGGGCGTGCTGCCGCTGGTCACGTCGGTCGGTGCTGGCGCCGAAATGCGCCACGCCATGGGCGTCGCGGTGTTCGCCGGCATGATCGGCGTGACGCTGTTCGGGATTTTCCTCACGCCCGTGTTTTACGTGCTGCTGCGAAGGATGACCGGGAATCGCAAGCTGAAGCAGCATGGGGAGCAGGTCGCGCCGCTGCTGGAGGCGGCGTAGCGACTTCGCACTTCACCCCCCAAACCGCCCTGCCCTGACCAGCATGCGCTGCAGCACGCCGTCCTTGCGAATGAGATAGTGAAACAGCGCCGCGGCCACGTGCATGCCGGCGAGCAGCACGATCGCGAAGGCGCCGAGCATGTGCCAGAACAGCACCCGCTCGGCTGCCTGTTGATTGGGAGAGGCGACCGCCGGCAGCGTCAAGCCGTGAACGTCGAGTGCAGGGTAGAGCGAAATCCCGATATAGCCGCCGATCGGCACGACGATCAGCAGCAGATAGAGCAGCCAGTGCGTCGCGTGCGAGACGCCTTTCTGCCACGGCTCCAAGGTCGGCTCGTCGGCGGGTGCGCCCTTGGTCAGGCGATAGGAGAGCCGCGCCACCACGACGAACAGGATGATCAGCCCGAGCAGCTTGTGGCTTGAGTAGAGCCAGTTGGTGGTGGCGTCCCACACGTTCAGGCCCTTGCCGCGGTAAACCATCGCAAGGCCGAACGGGATCTGCACGGCGAGAAGCGCCACCGTCCACCAGTGGAAGCGCCGCGCCGCGACGCTGTATGGCCCAGCTGGCTTGTCGGCTGGCTGCATGGTCGTCACCCCCTGGCGTTCTCGGCAATCTAGACGACGCCGGCCTGCCTTTCACGCCAGCGGAGAATATGTCGCGCGTCACGCCCGCCGTGCGGAGCGGCCCGATGGCTCTCCGTGCGCAATGAGGGCATAATGCGGCCCGCGAATCCGCAGCCGGCCGCCCGGCGAAAGCTCCGTCATGACGATCCCGCCATCGGAAAAAGTCTACGTGCTCGAGATTAACGGCGCGCCGATCCTGGCGTTCGCCGCCGTGTCGCATCGCGAGGCGCAAAGCCTGCTGCGCGAGGAATGGCTGCGCGCCGACCTGCGCGGCATCCGCTCCGGCGGCAAGCCGATCTGGGACGGGGCGGCGAAGCTCGGCGTGCGGCACGCCGGCGTGGAGGAGGCCGAGCGCTATGCGGCCGGCGCGAC
>Ga0207691_10003640_pt1 | contig 14955 bp, 11 predicted proteins | sample KBSM13metaG_FD_184327 | JGI IMG/M metagenome (GOLD analysis project Ga0207691, IMG submission 184327) | Miscanthus rhizosphere microbial communities from Kellogg Biological Station, Michigan, USA - KBS M1-3 metaG (SPAdes) (version 2) | ecosystem: Host-associated > Plants > Roots > Rhizosphere >... | reverse complement strand
CTTCGTCCGCGCCGATGTTAGGCAGCACGGCAACGCCGATCAGGCGATCGCGGTCGACCGCGCAGTACTCTTCGGCGAGATAATCATTGAATCCCTGGATAATGCCGATGAAAGCCGCCTTGTCGCGGATCGCTGAGTTGCGTACGTCGAGAGCGAACAAAACTTCCGCATCGATGCCGTCTATATCTTGCTCGCGGAGTCGCTGCTCTGCGGAACCGCAGCCCGGAGTGGAATCGAAATCGAGCACCGTCGGGTCGAAATCTTCCGGCGCCCGGCCGCCATAAAGACTTGTGCCGCCGTATACCAGTGGCCGGCCTTCGATCAGCAGGGCGTCGCGACCATTGGCGAGCTTGATGCGCCGCGGCGCGCGTTCGCGATACTGCTTCGGCACGCGATGAATCCACTGCTCAGGCGGCGATTCGAAGTGACCGTCCGCGGAAATATAGCGATAATGTCTGGCCATGATCTTTCGCTAACGTTGCAAATATTTCTTGGTGATGTTCCTTGACGAACTCCTGCACGCCCAAGTGACCGTCAGCACTTACCGGAGCACCGGCTGAGCGTTCTTCGCCAGGAGCAGATCGGCGTCTCGCCGACCTTCTTGGCCAAACTGATCAGCTCGGCTTTACGTTTGTGCTTCGGACCGTCTGGATTTTTCAGAATCCTTTTAGACCTACTCCCAATCCCTCCCCTTCGGGCACGCTGATCGTACCCTTCTCGACCGACAAACCGAAGAACGGATCACCGGAGATCACTTCGAACTCACCAAGCTCGCACAGCGGCGAAATGCCCGGCGTGGCCGCCGCTAAATGCACGGCCGCCGCATCGCCGACCATGCTGCCAGCGGTGTTCGAGAGCGCGCAGCGAATACCATTTTGCTCGCATAGCTCGGCGATCCGCCGCACTTCCACAAGGCTGCCGGCCTTGGCGATTCCCGTATTGATCGCATCGACGATCCGATTTTTGATCAACATTTGAGCATCGGCGAAATTCCGGCACGATTGATCGGCTTCGATCTTGATCGGGGAATGTTGCTTGACTTCCCAAAGCGCATCGATTTGGTCTCGTGGGACGGGTTGCTCGAAAATATCAACGCCATGATCGGCCAAACCTTTGGCCAAGCGGATCGCTGTTTTGGCATCGTAGGCTTCATTGGCGTCGATTTTGATGAAGGCATCGTCGCCGACAGCGTTACGCACCGCAGCGACCCGCGACAGATCCTTCTTTATTTTGCCGCTAACCTTGAGCTTGAGCGATAATCCCTCGCGTGCGAGTTGCTTCGCCTCCTCCGCCATCGCTTCGGGTTGGCCGACGCTCACCATTTTGATGACTCTGATCTCGCTTCGAAATTTTCCTCCGAGCATGACAAACAGCGGCATGTGATAGGCACGCGCCAGCGCATCGTACATCGCTGAGTCCAAAGCTGCTTTCGCGCGCGGATTTCCCGTGAGCACGTGATCGATCTCGGAGCGGATTCGTGGGAGATCCTCCAATTCCTTGCCGACCACCTTTGCCTTCAGAACAGCATCGATGACATGCTGCGCCGTCTGGGGTGTTTCGCCGGTGCGCGGGAAAAGATCCGAATAGCCATATCCCTCGATGCCGCCTTCGGTGATCACCTTTACGAGGATGCCGCGGGCCACAGTGAAGTTGTTCGTCGCCGTGACCAGCGGCTTGGTGTACGGCATTTCCAAACTCGTCGTCTCGATATTTGTGACTTTTCCGATTTTCATTAATTACTTTACCTTGGATAAATTTATACACCGCTCGATGCTTATGACAGGCGATGCCAAAATATCTGAAGCGCTGATCAGGTTCACGATCTATTGGTATTCGAATTTCCGTAGGTTAGAAGCTCGATCAAGTTATCATCAGGGTCGCGCACGTATAGACTGGTCCCCGGCCCCTGAGCCCCGGAGCGGGCAACAGGCTCATGAAGCATAGGAATTCCGGCCTTATCTAAAAATTGCTGCGCCTCCTCGACCGTTCCCTCCCAGCGCAGGCAGAAGTCCGCTGACCCGGTTGCGTAGCCTGGGGCGAAAGTCGGGCTCTCGATTTCATATCGATCCACTACGTAAAGGTTCAATTTCTGCGTGTCGTTAATGCGAATGATTGGTCGCGTTCCCCGTCCGCCGGGACGCTCTTGCCAACCCGCCTCAAGACCGAGCTTTCGGTAGAAAGCAAAGGTCTCCTCCAAGTCTTTGACTACGAGAACCCAGTGGTCGATTGCTGCGATGCCCATAGTCCCTCCTCTGCAGATCTAAACCGTTGCTTTTTTCATGGCACTGCTGAAGATAGCTTTCGTTGCGCAGTATGTAGAGGCTGGCCTTTGTCATTCTTAATCGCAAATTAGCGGAAATCTGAAACTGCAGAATCTGAAATTTGCACGTTGAAGTTCCAGCGCCGCGAGGAGCTACGCCAGGCGCCTAGTCAAGCTCGCTCGCAGGCGCGGGTCCATCTGGTCCCGCAAGGCGTCACCGACAAAAGTAAAGGCCAGGATAACCCCAGCCAACGCAAGTCCAGGAAAAATCGCTAACCATGGTGCGAGCTCTAGAAAGTCCTGTGCGTCCCTGATCATCGTGCCCCAACTGATGTAGGGCACCGACAAGCCCAGTCCAAGGTAGCTGAGGGAGGCTTCCACGGTGATCGCCCGAGCAAAGTCCTGCGTCAACTGGACCGCGATGGGCGCCATGATGTTCGGTAGGATTTGCCTAAACAATATGCGGAGAGGGCTTTGTCCCATGGCCCGCGCCGCATCCACATATTCGCGCTCTTTCTGTGTCAGCACGCCGCTTCTGATCAGGCGGGCATAGCGGGGAACGGAGCTGAAGGCAATGGCGAACCAGAGTGCGACGACACTAGGCCCGGCCAACGCTACCAGAGCCAGCGCAAGCACAAGAGAGGGAAAGGCCATGATCCCCTCCATCACGCGCTGCACCAGCGCATCAAAGGTCCCGCCGATGTAGCCGCCCAGAGCGCCGAGCGGTGCGCCCAGGATCAGCGCCATAACGACCGCGCCAACTGCCACCTGCAGACTCACCTGAGAGCCAGCGATGATTCGTGTCAGAACATCCCTGCCGATCCGGTCGGTTCCCAGCCAGTGTGCCGAACTCGGAGCTTGCATCCGCACATCGAGGTTGGGTGCATTCAAGTCGTAAGGCGAGATGCTTGATCCGATCAGACTAATGAAAATGTAGAGAACCAGTAGTATGACGCCCACTATGAAACGCCGATCGCGGGCGGCGAACGCAACGATGCTGCGCGAGATGCGTGGTGACTGCACCGCCGGCGGTTCGAAAACTGTGGCCGCATTTGTGGAGTGAGCTTCCATGACGATTTTCCCACCCCTAACTGTATCGAATCCGCGGGTCGAGCACTGTGTAGAGAATATCGACAAGCAAATTGACGATGATCACGAGAAAAACCATGAACAGAACCACGCCTTGGACGACAATGAAATCCCGGGTGCGGATCGAGTTCAACAGCAGATAGCCGATGCCGGGATAATTGAAAACGGACTCAACAATGGTGATCAGCCCGCTCAGATAAGCCATCTGCAGCCCCACCACTGTAAATGTTGTCATGAGCGAGTTGCGTAGTACATGCTTCCATAGCACCACCGTCTCGGTCAGTCCCTTCGCCCTGGCGGTACGGACGTAATCCTGATTCATCTGTTCAAGAAAGTCTTGGCGCTGGAATCGTAGGACGGTGGCGGCAATATTCAGGGCCACTACGCTCATCGGCAAGGCAATATGTTTCAAGAAATCTAAGAAGTCTTCTTGCGGCCGCGTGTAGCCGATTGCTGGCAGCCAGCCAAGGTATACGGCGAAAATCAGGACAGCGACGAGAGCCAACCAAAAGGTTGGCACCGAAATGCCGAGGACCACAAAACCCGTGAGCAAGTGGTCCCATTTGGTTTTGTTGTGAATCGCCGCTAAAACGCCACCGGGGACAGCGATGATGACCGCCAGAATCAGGCCGCCAACCATGAGGTATGCGGTGGGCACCATGCGCAAAAGAATCACTTCCAATGCTGAGGTCCGATACGTGATCGAGGTGCCCAGGTCGCCTTGAAGCACGTTCGATAACCAATGGAGATATTGGACAATGAGCGGCTGGTCCAATCCCAAACGCAAGCGCATCGCGTCATAAACTTCGCGTGAGACCTGCGCGCCATCCACTGCGCCCAGCATCACCATGACCGGGTCGCCGGGCACGATCATCATAACGAAAAACACCACGATGGTGACGACCAGGATCAACGGAATTAATTGCACGATACGCATCGTGGTATAGCGCATGAGCATCGCCCAATCCTCCTAGCTATGCGGACCATTCCCGGAAAATAAGATCATTTTCAGTTGGCCCACCGGAAGCGGCTGGATCGTATAACGGGAATAGGACTATGACAAGCTGCAAGATGAAAAACACAAGCGAGAAATGAAAACTTGACACCTGTCTCGCCGCGGTGTTACGCAAGCAAGACAAAATAGGAGGAGAGAGCGCGATGAAAAACTGGCTCTGGCAGAAAACGGTTCGCGGATCGTTTGTCGCTGCGTTGATTTTATCGTTTATCGGTTCTGAAGCGCAGCCAGCCTCCGCTCCGGCTATACAATCTCCGGCGCCCGGTAAGCCACGCATCGGCGGCACGCTCAAGTTCGGCATCGTGAAAGACATTGGCACGCCGATTCCCTTTGTTGCCTACACGTCCATAAGTCAATACGTAAAAGATAACGTCTATGAACCCCTCGTGATGTTCGACCAGAAGGGAGAGATTCATCCGTGGCTCGCGGAAAGTTGGTCGCACAATGCAAATTCTACTGAGTGGACGTTCAAGATTCGCCGAGGGGTGAAGTTCCACGATGGCAAGGAGCTCACGGCCAATGATGTGGTCTGGTCGGCCAAGTACATTATGGACCCCACCAACGGCGCAGCTGGTCAGGGACAGTTAGCGAGCAATGTCCGCGACGCCGTTGCGGTGGACAACTACACTGTGAAGTTTATTTGCCCCGGGCCACGCGGTTTGCTGCCTGAGCTTCTTGCCGACACGCAAACGTTGCACATTGCTCCCAAGGAGTCGATGGCGCCCAGCCAATTAAAGATGGTTGGCAACACCCCGCCGCCGGGCACCGGGCCCTTCAAGTTCAAAGCATGGATCCCCGGACAAGAATATGAAGTCGTGCGTAATGAAAACTATTGGGGTGGCGCGCCGTATCTTGATGGCGTCCGCTTCCGCGTGATCATCGAGTCTACGTCACGGGCCGCTGCTATTCAGGCAGGCGACATCGATGTGTCAGAGCGCTTAGGCCCGTCGTTCGTTCAGCGCATCAAGAGCGGCCAGCTAAAGGGATTACAATTTGTCTCCATCGGTATGGCCGGAATCAAACAGCTGGTGTTGAATACGCAGTTGGCGCCGACCTCCGACGTACGAGTGCGCAAGGCGATCGCCCTGTCTCTGGACAAAGATGCGATCATGAAGGAAGCCACCTTCGGAGTCGGCATTCCCATGCTCACCTGGGCCCCGGCAGGCACCGACTGGGAGACTCGCAAAAGCTTCCAGTGGAAGCGGAACATCGAGGAGGCAAAGCGTCTGTTGAAGGAAGCGGGTTACTCTGGCAAGCCAATCACCTTGGGATCGACCCAAGGTCAAGATGATCCCTGGGCCGAGGCGATCGTTCGCCAGGCGGGAGAGGCCGGGATCAAACTCGTCATCCAGAACCTGGCGGGAGCCGACCTGATTCAGAAGACGGTGGCCGGTGAGCTTAACGTTTCGGTGTACGGCGCCGGCGGTGTCGGCGAGCCACTGGTCGCCAACGAACAATACATCTCCTGTTCCGGCGGCAAGCCAGGTGTCGGCAACGTCTCTAGAATTTGCACGCCCGAGTATGAAAAGCTGATTCGCCAATACATGGAAGAGCCCGACCGCGCCAAGCGCCTGGCGACCTGGAACAATCTTGCGCAGAAATATTTTGTCGATGATGTAGCCTATTACGTGATCGGCTGGGCCAACGATCGTAATTTTGTCTGGCGCGACAAAGTGAAGAACTGGGAGCGTGGTCCGGGGCAGGAGTATACTCACGCCAAAGGCGGACTGTGGCGCACCTGGCTGGAACACTAACGTAAATAGTGGCTCGGCGTCGAAGCGCGGTTTTAGCCGCTAATGAGGCGGGAGGTTCTATGGCAACCCTAACGATGAAGTATGGCGTCATCTCCGCTGATGATCATGTTCAAGAAGCCCCGGATGTTTGGACCAAGCGGATGTCCAAGGCAAAGTTTGGCGATGATATTCCGCACATTATAGACTTGCCGGACGGTACCCAGACCTGGGCATTGGGCGGCAATGCGCAAGGGTTTGGTGGTCTCGCGCGCATCGCGGGCGTGAAAGCAAAGGTGCGAACCTGGGACGAAGTTCCCCGTTCCACATACGTCGCTTCCGAGCGTCTGAAGATATTGGACCAGGAGGAGGTGGATGCTTCGGTGCTCTTCCCCAACATCATCGGCATCACCAATCAGAATTTTCAAAAAGAGGGGAGTGAAGAGTTTCGTTTGGCTTGTATTCGAGCCTACAACGACTGGCTCATCGAAGAGTGGCAAGACTACTCGCCCAGATTCATCGCTCAATGCGTGACGCCTATGTGGGATGTGAAATTGTGCGTCGCCGAAATCTACCGTGCGGTGAAGCGTGGCCACAAAGCGTTGGTCTGGCACGGTGCGCCGCACGTTCTGGGGCTGAAACATTTCAATGATCCCTACTGGTATCCCGTCTTCGAGGCGTGCTGCGATCTAGATATCCCGTTGTGTTTACACTCGACCGCACTGCCGGCCTTGCCGGCATGGGCCTCGTTACAAGACGGAGCACGGACCGCTCTACAGGTTTCCATGACCTTCGTTAGCCACATGGAGATCGTTTCCAATATTTTATATTCGGGCTTGTTCGAACGGTTTCCCAAACTCAAGGCAATCAGCGTAGAGAGCGGCGTGGGCTGGCTGCCCTATCTTTTGGAAGAGCTCGATCATGAGTTTGAGGAACGCAAAGTAGCGCAAAGCACCACTCTCACGAGGAAGCCCAGTGAAATTTTCCGCACCAACATGTGGAGCACCTTCTGGCATGAGCGCCATGGGATAAAAAATCGTGATGAGATCGGTGTCGACAAAATCATGTACTCCACCGACTATCCCCACGGCACGACGACCTGGCCGAAGTCGATCTGGTGCCGCACGCGCTCGCTCCAGGATGTGGAATCGGTGGACGAGCGAAAAAAGATCTTAATGGATAATGCCATCGAGCTTTACAAGCTTGACGTGGACACCTCCGAGATCATCCAGCCGCTGTATCAATCAGGTCCGATCTCCGTCGGTCCGAGGCCCGAGACCGCAGGCGCCGGATCGATCGCCCACGCCTAATTTTTGAGTTCCGCACTCAAACGAGAAGCGCAATGAGGCGCGAAATTTAAAATCGCAGGCCGCAAATTTCACACCTCTGATGATCTGTGAATTGAGATTTGGGATTCGCAATCACGCAGGGCAAGCGTTCGCGACGGCAGGATTACGGCCCCGGTTGCCTTCTCATCGCAACGTCGGAATTCGGGCTTAAGTACCGCTCGCAGTAGTCGGGATGTAAAACTGCTCGGCTTGGAGAAAGCGATATGGAGATCATCGACGCTGATGGACATGTCAATGACGGCGCTGGGCAGGACGAGATCGCGAGATACATGCCCGCGGGCAATCGTTCATCGCAGGTTTTTCCAGTATTAGACCACTTGCATTTTCACTATCTGCGCCCGCGCGCAAACCGCGCTGGATTGGAAAATCCCGGACCACAGGAGTGGGTGAGCTTTCTCGACGATACCGGCATCTCGTGCAGCGTGCTCTATCCGACCTTCGGTCTTGCAGTGGGCAGGTTCGTCTCCGAACACTGGGCGATCGCCGCGTGCCGCGCTTACAACAATAGGCTCCATGAAAAATTCACTAGCAAAAATTCCCGCCTCAAAGGTATGGCCTTGCTGCCCATTCAGGACGTCGAGGCAGCTGCTCTAGAGTTGCGCCGCGCCGTCAAAGAGCTGGGCATGCTCGGCGGGATGCTGCCGTCAAACGGCGAAGGCATCAAAAATCATCTCGGCGCAAAAGTTTATTGGCCGCTCTATGCAGAGGCTGAGAAGCTCGGATCTTCTCTCGCGGTCCATGTGGGCTCGCTTCATCACCTCGGCATGGACGGCTTTAGCACTTACTATCCGGTACATGCGCTTGGGCACCCGTTCGGGATTGCCATACAGGCGGCCGGCATGCTGGCCCACGGTATATTCGAGCGCTTCCCAAAACTGCGTGTGGCATTCCTCGAGGGTGGCTCGACCTGGGTGCCGTTTTTTCTTGATCGCCTCGACCGCTCCTATCATCGGGGTCATCTCCAGGTCGACTTGGAGGGAGATCTGGTCGGCGGGCCGAAAGAAGGCGAGAAGGCCAGCGATTACCTCAGGCGCCAAATGCGCGAGGGGCGAATGTTTGTCGGCTTTGATGTCGATGACGACGGTCTTGGGTTTGCCGTTCAGAAAGCGGGCCCCGACGCGTTTGTTTTCGGCAGCGATTTTCCCCACGAAGTTTTCAATGCCGAGAAATGTCGCGGGGAGATCGATCAACTGCTGGCACGCAACGATTTGAGCGTGACCGACAAAGAAGCGGTATTGAGCGGCAACGCCCGGAGGTTCTACAGTCTTGGGGGTTGAAACGCTTAGGGTCTTCGGGAAGTCAAGGACTATGCTACGAACAGGATTGCGGTTGTTATTGGCGGTATCTCTCTTGGTCGTGGAGCTGGTCGGCTCTCCAACAAACGGCCGCGCAGGGGACGTGGTGCGCCTGGCTTTCTCGTCTTTTAGCGCCACCAACGCAGGTTTTCTAGCGGCCATCGAAGAAAAGCTTTTCGAGAAACGCGGTATCGAATTGATTCCCATCTATATCGCGTCCTCGTCCATCGCCCTCCCGGCGGTTTTGACGCGCGAAGTCGATTTCGCAACGTTGAGCGGCGAAGCCGCCGTACGCGCTTATCATCAAGGCGCGCGGAGCTTGGCCGTCATCGGCACGCAATTGGATAAGTTTACCTTTTCGCTTTACACCAAACCGGAGATCAAAACCCCGCAAGATCTGCGCGGCAAGATTCTCGGTGTGTCCCGGTTCGGCGGAAGTCTCGACATCTCGCTCCGATACGGACTTCAACACGTGGGCCTAGATCCGAAACGGGATAACATTACCCTGGTTCAGGCAGGCGGCATGCCCGAGATCATGGCGAGCCTTACGAGCGGCAAGCTCGACGGCGCAATGCTCCTCTCGGTTTACGCGTTTCGCGGCAAGGAGATGGGCTACCGCGAACTTTTGGATCTCGGCGCTCTCGATGTCACTTTCCCACAAGGTGTCACGGTGACAACCAAAGAATTCTTGCGCGACAAGCGCGATCTCGCCAGGCGGTTCATGGCCGTCTATTTTGACGGGCTCGATCTTTTCCTCAAGAATCCGCGCGTTGGTAAAAAAACGTTGGCCCGATTCACCGGCATCAAGGAAGAAAAATATCTCAATGCCGACTATGCGCAATATTCGGAAAAATATTTGAACAAACCGATGACGACTCAGGCCCGCATGCTCTCCATCGTCTTCGATCGCATTCCGGTGAGTTCTCCTGAGGAGCGGGAAAGAATATTCAAAGGACTGATCGACAATAGCGTCATCGCCGAAGCGCAAGCGCTGCGAGGGCGATAAAGCGAAGAGCAGGCAAGACAAGAAGAGAGGGAGACGACGAGCCAGGCGAGTCGAACATGGAGCGGCACATAGAAGCAGCTTTCGATCTCCGGACGTTTCTCGATGCGGTCAGATCGGCCGGCGAGCTCAGGGAAATTTCCGGTGCCCACTGGAAACTCGAGATTGGCGCATTGACGGAGCTTTTCGCCGAGCAAAATTTCACTCCTGCGCTGCTCTTTGACGATATCCCAGAGTATGCCAGAGGGCGGCGCGTAATGAGCAATGTGCTTTTCTCGCCGCTACGCCAAGCGTTGGCGCTCGGCGTTGTGCCGAGTTTGCGCGGCATCGCCCTGCTTCGAGAAACCAAGCGGCGTCTGGCCGAGTTAAAACCCCAGCCTCCCGTCGAGGTAAAAAATGCGCCCGTGCTGCAGAACATTCACAGAGGCGCTGCGGTAGACGTTTGTAGCTTTCCCGCGCCGCTCTGGCATGAGAAAGACGGCGGACGATACATCGGCACCTTCGACGCGGTGATCTGTCGCGATCCCGACAGCGGCTACGTGAACGTCGGCACTTATTGGGTTCAGGTACACGACGAGAAAACCGTTGGACTATGGATCATACCCGGCAAGTACGGCAATTTGATTGCGCAAAAGTATTGGAGCCAGGGGAGAGATTGTCCGTTCCTAATCGCCTGCGGTGTGCCACCGTCGACTCTGCTCGCCAGCGCGGTCGGTATTCCGTGGGCATGAGCGAATACAAATTTTTAAGCGGCTTGCTCGGCGCGCCCATGCCGATCGCGAAAGCGAAAGCGACGGGCTTGCCGATGCCTGCCAACGCGGAATTGGTCCTCGAAGGATTTTCGCCGCCGCCCGAGCGAGTCGCGCATCCCGAAGGACCTTTCGGAGAGTGGCCAGGCTACTATGCGTCGGGAACCATGGATCGGCCGGTAGTAAAAATCGCGACCGTCTATCATCGCGACGATCCGATCATCACCGGCGAGCCGCCGCTCAAGCCTTATCTGAACGAGGATATCCACATGTACATCCGCGCCGCGAACATCTGGTCGTCGATGGAGCGCGGCGGCATTCCCGATATTCAAGGCGTGTGGTTTCCCCGCCAGGGCCGATTTATCGTGGTCGTGGCAATTCGTCAACGCTATGCGGGTCACGCGCATCAGGCAGCCCACGGCGTACTTGCGACGCGCGACGGCGGACGCGACACGCGCCTGATTATTGTGGTCGATGACGATATCGACATCACCAACATCGAAGAAGTGTTGTGGGCGGTGGCTTCCCGTTGGGACCCCAAGCGGCAGTCGGAAATCGTCAACGTGCCCGCCAGCGATCTGAACCCGACCGTCAGCGGCGCGCAGAAGGCGGCGGGCGACATGACGAGCTCGTGTCAGATCATCGACGCCTGCCGACCTTTCGCAGGCAAGGATGAGTTTCCTCCCGTGAGCAGCGTGAGCGCGGAATACCGGCAGCAGATCATGAAGCGCTGGGCGCACTTGTTTCAAAAGTCGAGCTAGCGAGGAGGGAAACCATTCATATTGAACAAAGAGAATGTGCTTCAATCCGGTAGCCGATGCCTGGTGGGAGAAAAAGCCCAGGATCGTCGATTTCGCAGCATTTGAGCCGAGAAATGTCGCGCGGGGCTGGAGCATACGTATTTTGCGGCGCACGTCCCGCACTAGAGGAATCGAGGACCGCGGGGAAAAAGTCCCGCTCAGTTTTCATATCATTTATGCATTGTCGGTTAAGTGAGCGGCCAGCGAACCTCAACACCAAATACAAAAATAAAGGGCGCAATTCTAATCAATCGCTCCCCATAGCTGGACCGAAGGTGACGCGGGACTGCTATAGCCCCAGCGGTTTGGCCACTATTTGGCCATGATTATTCTGCTCTCTGGCTCCTTTTTGGGTTTGCCTATATGTTCGTTGAGGAGAATGAAAGGTGAAAAATTTTTCACTTTTCGGGGAAAAATAGGGAAGGGCGGGGAATGCTGGGGTTGATTTATAAGAGTTTTTTTCATTTTCTCCGGTGCTTTTTGCGCTTGCCAAGCATAAGGTCGGGAGTTCGACCCTCCTCACCCGCTCCACTCTTAAGCCCTTGAGGAATCAAGGGCTTTTTCATTTTTGCAGGTGCCGGAAATAGCTTACCGGGTTTGGGCCGAAAGTCGAGTTTTGAGTTTGTTTTGACTTTTGGCGATCGAAGCCTCGACCATGGCCATATCGTCATCAGTATCCGGCATCCATTTCGCGTAATGGGTTCTTAGGGTTTCTTTCGCTGTCGCCGAGCTGCGCCGAGAGAAAGCGGTGGTCTGTGACAGCGGTTATTTATTTCCTCAACAAATGAGAGTGGAGAGGCAGAGATCAATTTTACTGACTCCAGCGGTGGAAGACTATACCTGGATGTTAGCAAACAGGGATATGCGACTCTCTCTGCAATCCTTCGGAGACTTCCAAGCGGATAGTCTTAAAGAGACAGGCCAAGCTGGAGAGTGTCAAGTGAACGAAACGTTTGAGCGATCGAAAGCGCCGCTCAATACGCGGCTTCAGTCTTTCCCACTTTGCGGCGATCGGACATGGAAAAAAAGAATTGGAAAAGTTCCTTAACGATACGAGGCGATAGTTCGACCTATAGGAGGGGAAATGGACAGTCTTAAAACTCTTCTTGACCGATGCGGCGGAGAAAACCAGCTGACTGAAGAATTAACTAACCTTTATGGAGGGCCTTTAGCGTTTGAACGAAGAAGCGAGGCCAGACCATTTGTTGTTGTAAATTTTGTAACAACAATCGAGGGCTTAACTTCTTACGGAATTCAGGGGAAAGCCGGCGGGGGTTGGATTTCGGGCTTCAACAAGCAGGATGTTTTTATCATGGGACTTCTGCGTTCATTCGCCGATGGTGTTGCAGTTGGCGCAAACACGCTTCGAAGCGAACCCGAGCATCTTTGGACTTCGGAATTTATCGACAAAGATCATGAGACAGAATTTGTTAAGCTTCGGGAGTCCTTGGGTAAGTCAAGAAAAAATCCGGTTCAGATTTTCGTAACAAGCAGTGGAAATGTCCTAGACAACATGAAAAATTTACCCAACGCTTTTTCGGCTCCGGAGGTTGAAACTCTGATCGTCACGACAGAGAAAGGAAAAAATGTTGTTGAAAAAGAGTTCAAAAAATTCAGCGTTTTCCCGGGCATCCTTGTTGCGAACAAAGTCGAGAAGCCAAATGAAGTAAACATACCCATGATGATGAATCGGCTCCAGAGAGATTATGAAATTGAGTTTCTTCTGATCGAGGGCGGCTCGGGATTCAATGGTTCGGTCACGCATGCGGAGCAGTATGACGAGTATTTCCAGGCCATCTCGCCAAAAATAATTGGTACGGATAAAAATAATCCGAGGCAGATTTCCGTTTCAGGCTTCGAACGAAGCCCCGAAAACTCACTGCCGCATAATTTAATCAGTGTAAAAAATCATAAAAACTATCTCTTTCTCCGCTGGAGATTGAATTAAAAGGGGTAAGGAAACTTGCTCCTCTTGGAATCTGAAAGATCTTTCGTCGTCGGCTGCTGACCTGAAAACGCAATTAGGGTCACTCTACCGGAACGAATCCACATGACCGATGACGTGAGCAAAAGGCGATGAATGAACAATACCGTGCCTGCAACTTTACAGCGAATGCGAGCCAATCAATGAAACACTGCTCGACCGGGTCACTCAATGGAAACAACCGGAAGCATCGCTTTTAAGCCCAGCAACGGCGTAATCACGGAGCTGACTCGGTTTCGGTTTCCGATCACTGAAGATGTCGCGCCGTGCTTCGGTTTGGAAATCGCGCGGATTCTGGCCTCAAGCTTTCGTGATTTTCAGTTGGCGCGTCACGAGAGCGAGAAGCGCATGATACAGCAAAGTCGACGACGGCCTAACCGGCGATAGCTGGCGATGAAGGAGGTGAAAACCGTGCACGCGAATACGCATCCGAGGGCGTGAAATCTCGCGCCTCATTACTGTCGCGCCGTGCTACTGCTACGCGCGAAAACCATTTTCATTGACGGTAAGCCGATCAAACTTATTCGTTCGACGGCAAAATGTGGTTCAGCAAGCCTGCTGATATGGCGCAATTCCGGCGCCGTCGCGCTTACGAATAGCCCGCGCGCAAAGCTCACTTTGGAGCACTCCCGAATCAATTTTCTGAACGTCAAAATCTTTGACTTTGACGGGGGAATTAGCGAAAAAATCGGTAAATTTCGGCAAAATTCGCAATAAAATCAACTCGGGTGCTCCGTATTGCTATAATTGCCAAGGATAAGGTCGGGAGTTCGACCCTCCTCACCCGATCCATCCTCCCACTGGTTGCCGTCTTCTCCTGATCCGCTGACGATTTGATAAAGCATGTGATTTGGACAGCCAAAATACTTGACACCTTGAATATTTGATAATAAAGATTTGGGCTATCTCAGCCAACTCGAAAAGTAATCCAAGAAGAATAGTCACGCACTCGCGAGCCGGCATCAGCATCGTACAGCCGTCACGGCAGAAGAGTACGTCTATGAAAGGAATCGGGCCGAATGCCTCAGGCTTACTATGAGGATTTCCGCGCATACTTAGGCGAGCTGCAAAACCACGGCAAGTTGCATCGCTGGAATCGCCCCATCAACAAGGACACTGAGCTGATGCCGCTGATGAGGCTTCAGTACCGTGGTGTCGCCGACGAGAATCGACAGTGTTTTCTCTACGAAAATGTCGTTGACAGCCGCGGTCGACGCTATGATCTGCGCGTCGCCACCGGAATGTATGGATCTTCGCGCGAGATCGCCGCGCTCGGGTTAGGCTGCGCCAAGCCAGCGGAAATCTATGAAAAGTGGCGCCAGGCCCTAGCGAAGCCGCAACCAACGAGGACAGTTTCGGCTGCGCCGGTACAGGAGATCGTTTACACAGGGGCAGCGCTGAAGAATTTCGGCGTCACCAGCTTGCCAGCGCCAGTCGAAGAGCCGGGTTTTAGCGGTGGCATCCGGGCGACCGGACCCTTTATTACCGTGGATCGCGAGACCGGCGTGCGCAATGTCGGCATGTACAGCGGTCATTTTAGGGGCGAGGAGCGACTGATCGCCGGCATCGCACCGACGCATCATGCGATGCTCTATCATCATCGCGCCGCGATCAGCCGCAACGAACCCTTGCCCGTCGCAATCGTGCTCGGCGCCTTGCCGGACATCAATTTTGCTTCCGC
>Ga0207691_10003639_pt1 | contig 14957 bp, 10 predicted proteins | sample KBSM13metaG_FD_184327 | JGI IMG/M metagenome (GOLD analysis project Ga0207691, IMG submission 184327) | Miscanthus rhizosphere microbial communities from Kellogg Biological Station, Michigan, USA - KBS M1-3 metaG (SPAdes) (version 2) | ecosystem: Host-associated > Plants > Roots > Rhizosphere >... | reverse complement strand
GCAATTCATTAATTCCAAACAAGCCACCAAAACTCGTAATACGAATGCCTGATACCGCCAGTAAAGTTGCAACACCTGCTTCGATCACTAATTTATAACGGGCCGCCAGGTCTTTCAGGTCATCCATAATTCCTACTCCAAACAAAAGTATCATGGATAGAAAGAAAGTGATAATTGCGGGATGATTATTGAATTTGAACCAAAATAAAAGTGCCACCATCATGCCTGCGAAAATCGAAATGCCACCAAATGTAGGAGTGGGAACTAAATGTTCTTTTCTTGCATTGGGCCGGTCAAAAAGTTTAAACCGGTTTACCATAAAAATTACAGGGGGAATAAAGATCAATGTAAGCACAAACGCCATTACATAAGTGAGAAGACCAAACTTGAAATCGGTAAAATTGAGTGTGGCCTGCAGCAGATTAAAGTGGTTGTTCATTGGCTTCGGTCTTAACTAGGATATAGAATTGGATATGTAAAAATAAAACGAATTTAAGTGCATTTTTATTTTTTTAGCATCTTCTTTTAAGTTTTATGAGTATACTAGTCTTAAAACGGAATAGTACATTTGTTCAAAAGGGAATTATACCTGCAAATACTGACATATTAAACAGCCCTATAGAATATCTTAAAGGAGTTGGTCCTCAGAAGGGAGAATTGTTGAAAAAGGAACTGAACATTTATAATTTTAATGATCTTCTCAATCATTTCCCTAATCGTCATGTTGATAAAACTAAAGTGAACTTAATACGGGAAATTGACCCATCAACAGATTATATACAAGTAGCCGGCAGCTTACATAACATAGATATTATCGGAATAAAAAGTGGCAGGCGAATGGTGGCAACTCTGCGTGATAAAACCGGGACATTGGAGCTTACCTGGTTCCAGGGAATTAACTGGATCCAAAAGATCTTGCAACCAGGTGAACAATATCTTGTTTTTGGAAAAGTAAGTTTTTTCCAGGGACGACTTCAAATTGTACATCCAGAAATGGAATTGCTAACAACAGAAAAAAAAGATGGCAAATCTTTTCTCGAGCCTATTTATCCGACTACAGAAAAATTGAGATCAAAAGCACTTGGCGGAAGGCAAATTAGTAAGCTTACAGAAGCGCTGATGAAATTACTGACAGAAAGAAATGTTCCTGAAAATTTACCGGATGATATTTTAAATAATCTAAAACTTGTAAACAGGTTCAGGGCTTATTCTCAAATTCATTTTCCCGCTAACATGCAAGAATATGACGAAGCAGTCAAACGGTTGAAGTTTGAAGAATTATTTATAGCACAGCTCAGGGTGGCAAGATTAAGATCACAGCGTCATCGTTTTTCGAAAGGAGTTGTTTTTGAAAAAGTCGGTGACCTCTTTAATACATTTTATACAAAGCATCTTCCTTTTGAACTAACCGGCGCACAGAAAAGAGTGATCAAAGAAATAAGAAAAGATACAGCTACCGGGAAACAAATGAATCGTTTATTACAAGGCGATGTTGGAAGTGGTAAAACAATGGTTGCTCTACTTACAATGCTAATAGCTGCGGATAATGGTTTTCAAAGTTGCCTGATGGCACCCACAGAAGTGCTGGCGCAACAGCATTATAATAATCTCACTTTTTTCTTAAAAGATATGCCTGTTGAAATTGGATTATTAACGGGCTCAACAAAAACGGCAGGTAGAAAATTGATCCAACAAAAATTAGACGATGGCTCTTTACAAATTCTTATCGGTACTCATGCAGTAATAGAAAAAGCCGTACAGTTTAAAAATTTGGGAATCGGGATAGTTGATGAACAACACAAGTTTGGCGTAGCGCAAAGAGCAATGCTCTGGGAAAAAAATCAAACCCCGCCTCATATACTTGTTATGACAGCCACTCCAATTCCACGAACATTAGCAATGACCGCTTATGGCGATCTTGATTATAGTGTTATTGACGAATTACCTCCGGGCAGGCAGCCAATTACTACTGTTCATCGTTATGAAAAAGACCGATCGAAAGTGATGAGTTTTATAAAAGATGAGATATCCAAAGGCCGGCAGATCTATATTATTTTTCCGTTAATAGAAGAGAGTGATAAAATGGATTACGAAAACCTGATGAAAGGTTATGAAAATGTGAAAGCATGGTTTCCCGAACCCAGGTATTGGATAAGTATGGTACATGGCCGGCAAAAAGCAGAACAAAAAAATAATAATATGCAACGATTTATTACTGGTGATACGCATATTATGGTTTCCACTACCGTTATAGAAGTGGGGGTGGACGTCCCCAATGCCAGCGTAATGATAATAGAAAGTGCCGAAAAATTTGGATTATCTCAATTACATCAATTGCGGGGAAGAGTGGGTCGTGGAGCGGATAAAAGCTATTGTATTTTATTGACTGGACAAAATATCGGTAATGATGCAAGAGAAAGGATGAAAATAATGACATCTACGAGTAACGGATTTATAATTGCGGAAAAGGATCTGGATATGCGTGGACCCGGCGACATTGAAGGAACAAGGCAAAGCGGTGTATTAAACTTTAAGCTGGCAAGTATAGTCCAAGACAGACCTTTATTGGAAGTGGCGCGACGTTTTGCAGAAGACATAACGGATACTGATCCTGAGTTGAAATCGGTAGAAAATTTACGAATCAGGAAATACCTTGAAATAATTCAAGGTAAAACTGCCTGGAGCCGTATATCTTAACATAAGTTTTAAAATTTTTCCATTGTTTTTGGTAAATTGAAAAAAATATAACCATTGATCCGTTATCGTTACATAGCCCTTTTTTTGCTTATCCTATCAGTAACAGTTAAGGCCCAAAATATTGAGTTCATAGAGAATAAAGGTCAATGGGATAATCATGTAAAATTCAGAAGTGAAGTTCCCGGAGGAAGCTTTTTTATCCGTAATGGTGGTTTTACGGTTCTTCAGCAAAATGAAGAGGATTTAAAACAAGTAAAGGAATATATACATGGTCATGGAAATGATCAGAATAAAAGAAGCTCGCCTTTGGTTTTGCGTTCACATTCATACGCAGTAGACTTTGCAGGGGCATCAGATAATATTGAATTAATTCCTGATAAACTATTAGAATATTACAATAATTATTTCATCGGCAATGATCCTTCCAAATGGGCCAGCAACTGTAAAATTTATCAAGGCGTTACTGCAAAAAATATTTATCCGGGTGTTGATGTTCGTTTTTATACTGACAAGGGCAACATGAAGTATGATATCATTGTAAAACCGGGAGCTGATATAAGTAAGATCGTATTGCGTTATGCAGGCGCCGAAAATCTTGAAGTAAGAGACAAGCAACTTGTTATTAAAACTTCTGTGGGTGATGTTAAAGAATCGGATCCATATACATATCAGTATGAAAATAATCAGCGTAAACAGATATCAGCAAAATATGTCTTAATAGGAAAAGAGATCAGGTTTGATGTAAAAAATTATAACCATAACGAAGTCCTTATTATAGACCCGACATTAATTTTTAGCTCTTTTACTGGAAGCATCGGTGACAACTGGGGTTTTACTGCAACCTATGGACCAGATGGAAGTTTTTATGGTGGTGGTATTAATTTAAAAACGGGTTACCCGGTTACCACGGGGGCATTTCAAACTAATTGGGCCGGAGGTAATGGCGGTACTAACGCTTTTGATATAAGCATATCAAAATTATCACCTAATGGTACTTCAAGAATTTATGCAACATATCTTGGCGGCTCAGGTAATGAGCAGCCACATAGTCTTGTAGTGGATGGAGCTGGAAATTTAATAGTTGCCGGCCGTACAAACTCACCAGACTATCCGGTTACCGCCGGTGGGCAGATTGGTGCTGGCGGAGGTTTTGATATTGTAGTTACAAAATTAAATGCTACCGGATCAGCGCTGATCGGTTCTAAAAAAATTGGTGGTACGGGCGATGACGGGGTCAATATTGCAGTTGAAAGTAATAGTTCATTGCAACAGAATTATGGTGATAATGGAAGAAGTGAAGTGATCGTTGATGGAGGAGGAAATATTTATGTGGCTTCTTGTTCCAGGTCTACAAATTTTCCCACAACTGCCGGTTCTTTTCAACCCAATAACGCGGGTACCCAGGATGCTGTCGTATTGAAATTTAATGCAAGTGTTTCGCTTTTATTTGCAAGTTATCTTGGTGGCGGTGGTGATGACGCTGCATATGTCCTTTCTTTGGCGCCTAATGGCGATATCTATGTTGGCGGAGGCACAGCAAGTACAAATTTTCCTGGTACTTCAGCTGGAGTTATAAATTCAACTAACCAGGGCCGTATTGATGGATTTGTATCTATTATATCAAATAATGGTATTGCTGTTATAAGGTCAACTTATGTTGGTACTGCAGGCGATGACCAGGTATATGGTGTTCAGTTTGATAGATTTGGTTTTCCATATATATGTGGCCAAACAAGAGGCAATTGGCCTATAATAAATGCAGCATATAGCGTTGCCGGTGCACCTCAATTTATTGCAAAGTTGAAGCCTGATCTTTCTGCTTTTATTTATTCGACCAGGTTCGGCAAACCATCAGGAGAGCCCAATATTTCAATTACAGCATTTCTGGTTGACAATTGCGAGAATGTATATGTATCCGGTTGGGGAGGGGTAGTTGATGGGCAGTTCAAATCATCATTAACTACTGGATTGCCAGTCACCTCAGATGCTATTCAGTCTACAACTGACGGCAATGATTTTTACTTTTTTGTTTTAAAGAAAAATGCAACTACTCAATTATTTGGAAGTTTCTGGGGGCAGAATGGAGGACTTGCTGACCATGTAGATGGCGGCACTAGCCGTTTTGACAAACAGGGTGTGATATACCAGGCAATATGTGCAAATTGTTTCGGAAGTGCAGTATACACTACTACACCCGGTGTTGTAGGACCAATAAACGGAACAACACTTCCAAGCGGAACCGTAACAGGATGTAATCTTGCGATGCTGAAAATTTCATTTGACTTTGCGGGTGTAGATGCCGGTCTTCAATCAATGATCAATGGAGTGCGAAGAGATACGGCAGGTTGTGCTCCTCTTACTGTTGATTTCATTGATACCGTTGCAAATGCTGTAACATACTACTGGTACTTTGGTGATGGTTCTTCACCCAATCCAGTTATTACTACCGTTCCGAATACAAGTCATACATATAATTTACCCGGTATATATCAAGTAATGCTGATCGCTGAAGATTCTACTACATGTAATATCCGTGATACTGCCTATCTCCATATCAAAGCTGGAAATCTTCCTGCAATTCTTGATTTTGATCCGGTGAAATTAGCGCCATGTGATTCTTTGAAATACCGGTTTGATAATTTATCTACCACATCGCCACTACGACCATTTACAAATACTTCTTTCACTTGGGATTTTGGTGACAACTCGCCAACGATAATTGCAGGATTGGCTCCTGTTTTCCATTCATATGCTTCACCTGGAACTTATACGGTAAAACTGACCATTGTTGATACCGCATATTGCAATGCACCGGATACTTTGAAAAAAACTATAAGGATAGCTCCATTGGTCGTAGCGCAATTTGAAACGCCGCCAACCGGATGTGCTCCTTATTCTGCGAAGTTTACCAATACATCAATCGCGGGCCAATCATTCATTTGGGATTTTGGTGATAACACAACAAGTACTGACATAGATCCTGTTCATATTTATAATACACCGGGGCTATATACAATTACATTAATTGCCAATGATCCGAATACTTGTAATTTGGCAGATACAACAACGACTACCATAAATGTTTTTCCGATCCCTGTTTCCAATTTTACTTTTTCACCTGATCCACCGGTAGAAAATACGCCAACATCATTTAACAACCTTGCATCACCTGATGCAGTAAAATTCAAATGGCTATTTGGTGATGGGGATAGTTTGCTGACAAACTCTAGATCGCAGGTAAAACATCAGTATAATGCAACAGGTACTTTTAATGCATGTCTTATCGCTATAAATTCTGCTGGCTGCGCTGATACTCTTTGCCAGGATGTGAGAGCTGTTGTCGTGGCATTAGTAGATGTGCCAAATGCTTTTACACCGCAACGTGGTGATGTTAACAGTGTAGTTTATGCCAGGGGTTTTGGTATAACAAAGATCAGGTTCATAATTTGGAATCGCTGGGGACAAAAAGTATTTGAAACAAGTGATAAGAATATAGGCTGGGATGGAAAATACAAAGGCGTGATACAACCAATGGATGTTTATGCATATACGCTGGATGTTGAGTTTTTTGATGGAACTAAAGCAATCAAAAAAGGTGATATATCGCTAATCAGATAAATCTTAATTTACTAAGAGGCAAATGTGAAAATGAAAATTAGAATTTACATATTGTTTGGGGTTTGGATCCAGATAGCTATCGGGATGTTGTGGAGTAATTCTATTCATGCACAGGATCTGCATTTCTCTCAATTCATGAATTCACCACTTACAACTAATCCTGCTAATACTGGGTTTATTCCCGGTGGCGATTACCGTGTAGGAATTAACTATAGGAATCAATGGTCAAGCGTGATGTCAATTCCTTATAAAACAATGAGTGCTTTTGGAGATGCTCAGCTTATGCAAAACCAGGATAACACTGGTTGGATGGGTGTTGGTGGAGTGATCTTACGTGATGTAGCAGGCAGTGGCAATCTTACTTCTACAAAAATTTATGGCTCGATCGCCTATCATCAAATGATAAATGCGGGAAGCCTCATAAGTGCAGGTTTTAATGTTGGATGGTCCAATAAACAGATCAATGTAAGTAACCTCAAATTCCCGGATCAGTTTGATGGACATTTTTTTGATAATAAGCTTCCCACTTCTGTAGTATTGGCGAATAACAATATCAATTATCTCGATATTCAAATGGGTATGAACTATGCCTATTTTCCCAATGATAAAGTTTATGTGAATGCCGGTTATTCGGCACATCATGTAAACAGGCCAAGAGAATCTTTCTTTGATCAAACCTCCGGAGTTGATAACAGGATAGCGGTAAGGCATATAGGTTTTTTAAATGGAAGTTTTTTGGTAAACAATCAATGGCTTATTAACCCGAACATTTATTTTACAACGCAGGCAAAATCATTTGAAATGGTAATTGGTATGAATGCACATTATGATCTGTCTGGTGACGGCGCTTATCAATTGATCGGCGGTTTATACTATCGACATCAAGATGCTTTTATTCCAATGGTGGGTCTTCAGTGGAATGATATTAGGGCAACATTTACTTACGATGCTACTATTTCAACATTAAAAAATTATAACAATGGCCGTGGCGCTTTCGAATTTTCTTTGATCAAAGAAGGATTGTTTGATACTTACAATGGTGACAAGCGCCAAAGCATGTGCCCCAGCCTCCGCAATAAAGCTTATTGACCTGTTATATCAGGACGGTAATTCTGAAACTATTCTTTGAAAGAATAAGATATATAATACTGATATTAGTTTTATCATATTAATGAATTATGCGATTTTTGCTCATAACGAAAGCTTAGAATGGATACAAACGTAAAATCGGGACTTACAGCAGAGATCATAAACGAGTTTAAAACTATTGTTGGTGAAAGCTTTGTGTTGTATGATGATGAAGTGTTGAATCATTATGCACATGATGAAACAGAGAACCTTCATTATTTACCCGATGTAGTTATTAAGCCAAGAACAACACAGGAGATCAGTGCTTTGATGAAAATTTGCAATGCAAAAAAAATCCCTGTCACTCCAAGAGGCGCCGGCACTGGTCTAAGCGGTGGCGCATTAGCACATCTTGGAGGTGTTGTATTGGCAATGGAAAGAATGAATTTAATTCTTGACATTGATGAAAGAAATTTACAAGTAACAACAGAGCCCGGCGTTATTACTGAGGTTTTACAAATGACGGTAAAAGAAAAGGGCTTGTTTTATCCGCCTGACCCTGCAAGTCGTGGTTCCTGTTTTATAGGAGGAAATATTTCTGAAAATAGTGGCGGTCCAAAAGCTGTTAAGTATGGTGTGGTAAAAGATTATGTATTGAATCTTGAAATGGTTTTGCCTACCGGCGAAATAATATGGACCGGCGCAAATGTTTTAAAAAATTCTACCGGATATAATTTCACTCAATTGGTTGTCGGTAGTGAAGGAACATTAGGTATTGTAACAAAAATTGTTTTGCGCCTGATCCCTCATCCAAAACATGATCTTCTGATGCTGGTTCCATTTAAAAAATTGGAGCAGGCAAGCGAGGCAGTGAGTGCTATATTCAGGGCGGGATTTGTTCCTAGTGCATTAGAGTTAGTGGAAGTTGATGCATTAAAGATCGTAAGCAAATTTGTAGATAGTAGCGCTGTGCAGATCAGTGACGATATCGAGGCTCACCTGATCATTGAAGTAGATGGCAATAACATGGAGATCCTGATGAGTGAAATGGAAGCGATCAGTGAAATGCTAACTCAATATGATACAGGTGAAATTTATTTTGCAGATGATGCACAGCAAAAAAATGAGTTGTGGAAATTAAGAAGAAGAGTTGCTGAAGCAACAAAACTTGCTGGCTATACGATCGAAGAAGATGCTGTTGTGCCAAGAGCAGAATTGCCGGCACTCATTCGTGGTGTAAAAGAGATCGGTACTAAATATAACTTCAATGCTGTTTGTTATGGTCATGCAGGCGATGGCAACCTTCATATTCGTATTCACAAAGAAGGAACGCCCAATAGTTTTGGCGATGCAGAAATGACAGAGAGCCTCCGTGCATTATTTGAATTAGTAAAAGGACTTGGCGGAACGATCAGTGGTGAGCATGGAATTGGGCTTATTCAAAAGGGGTTTATGGATATTATGTTTGAACAAAAACATCTTGACCTGATGCGGCAAATAAAAAAGGCATTTGATCCAAATAATATTTTGAATGCAGGTAAAATATTTTAACGATTTAGTTTTAAGCGTACCCAAACAAATGGAATTAAATTAGCATTTATTAAAAACCTTATTATGAGATCCAAATTGATCGTCTTCATTTTGATTGCTTCAGTAATTTCGATGGATACAAAAGCACAAGAGAAAGAGGAAAAAGAAAAAGTGCCTTTTAAACAAAATTTATTTACAGGTGGCACCATTTCACTTGCATTTTATTCCAATACTTTTCTTATAGGCGGCAGCCCTGTGCTTGGTTATAGTATTACGAATTGGGCCGATCTTGGAATTGTTATCAATTACAATTATACTGTTTACAGAGATTATTATGTTTTTGATGACCGGTTAAAGCAGAATAATTTTGGAGGAGGTCCATTTGTAAAACTATATCCTCTCCGTTTTATTTTTGCACAGGCACAATACGAGTATAATTTTTTAAAAGTAAAATACATTCCACCAACTAATGGTGGGGTTCAACAAAAAGATGATCTGGAAGCCAAGAGCTTTCTTATAGGTGGTGGTTACACTACTGGCCGAATGGGTAGAGGAGGAGCTCCGCATTATTATCTTGCAATATTGTTTGATATACTACATGAAGCCGGTTCCCCATATACCGATGCCTATGGAAGAACAATTCCAATTATAAGAGGGGGTGTTCAGATCCCTTTATTTCAGGGTAGTGGAGGAAAACAACCCAAAAATATTAATTATTAATTAAGGTATTGAAGTAATTGTTCGGGTTCATCCAAAACAGTGATCCTTTCCAGGACACTTTCATAAAGAAAACCTTGCTTTTCCATTTGCTGAATATGTTTCAAAAGAAAATCAAAAAAATTATCTGAATTAATGATATAAATTTTTTTGTCGTGAATGGATAATTGGTTCCATGTCACCATTTCAAAAAACTCATCAAGTGTTCCTACTCCACCGGGTAAAATGACGGCCGCATCACATAGGTCATACATTTTCTGTTTACGAATATGCATATCATCAACAATTGATAAGTCAGTGATGCCTTTATGCTGATGTTCCCAATCCACTAGTTTTTTCGTGATGATACCAATCACTTTTCCGCCGCCTTCCATCATTGCATCAGCAACTGCACCCATTATCCCGGTGCTGCCCCCGCCATAGATCAGCGTGATATTTTTTTTTGCTAAAAGTTTTCCTAATTCTTTCGCATGGTCTATATAAACAGGATTATTCCCATTCTTTGACCCGCAAAAAACTGCAAGTGAATTTATCTTCATACATTTATTTAATTTTCATAATCGCGGTAAATTTCGCTACTAAAATTCGAAATCTGCAATCTTAAATTTAAAATCCACTTATGTCTGCGGCTCTGTTATTCACATTTGTTATAGGATATTTTGTTTTATTGCTTGCTGTTGCCTGGTTTACTTCCCGCAATTCAAATAACGAATCTTTTTTTATCGGTAACCGTAACAGCAATTGGATGCTGGTAGCATTTGGAATGATTGGCACATCACTAAGCGGGGTCACATTTGTAAGTGTGCCCGGCGGTGTGGGTAGCGCCAATTTTTATTATTTCCAGGTAGTGATCGGATACCTCTTCGGATACCTGGTCATTGCATACGTATTATTGCCTTTGTATTACAAAATGAATCTCACAAGCATTTATACATATCTGGAAAGAAGATTTGGAATAAATGCACATAAAGCCGGGGCTTTCTTTTTTATTCTTTCCCGAGTTGTAGGTGCAACGGCAAGGCTTTATCTCGTCATTAGCGTGTTGCAGATATTTATTTTCGATAAGATGCATATTCCTTTTATGGCTACTGCATTTGTTATTCTTGTTTTGATCCTTCTTTACACATTTGAAGGGGGAGTTAAAACAATTGTTTACACTGACACATTACAAACTACGGGAATGCTTGTTGGCCTTGTGGTTTGTGTAATTGCAATTATTAAAACATTGGGTACCGATTTTAGCGGAGCTATGCATATGATGAGCGAGAAGGGTTATACAAAGATCTTTAACTGGAATGTTAACTCTGGTTCTTTTGCTTTAAAACAGCTTCTTGGCGGCATGTTCATTGCCATTGCCATGACAGGTCTGGACCAGGAAATGATGCAAAAGAATATCAGTGTAAAAACACTGAAAGATTCTCAAAAAAATATAATGTCTTTTGCAGTGGTCATCATGTTTGTGAATTTTCTTTTTCTTGTTTTAGGTGGAGTACTTTATTTATACGCATCTGCTCATAATATTAGTGTACCAGGCGATGATCTTTTTCCAACCGTGGCATTAAGCGATGCGTTCAGCAAAAGCATTGGAATAATTTTTATCATTGCGATAATCTCTGCACTGTTCCCAAGTGTTGATGGCGCCATCACTTCACTTACATCTTGTTTTTGTATCGATATACTTGGGTTGAAAAAAAGAGAAGGAACAGAGAAGGAAAAGAAAATGACAAGATTAAAAGTGCATTTCTGCTTTGCACTTGTATTTTTTATAATGGTTTTAGTTTTTAAATGGATGAACGATAAGCTGATCATTGATTTCATTTTAAAATTTGCCGGAGTTACGTATGGACCGTTGCTTGGTCTTTTTGCATTTGGCATTTTAACAAAGCGAAAACTCAACGAACGTCTTATCTGGACAGTTTGTATTATAGCGCCTTTGCTTGCATTAATACTTGATATGGTTAGTAATCCTGCATGGTATGAAGCAAAGCTGCACATGAAACTTGGTCTTGATAGTTTGTCGGCAGCAACTTTTAATGGTTATAAAATCGGGAATGAACTTATCCTTATAAATGGTATCATCACCTTCATCGGCTTATGGTTTATTTCACGTAAAGCAATCGTCCAGGAGATGGACCTAAAAATGCAACCCGTATAAAGTTATATTTGCACAAAGAATTATCATTGGAACTTATCAATCCATTAGTACAGGAATATGCTGAAAAATTTTCTTCACCTGAAGATGCATTGCTGAAAGAAGTAAATGATTTTACGGCAGCAAATCATCCCGAGTACCACATGCTTAGCGGCCATCTGCAAGGCAAGTTTCTAGAAATGACGAGTATGATGATCCGGCCGCGGCGTATTCTTGAAATAGGAACATTTACCGGTTACAGCGCTTTATGTCTTGCAAAAGGGTTAACAGATGATGGATTGCTGCATACAATAGAACTTAGAGAAAAGGATGCTGCAACTGCAAAAGGTTTTTTCGATAGATCTGCTTATAAAGAAAAGATCATTTTACATACGGGAGATGCTAAAAAAATCGTTTCTAGACTGGAAGAAACATTTGATCTTATATTTATTGATGCTGATAAACCCGGGTATATTGAATATTTTAACCTCGTTTTCTCAAAATTGAAAAAAAACGGGTTTATTTTTGCAGATAATGTTTTTTTTCATGGCCAGGCCATTGAAACTGAGCCAACTGGAAAAAATGCAAAAGCGATAAAAGCCTTTAACCATTTTATAAATGAAAGAACCGATATCGAAAAAATGATCATTACCCTTCGTGATGGATTGTATTTAATAAGAAAAAAGTAAGATCACCCATGCAAAAACTAAAGATCCTATTCCTACTGCTTGCTTCATTGGCATTTAAAAATTCTTTTGCACAATTAGATCCTGTAGTAGTTGAATATATAAAAAAATATAAAGACCTCGCAATACAAGAAATGCAACGTACCGGTATCCCGGCGTCAATTAAACTTGCACAAGGCATTCATGAAACCAGCGCCGGCACAAGTGATCTTGTAAAAAGATCAAATAATCATTTTGGACTAAAATGTAAAGCTGAATGGACAGGAATGACAGTAACACATACTGATGATGCGCCAAATGAATGCTTCCGGAAATATGATAACCCCTTCGATTCATATAAAGATCAATCAAATTATCTTAAGGGTACCCCACGCTATGCTTCACTATTCGAGCTTGATCCTACCGATTATAAAGCATGGGCTTTTGGATTAAAAAAAGCTGGCTATGCAACTAATCCAAAATATTCGCAGGTTTTAATTAAGCTCATTGAAGATTATGACCTGCAGGATTACACCATGATCGCATTGGGAAAACTAAAATCAGGACAAGAAACATTGGCAAAAAATGAAAATAAAAATTCGGATATAATAATCCCTGTTGAGAAACCGGTAGTAATGCCTCCGGAACCAGAAATAGTTGTCTATTCAAAAAAAGAAGCAAAGAAGCCAGCCGAAACTAAAACTGATTATCCTGATGGAGAATTTAAAATAAACGAAACAAAAGTTATCTACGCAAAAAAAGGGACATCTTATTTATCCATAGCAGAGAAATATGCAATTCCTCTCGCAAGGATCTTTGAATTCAATGAAATGAAAGTGCAGGAAGTTGTTGAGAAAGATCAACTCATTTATATAATGAGAAAAAGGAAAGTTGGTCTAAATGAACAACATACTGTAAAACCCGGAGAGACATTGGCAGATATAGCACAAACAGAAGCATTGCGTATAGAAAGTTTGCTTGAATATAATTTTCTTCAACCAAATATGCAGCCCGCTGTAGGTTCTGTTTTATATTTACGTGCTAAAGGCCCGGGCATGCCTGCATTGGCTACCGGGAAATGATCGATATAAATTCTTTATGTCCCAGATAAAAGTTCATGATAAAATATTTGGTCCTTTTCTTTCAGATCAGGACATACAGCAGCAGGTAAAAAAAATTGCAGACGCAATTAATTCTGATTATGCTGGCTTGCGACCCATGTTCATAGCAATTTTAAATGGGTCATTTATGTTTGCATCCGATCTTTTTAAGTATCTTACCATAGATGCAGAAATATGTTTTATTAAACTGGCGTCGTATAAAGGAACAACATCAAGCGGGCAGGTGATAACGGCGATCGGGTTAGATGTTGATATCATAGGAAAAGATATAATCATACTTGAAGATATAGTTGATACCGGCAAAACATTGAACGAATTTTTACCCAAGTTGCTTCATCACCAACCTGCATCAATGAAAATTGCCGCCTTACTCCATAAACCTGAAGCTGTGAAATTTCCCATCAGAATTGATTATCTGGGATTTTCAATTCCAAACAAATTTGTAGTGGGCTATGGCCTTGATTATGATGGACTCGGAAGGAATTTTAAGGAGATTTACCAGTTGGTTTAGTACTACCAATACTTACAGGATTTTTGTACTTTGATGGCAATTAAATATCCAGGTGAAAAGCTTTGTAAATATATATTTATTGCTGCTGATTGCTTTGCCATTTCATGGACAGCAGTTTTATCTCCGCGGCGAGGTACGAGATGAAGGTGGCAACCTTTTGCAAAATGTAAATATCCGTCAGCAAAGTACCGGCTATCTTTTTCACACAGGTAATTCAGGATCGTTTGGTATTCAAACATCAAAAGAATCAGATACACTGATATTTTCTTATGAAGGATATCAGACGGAGCAAGTATTAGTGAAAGCAGATAAATACCTTACACTTAACCTTAAACTTTTACCATCTATCGCATCCAGCAATAAGAAGTACAGGCTTGCTTCACTTACAAAAGATCTTTCAAGAGAAAATCAAAAAAAATGGTATTCCGATGATGAAACCTATGCAAGTCTTGTAGAAAATAATTTTATTGACGCAAAAAGTTATTCAACAACTGGTATCGCTTTAAATATTGACAGGGCATCGTATAGCAATATCAGGAGGTTTATAAATCTTAATCTTGCCGTGCCACCCGATGCAGTACGCATTGAAGAAATGCTGAACTATTTCAACTTCGGGTATGAAACACCGGTCAATAATTCTTTATTCAAGATAAAAACTACTCTTACCAATTGTCCATGGAATAAGGATAACCAGCTTTTTTTTATAAATGTATTTTCCAAAAAACTAAATCTAGATTCATTACCACCATCAAATCTTGTTTTTCTTGTTGATATTTCCGGATCAATGGATATGCCTAATAGGTTACCATTATTAAAATCTGCATTCAGGATGCTGGCGATGAATTTGAGAGAAAAAGATACAGTAAGTATAGTAGTTTATGGCGGTGCAGTTGGTGTAT
>Ga0207691_10003638_pt1 | contig 14957 bp, 14 predicted proteins | sample KBSM13metaG_FD_184327 | JGI IMG/M metagenome (GOLD analysis project Ga0207691, IMG submission 184327) | Miscanthus rhizosphere microbial communities from Kellogg Biological Station, Michigan, USA - KBS M1-3 metaG (SPAdes) (version 2) | ecosystem: Host-associated > Plants > Roots > Rhizosphere >... | reverse complement strand
CTCATCAAGCACTTCAGCAGCATCACCGCCGAGAACGTCATGAAGCCGGACACGATCTGGCCCAGCGTTCCGGGCACCACGCAGCCGGCGGCCTCGCCGAACTTCACGCAGGCCGACCTGCTCGTGAATTTTGCGCAGGTCAACAACATGCAGCTGCGCGGCCACACGCTGCTGTGGCACCGCACGGTTCCCTCATGGATGCTCGCAGGCGATCAGAGCAACCCGGCCAACTACCGCACCACCATCCAGCAGAACCTGCGCAACTACATCTTCGCCGCCGTCCAGCACTTCCCCAATGTGTACGCCTGGGACGTGGTCAACGAAGTGGCGAGCGACACGCAGAACTCCGCGAATCCCTATCGCATCGACAGCGTCTGGTACCAGGCCTACAGCGTTGGCGGCCTCAACGGCAGCGACTACGTGCGCGATGCTTTCACTTTCGCCAACCAGGCGCGCGCGTCGATCGGCAAGACCACCGCCACCATGAAGCTCATGCTGAACGACTACAACACCGAGCTGCCCGGCAAGCGCGCCAACGTCATCCAGATCGTGCGCGACCTCGTCAATGGCGGCTATGCCATCGACGGCGTCGGGCACCAGTTCCACCTGCAGTTGAATGCGGACGTGAACGAAGTCACCGCGGCGTTCGCAGCCGTCGAAGGCGTGTCGAGCACGCTGGTCAACCACGTCACCGAACTGGACGTGTCCATCTACGCGGACCCGGGCAGCTGTTATGCGACACCCGGCATCCCGCCCTGCCAGGCCGACTACGGCGCCAATCCACCGCAGACTGTGCTCTCGCAACAGGCGCTGCTGTACCGCGCGTTGTTCAACGCGTTCAATCGCCCGAGCGTGCAGTCGGTGAGTCTCTGGGGCATCGCCGACAACCACACCTGGCTCAACAGCTTCCCCGTGGCTCGCACCAATCGACCGTTGTTGTTCGACACTGCAGGCCTTCCCAAGTGGGCGTTCTGGGCGGTGGTCGACCCGGCGATCGCAGTGCCATAGTCCGGCCGGATAGGCGACAATCCGGCAGAGCGCGATTTTTCCGGCCGCGGCCGGCGGGGGATACATGAAATCTTTTTCTCTGCGCGCGACGCTGGTCGCGCTGGTTGTTTGCGCGCCCGTTGCAGAGGCCGCGGCTGTGACCATCACGGTCACGCATGGGCTCGATGCGGCTCGTCCGGGCACCGTCGTCAGCGTGCCATTCGCGCAGATCGCGGCCATCGATCCGGCGCTGCGCATGTTTCACGTGCTGGTCCGGGACTCGCGGGGACGCTCGCTGCCGCTGCAGATCACTAACTACCAACACGATCATCGTGGCGCGCAGTACGACGACCTGGTGTTCTCCTACGATTTCGCCGCCGGCGAAAAGCGCGCGGTCTTCACGCTCGAGCCCGTGGCCACGGCCACCGCCCCGGAGGCGCCGTGTGTGTACGCGAGATTTGTCCCCGAGCGCCTGGATGACGTCGCCTGGGAGAACGATCGCATCGCGCATCGCATGTACGGTTTCGCCCTCAACACTCCGGCAGCCGGCGGCGAACGGCTGCGCGGCAGCGGCATCGACGTGTGGGCGAAGCGCGTCAGCTATCCGATCATCGATCGCTGGTACGCCAAGGGACACGACCAGTTTCACAAGGATGGTGAAGGCGAAGGCCTCGACCTCTACAGCATCGGCGGCTCGCGCGGCGCGGGTGGCACCGGCGTGTGGGATGGCACGAAGCTGTGGACATCCGACAATTTCGTCGATGGCCAGATGCTGTCCAATGGGCCGCGCCGTGCCGCATTCAAGCTCAACTACGCACCTTTCGACGCCGGCGCCCAGGGCCGCGTTGCCGAGACCAAACAATTCACCGTCGATTGCGGCGGCAACTTCGATGCGGTCGAGAGTGTGTTCGATTTCCCGGTCGACGAAGCAGTGGTCGGCATCGGCATCAGCGAGCATCCGGCAGTGCAAGGCTTCCCCGCGGCCGTGCTCACACGCGACCCGCAGGGACGCTGGATGAGCTTCTGGGAGGAGAATCAGGACGGCGGGCTCGGCGTGGCGGTGATCCTCGCGAAGGACGCGACGCCGGCAGGATTCGCGCACGAAGATGCGCCGGGTGGCAAAGGCAACGCTAACAACCTGCTGCTGGTGAAGGCCAGGGACGCCGTGCCGCTGCGCTATTTCACGGGCGCGGGCTGGACGAAGAGTGGGCAGTTCGATGGGCGCGCCGCCTGGGAAACGTATGTGAAGGATTACGCTGCGCGCGCGCAGAACCCTCTGTCAGTCACCGTGAGTGCAGGCAAATGAGGTTCTCGAAGCGGTTGTTGGCGGCCATGGTGCTGGCGCTCGTCACGTCGACGGGTTCCGCGCAGAGCAAATATTTCGCCGACTGGCCGGTGGGCACGTCGCCTGCTGAAGTCGGCAAGCGCGTGGCAGAACGGTTCATTCCCACGCCGAACATGGAGATGAGCAACCACGGCCCGCAGGCGCTGCACTACTCGCATGTCGCCACGTGGACCGGCGCGCTGCAGTTCGCGAGCCTGACGAAAGATGCGGATCTCGTAAAACGGCTCGTCGATCGCTTCGATCCGTTCCTCGCCGCGAATGGCACGCTGGTGCCGCGCGCCGATCATGTCGACGGCACGGTGTTCGGCTCGCTGCCGCTCGAGCTCTACCGGCAAGACGCGCGTTTCCAGTATCGGGAGATGGGCCTCGCATTCGCCGACGCGCAATGGGATCGGCCCCTCGCCGATGGCCTGTCCAACCAGACGCGCTGGTGGATAGATGACATGTACATGATCACCGCGCTGCAGCTCGCGGCTTATCGCGCCACGCACGAGGCGAAGTATCTCGAGCGCGCCACGCAGTCGATGGTCGCGTACCTCGCGAAGCTGCAGCAGCCGAACGGACTCTTCTTCCACGCGCCCGACGTGCCCTTCTACTGGGGACGCGGCGATGGCTGGGTGGCGGTCGGCATGACGGAGCTGCTGCGCGATCTGCCGCCGAAGCACAAGGCTCACAGGACCGTGCTCGCCGCCTATCGCAAGATGATGGCGACACTGCTCACGCACCAGGCCGACAACGGCATGTGGCGCCAGCTCATCGACCACCCGGAGAGCTGGGAGGAGACTTCGAGCACCGCCATGTTCACCTATGCGTTCGTCACCGGCGTGAAGAACGGTTGGCTCGCCGAAGAGACCTACGGTCCTGCGGCCCGCAAGGCGTGGATCGCCCTCGTGGGCTATCTCACGCCGGAGGGACTGATGCGTGAAGTCTGCGTGGGCACCGGCAAGAAGAACGATCTGCAGCACTATCTGGACCGGCCGCGCGCCGTGGGCGATACGCATGGGCAGGCGCCGATGTTGTGGAGCGCGACCGCCCTATTGAGATGAAAGACATCGATAGCTAGACCAAAGTCGGGGAGGTGGGGACATTCCTCATTTCCCTGTAACAATTGGCGAATCGTGAAGTTCCGAAAGGGGGAAACGTGAAAAAGTCCGGAATGTTGTTAGCGGCGCTGGCATGGCCCGCGCTGCTCATCGCCTCACCCAATGGCGGGCCGCTCGGCGACTTCGAAGCACACGTGGACGTGGGCTCGCCCAAGATCGCGGGTTATGCCACCTGGAACGCCGCATCGCAGGTCTACACGCTCAGCGCGGGCGGTGTGAACATCTGGGCGAAGCGCGATGAATTCCAGTTCGCCTATCGCCGCATGAAAGGCGACTTCATCGTGCAGGCACAGGTGGAATTCCAGGGCAAAGGCGTGGATCCGCACCGCAAGGCCGGCATCATGGTGCGCACCTCGATCGCGGATTTCGATTCGGCGTATGTCGACGGCGCCTTGCATGGCGACGGCCTCGCATCGCTGCAGTTCCGCAAGGCGAAGGGCGAAGACACGGCGCAGACCGAAATGCCCGCCGCCAAGGGCGCGAACGTCATCCAGCTCGAGCGTCGCGGCGATGTGTTCATTTTCTCGGCCGCAAGATTCGGCGAACCCTTCGAGATTGCAGAGATCAAGGACGTGCCGAACGTCCCCGAGGATGCCTACGTCGGCCTGTTCCTCTCCTCGCACAACCCCGACGTGAAGGAGACCGTAGTCTTCAGACACGTGCGTGTGATCAAGCCCGTCAAAGTCGGATTCCAGCCGTATCGCGACTACATCGGCAGCCGGCTCGAAGTGATGAACGTGACGAGCGGCCATCGCAACGTGTACTACACGTCGCGCGTGCCCTTCGAGGCGCCTAACTGGTTGCCCGACGGCTCCGCGCTGCTGTACAACGCCAGCGGCGGCGATCCCGCCACGCGCGGGCGACTGTGGAAGTTCGACCTCGCGACGCGCACGCCTTCGCTGGTCGACACGGGCTTCGCGATTCGCAACAACAACGACCACGTGCTGTCGTTCGACGGAACGCAGCTCGCGATCAGCGACCAGAGCACGGATGCCGGCCAGTCCACGATCTTCACGATGCCGACGCGCGGCGGCGTGCCCAAGCGCATCACGCCGTTGACGCCGAGCTACATGCACGGCTGGACGCCCGATGCCAAGTGGCTGGTATACACCGGCGGGCGCAAGCCCAAGGGAGCGACCACGGACGAATACGACATCTACAAGGCCGCATCGGACGGCAGTGGCAAGGAAATCAACCTCACCAACTCACCGGGCCTCGACGACGGCCCGGAAGTCAGCCCCGACGGCAAGAAGATCTACTTCAATTCCACGCGTTCGGGAACGATGCAGATCTGGCGCATGGACCTCGACGGCAAGAACCAGGAGCGCGTCACCAACGATGCCAAGTTCAACGACTGGTTCCCGCACTTCTCGCCCGACGGCAAGTGGATCACGATCATTTCGTATGGACTGGACGTCGAGCCGTCTAACCACCCGTACTACAAGCACTGCCTGATCCGCCTCATGTCGGTGGACGGCAGCGCACCGCCGAAGGTGATTGCGTATGTCTACGGTGGCCAGGGCACGATCAACGTGCCGTCGTGGTCGCCGGATGGGACGCATATCGCATTCGTGTCGAACTCGGACGCCTTGTAGGCGGAGACGGATAATGGGGACATTCCTCGTTTCCTAGCAAACGGGGACGTGGTGCAATCCAATCGAGGGGTGTCCCCGTTTGCTAGGAAACGAGGAATGTCCCCATTATCCGGCGAACCAACCGTGGAAGCCGAGGGGTACGGTGTAGGGTACCCACGCGGTCGCCACGGGACCTCTATCTACGTGCTGCGCGTCGAGCACGGCAACACCACTGCGCCCGCGCTTGAAGTCGAGCAGCGTACCGACTAACCACCCGTCGCCGGGCGTGCTCGATCCCGGCCGCGGCACGAATCGGTGTTCCTCGGCCATGACGTCGGCGCCGTAGCGATGCACGCGGGTGCGATTGGCACGCGTGTCGATACTCGCGATGGCGTTGAAGTACGGCGCGGAGGCTGGCGCCACCGACGTGGGCGCAAACAACAACGCCGGCTCATCGCCCGGGGTCCGCGCGTCGAACGTCGGGAATTCGAAACTGCTGATGCCGTGCCTCTCCCAGCGCGCGGTGTTGCGCGCAAGGTCGAGCCGCAGGCTGACGAGCTCCGTACCGCCCTTCTCCGACCCGCGTTCGCCGCGCATCGCGGCCATCATGGGCGACCGCGCCTCATCGACGTCGGTGTGCCATGCCGCCTGCACCACGACTTCACCGCCATGCTCATAGGCATCGGCGAAGTGGTACACCGCCGCGAACGGCGCCTCGAACCAGCGCGGCGCGTCGAGCGCGTCTTTCGGCACGAGCGCGATGCGGCAGGGTAGATCGGGCGCGAACCGCATGCGCTCGAAAAATGCCCCGCCCTCGCCCATGCGGTACGGCGTGAACACGAACACCAGGTATTTGCGGGTCATGGCAAAACTGTGCAGATAGCCAGGCTCGTGCGATTCGAGCACGGCGGTGCGCGCGAGCGTGCCGTCGGCACCGATGCGCCAGATCAACACGCCGGTAGCTGCGAAGAAGTCCAGCGAGCCGAAGTTCCAGGCGCTGCCGTCCGTCTCCTGCAGCGGGTGGGCGGAGAACGGCGCGGCAACCAGATCGCTGCGCCAGGTAGTTGGGCCGCGGGTGGCCAGCGTGTCGGGATCGACCTCGTAGGCGGATCCCGCCTCCCACAAGGCAAATACGCGATCGCCGAGCTTTACGACCGCCGTGTTGGCGGTGTTCATGTCGTCGTTGTTGCGAAACGGCAATGCGTTCGGGATGTTCGTGCCGGCAGCGTGGATTTCAAAGCGTCCGGCCCGGGCTTCGTGCGCGAACTTGAGCGTATTGACCATGCGGCCGGTATGCGACACCCGGCCGTCACGGAAGCGCCAGGCCTGCAGCATGCCATCGCCGTCGAACCAGTGCTGGTAACGCAAGCCCGCGCGCTCGAACCACGCCGGACCATTGCGGTACAACGCGCCTGTCAAACTACTGGGCCAGCGTCCTTCGATGGTCGCCTCGGTGGGACCCAGAGTCTCGACGCCCACCGACTTCCAGCCCACGAGCCAGGGCTCGCGCGCGAGCCCGGCGGCGAAGGCTTCCGGACCCGTGAGAGAGCGCGTTTCGGCGCGCAGCAGCCCGGGTGTAGCGCCCGTCGCGGCCGCGACCAGCAATCCCTGCATGAAAGAACGTCGTCGCATGGCACACCTCAACGCAGACGGATGGTGATCGCGGCGTCGGACTTCAACTCGAAGCGCGCCTCGTCGAAGGTCGCGCGGCGCATCACGTTCGGGTTGTTGCTGAACCCATAACCCTCGGAGGGAATACCGAGAAAGTTGGTGTCGAGCTTGCTGTTGTCGTTCTCGTCATGCATGACCTGCACCGCATAGACGCCCGCCGGCAGATCGCTGAACTTGAACTGCATTTCGCCCTTTTCGGCGACCACTTTCCTGGCGGCGACGGGCTTCGCCTGGCTGTTCCATGCGGCGTCGGAGTCGACCAGCGAGAGCATCAACGAGCCTTGAGCCGCGCGGATGTCGGTGATGGTCACGGTCAGCTCACCGGCATGGGCAGCGGTCGCCAGGAAGCACAGCGCAGCGAAGCTCGGGACGATCAGCAGGGATTTCATGGGGAGTCCTCGGTTGGGTTGGGTCGAGGCCAGTGTGCTGCGTCCGGCGCCCGCGGCTCAGTGCCGTTCGTCATCTGCCGAGGTGACGAAAGTCATATCCGGTGCCTGAAGGCTTGTGGTTGAGATCGGCGAAAGCGAAGCTGCACGCATGAGTTCCACACTGCGCCACCTTCGAGCCCTGTTCGAGCCCATGAACATCGCGGCGTACGCCACGTGGATAGCCGTGTTCATCGTCCTGGTCGATTCGCCGCCGCAGGCGTTCCCGGAGGGCAATAACGCCACCTCGATCGCGGCGATGGTGATTTTTCTCGCCGCGTTCGTCGTGAAAACCCTGGTGCGTCCGAGCGGTCCTCACTGGAGCGACTACCCCCTCCTCGCGGTGGAAGGGCTGGCGACGCTGGCGCTGTGCGTGGTCTGGCCGCGCAACATGGCGCCGATACTCGCCATCGTGTTCATCGCGGACTGCGCGATGCTGATGCGCGCGCCGATGCTCATCACGGTCGGTCTCGCGTTCAACACGGCACTGTGGTTCATCGCCGCCGTGGTCTGGAAAATGTCACACGCGTGGCGATTCCTGCTCGTGTATCTGGGATTTCAATTGTTCGCGGCGCTCACGGCCTGGTACGCGAAACGCGCCGAACGTACCGCCGCTGAGCTCCAGCAGACCAACGCGCACCTGCTCGCCACGCGTTCGCTGCTCGAGGAAAGCGCGCGCGATCGCGAACGCCTGCGACTGGCGCGCGAGCTGCACGACGTGGCGGGCCACAAACTGACTGCACTGAAACTCAATCTGACGGCGCTCGAACGAGCCGGCGACGCGGCCGTTCAGCCTTCGATCAAAGTGGTCTCACAGCTCGCCACCGAGCTGCTCGACGATATCCGCGGTGTGGTCGCGCAGATCCGCCAGCACGATGGCCTCGATCTGCGCCAGGCGCTGACGCAGCTGATCGTCCCCCTGCCATCGCCTCGCATCCACCTGACAGTGGCCGACGATGCGCGCGTCGACAGTGTCGCCCAGGCCGAAACGCTTTTGCGTGTCGTGCAGGAGGGGCTGACCAACATCGTGCGCCACGCGCATGCTGACAACGCCTGGATAGACCTGCGACGCGAAGGTGACATGGTTCGACTATCTATTCGCGACGACGGCCGTGGCATCATGCCGCTGCGCGAAGGGTTCGGCCTCCAGGGCATGCGCGAACGGCTCGACGCCGTGGGCGGCACGCTCGACGTCTTGCCGGCGAGCGGCGGAGGCGTCGCGCTCGCCATCACGGCGCCCATTTCCTGATGACCACCGTCCGAATCGCCCTTGCCGACGATCAGGCCCTGGTGCGCGAAGGGCTCAAGCTCGTGCTGCGCAGTCTCGACATCGAAATCGCGGTTGAAGCCGCCGACGGCCGCGAGCTCATCGACAAGCTCGCGACAGCGACGGTCGACGTGATCGTCTCGGACGTGCGCATGCCTGCATTGTCCGGCATCGAGGCGTTGCGCGCGCTGCGTGCGCGCGGCGATCGCACACCCATGATCCTGCTCACCACCTTCGATGACAGCGCCGTATTGCTCGAAGCGGTTGAAGCGGGCGCCCAGGGCTTCCTGCTCAAGGATGCCGCGCCCGAGGATCTGCGGCAGGGCATCCTGCAGGTGCAGCGCGGTGAATCACTGCTGCAGCCAGTCGCGACGGATCCTGTGCGAGAGCGCTACGCCTATCGCGAGACGTCTGCTCCGAAAGAACTCTTCACCGAACGTGAAGTCGCCATCCTGCGGCTGCTCGCCGGCGGCTATTCCAACAAGGAGATCGGCCGCTCGCTGTATCTCGCCGAAGGCACCGTCAAGAATTACGTCTCAGACATCCTGGAGAAGCTCGACACGCGCGATCGCACGCGCGCTGTACTCAAGGCCATTACGCTGCGCATCATCTAGTCGTCCATTCAGGGCTTCTCGATGCTAGCCAGGCGCCAGGATTTCGTAGCCGCGCTTGCGCAGACTTTCGAGATAGCCCTGATCCCCGAGCAGAGTGCTCATCGGCACGAAGGCAAGCGTGCTCTCATTCTTCGTCAACGCGCGGCCTGCCGCAGCAAACCACAATTCGTTCATCTGCTCGAGCAGATCGGTGGGGACCTCTGTGGTCATCGCCAGCGCATTCACGATGGCCTGGTCGCATGAAGGGTCGGGATTCGGCAACGGCGGCAATTCCGTAAGTTTGGCGAGATCGCCCGTGGCCCACGCGCGGGCGCGGGCGTCTTCCACCTGTTTGTTTGACAGCGCCTCGGTGAGCTCGACGGTCCGCGCGAAACATTCCTCGTCGGCGAGCTTCTGGCGCGAGAACGCCTTGATCTGGCCACGCAGATCATCCGTCTTGAAAGTGAACTCGAGGGTGGGGTTCGTAACGGGAATCTTCTTCGTCCGCACGTGCTCCCAGACTTCTGGCCAAGACCCGCTATAGCCGACCTGCAATTTCTCGATCGCCGCATTGCGCAGTTTTTCGGCCACCAGGAAGGGCCGCATTTTTTCCACGCCTGAGTCGCGACCGAGGTAGCGTTTCTTTTGCACCAGCCAGCGCGCGTATACGTCGGGCGGGATCAGTTCATGCAAGGTGGCTTTGTCGGGATTCTTGCGCAACTTCAGCGCCGCCGGTAGCAAGGTGAGCATGCGGAACACGCCAACCTTCTCGTCGGGTTTCAGCGCGGACCCTGCCGGCATGAGGAGTTCCTGCGATTGCGACGCCACGCGCGCCACCTGCTGCGAACGAAAGCGCATGCCCTTGGGCAGTAGAGGAGGTTCACCGACGATCCAGAGCGTATGGCCCGGATGGTCAGGGTGCGTGACCTGCCACATGCCAGGTCCCGCGAATTCGCCCGTAACGGTGATTTCTTCGAGCGGCTCCTCGGATGTTTGGGCCTGAGAAATGGCGACATTCAGCCCGCAGGCGAGTGCGAGCACGGTTGTGAGAATCTTTTGCATGCGAAACGTATGGGCCTGGGTGTAGAAAATGGTTCCGTATTGAACGCGCCGCATTCAATCGGCGCATCGACGCTAACTCCCAGACACCTGCGACAATCTGTAGCGGGCGACTCTGTGGAACCACCTGAGACTAGCTAGGGGCTCAAGTCCCTGAGATATCGCGGCTTGTGCGCAAGGCATGGCCCGCGTGTATTCTTGTGCCTGCTCGAGTGCCCAGCTCGTACGTCGGCGTGCGCGGCGCCGAGCTCAAGGCGGCTATGCGGAACCAGTGGCAAACCTTTCTCGAACTCATCTGGCCGTCGCGGTACGACCCGATCGCGAGCAGTGGGCGTCGTATGGCGTTGCTGCAAGCGGTCATCGCCATGGCAATTGCCTTGGCCGCGGGTCCTGAGATCTTTTTGGCCATGGAGATGACGGCCGTCCTGGAATTGCTTGGGGCGATTCTTTTCCTCACGGCAATGGCGGCTGGCGCAAAACTCGTGGCCATGGGCCTCTGCAGCGCCGTATACGACATTGCGTTCCCCATACCGGCGGCGGCCATCGTGCGCTGCCAGGTTTCAATGCCGGCCAAGGCACTGGCGTTGATCTGCGTTACAGGCCACGCTGCCTGGTGCGTGGCCTTGGCCTTGAACTGCACCTGTGTGGGAGCGACCGGTGTTCCTGCTGACAGGTCGCCGCATGCGCATTAGCTACCTGGCAGAAAACCCGGAGCTTGCCGCGCAGCTGATCCCGGCCCTGCTCGAGCATTGGTCGTACATTTTTCCCAATCAAACTGCGGCTGAGCGCGCTGCAAAGTTCCAGGCACATCAGAACCGCGACGAATTGCCCATCGCCTGGGTCGCTCATGACGGCAATACGGCACTGGGGACCGCGGCGCTCCGTCAGTTCGATCTGGAAGGTCGCGAGGATTTGAGTCCATGGCTGGGCGGTGTGTTTGTGTTGCCGGGCTATCGTGGACGCGGAATTGCCTCAGCTCTTTGCCGGGTGGTGGAAGACAAGGCTCACGGTCAAGGCGTAGCCAGGTTGTATCTCTTCACGCATGGCCAGGAAGCACTATATGAGCGTCTCGGGTGGAGCACCTTTGAAGAGGTGACGTGGCACGGGCATCGCTGCTCCATCATGTCAAAAGTCCCAGTGCCATCTGACATCTCGCTCCCAAGCCCGAGCGGCATCGCGCGCCGCGGCTGACACAACCGTTAGGCCCGCCCGTGTTCAACGCCATCGCCTTGTTCGCAAGCTCCCGTCGCCATGGGAACACCGGCAAATTCGTGGATCGCATTGCCACGAACCTGAAGTTCGAAGTCGTTGACCTCTCCGAAGTCCGGATGTCGGCGTACGACTACGAGCACCGAAATCGGAACGACGACTTTGAGCCACTGATGAAACGCGTATTGGAGTTTGATCAGTTGGTTTTCGCCACGCCGGTATATTGGTACGCCGTAGCTCCGGCGATGAAAGTGTTCCTCGATCGGATCTCGGATTTTCTCGAGCTTCCGGACCTTCTGAACGAGGGCCGCCGATTGCGGGGGAAGCGGGCATATGTGGTGTGCACGTCGATCTATGAAGAGCCTCCGGCATCCTTCATGAATGCGTTTCGCGATACGTTCAACTACCTTGGCATCCGCTTTGGTGGCGTCGCGCACGCCAACTGCCGAGACGGCTATGTGAATGCCAGGCACGACAACGACGCCGACTCGTTTGCTCGGCAGGTGGCAAGTGCTGGCCGCGAGTGAGCAAGTAGAAATAATATCCGCGGGAATTCAGTTTCATGCCTTGTTGATGGTTCTTGATGTAGATAGGTCCGGAGTTTTTTGATGAATCTGCCTGGCGACACGCCTCGACTGACCTTTGGCATCTACCCAGGCGGAGTAGCTGGCACGCAAACGGGTTTGACCGAGGGGCCGCCCGATGTCCCATTACAGGTCCAACTAGCGCTGGACCGGCTGCAGGCTGACGGACGGCCATTGCTGGTACGCGTCTATAAGCACTTCAACCGCTCGTCTTTGAGCGCCGCCTACAGCGACCATCCCGTGGACGTGACGCAGTATCTCCGCGGCGGCAGACAACTCGACCTCGTGCTGTGTTTTCGCGATTCCGGCGAAGACCTGACGGAATGGCTCAGCTTCATCCGCGGACACATCCGGCGATACGGCAAGCAGTTAGCCAAGATTCAGATCACCGAGGAACCCAATCTCTCGACGGCACCGGGCTCTGCGGACGGTGGGTTCCCCCATGTCAGGAAGGCGTTGGTGCAGGGCGTGGTCGCGGCAAAAGAAGAATCCCGCCGGCTCGCACTAGAAGTTCAGGTGGGATTCAACGCAGTCCCTACATTCAATCCGGCGGATGATTTCTGGCCGGCCATCGCGGCGTTGGGACAGCAACCTTTCCTCGACGCGCTCGACTACGTCGGACTGGATTGTTACCCGGACGTGTTCCGCCCCTTCTCGGCGGGCAACTACCTGGAAAAAATGCGCGACGCCATCGCCTTCCTGCTGACGAATCTACGCCGGGTCAATCTTGCAGCGGCAAACATACCGGCATCGGTACCGATTCATATCACCGAAAACGGCTGGCCGACTGGCGAGGGGCGCACGCCGGAGAAACAGGCGACGGTGATCGAGGCCATCGTCCGCGCCGTCCATGCGCAGTGCACCGCTTTCAATGTCACGCACTATGAATTGTTCGCCTTGCGTGACGGGAACAGTGCCAATCCGGATCTTTTTCACCAGTTCGGAATTCTGCGCGACGACTACACTCCGAAACCCGCCTTCGAGACCTATCGGCAGTTGATTGCCGAACTGGGCGTGTGAACTCCACTAACGATCCAGTCTCGCGCTCGCGACCATCTGATCGAACTCCGGCAGCGCCGCGTCGAAATAGTGGCTGGCGACGCCCTCGAGCTTGATGGCATAGAGCTTCTCGTCGACGACCCGCGCGACGCAGACTCCCCTCCGGTAAATGCCGTCGTTCGGCGCGTACCGGTAGCGCACTCTCAAACCCTTGCCGTCGAGGAAATCATCCGGATCGACCGATTCGACGTCGAAGACCGTAATGCCGCGGACGCGGTACGACGCCTCCATCATCGACACGAGATCCTGCGGGCTCATGTCGGCACGGAACAGCGGCACCTGCCGATCGTCCTTGTTCTTCTGCCTGAGCAGGGACTTCCCATCGGGGAGCCCACCGACAAATGCCACGGCGTCGAGCAGTGGCCCATTCAATGTCCAGGTCTCGTCCCACTCGGTCTGCGTGGGGCTATGCGGCAACTTGTTCCACTCGTTGGCGGGCGTCACGACGAGCTTCTTGCCCGCGACATGAGTTTCCTGCGCGGGGACGAGTGTGTACGCGGGCAGGCAGCCGGTCAGCGTGACAGCGGCCAGCGCCAATACGATTCGTAGTTTCATCGGCCCGGCGATCACTGATTCAGTGTGTAGCGGACGACACCCACATCGTTAGCGTCGGGATTCATCGCGAGGTAACGGCTCAGCGCGTTGCGTCCGTCTTCGACATTTCCCGCCTTGAGCTGCGCGTAACCGTGGGCCCGCCATGCTTCAGCGGGTGCATCCGGCAATGCCGTGGCTGCGGCGTAGGCGTTCGCGGCTTTTTCCCGATCCCCGGCTTCTCCGCGAAGGCGGTAAATCTCGCCTTCGTTGTAGCGCAGCAGCCCGTTCCATCCGTCCTGCGCGAGACTCTCGACCAGATAGAGGCTCGCGCCCGGATCGTTGAGCTTGATCTGCTCGTCGAGCAGCATCGCACGATGTGGCGCCACCGCCGCGAGCCACTCGGCGCGGCCGTCGGTCGTGTCCTGGTGGTTGCGCGCGGCAAGGGACGCCGCCGTGTCGGCGAGGTTCTTCATGCGGTCTTCGGTAGGCGGATGCGTCGAGAGCAGCGAAGCGGAACGATCGCGGTAGCGTTTATCGCGCTCCTTCGCACTCGCCTTGCGTTCATCGATCAACTGCTTCCAGATCTGCGAGGCCGCATCCGGGGAATAGCCAGAGCGCGCCATCAGCGAAACGCCGTAGGCATCGGCTTCCTCTTCCTGCGAGCGGCTCATTTGAAACACCGACATCGTCACGAGGGTGTTGATGCCCTGTGCTGCATAGATCCAGTCACGCCCACCGCTGGGCCCGACCGCGTAAACACCCGCACCGATGTTGGCGACGGCCCCTACCCAGGCCATGGCCGCGGTGGTGTGTCGCAGACTGCGATAACGCTCGATCGAATGCTTGCGGTAGTAGTGTCCCGTTTCGTGGCCAAGCACTGCCGCCAGTTGCGCTTCGTTGCGCACGCGCGCCATCAACCCGGTATTCACGACCATCATTCCCGTCGGGAACATGGACGCATTGAAGAGAGCGCTGCGCATCAGATAGATGCGCAGATCGGGCGTCTCGCGTCCCATGAGGCGCTCGACGATGCCGCCGGTGTAGCCCTGCAGATCGGGAGCGTTCAGCCGCTGCGGCGAGGCCTGAATGGTTTCTTCGATCTGCTCCATGCTCTGCCACATGCCGCGTTCGTCGGCATCGACTGGCTCGTAGTCGACATCGATCAGTGGCGGCAAGTCGGTGGGCAACACGTGTGCGCGTGCGAGGCCCGACATGCAGGCGGCACATCCGCCGGCCCCCAACATGAAATGTCTTCTTGAGCTCGGCATGGGATCAGCTCCTTTCCTTTTCTTTGGCACTCATGCTGTCGAGCAGTGTCCACACCAGCACGTCTGCACCTTCCTGCGTCCGGATGTCACCCTCGGGTGACTTCATGTAGTTGAACCACACGAGTTCTCCGGTCTTGAGATCCACCAGCGAGGCAAAAGCCGTCTGTGAACCGCCCTGCGGCACCGCGCAGACGCCGACCATGCACGCCAGATATCCGACCGCTTGCAGCGCCACGCGTCCGCTGCTCGAAAAGCTGTCGCGCGCATAGAGGAACAGCG
>Ga0207691_10003637_pt1 | contig 14959 bp, 12 predicted proteins | sample KBSM13metaG_FD_184327 | JGI IMG/M metagenome (GOLD analysis project Ga0207691, IMG submission 184327) | Miscanthus rhizosphere microbial communities from Kellogg Biological Station, Michigan, USA - KBS M1-3 metaG (SPAdes) (version 2) | ecosystem: Host-associated > Plants > Roots > Rhizosphere >... | reverse complement strand
GCCGAGCGGTTCGAGTGCCTTGAGGAAGAACGCTTTGCTCGCTGCATAGTCGCTGACTCCGAATTTGACGTGGTCAAACATGAGTTCTCCTGAAGTGTGTGGGGTTGCGCATGGGCCTAACGAGAATAAGATGAGCGAGGGAGGGCGTCGCTTGCGGTGGAAGTGTGCAAGTCATCTCAAATGTGAACGCAGAGCGGTCCCGCCGTTCGCTCCATCGCATGGTTAGGCCCTTCGGCGGAACGTGCATGGGGCCTTAGACAGCTCCCGCATCACGTGCGACTTGGAGCGTGTCGAGATATTGCTGGAATTTCACGGCCCGACCGCCGCGGATCGTCCAGACATGGGCGACCTGTGCTTTGCGTTCCTGGCCTTGCCCGTGAAATCTGAAGTAATAGTAGCCGAGAGCCACAACTCTCTCGCCGCCGTTGCACTCAAAGATCTCGTCCACGTCAAAGACGAGTTTGTCAAAACCCGCCGTTAAGCGTTCGAAAATGCCTGAGCGCACCGCCGCTATCCCGTGATACGGGCTGCGGTCCGCCAACGGCGAATTGTCAGCCACGATCCAGACAATGTCGTCAGCCAAATACGACATCACTGCTTCGTAGTCGCGTTCGCCTAAGCGTGCGTAGAGTGTTTCAATATCTGCGATGGTATTCATGCTCGATAGCATAACTTGGATAAAGTTTTCGTGCGAACGTCAAAGAATCAATTAACCGAACTTCTCTGAAAGTTGAAGCCTAACGAGACACAAGATCAGCGATCGCGAGACCTAAGCAGCGATCAACGCAGTGAACGGGTAGATGGCAAACACTCATAAAGTGGAACGCAGTACGGCTCGCGGTGCGCTGCATCGCCGGGTTAGGCGTTTCAGTTGGAGTCAGAAATGCGTCCATAGATAATTGCATCGAGGTAAATGCCTTGCTTGAGGTGGTGATGTCTGAGCAGCCCTTCGCGCTGAAAACCTGCCTTCTCCAGTGCGCGGTGCGAAGCAAGATTCGAGGAGAACGGCATAGCAAAAAGTCGATGAATTCGGAGCTCTTGAAATGCGTAGTCGCTGAATGTGCGGATGACGCGAGGCATAAGACCGCGCCCGCGATAAGACTGCGCCAGCCAGTAACCGAACTCTGCACTATGAGCATCTGCCGACAGTGCTCCGACGACGCCGATGGCACCAATGAGGTAGTCTGATTGCGTGCGGAGAGCGAAATTCGTCATTGGCGAGCCGATGGACTGCTCGCAGCGGTCGAGCCACCAGTCGGCGTCCGCCTCTGTGTAGGGGAAGGGAATGGCCAACAGGTTGTGGGCAATCTCCGGGTCGGCGAAGTGCTCCAAGTAAGCAGCCTTGTCGGTTCGCACGATCGGACTGAGGTAGAACTCATCGGTAACTTCGAGACGGATGCTTTTGCTTTCGTTCACAGGATACGCGGAAGCGTCTAACGAGAACAAGATGAGCGACCGCTAACGAGAGCGGGCGCGGCCCGACGGGAAAATGATTTAGTTATCTGAAATGTAAACATGCGCCGGGTAGCGGTTCGCTCCATCGCTTAGTTAGGCCTTTCGTGATCCATGCTTTCGACTGCTGATATTGCCGCTTGCAGAGCAGCCTGATCAAGAGTTAGCGAGATGTGGTCGATCCCCGGGAGCAGCGTGATGGGAACATCCTTACCCGCTGTCTTGAAGACGCTCGCAAACTTATCGGCGTAAAACACTTCATCATTCTTACCGGCCAGAACCCGAAGCGGCTGCCTGACCGCACGAATGTTTGCCTGGTAGTCGCGCTCGGGCCTGAAATTCTGCTCTAGGGCGAATGAATATTGCGGCGTGAGGAAACCTTTGTCCCTCTCGTCGACCGCGAATCTGACCACCGGTAGGTCGTCAAACGCGTGCATTCCAAACCCGTTTAGCACGGCGATCGCGATGATGCGCGGAACCCCCACGGTAGCCCAGCCGCCGCTGCCCGGACGCAACGTTGCTGCGTCCTGACTGATCCAAGGAGAAAGAAGAAGATAGTTGGAGAATAGTTCCTGACGTGGACTGCCCGCGAAGCGAAGCACAAATCCGCCGCCGGAAGAGAACCCAACTAAGGTGGAAGGTTGAGCTAATTTGATCGCACGGACAAAATCCTCCATGTCTTCCTCTAACTGCCCGATATAGGCGATATGACCTTTGGCACCGGATTGACCGTGTCCTCGAATGTCCAGCGCATAGGCTGCATATCCAGCCGCGGCGAAGCTCTTGGCCATCACATGCATGCTGCTGCTACTGGCGGAGGAGCCGTGCACCAGCACGACACTGCCCTTGATCGCGTCGCCGATTGCCGGGTACGCCCGGAAGGCAATCTTTGCGCCATCGCGAGCCGTGAAATGACTGCGTTCCGGCAGATCGGAGAAATCCACGTTCTTGAAAGGGTCATTAATGCTCGACATTGGCGGCGGCGGCTCGCCTGGTCCGCCAAGTGCAATCGCGAGTCCAAGGGCCGCCACAAGAACTGCAACAACAATAAGGATGGTGACGAGAAGACGCTTCATGCGATGGGCCTAACATGTGGATAAGCCGACAATTTCGCCGGTTATCCCGCGTATTGGCCAGCAAATCCGACTTTCTCTCATTCTTGCGAAATCGTCGGCGGACTTGTGAGTTCTCATTCCGTTAAGCCACTCAGCCAGCCAAGCTGCGCCCATGGACAATGAAACTGGCAGCGAAATCAAAAGGTTTGAAGCCTCAAATGCAAGCCGTCCTGCAAAGCTGCTTGATCAGCTACGGGGCGCTATCCGAACAAAGCACTATTCAGGTAGAACCGAGCAAGCTCTATCCAGTTGAGCTATGGGCGCCCGGGAAGCGCTAACTTGCGGAGCGGGACTAAAGCGTCAAATGGTGGCAACCCGGCTTTTTCGGAGTGAGGTCGCTTCGCTCTCCACCTCTGCCAGAAATTGTTGCGCGATCGCGGACAGTTTACCCGTCCAAGCGGCGCCGATCATGACCTTGGGAAAATTCGGTAACTTCAGTGCGCGAATTCCTTTCGGCGTCTTGAAGCCCGGCGTCGCCACGCTTAACCCAATTCCATAGCCATGCGCGACATAACATTCGATCAAGCGCGCAGAGTTAACCTCGATTCCAGGAAACCATTCCACGCCGAGTTGTTGGAGACCAACTTGAAAATGAACAGAGACAGGATCGCTGCGCCGAAAAGTAATTAACGTTTCCTCAATTTTATCGCGACCCCACAACTCGTCGGCGCGAGTGAGACGCTGCGTGGCCTTGACTAGTAGGATCAGCGGCAATTCGAGCAAAGCGCGTGAACGAATTCCGCTTCTTTTCTTGTCTTCGATCACGGTAACGGCCAGATCGATTTCGCCCGCCTGCAAGAGTCGTTCGGCTTCGGTGCGGGCCGCTTCATGGAGAGTGAGCCGGAAGGCCGGAAAATGTTGTCGCACGCGCCGCAAAATTTCCGGGAGATAATCGTGCAGGACAATGGCGGGCGCGGCCACTCGCAGTTGCTGAGCCGAGCCGCCGCGAATTGCCTCGCCAACATGGTCAATTTCGTCGAAGAAGGGCCGAATGAATTCGTATAGCTCCACGCCCGCAGGCAAGAGGGCGAACGGGCGACGATTAAATAATTTGGTACCGAGAGATTCTTCCAGGCGCGTGATTTGGCCGCTCACTGCCGGTTGCTGGATCCCGTATGGCATGTTGCGAACGGCGGGCACGATTCCGCCATGGCGGGCGACGTAATAGAAAAGCTCGAGATGATGAATGTTCATGATCGAGTAATTCGATGTTTACCGGCCAATTTATCGATTCACGATTACGCCGCCGTTGGCGCATCATAACAGGCTTCTGCAACAAGACATCTTATGGAAGGTCTGATTCTGCTGTTTTTGGTGGTTGTCGTAATGGTGTTTGTCGTCCCGGCAGTGGCACTGGCCAAAGCCAGCCGGGCCTCGCGAGCAATTGAAGAGCTTAAACAGCGACTGCTGATGCTCGAGGCGCGTCTGCATCGATCGAGCGAGGATGCACCGGCACCACCGCCTGAAATAGTAACGCAACCAAAACCGGCGGCGCCAATCATCCCGTCGGTTTCAGTGCCGCCACCTTTGCCCGTTACCGCCGTTCCGCCGCCAATACCCGAGACGAAACCGATCGTCCCGGTTGAAGAAGTCCAGATGGAGACCGCCCCGTCGCCCGCGCGGACCATCGACTGGGAGCAATTCATGGGCGCGAAAATGTTCGCCTGGATTGGCGGGTTTGCCCTTTTCCTCGGCGTCGCCTTCTTCGTGAAATATTCGTTCGAACACAATCTGATTTCGCCGGAACTACGGGTTGCGATCGGATTTCTTACCGGCATCGCGCTGGTCATTGGCGGCGTGGCGTTGAAACGCAAGGAAAACGCTGTCACCGCGCAAACCTTGTGTGCGACCGGCATTCTCATTCTCTATGCCGTTACCTTCGCCTGCAGATCGTTCTACCACTTTCCGTTCTTCGGACTGATCCCAACGTTTGCGCTGATGTCGCTCATCACGGCAGCGGCGTTTCTCCTCGCAGTGCGAATGGATGCGCTCGTGGTCGCGATTCTCGGAATCGCCGGCGGCTTTCTCACGCCGGTCCTTCTGTCCACCGGACAAGACAATCCTTTTGGATTGTTCGGCTACATCGCGCTGCTCGATATCGGTTTGCTGGCCGTTGCGCGGCGCAAAGAATGGAGCTCGCTTCCAATCCTGGGCGCTGTTGGAACCGCGCTCATGCAAATCGCGTGGGTCGGAAATTTCTTTCTGCACGGACAGTACTTCGCCGGAAACAAAACATTGATTCCGATGGCGGTGTTTCTTGGCTTCGAAATTCTGTTCCTGATCGCTGCGCTCACAAGTAAGCGCGCGGGAAAATTGGACACTGCGATCTCCGGCGCTGCCCTCGGAGTTGGCGCGTTCGCGATGCTCTGGGCATTTTACTTTTTCTCCTTCACCACGATCGGAAGCCGGCCGGCCTTAATCCTGAGCTATCTTTTCTTGGTCGACGCGGCGCTGCTTGGACTCGTCATCGCAAAAAAATATTTCGCATGCCTGATCGCAGTCGTTGGCATCGCGGCTTTCATTTTTCTCGGGCTTTGGACCAACGATTATCTCACCGCGCATAATCTCTACATTGCGCTGGGTGCGTACTTCGTTTTCGCGCTGTTGCATTCGTCGCTTCCAATCGTGATGCAAAGACTCGGCAAGGCCACGCCGCCGTGGTCGGCGCACCTTTTTCCCGCCGCCACTTTGTTGCTGGTGCTGCTGCCGATTTTCAAATTGGCGACCGCTTCGTTTCTGGTCTGGCCGCTGGTGTTGTGCGTTGACGTCATTGCGCTCTTGGCCGCCGCGATGACGGGAATGCTGGCAGCCGTGGCAATTGTTTTGGTGCTCACTCTCGTCGCGCTCGGCGCCTGGATGCTTCAAATTCCACCTGCGCTAACCGGTTTCTCGTCCTCACTTTTCCTGCTGGCCGGGTTTTCAATTTTCTTTGTTGCGGCTGCGGCGTGGATATCGCGGCGACTTCTGCAATACGAGCCGGGAAAGCGTGGAAATATTTTTGGCGAATTTGCCGTTCCGGCGAATTTCGCCGTTCAGCTTCCCGCTCTCGCCGGCACCCTCCCTTTTCTCCTGTTAGTCATGGCAACACTGCGACTCCCTCTGGCAAATCCATCACCAGTCTTCGGACTCGCGCTTCTTCTGGTGGTGCTACTGCTCGGCCTCACCAAAATATTTTCGCTCGATCTGCTCGCCTGCGTCGCGCTCGGTTCCACCATCCTGCTCGAACACGCCTGGCATTTGAGTCATTTCAAAAAGGAAGACGCCGGCATTCCAATTCTTTGGTATCTCGGTTTCACTGCCGTCTTCACAGTTTTTCCATTTATTTTTCATCGCCAGTTCGCTCGCAAGAGTACCCTTTGGGCGAGCGCGGCTCTGGCAGCGCCGCTTCATTTCTATCTCGTCTACGACGTTGTCCGCACGACCCATCCGAACAGCGGAATGCTGGGTCTGGTGCCAGCCGCGTTTGCCGTTCCTTCACTACTCGGGCTGGCGGCATTGCTTCGACTCACTCCGAAAGACAGTCCTGCGCGCAACGCTCAACTCGCGCTTTTTGGCGGGGCCGCCTTGTTTTTCATCACTTTGATTTTTCCAATCCAATTCGATCGGCAATGGATCACGCTTGGTTGGGCGCTGGAAGGCGCAGCGTTGTGCTGGCTATTTCATCGCGTGCCGCATCCCGGTCTGCGCATCGCCGGAATTGCGCTACTGGTGATTTCATTTGCCCGGCTCGTTTGTAATCCTGCTGTGCTGGGCTATCACCCGCGAGCCGCAACGCCGATCTTCAACTGGTATCTATACACCTACGGGATCGTTGCCATCTGCTTGTTTGTCGCGGCCAGATTACTCGCGCCGCCGCGTAATCTGGTCCTGAACAAAAATGCGCCGCCGCTCCTCAATTCCCTCGGAGCAATTCTCGCGTTCGTTTTATTAAACATCGAGATTGCGGATTACTTCACCAAGCCGGGTGCCTACGAGCTTACGTTTCACTTCAGCGGAAACTTCGCCCGCGACATGAGTTACAGCATCGCCTGGGCGCTTTTTGCCTTGTTGTTGCTGATCGTCGGGATTCGCAAACGCAACAAGGCGGCCCGCTACGCCAGCCTTGCCTTACTGGGCTTCGTTCTCCTAAAGCTCTTTTTCCACGATCTCTCGCAGCTCCAGCAACTTTACCGCATCGCAGCGCTCATCGTTGTCGCCATCATCGCAATTTTGGCGTCGTTCTTGTATCAACGTTTTCTCGGTCAAACCGAGAAGTCCGGGACGCAATGAATCGCGCCGCTATTTCATTGTTGTTCATTTTTTCGAGTAGCGCTGTTTACGCGTTGACGCCGAACCAATGGCAATTTCGTCAGACGATTGAGGTGCAGGCGCCTGGACTGGTGCAGGTGAATCTCTCGGCGGAAACGATCAACATCGCACGTCCCGATCTCAGTGACGTTCGAATTGTCGATGCTGGCGAAAAGGAACTTCCGTTTCTAATCGATCAACCGATGCCCCGTGCGGAATCGACCGTGCGACCGAAAGATTTTCACGCCGAAATTGTTTCCGCCGAAACGCGGCTGCTTATCACAACCGGCACAGATTTGGCCATTGCCGGTATTACGCTCGAAACGCCGGCCGGGACGAGCTTCGTCAAGTCAGTGCGAGTGGAAGGATCAAACGATCAAAAAAACTGGCGAGCGCTGACCTCAGGGGATCCTGTTTTTAGCATGGGCAACGGCGCGGCAAGGCTGCGCGTCCAGTTTCCCGGGGGGAAATGGCCGTTTCTGCGCGTCGTCGTTGATGATAATCGCACGGAACCTCTGCCTTGGACCGGCGCTCGCTTGATCATCGCAGGTTCGGCAGCTCCGACGGAGCCCGTCGCAGTCACGATCAAATCGCGCGATGAAAATCCCGGGATGACACGGCTCGGGCTCGATCTCGGGGCGGCGAACCTGCGGATTGCGTCACTTCGAATCGGAACATCCGAACCGGTATTCACCAGAATAGTCACGGTGGCGACGCCGGAATTATCGGAAGAGAAATTGCACGAACAAACGTTCAGCAGCGCAGTTTTGTATCGCGTTGATCTGAATGGGAAAATCGAAGCGCGCCTCGACATTCCAATTGAAAAACAAGTCTACGGACGCGAGCTGGTCCTGTTGGTCGATAACGGCGACAGCCCGCCGCTTGTCGTTTCCGACGTCCGCGCTGAGCGACGAATGACGCGCCTCCTCTTTTTCGCACCGGCAGCCGGTTCCTACAATTTGCTTTCCGGAAACAGCCAGTGCGATCCGCCTCGCTATGATCTCAGTCAACTTGGGGATGAATTGCGCCGCGCTGGAGCCGCGGAAGGACGGGTGAGTCCGCCGTCGTTGAATCCGGATTACAATGCGGCGGCGAATTTGCCGCAAGGTTTTGCCATCGGCGCGAAAATAGACATTACGCCGTGGAAATTCCGCAAGCCAGTTCAAGTCGCGAAGGCCGGTGCGCAACAGCTCGAACTGGATCCCGATGTCCTGGCGCGCGCGATGCCGGACCTTCGCGATCTTCGAGTCGTTAGCGAAGAGGTCCAACTTCCTTATTTGATCGAGCGCACCTCGATCAACCGAACCGTCACCCTGACCGCGGCGAGAGCGAATGATCGCGAACGTCCAAAAGTTTCGCGCTGGCAATTGAAATTGCCGCAGGCGGCGATACCAATCATGCGCATTACTTGCGCTACAGATTCGTCATTATTTGAACGGACCTTTCGCATTTGGGAAGAATTGACTGATGAACGCGGCGATAAATATGCAGACGAGCTGGCGCAGGCAACGTGGCGTCGAGTTCCCAATCAACATGCCGGGCAATTGGCTGCCTCTTTGGAACGCACGCCCAGAAGCGATACGATCCTGATTGAAACCGATAACGGAGATAATCCGCCAATCGAATTGCATGATTTTCGCGGATACTATCCGGCCACGCGCGTCATTTTTACTTCCGCGAAATCGCAGCCGACCGCTCTTTATTACGGAAACGATGAAGCCGCCGCGCCCCGATACGACGCGAAGCTCATCGCTGCGCAATTGTTACGTTCCGAGCGAATGGCGGCTGCCCTTGGCCCCGAAGAAACTCTCAAATCAGAACGGGTGAGGGAAACATTGAATGGGTCCGCTCGCTACATTTTTTGGGGAGTGCTTGGAATCGTCGTCGTCGCGTTGTTGGTTTTGATTTCGCGTCTGCTGCCGAAAGCTTAAGGTATCAGAGATCCGCCTGCGGGCCTGATCGGATGCCGAAAGCCTATTACCTCTACTCACGTCTGTAGCGTAAGAATTATTGGTAATCAGTTTTTCTACTAGGCTTTATCCCGACGCTGCGTTGTCAGACTACTAACGCCATTCAGTAAGCGGTCGCGCTCTCCCCAAAAATCGTCATTTTCTCAACGTGACGATTTTTCTGGGCTGCGGATTTGCGGCGAAATATCGCGAGGGTGGGGGAGTATTTTCCGTTCCGTTGCAATGGATGCTCGGGTTGAGGCGACTAAAGCTCAATGCGATCTGGCTGGAAGTCTTTCCCGGGACCGGCGATGAGATCGCGGATAGGAGAGCAATCCGCAGCTTTAAGACGCAACTCCGCCGCCACGGACTAGCCGAGAATTATTGTTTGCTTTATCAGCCGCGAGCCAGTGACGCACAGGAATTAGGTGGGATGCGCTGCCTGGGTATAAGCGAAGGTGATTTGCGCTCACGGCTCGCCGGCCCGAATGCGCTCCTAAATCTCAGCTACTCGATTCATCCACCTCTGCTTTTGCAGTTTGAGCGGCGAATCTTTTGCGATCTCGATCCCAGCGAAATTTTTTATTGGATGACGAAGATGGAGATGGGCCAGTCGTATCACCACGAATTTTGGACGATTGGGCTGAATGCCGGGGCACACGATTGCCGCTTGCCGCAGTCACATCTTAAGTGGCGAAGATTTTTTCCCCTGGTCGATACCGAATTGATTCAGCCGCAGACCGCGCCCGCACGCTTCAAATTGACCACCATCGGCCAATGGTATTGGGGCGGAGCGATCGAAGTAAACGGCCAGTTTCCCGATCTTTCAAAAAAGGTGGCGTTTGAAAAATATCTTGAACTCCCTGCGCGAGTAAAAAAAGCACGCTTCGAGCTGGCAATGAATATTTCCGAGAACGATCCGGAGCGAGCACGCTTGAGCGAAAGTGGCTGGCACGTGCGCGATCCTCATCGCGTGGCAAGAACGCCGGCGCGCTATCAGCGTTACGTGGCATCGGCCAGCGCAGAATTCACGGCGATCAAAGGCGTCGATGTGGCCTGGCAAACAGGCTGGCTGAGCGATCGCGCCGCGACATTCCTGGCGATGGGGCGTCCGGTTGTTACCGAAGACACTGGAGGGTCAAAATATTTGCCGCAGAAAAGTGGATTTCGGTTCGTGCATGATCTCGAATCGGCCAGTGATGCCATCAGGGAGATCATTTCCGATTGGCCCTTGGTTTCTCGACAATCCCGCGCGGTCGCGGTCGAACTCTTTGATTCGGAAAGGAATCTGCGCAAAATCCTCGGCCTTCCACCGGGGCCGGCCTGATTTTGGCGAAGCGTGAATCGCCGTTTGCAAAACAATTTTCGGGTGTTACTCGTTTGGCCGATATGGCGGATTTGATCAAGGCCGATGAAGCAAAAATGCGGTTGAAAAAAGTGCCCGAGTGGGAGCTCGAGAAAAAGCACATCGAGCGCACCTTCGAGTTCGACGATTTCACCGATGCGATTGATTTCGTGAATGCAGTGGCCGAGGTGGCAGAGGAAGAAGAGCACCATCCAGATATCGACATTCGTTTTAACAAGGTGAGGTTGGTGCTTTCGACTCACAGTAAAGGTGGCCTGACCGATCTCGATTTTGCGCTGGCGGAGCGGATCGACACGCTTTCGGAGTAGTCTTTTGCGCGACAGGCGCATTCGACAGGTCGTCGGCGCTATCCTCACGGCGTTGCTCGTGCTGGCGGTCTGGAAATTTATCGACTGGCGGATGACCCCGCCGCCACCGCCAAACAGCTTTGCTACCCCGGCGGCGAAACCGTAGCGCGCGGGCCGGTGTTTTGGAAGAAGATGGAGGGACGCGCTTCTGCGCGTCCTGGACGTGCGGAAGCACGTCCCTCCACAATTGGCTGCGCATAAGGGGCCCGACGGGCACCTCAATTACGAATAGCCAGGAGCTGGCGGGCGGCCTTCGTCGACGTCAATAAATGCGAACATTGTGTCTATTTCGGAACGAGCAGCCAAACCGGCTTCTTTTTTGCGCCGTTTCAAAGTCTCGGTGATTGCATCATTCCAGCCGCGTTTTCGCATGAATTCGTTCCAGACATAAATCTCGTTTTCCGATGGCCGGCGGCCTTTATCGAAACACCACGATAAAATTTCCTCGTCGCTCCCGCCCTCCTTCACTCGCTTGACCACATCGTGATAATGGACATGTAGAAATTTGGTGCAGAACTCATCGAAACCTCGGCCGAGATTGGCCTGGTAATCATGGGGCAGTTCGTTTTTCTCATGCGCCCGAATCTTGTCGAGCATGCGTCCGAAATAGACCAGGCCACCGACTTTTGCCGATGGGCTGCGAATGCCTAACTCCCTCATCGGACAGCGAGCGTGCGCCCTTTTAACGCGACTTTCAAGCCCGCACTCCGGTGCCGAGTGAAAGTCCGTTCACCGCAAGTTCGGCTTCGGCTGTACTTGTTTGTGACGCGAACCTGACGTTGGTTGCAGCTAATTGCTCTCAGCGACGTTCGCCAGCGCAATTTCTGTCTGTGCAGATCGCGCGAAAGCGGAGTTCGCACCTTTTACGCGCACCCGCCGCCGGCCGATCATCGCGCAAATAGCGATAGCGACCGCAACGAACCACGGAATTGTCCCCCAATCGTTCCAAGCCGGCGGCACCGAAGGATCGGACGCATACCAAGGTATTCCATGGGACATCATATTGTAATAGGCGAAAAGATAGATCGAGCTTGCGACCGTCAGAATCACGTACCACGGCGGCGAATAGAGCAACACAAATGGCGCCATCCAGACCAGGTAGTAGGGAATGAAGCCAGGCGCGAAAATGGCAAAACAGATCCAGCACAAAGCAATGGTTCCGAGAAATTCGGTTCCTGATTGTTTCCGTCGCAACCAACCGAGAGTGATGGCCAACGCGACGACCACGACTCTCAACACCGTTAACAGTGGGAGGAGACGGTTTAACAATTGCGGCGTTACATCAAAGTGCAACGCATCGAGAAAAAACACGCACCAATAGGTGATACCCCAGCCGCCGGGAAAACTGCTGTAGCCAAGAACGTTTCCGAAAAAGTAAAACGGCGAACCAATCAGTGCTGCCGACCAGACCGCGAGGCACGAGAGACCGAATACGGCGGCGAACTTCAGCCCGGGATTTGCTCCTCGGTTCAACCAAAAGAAGAAAAACGCCGGAACTAAAAACAGCGGAATGATTTTGATTGCGCACGCTAAGGCAAGAAACATCGCGCTGAGTAATAGATTTTCTTCGACACAGAAATAAGTTGCGACCAACAACAGGCAAACCATGATTGGATCGACATTGCCGTGAAATCCGCTCACCATGAACGCAACTGGACTGAGCGCGAACAGGGCCAAAGACCAAACCGGTGGATTCCCGGTTTTTTGATGCAGCCTCAAGAGGATTAGCAGTGCCAGCGCGTCGGCAATAATTGAGGGCAGGCGCAAAAGAAACGGAAACGAATGTGGCACTGCATGAGCGGCCGGCGGGGTGATCCAAGCCGCGATATGATAAACCAGCCCGAAAAACTCTCCCGTGACCGGCGGATGGTTAAAATGCCGGTCCAGCCGGTACATGTAATCGAGTCCCATCGAGTCGACGATTTGCCCGAACCGGCAAATGATCGTGACATCGCACGATCCGAACGTCGTCGCGGCACAATAGATTTTGAGAGCAGCGGCAACTATCCCCGCCACAGTTACGATTAAAGCCGGCGACCATTTCAGCGGTCGAGGTCGAAAACGCGATGCGGCGGAGTCGAGGTTAGGCACGACCGTTGTCCGAGCGGGAAACGTACCAGCGGTGCGAATGTCTGCGAGGCTGGCCGTCACCCGGTTCGGCCTAAAAATCATTTAGCGATTTAACGGTTCGGTGGTTAAATGATTGGTTCGTAATTCGTTAAATTGCTAACTCATTAAATTTATAATTTGTTAATGTGAACCGGGTAGTCGGTCTCGAAACCGAATATGGTGCGCTTGTCCACGATGCCGAGCTTTCGACCGAAGCGTGGCCGGCGCGCGTTAAGAATTACATTTTCAGACAGGCGCGCGCGGGCGCTCTGGACTTGCATTATCGCGATTACGAAGAACCACCGGGCAACGGTGGGTTTCTGTTGAACGGTGGCCGTCTTTATCTCGATATGGGCCACATCGAGTACGCGTCGCCGGAATGCGTGCGTTTGCGCGACGCCGTTGTTTACGATCTTGCGGGTGACGCTTTGCTGTTGAACGCGCTGCGCGAAATGCAGGCATGCGATCACGTTTCCTTCATCAAGAATAACATCGATCATTACACTGGCGCGACCTTCGGTTGCCATGAGAACTATCTAATGCGCCGGGAAACTCAGTTCACGCCACCGGTGTTAGGGACACTGCTGTGCTTTCTCGCGACCCGGCAGATTTATACTGGAGCGGGACGGATCGGTCAGGCGCATCCGCTCGCGTTTGATTTTGATCTACCGCCGAGCGCAACGCCGGTGCGATTCCAAATTAGCCAGCGAGCCGATCACATCGTGAACGACATCTACCAATGGGTGCAATTTAATCGCGCCATCATTAATGCGCGGGATGAACCACTGGCGGACTATCGCAAGTTCCGGCGGTTACATCTGTTAATTGGTGACTCGAACATGAGTCCTTTCGCTACCGCGTTGAAAGTGGGGACGACTGCCTGCATTTTAACTTTACTCGAAGAAGGCAAGTTCCCGCGCGGTTTGATTTTACAAGATGCGGTCGTGGCGACGCGAGAGGTTTCGCATCAACCTGATGGCCCATGGCCGGTGGAACTGGAAAATGGCGAAACTGCCGGGGCACTCGAAATCCAATGGCGCTTCCTCGAGGCCGCCGGAAAGTATCTGCAAGGTCGAGACGCGGAGATTGATTGGTTACTTGAGAGTTGGGGTTTTGTTCTAGACTGCTTTGCAACCAACCCAGACGCGCTTATCGGCGGTGTCGATTGGATTACGAAGCGATGGTTGCTGGAGAAGTTCGCCGAAGCAGAGTCCCTTTCTTGGGATGATCCGTGGTTACTCAGTCTCGATCTGGAATATCACAACATCGATCCATCGCGTGGCCTTTTCTTTCAGGTGAAAGCCGGCAAACGGATTACCGATTGGAACCAAAGTGTTCGGATCAAGAATGCCAGCTACCGACCACCGGTCAATTCGAGAGCGGCAGGGCGTTCACAAGCTGTCGCCTGGTTCCGTGATTCGGACCTGCCCTACGTCATCAACTGGGATTCGATTGCCTCGGGACCGCAGGACATCTTAGTCATGAGCGATCCCTTCAGCACCTATACCAGCGAGGTCAGTGCTTTTTTGCGGCGATAAAACGCGAGCTACTTCAGCCGCTGCAGCGCCGGGATACCGTAGTTTTCGCGCAAGGTCGGTTCGTCATTTTGCGCCTGCGCCACGTCCAATGGAATTACTTTTGGATCTTCCTCGGTTTCGATTCGATCGAAGCCATCGAGCGGTTGTTTCACCGCTTCGGCCAGGTCATCAAGGGAGTGAATGTCTTTGCCATTCACTTTCGTTACCGTCAGGTATCCGAAGTCTTCATAACCGATCGTTCCGTTTACGGGAAGGACCTGGCTTAGCACAACCACGTGGCGGTGGCCTTCGGGAAATAATTCCCATTGAAAACGGTCCAGATAGACAAATCGTTGCGGCGCTTCCTTCAGCCAGTTTGGTCCCCATTCCCGCAGATATTGACGAGACAACTCCTGAAAGATCAATCCACCAAGAATATAATATTTTGGCGCTTCATCCCGCGAGTAGGGTGAAATGATGTATTCGTCGGGGGCCCGGTGTTCCATTGTCACATCGAGCTGCATAGGTGTACCCTGACGACGTATTTTCAGCGGCACCTTGTCTCCGACATAAGCACGCGCGGTAAGTAGATTGGTAAATTCCAGCTTCTTATAAAGAGGATCGACGTAGTTGCCGTTCTGATCGAGATCGAAGTTGCCGACGGCGGTGAGGATATCGCCTTCTTGCAGGCCGGCTTTCTCAACCGCGCTGCCCGGTTCAATCCCCCTAACATAAACGCCACCGCCATTTCCCGTTTCGCCGGCATATTTGCGCAGTTGCGGGTCGCGTGTTGGAAAAAAGTCGAATCCAACCGTGG
>Ga0207691_10003636_pt1 | contig 14962 bp, 14 predicted proteins | sample KBSM13metaG_FD_184327 | JGI IMG/M metagenome (GOLD analysis project Ga0207691, IMG submission 184327) | Miscanthus rhizosphere microbial communities from Kellogg Biological Station, Michigan, USA - KBS M1-3 metaG (SPAdes) (version 2) | ecosystem: Host-associated > Plants > Roots > Rhizosphere >... | reverse complement strand
TCGTCGAGAACTACCGGACCATGAACGCGCTCGGCCTGCGCGACACGATCGTCGCCATCGGCCTGCCCTACTTCGCCTCGGCGTTCGGCATCTTCCTCCTGCGCCAGACCTTCAAGACCGTGCCGAAGGAGCTGGTCGACGCGGCGCGGGTCGAAGGCGCGAGCGCGCTGCAGGTGCTGCTCAAGGTCTACGTGCCGCTGGCGCGCCCGGTCTACCTCGCCTACGCGCTGGTCTCGGTCAGCTACCACTGGAACAACTTCCTCTGGCCGCTGATCATCACCAACTCCGTCGAGACCCGGCCGCTGACGGTCGGCCTGCAGGTGTTCTCGTCGACCGATCAGGGGGTCGACTGGTCGATCATCACCGCAGCGACGCTCATGACCTCGGCGCCGCTGCTGCTCGGCTTCCTCCTGTTCCAGCGCCAGTTCGTCCAGTCGTTCATGCGCGCCGGCATCCGCTGAGGGGCGCGCGCTGCCGGCTAGCGTTCGGGCGCCCTCAGCAGACAGAGCGAAGCGAACGCGACCAGGCCGACGCCGGCCGAGATCCAGAGCGCGTTGGCACCCCAGCGGTCGAGCAGGATGCCGAACAGCCACGGCGCGAGCGCCTGGGCGATGCGCGCCGGCACCATCAGCCAGCCCTGGCGCCGGCCGTAGCCATGCGGGCCGAACAGCACCAGCGGCACGGTTCCCTTGGCGATCGTCAGGATGCCGTTGCCGGCGCCGTGCAGGAGTGCGAAGGCGACGGCCATGGGCGCGCCGAACAGCGCCAGCAGCGCGGCGCCGAGCGGGTGCGTCAATGCCGCGAGGCGAGCCGAGAACAGCGGATGAATGCGCCTCAGCAGGCCGAATTCGAGGACGCGGCCGGCGACTTGCGCCGGGCCGACCAGCGCGCCGATCGCGACCGCCGCGGCGAGCGTGACACCGCTCGCCTGCAGCAGGCGCGGCAGGTGCGCAGCCATCGCCGTGCTGATGAACCACGTGGCCGCGAACGCGAGCGCGAGCAGGGCGCTCGCGCGCGTGATCTCCCTGGTCGTCGCCTCGGGCGTCGGCGACATCGCCGGCGACGCTGGCGACAGCGGCACGGCGCGCGGAATCATGGCGTTGAGGGGGATGCCGAGCACGAGGTGCAGCGCCGCCCAGGCGAAACACGCCCCGCGCCAGCCGACGTGGCTCTCGAGCAGCGCTGACAGCGGCCAGCCGACGGTGCTCGCGAATCCGGCGATCAGCGTGATGCCGGTGATGACGTTGCGCGAGCCGGTTCCGTAGAGTCGCACCAGCGCCGCGAATGCCGCCTCGTAGAGGCCGCTGCCCATGCCGACGCCGAGGATCGCCCAGGCGATGAACAGGCCCCACGGCCCGCGCGCGGTGCCGAGCGCGATCAGGCCGGCGGCGAAGACGAGATTGGTGCCGATCAGCACGACCCTCCCGCCCCAGCGATCGATCGCCTGGCCGGCGTGCGGGCCGAGCGCGGCCGAGACCAGGAGCGCGCTCGAGAACGCCGCGAATACCGTCGGCGTCGTGACGCCGAGGTCGCGCGCCATCGGCGCCGCAAGCACCGCCGGCAGGTAGTACGACGAGGCCCAGGCGAGCGTCTGTGCGCTGCCGAGCGCGACCACCGTGGCGGCCTTGCGGTTGACATCCATCGAGTCGCTGCGGCGCGTTCGCGCGCGTTGAAGAGTCGCCCCGAGTATTCAGCATGTGCGGACGCGACCCCCGCGAGCGCGGGGACCTGGTGCCGGTGCGGCAACGACGCTGTAGGAGCACGCCGCGCGCGCTCGTCAGTCGATCTTCTTTACGCGACCAAGTGCCTTTCTTCGACCGCTTGTGCGATTTACCGTCGGCTGTGTGCTCGCCTGTCGCGTTGCATGACCAAGCCCGCAAGGGTGCTTGCAGAACTCAAGGAGACCCACGATGAACTTCACCGCCACCCTCAAACCCCTCGTCGCCGCAGCCGCGCTCGCGTGCGCCGGCCAAGCCCTCGCCCAGGTCACCTTCTACGAAGGCGAGGGCTTCCGCGGCCGCGCGCTCGCCGCCAACCGCACGATCAACAATTTCTCCGAGATCGGCTTCAACGACCGCGCGTCGTCGGTGATCGTCGAGCGCGGCCGCTGGGAGGTCTGCGAAGACGCGGCCTTCCACGGTCGCTGCGTCGTCCTTCGCCGCGGCAGCTACGACTCGCTGCGCGGCATGGGCCTCGAGAACCGGATCTCGTCGGTCCGGCCGATCACCAACAACAACGGTCGCTACGCGGCCTACGACCAGCCGGAACCCCTGCCGGCGCCGACCTACGAGTACCGCCAGCGGCCGAACGAGCGCACCTACGACGCTCCCGTCACCTCGGTGCGCGCCGTCGTCGGCCCGCCCGAGCAGCGCTGCTGGACCGAGCAGCAGCCGAGTGCACAGCGACGCGACCTGAACGTTCCCGGCGGCATCATCGGCGGCGTCCTCGGCGGCATCATCGGCCACCAGATCGGCGGCGGCAGTGGCCAGACGGTGGCGACGATCGGCGGCGCCGTCGCCGGCGGCGCGCTCGGCGCCAACGTCGATCGGCTCAAGGATCCGCAATCCGGCCGCGAGGTGCGCCGCTGCGAGACCGTCGCCTCGACGACGCCGCAGTACTACGACGTCACGTACAACTTCCGCGGCGTCGACCACCGCGTGCAGATGAGCGCCCAGCCGGGGCCGACGATCGCCGTCAACGGCCAGGGCGAGCCGCGCCAATGAGGGCCGTGCCGGGCGCCGCTCGCGCCCGGCGACCCGTTTCAGCGGCGCAGTAAGGTCGCGAGATCGAATCGGCCGCGCGGGGCGAGCATCGGTTTCCACAGATCGCCGACGCGGGCGATCCGCGCCGGCATGTTGCGCAGATCGAAGTCCTCGATCCGCGCGCCCGCCTCGAGCTCCTCCCACGACAGCGGCGCCGACACGGTGGCGAGCGGTCGCGGCCGCGGCGAGTAGGCCGAGGCGAGCGTCCGGCCCCAGGCGTTCTGGTTGTAGTCGACGAGAACGCGCCCGGCCGGGCGCTTCGCGATCCGGTATTCGGCGGTGACGAGAGCCGGCCGCAGCGCGGCAATGTCGAACGCGAACCGCTTGGCGAAGCTCCAGACCTCCTTTTGCGTCGGCCCGCGCACGATCGCGACGTAGACATGCAGGCCGCGCGAGCCGGTCGTCTTGACGATCGGCTTCATGCCCAGGCCCGCCAGCCCGGCGCGCACCACCTGCGCGGTCTCGACCACGCCGTCGTACGTCGCCTCGGGAACGGGATCGAGGTCGAAGTGGAGATAGTCGGGACGGTCGACGTCGTCGCAGCGCGCGTACCACGGATTGAGATCGATGCAGCCGAGGTTGACGACCCAGAGCAGCGACGCCAGGTCCTGAATCATCGGGAAATCGATCACGCTGCCCGAGCCGTGCGTGATCGCGCAGGTCTCGATCCACTCCGGCCGCGGCGTCGGCGCGCGCTTCATGAAGAACGGCTCGCCGGTGGCGCCGTCGGGGTAGCGCTTCATGACCATCGCCCGGTCGACCAAGTGCGGGAGCAGCACCGGCGCGACGTCGGCGTAGTACTGGAGCAAGTCGCGCTTGGTCACGCCGAGCTCGGGCCAGAACGGCTTGTCGAGGTTGGTGAGCTTGACTTCGCGATCGCCGAGGGCGACGGCCGCGTTCTTGCCGGCAGGGATCTTCATTCGGTGAGGCTTCGGCGAGGAGACAGGCGATGATGTACATCGGCACGGCCGGCTGGACCATACCCCGCCCGGTCGCTGATCGGTTTCCGGCGGAGGGTTCGAGCCTCGAGCGTTATGGCCACGTGCTGTCCTGCAGCGAGATCAATTCGACCTTCAAGCACGAGCATCGCCCCTCGACCTACGCGCGCTGGGCGGCGACGACGCCGCCCGGGTTCCGCTTCGCGGTCAAGCTGCCCCATGGCATCACGCATGCCCGCAAGCTGGTAGGCACCATCGATCTGCTGCAACGCTTTCTGGGCGACATCGCCGTGCTGGGCGATCGGCTCGGGCCGCTGCTGGTGCAGCTGCCGGCGTCGTTCGCGCTCGCGCCGCGCGTCGTCGACACCTTCTTCGCCGTGCTGCGCCGCCGCTTCGAGGGCAGCGTCGTCTGCGAGCCGCGCCATGTCGACTGGTTCGGTCCGGCGGCCGAACGCATCTACCTGCGCTACCGGATCGGCCGCGTCGGCGCCGACCCGGCGCGCGTGGCCGGCGCCGAGCAGCCCGGCGGATGGCTCGGCGACTCGCAGGCGCGCGGCGTCGCCTACTTCCGCTGGCACGGCTCGCCCGTCGTCTATCGCTCAAGCTACCCGAGCGAGCGTCTGAGGCTCTGGGCCGGCGAGATCAGGACATGGCACGAGCGCTGCGACTGCTGGTGCGTGTTCGACAACACCGCGAGCGGCGCCGCGACGGCGAATGCGCTCGACTTCGCCGCGCTCTTGGCCGGTTAAAGAAATCGCCTCGCGTGCCGAGTGCCGTCGACTGCGCGCGCGGTGCTCGCCCAACCGTCGCCGGCCCATCCAAAGCGTGCTTTTTTCCCCGCCGCTTTTTTCATCGGAACCAGCGATTGCTGGCAACCTCCCGGCCTGATCAACCGCCGTCGGCCCCGTTGCGAGCGCGACGCCTCCGGCACCTTTCCCCGCCTCGATGGAGCCCCCGATGTCTGCCGCTTTCACCGAAGAACAAGCCCGCGCCTACATGCACAAGCTGCTGGCGACGATGAGCCAGGCCGGCGGCTCCGACCTGTTCATCGCCGCCGACTTTGCGCCGAGCATGAAGTCGCAGGGCGCGATGAAGCCGCTGACCGGGCAGAAGCTCGCCCCCGAGGTGACTCGGATGTTGGCGCACTCGCTGATGAACGAGACCCAGCGCGAGGAGTTCGAGCACGAGATGGAGTGCAATTTCGCGATCTCGATTCCGGGCGTCTCGCGCTTTCGCGTCAACGTCTTCGTCCAGCAGCGCTGCGTCGGCATGGTGATCCGGACGATCGCCTCCGAGATTCCGAACTTCGAGAAGCTCAAGCTGCCCGAGATCCTGAAGGACGTGGTGATGACCAAGCGCGGCCTCGTGCTCGTCGTCGGCGCGACCGGCTCGGGCAAGTCGACGACGCTGGCGGCGATGATCGACCATCGCAACCGCACCTCGGCCGGCCACATCATCACGGTCGAGGATCCGGTCGAGTACGTTCACGTCTCGCAGCAGTCGTTGATCACGCACCGCGAGGTCGGCATCGATACCAAGAGCTGGCACCACGCGCTCAAGAACACGCTGCGCCAGGCCCCCGACGTGATCCTGATCGGCGAGATCCGCGATGCCGAGACCATGGAGCACGCGATCGCCTTCGCCGAAACCGGCCACCTCTGTCTCGGCACGCTGCACGCCAACAGCGCCAGCCAGACGATCGAGCGGATCATCAACTTCTTCCCCGAAGAGCGGAGGAAGCAGCTGCTGATGGACCTGTCGGCGAACCTGCGCGGCATCGTCTCGCAACGGCTGGTGCGACGCGAGGACGGCAAGGGCCGATCGGCGGCGATCGAGATCCTGCTCAACACGCCGACGATTGCCGAGAAGATCTTCCTGGGCGACTTCCACGAGATCAAGGGGATCATGGGCAAGTCGCGCGAGCTCGGCATGTGCACCTTCGACGCCGCGCTGTTCGACCTCTACGACGCCGGCGCGATCGCCTTCGAGGAGGCGATCCGCAACGCCGACTCGGCCAACGAGCTGCGCCTGAACATCAAGCTCAAGAGCAAGCGCGGAGAGCCCAAGGCGAGCGAGTTCGGCGGCCTGTCGCTCAACCCGCTGACCCAGCCGGCCGACCTCGAGGAACGCGAGCACCAGGAGACGGTGAAGAAGCAGGAGTCGCGGCGCCGCTTCGAGGAAGAGCAGCTGAAGGCGCTGGCGGAGAAGAAGCGACTCGCCGAGGCGGCTGCCAAGGCGACGGGCTGAGACGCGGGCACGCAACGCTGCAGGTCGGCCCGGGCGCGCGCCGCTGGCGCGCAACCGCCTTTTCGCCGACGATCGCGTCATGACTCGTCGCCTGCGCCTCGGCCTTTTCGTTGCCTTGCTGCTGGGTGACGCCGACGGCGCCATCACCGACTATCCCGACCGGCCGGGCGAGGTCATGCGCGAGCGCGAAACGGCGCTGCCTCCCGCGGTGAAAGGCTGATGCGCCCGTTCAAGTCGATCGCCTATGCCGGCCAGCGCGCCGGCACGCGTCTGGTCGTCCTCGGCGCCGTCCACGGCAACGAAACCTGCGGCACGCATGCGATCGAGCGCGTCGCGCGCGAGCTCGACAGCGGCGCGCTGCGCCTGCACGCCGGCCGGCTGACGCTGGTGCCGGTCACCAACGCGCTCGCCTACGCCGCCGAGCGTCGCGCCGGCGACCGCAACCTGAACCGCAAGCTCGCGCCGACCGACACGCCGCGCGAGTTCGAGGACCACGTCGCCAACTGGCTCTGCCCCCTGCTCGCCGACAACGAGGTGCTGCTCGACCTGCACTCGTTCACCGCCCCCGGGGTGCCGTTCGTCTTCCTCGGCCCCGACGACAACGACGGCGCGATCGAGCCTTTCGCCCAGGCGGCGCGAGAGCAGGCACTGGCCGCGCGTCTGGGGGTCACGCGTGCCGTCGACGGCTGGCTCAGCACCTACGCCGCCGGCACGCTGCGCCGGCGCGAACTCGCCGCGCTCCATCCCGACGCGACGCTCGATCTCGACCCGCGTTACGGCATCGGCACGACCGAGTACATGCGCTCGGTCGGCGGCTGCGCGGTGACGCTCGAATGCGGCCAGCACGCCGATCCGCAGGCGCCGCAGGTCGCGTATCGGGCGATCGTCAACACGCTCGCGCATCTCGGCCTGAGCGACGCCGCGGATCCGGCGCCTTCGCCGCAGATCGAGGCGCTGCGCCTGAGCGAAGTGGTCGACCGGCTGCACGCCGACGATGCATTCGCGAAGCCGTGGCGAAGCTTCGACCCGGTCGCCGCCGGCGAGCGGATCGCCAACCGCCACGACGGCAGCGCGGTGACGGCGCCGTTCGCCGGAGCGATCGTCTTTCCGAACCCCGGCGCCGAGGTCGGCCACGAGTGGTTCTATCTCGCCCGCCCGAGCCAGCGCTTCGCCACCATGCGCTGACGATTCGGCGTGTCAGCCCGGCCGCTTCGGGCGCGCGCACACGCGGCGATTCAGCGCCGCGTCAGGACCACATGCAGTGCCTTCTCGGTCGTCACATGGCGTGTGCATTCGAATCCGAGCGAGCGCAGGTCGATGCCCGCGAGCAGCGCCTCGCCCGATCCGAGCAGCGCCGGCGTCAGCGCCAGATGGGCCTCGTCGACGAGGCCGGCCTCGAGGTACTGACGCACGACCGAGACGCCGCCGCCGATGCGCACGTCCCGGCCCGCGGCGGCGGCGCGGGCACGCGCCAGCGCCGCCTCGATGCCGTCGGTGACGAAGTGGAACGTGGTTCCCCCGGCCATCTCGAGCGGCTCGCGCGCGTGGTGCGTGAGCACGAACACCGGCACGTGGTACGGCGGGCTCGGTCCCCACCAGCCTTGCCACGAGTCGTCGGGCCACGGGCCGCGCACCGGCCCGAACATGTTGCGGCCGAGGATCCAGGCGCCGACACCGGCAAAGCCGGCGGCCGCGAGCTCGTCGTCGGCGCCGGTCGTGCCGTCTTCCTTGCCAAGCACCATTCGCTGGAAGGTGCGCGTCGGCAGGAACCATTGGTGGAGCTGCTCGCCACCGCGGCCGAGCGGTTGCTCGAGGCTTTGGCCGGGGCCGGCGCCATAGCCGTCGAGCGACACGCTGAAGCTCGCGATCCTCACTCTGGACATCTCGGGTCTCCTCTCGTTCGAGCGCCGGCCGCTCAGAGCGCGACCGGCTCGCCGTTGACGATCCACGGCGTGCCGAAGCGATCGACGCACATGCCGAAGCGCTTGGCCCAGAACGCGGGCGACATCGGCATCGTCACCTGGCCGCCTTCGGAGAGCGCGGCGAAGACCGACTCTGCCTCGGCGACGGTGGCGTAGTCGACGGCGATCGAGACGCCCTTGATCCCTTCGTAGGGCATGTGCGTCGGCGCGTCGCCGGCGTAGAGAACCCCGCCGCCCGGCAGCGCCAGGCGCGCGTGCAGGATGCGGTGCGCGGTCTCCTTCGGGATCATCTCGGCCATCGGCGAGTCGGCGCCGCTCATCATCAGCTCGAGCTTGCCGCGCAGTGCCTTTTCGTAGAAACGCATGGCTTCGGCGCAGGTGCCGTCGAAGCCGAGGTAAGCGATCGCTTGGGTCATGACAGGTCCTTGGGGTTGCAAGAAGTCGGGATCGCGCGCGCAATCACCGCACCGGGTAGTCGAACCACGACGGCGCCAATCGACAGCCGCGGCTCGATGCTGGCAGAAAATCGCTTCCGGGCCCGATCGCCCAGAAGGAGCCGCCGCCTGGCGCGAGGAGACGACGCCATGTCCAACGTCTTGGACGATGCCGCGGAGTTCGCGCAGGCGCACGAGGTTCCGTGGCCGCGCGATCCGCGTTTTGCCCCGGCGCCCGGCCAGGCGCCCTGGGGAGTGCATCACGACGACCCGCCGCCGCTCAACCGCCTGCGCGGCCCGGTACATGGGCGCGGGCCGCAGTCGGGCGTCGTCCGCCAATACGGCGCGGAGCGACTGTCGTGGGGAGAGCCGGCACGCGCCGACCTGACCTTCAGCGTCGCCAAGAGCTATCTTGCGTTGCTGGCCGGCGTTGCCCAGCGCGACGGCCTCCTGCCCGACGAGGACGAGCCGGTGGTCGCGCGCCTGCCCGGGATCGGCTTCGACAGCGAGCACAACCGAGGCGTGACCTGGACCCACCTGCTGACCCAGACGAGCGAGTGGGAAGGCAGCTGCTTCGGCCTTCCCGACACCGTCGACCGCTGGCGCCGGGTGGCCCACGACCCGCGCCCCGCCGCCGGGCCCAAGGGCGGCGCCCGCCCGCTGCAGGCGCCTGGCTCGTACTGGGAATACAACGACGTGCGGATCAACCAGCTCGCGCTGGCGCTGCTGCACCTGTTTCGCAGGCCGCTGCCCGAGGTCTTCCTCGAGCAGCTGCTGCGACCCCTGGGGGGCGGCACCGGCTTCGCGTGGCAGGGCTACGACGATGCCTGGCTCGACCTGCCGGGCGTTGGCCGCGTCCAGTCGGTTCCGGGTGGAACCCACTGGGGCGCAGGGGTGTCGATCAGCGCCCACGATCAGGCGCGCATCGGTCAGCTCGTGCTCGACGACGGTCTCGCCGCCGGCCGCTCCCTGGTCGCCCCCGGCTGGCTCGAGCGCATGGCGACGCCGTGCCCGATCGCGCCCTGGTACGGGCGCCTCGTCTGGCTGAATCGCAGGGGCCGCGCCTTCCCCGGCGCCTCCCCGCGTGCCCTGTTCATGGTCGGCGCCGGCGGCCACTACGTGTGGATCGATCCCGATCTCGACGCGGTCGTCGTGCTGCGCTGGCTCGACCCGCAGCACGCAAACGCCGCGATCGAGCGGATCGCCGCGGCGCTGGCATCGCGTTGAAGCGGACCCGCCGCAACGCGTAAGCTAGCGTCGTCGTCACCGAGGAGAACACCGATGTCCGTCCGACCGATGATCACGCCGCGCCGCGCCGACGCGCTCTCCGAGGCACGCGTCCATCTCGCCGCGGCGCATCGGCTGGCGGTGCTGCACGAGCTCGAGGAAGGCATCGACAACCACTTCACGATGACCGTGCCGGGCAGCGACGACCGCTACCTGATCCTGGCGTATGGCCGGCACTGGTCGGAGGCGCGCGCCAGCGACCTGATCGTCTTCGACGAAGCAGGGCGCGTCCACCACGGCAGCGAAGGATCGCTCGAGCTCTCGGCCCAATGCATCCACGCGCCGGTCCACCGCATCACCGGTGCGCGCGTCGTGCTGCACACGCATCAGACATGGGCCATGGCCCTCAACATGCTGCAGGACAACCGGCTGATCCCGGCGAGCCAGACGGCGGCGTTCTTCCACGGCCAGATCGCCTACGACGACGACTACACCGGGCTCGCGGCGACGCTCGAGGAAGGCGAGCGGCTCGCGGCGGCGATGGGCGACAAGCCGATCGTCTTCATGAAGAACCACGGTGTCGTCGTCACCGGCGCGACGGTGGCGCAGGCCTACCGGCGGCTCTATCGGCTCGAGCGCGTCTGCCGCAACCAGGTGCTGGCGCTCGGCACCGGGCGGCCGCTGCAGGTGCTCTCGGACGAGATCGTCGCCCGGGTGCAGACGCCCAGCGCCGACGACCGCCATCCGCGCGGCGAGCGCGAGCGCCTCTTCTTCGAGGCGATGATGCGCATCCTCGACCGCGAGCTGCCGGGATACGCCGAGTAGCGGCGGCGCGCGCGTCGCCTCAGCGATAGAACGCTTCGACCTTGCCCTTCAGGGTAATGAGGAGCGGGTCGCCGCGCCGGTCGAGCGTCTTGCCGGCGGGCACCTTGATCCAGCCTTCGCTGATGCAGTACTCCTGAACGTCGAAGCGCTCCTTGTCGTTGAGCCGGATACCGACGCCGTGCTCGAAGACGGCCGGAACGTGATGCGGGCTGCGCGGATCGATCGACAGCCGATCGGGCAGCAGCGGAGGGGATGCGGGCTCGGTCATTCGCGCATTGTCGTCGGCCGCTCACCCTTCTCGCGACGACGGCTCCCGCCCTGAGCCGATCGCCGAGCCAGCGGCGATCGGGCGATCTCCGATTGCCAGGCGCACCGGCCGCCTCTATGGTGGTCCGATGATCCATCGTCATCACTCTCTCGGGTTGGCCTGCGCCCTCGCGCTCGCCGCGCTCCTCTCCTCTTGCAAGAGCGGGCCGACCGAGCCGGCCGCGCGGACCGCGGCCACCGCGCCGAGCGCGTCGCCTTCCCGGCCGCGCCTGATCGTGTTCCTGGTCGTCGACGGCTTGCCGATGCGCCAGGTCACGGGCTATCGCGACCAGCTGGCACCCGACGGCCTGGCACGCTTCCTCGACCGCGGCACCTGGTTCGCCGACGCGCACTACGGCCATGCGTTCACGGTCACCGCGGCCGGCCACGCGACGATGCTGAGCGGCGCTTATCCGCATCGCAGCGGCATCATCGGCAACGACTGGCGTGACCCGGCGAGCGGCGAGGTGACGTACTGCACCGGCGATCCGAGCGCCACCTACATCGGCAACGAGACCAAGAAGCTCGACGGCACGAGCCCGAAGAACCTGCGCGTCGAGACGGTCGGCGACGTGCTGCGGCGCGTCGACGCGCGCTCCAAGGTGATCGGCATCTCGGGCAAGGATCGCGGCGCGATCCTGCCCGCCGGCAAGACCGGGATCGCCTACATGTACATGGCGCAGAGCGGTGCCTTCGCCTCGAGCACGTTCTACATGCCCAAGCACCCGGCTTGGGTCGACGCGTTCAATGCCGCCAAGCCGGCCGACCGCTATTTCAAGACCGAGTGGGCGCCGACCCTGGCCGAGTCTGCCTACGCCGCGTCGCTGCCCGACAACCAGCCCTGGTTCCCCCGGCCTGCGAAGCTGCCGATGACGATGGGCGCCGGCGACGAGAAGCCCGGGCCGGCGTTCTACAACAGCCTGCTGCCGAGTCCCTTCGTCGACGAGCTGTCGCTCGCCTTCGCGCGCGCCGCGATCGTCGGCGAGCAGCTCGGCCAGGACGACATCCCCGACATCCTGAGCGTGAGCCTCTCGGGCCACGACTACGTCAACCACACCTGGAGCGCCGAGTCGCGCCTGTCGCACGACCACCTGCTCAAGCTCGACCGGATGTTCCAGGAGTTCTTCCGCTATCTCGATGCGACGGTGGGCAAGGACAACTACGTTGCCGTGCTGACCGCCGACCACGGCTTCATGCCGGCGCCGGAGGTCAGCCGGGCACGCGGCCTGGATGCCGGCCGCATCAGCAGCAGCGAGACCCTGGCACGCATCAACGCCGAGCTCGACAAGCGCTTCGCGACGCCGAAGCTGGTGCTGTACAACTCGGCGTCGGCGCTGGTGCTCGACAAGAAGCTCATCGCCGCCAAGGGCCTGTCCTTCGACGCGGTGGCGGGCGCGGCGCGCGATCTCGTCCTGGCCGAGCCGGGCTTCGCCGTCGCCTATACGCGAACCGAGATCACCACCGGCAGCCGTGCCGGCGCGCCGTTCTTCGACGCTGTCACCAAGGCCTGGAACGCCGAGCTGTCGGGCGACATCCAGATCGTCCTGAAGCCGAACTGGATGCTCGGGTCGAGCACGTCTGTGACGACGCACGGGTCGCCGCACCCGTACGACACTCAGGTGCCGATCCTCTTCTACGGACCGGCGTGGACGCACGCCGGGAAGGTCGATCAGCGGGTCGAGGTGGTCGACATCGCGCCGACACTGGCCGCCCTGCTCGGCGTGCCGCCGCCCGCGACCTCGGAAGGAAAACCGCTGCCGCTCGGCGGACGCTGAACGCGCGCGGGGGTACACGGACGCGTCCGCGCCGGCCCTGCCCGGCGATGCCTGCCCGCTCCTTCGACGCGCGGCCTAGCCGCCGGCCCGCCGCGTGTCGCGCGTCCCGTCGGCGGTCGGGCGGTCGAGGCCACCGCGCGTGTCCTGCGCGAACTCGCTTGCGTTGCCCGCCGCTCGGTCGCGCAAGTCGCCGCCGGCCTCGTCGCCGGTGGCAGGACTCGCCTCGCGGGCATCGTCTGCGCCGGTCGCCGAGCCGCCCGTCGCGGCGCCGCGCCAGGCGCCGGTTGCGCGCTGTCGACCCTGCACGAATTCGGCAAAGCGGTTCAGGTTGCCGCTCAGCTCGGCGCGGACGGCGCCGAGCGCATCGCCGATCGTCTCCGCCAGGCCCGGCGCGCGGTACGACATGCGCAACGTCACGCGGGTTCGGTGATCGCTGACGCGGTCGAACGTCACCGCGCCCGAGCTGGGCGGCCCGCTGGTGCTGCGCCATGAGATCCGGCGATCGGGAATCTGCGTCGTGATCTGCGAATCCCACTCGACCGGCTTGCCGGCGATCCTGGCGCGCCAGTGGAGGTGGCTGTCGTCGACCTGACGCACTTCCTCGAGGTCCTGCATGAAGCGCGGGAACTCCTCGAACTGCGTCCACTGGTGGTACGCGGCGCTGATCGGCACGTCGACCTCGATCGACTCCTGCGCGAACGACAGTTCTCCCGAGCTCGGCTTGGCGGCCGGGCCCATCTTCTTCTTCAACCAGTAGCCGCCCGCGGCGAGGGCGGCGGCGGCGGCGAGTCTTCCGAGAAACATGGCGTGCTCCTTACCATGGGCCGCAGAGTGGGCCCGTGGTCTGGATAGGCATCCGCCGTGCCGGATCGCCGGTCGCCAAGCGGCGCGCGCGGCGCGCGATGGGAGCGCTCAGAGCACCCGCGGCTCGTCGTCGCCGCGGCCGGTCGCGACGACCGCCTCGGCGTCGACGCGGACGTGCCCGGGCAGCCCTTCGCCCAGCCCTTGCGCGGGCAGGAAGCCGCCCGACTGGTGCTTCCACAGCAGCGCGTAATGGCCGTCGAGCGCGAGCAGCTTGTCGTGCGTGCCCTGCTCGACGATCCGGCCCTGCTCGAGCACGATCAAGCGGTCCATGCGGGCAATGGTCGAGAGCCGGTGCGCGATCGCGATCACGGTCTTGCCCTGCATCAGCGACGCGAGCTGATCCTGGATCGCAAGCTCGACCTCGCTGTCGAGCGCCGACGTCGCCTCGTCGAGGATCAGGATCGGCGCGTTCTTGAGGATCACTCGCGCCAGGGCGATGCGCTGGCGCTGGCCGCCCGAGAGCTTGACGCCGCGCTCGCCGACGTGCGCGTCGTAGCCGGTTCGCTCCTTCCAGTCGACCAGGTCGACGATGAAGTCGTGAGCCTGCGCCTGTCGCGCCGCCGACTCGATCTCCTGCGCCGTGCTGCCGGGCCGGCCGTAGGCGATGTTGGCGGCGATCGAGCGATGCAGCAGCGACGTGTCCTGCGTGACCATGCCGATCGCCGCGCGCAGGCTCTCCTGCGCAGCGTGGCCGATGTCCTGTCCGTCGATGCGGATCGACCCTTGCTCGACCTCGTGAAAGCGCAGCAGGAGGTTGACGAGCGTCGACTTGCCCGCGCCGGAACGGCCGACCAGGCCGACGCGCTCGCCCGGGCGAACCACCAGGTTCAGATCGTCGAGCACGCGCCGGCCGTCGGCGCGGCCATAGGTGAAGGTGAGGTGCTCGATCCGGATCTCGCCGCGCGGCACGTCGAGATCACGCGCGCCGGGCCGGTCGACCAGCGTGTGCGGCACAGCGATCGTCTCCATGCCTTCCTGGACGATGCCGATGTTCTCGAAGATGCCGGTCACCTCCCAGCTGACCCAGCCCGAGACGTTGGCGATCTGCCAGGCGAGCGGCAGCGCGGTCGCGACGACACCGGCGCCGATCGCGCCCTCGCTCCAGAGGACGATGCCGATCGCCGCCGTCGCGACCAGCAGCAGCGCGTTCATCGTCGAGAGCGTCAGCATGAAGCGGGTAATGAGCCGCATGTGCGCGGCGATGGCGCCGGTGTGCTGCTCGATCACCTCGCGCACGTAGGCGTCCTCGTCGCGCGCGCGGGCGAACAGCTTGACGGTGAGGATGTTGGTGTAGCTGTCGACGATGCGCCCCATCACGTGCGAGCGCACCTCCGACGAGGTCTTCGACAGCTCGCGCATGCGCGGCACGAAGTAGGCGAGGCAGGCGACGTAGCCGCCGACCCAGAGGGCGGTCGGCACGGCCAGGCGCCAGTCGGCGAGCGCCATGAGCAGCAGCGCGCTGATGCCGTAGATGGCGATGTACCAGACGGCGCGGATGCTCGAGACGACGCACTCGCGCACCGCGTTGCCGGTCTGCATGACGCGATTGGCGATGCGGCCGGCGAAGTCGTTCTGGAAGAACGGCCAGCTCTGGCGCACGACGTGCCAGTGGCTCTGCCAGCGGATCAGGCTGGTGACGCCGGGAACGACGGCGTTGTTGCG
>Ga0207691_10003633_pt1 | contig 14968 bp, 13 predicted proteins | sample KBSM13metaG_FD_184327 | JGI IMG/M metagenome (GOLD analysis project Ga0207691, IMG submission 184327) | Miscanthus rhizosphere microbial communities from Kellogg Biological Station, Michigan, USA - KBS M1-3 metaG (SPAdes) (version 2) | ecosystem: Host-associated > Plants > Roots > Rhizosphere >... | reverse complement strand
CACGCTGGGGACCGGATCGAGCTCGGCCTCGACGCGGGCGCCACCCGCGTCGGCGAGCGGTTGGAACTCGGCGACGAGTCGCTCGACCTCGGCCCGCACGTCGACCGGTGTGCGCGGATCGGGCGCGGCGCGGCCCGTGCGCGAGAAGCGCAGCACGCGCTCGACGAGATGCCCGAGCCGCGTCGTCTCACGCTCGACGTTGTCCAGGCCCCACTCGCGCTGTGCGTCGGTGGTGAAGCGGCCGAGCCGCAGCGTCTCCAGGTACATCCGCATCTGCGCGAGCGGGGTGCGCAGCTCGTGCGAGATGCTCGCGACGAAGTCCGCGCGCAGCTGGGAGAGCTCGCCCTCGCGCCGGATCTGGCCGATGGCCACGAACGACAGCGCGGCGGCGATGGCGAGCAGCGCGAGCAGGAACGGCAGCCGCGAGCGCGGCAGGCCGCCGATCACGAGACCGCTCGCCACCCCGCCGTGGATCTGCGCGCGCACGTGCATCGCGCCGAAGGCCTGGCCGATGTCGGCACTGTCGTCGAGCAGCCACCGCGTGACCGAGTCGGACTGGAACAGCGTACGTCCGAGCGCATCGGTCACCCGCAGGTCGATGATCTCGCGCACGGGGCGGCCCTTCGTGAACGTCTCCGGCAGGAGATCGCGGTCGCTCATCGCCGAGCGCAGGATGCTCCCGAAGGCGGCCGCCGAGTATTCGGCGCCGTAGACGAGCGTGTCGCCGGCGAGGCGCGGCATCACGGTGTACGTGAAGAAGCGCGGCACCGAGTCGTGCGTCGCCACGATCACGGGGAAACGTCCGCGGTCGCCGCCGGCGTGGATGTGGCGCGTGACGGTGTCGTTGATCCACGCCCGCGTCGCGGCCGGATAGGCGCGGGCGCCCCACTCGCTCATCGCGTCCGGCATCGGGATGTCCGACTCCCATCCCCGCGTGGGATCGCGGAACGCGTTGAGCGCGATGCCCAGCGTGTCGGTGCCAAGCTGGAACGCGAAGAACGCCGCGGGGAGCGGCCCGCGGCGCGGCACGTGGCAGTTGCACTCCCGATCCTGCGGGAGGTAGTGCGGCATGTCGGTCACCGGCGGCACGTTCGGTCCGCGATGCACGTCGTGACCGTGGTTGAACGCGCCCACCAGCTCCTCGACCGCGCCGCCGAGCCGCTCGCGCAGGTGCTGCTGGTAGCTCCACGCCGCGAAGCCGGCATAGTCGCGCAGCGCGTGCTCGGCCACGGCGCGCTGCGACCGCACGGCGCGACTCGCCTCCACCACGCCGACGGTGGTGAGCGCGATGCTGGCGAGCAGGAGGAGCGAGGTCCAGCGTAACGGAATCCGCAGGGCAGGCATACGGACCTACGATGCCACCCGCCAGGCGGGGCGACAATGGCGGACGTGTGAGAGATCTGTGAAGGACGAGCGAGGGGTGCACCAAGCGGACTCGCGCGCAGCCGATTCACGCTGGCGCCGATTCTGTTTCGTCGTACGTCGACGCCCCGTTTTTTGCGCTCGTGCAGGAGTCGCTTTGCCCTGTGACGCCTGACATGGAGGATCCCCGTGGCTGAGTTCCCGACGCGCGTCCGAGTTGCAGCTCGAGTACATACCGACACGATCCTGCGGTTGCCCAACGTCGTTGGCGTCGGCGTCGCCAGACGGCGAGTGCGTGGCGTCGCCACCGATGAACCGGTCGTCGTCACGTACGTCACGCGCAAGCTGCCCCGCGAGGCACTGCGACTCGATGAGCGAGTCCCGCCGCTGCTCGAGGCCGACGGCGAGGAAGTCCGGACCGATGTCGTGGAGGTCGGCGAACCACGGTTCGTCGACGTCGACGATGCCACCTATCGCCCGCTTCGCGGTGGTTGCCAGATCGGCACCGCGGGCGGGACTGGTACCGCCGGCGCTGTGATGTACGATCGCCGCGACCAACAGATCGTGCTGCTCACCAACAACCACGTGCTGACGTCGGCCGGCGACCCGACGAATCTGCCGGCGAATCAGGCCGTGTGGCAGCCGACGACGGGAAGTCGCATCGGACAGAGCAAGCGGATCGTGCCGATGTTCAGGGCACCACTCGGCGCCTTCGGTTACAACTATTCCGCCACCGTCGACGCGGGAATCGTAGCGGTGGACTCGAACATCGCCGTGGAGTTCGACATCGTCGATATCGCGGGCACACACCCGTTCGTCGTGCTCCCCCCGTCCGAGGGGCTGGAGGTGGTGCGGCGTGGGTATCGCACGCAGTTGAGGACGGGAACGATCGAAGCGATCGACCAGACGGTCATCGTCAAGGCATCCAACGGGGATCGCCACCGCATCGGGCCGTCCGTGTTTTCCATTCGCTCTCCCGAGCGCATGATCAGCGCGATGAAAGGTGACTCCGGCTCGCTCGTCGTCGACGCGGCTGGGGCGGCCGCGCGTGGCCTCGTGTTCGCCAGCAACGAACAGACGGCCGGCGTCACGTGGGCGTGTGAGCTCGGCGCGGTCATGAGCATCCTCGAGCTGGATACGCCCTGCACCGGATCGCTCCACGCATTGATTCGTCGTTCGGTGTTCCGGCGACTGGCCGATCGATGGGCGCTCGCGCAGGAGATCGACGCGGCCGGCGGGACGCGCAATCCATTCGTCGGTGAGCTGATCACCAACGTGGATCGTTTCCGAGATCGGCATCTCCCGACCACCCCGGACGGCAGCCCCGGCTCGATGATCGGAAGTGCGCTCGCCAGGCTCGCACCGGACCTCGCCGCCGCGATCACCAACGATGAAGACGCCGCGGGACTGTTCGATCGTGCGTTCGGCGAGTGGCTGATTCAGCCGACCGTCTTCGACATGCTCGAGTATCGCTTTCCGCCGAACGTCGGCGAGCTCGCCCAGGGCGCGTTCCGGCGCGTACGCGAGCGTTGTCATCAGAGCCCCGAGCTCGACCTGCTGGAGCGCACGTTCGCCCACACCGCCGGACGATCGATGCGTGAGGTGCTCGGCCATGACGAGCCGCGCGAGGGACCCGCTCATCCATCATTACGCGAAGCGCAACGCTCCCACTGACGCTCGCGTCGCGCTCCGGTCGCGCCCAGGGCGGGCCGAATGCGCCGCGCGCCCGCGCGCGGGCGTCGTCTTGCGACCCTTTGCTGTCGACAGTATTGTATACACTATGAGCTCCCTCCGACTCTCTGAGCGCTCGGCACCCTACTACCTGCCCCTCGGCAACGAGGTCGAGCTGTTCACGGCCTGTCACCAGCGCTCTCTGCCCGTGATGCTCAAGGGGCCGACCGGATGCGGGAAGACGCGTTTCGTCGAGCACATGGCGCATCTGCTCGGGCGCCCGCTCGTGACGGTCGCCTGTCACGACGACCTCTCCGCGAGCGACCTCACGGGCCGCTACCTCATTCGTGGCAGCGACACGGTGTGGGCCGATGGGCCGCTCACCACCGCCGTCCGAACCGGCGCGATCTGCTACCTCGACGAGGTCGTCGAGGCGCGGCAGGACACGCTCGTCGTCATCCATCCCGTCACCGACGACCGGCGCATCCTGCCGATCGAGAAGACCGGCGAGCTCCTCACCGCCGCGCCCGGATTCCAGCTCGTCGTCTCGTACAATCCGGGCTACCAGCACGCGCTCAAGGATCTCAAGCCGAGTACGCGGCAGCGCTTCGTCGCGATCGAGTTCGACTTCCCGTCGCCGGCGCGCGAGATGGAGATCGTGATGCACGAGAGCGGCGTGCCTCGTGCCACCGCTCGCTCGCTGACCGAGCTCGCGACGCAGATCCGGCGACTGCGTGACCAGGGACTGGCCGAGGGACCTGGAACCCGCCTGCTGGTGTCGGTGGCGCGGCTCATCGCGTCGGGGATCTCGCCGCGCGAGGCGTGCCGCACGGCGCTGGCCGCGCCGCTCACCGACGATCCCGATCTGCTCGCGGCGATCGACGACCTGGTCGAACAGACGATCTAGCGCTGCGCAGTGAGGCTCCGCCGCTACCTCCGTAATCGCGCGCTCCGCTGGAGCCGGCGCCTGGCGTCACCGGTGCGGCGCTGGCGAGGGCGACGCAGCGCGAGCACGATGCCGCTCGAGCCCGTGCGGCGCCGGCTCGAGCTCACGCTCGCGGCGATGTACGGCCTGCCCCTGCGCGTCGCGGCGGCGGGAGCGGCAGCGGACGCCGAGGTCGTGCTGCCGCAGCGGCTCGCCATGCACGGCGACCCCGACGAGGCGATCGCGCGCTACCGGCTGCTCGCGCTCGCACAGGCGGCGCGCTGGGCACGCGGCACGAGCGCGAGCGCGCCCGGCGCGGATGCGCTCGTGCACGACCTCTATCTGGTCGCCGAGAGCGTGGCCGCGGAGCGCGACGTCGTGACGCGCGCGCCGAAGCTCGCGCCACTGCTGCAGGCGCTGCGGTTCGGCGAGCTCTCGGCGCGGCCGCACATCCACCGGCTCGCGCACGCGGAGCGTCAGGTGGAGGCGCTGCTTCGCACCACGCTCGCGACCCCGCCCGATCGCGCGCCGGACGTCGTCCCGTCGCACGCGTCGCCGGCGGAGTCGTTGGCGTGGGCGGAGGCGACGGCTCGCGAGATCCGGCGTACCTCGGGTGCGCAGGCGAGCTATCGGCCGCTGAATCCGATGACGCTGTGGGGCCTCGCGTGGTCCGCTCGGCGCGTGTCCAACGAGGTGGAGCTCGGCGGTGGCGGTGGCGGCTCGCGCCCCGACCCCTACTCGTCGTCACAGCACGAGGACGACAGCGGGTCGCGTCGCGGCCACAGCGAGTCGTCGCACGGCGGCGAGCAATCCGCCGGCGACACCGAGGCGACGGAAGCGACGGGCGTCGCGGGAGCGATCGCCGAAGGCGGCGCCTCGCCGTCGGAGCGCTCGGCTGCCGCGCGCGACGGCGAGCCTCGCACCGAGGAGCACCGCCCCGACGAGCGGCGCCCCGCCGTGGATCGTCCGCCGCCGGGCGGCATTCCCTACCCCGAGTGGGACGACTTCGCGCATCGCATGCGCGAGCACGGTGCGACGGTCTCGTGCTCCGTCGCCGAGTCGGGCGACGCCACGTGGGCCGACGACGTGCTGCGCGAGCATGCGCCGCTCGTGCGCGAGGTGCGCGACCGCTTCGCGCCGCTGCGCGCCCACCGGCAGCGGCTGCGCCGGCAGCTCGCCGGCGACGAGCTCGATCTCGAGGCGTGCGTCTCGGCGCTCGTCGACCGGCGCATGGGACGCGTGCCGAGCGAGCGGCTGTATCAGGTCGTGCTGCCGGCGAGGCACACCGTGGCGATCGTGCTGCTCGTGGACGCGAGCGGCTCCACGGCGACGCGGCTCGCCGACGGACGCACCGTGCTGGACGTGGAGCGAATGACCCTGCTGCTCGCGAGCGAGGCGCTCGCCACGCTGGGCGATCCGTTCGCGATGCTCGCCTTCTCGGGTGCCGGCCGTCACGGGGTGCGCGTGCGCACGATCAAGGCGTTCGACGAGCACGATGCCGTCGCACCGAGGCGCCGGATCGCCGCGCTCGTGCCGGAGGACAACACCAGACTGGGCGCCGCGGTGCGCCACGCGACGGCCGTGCTGCGCGAGCAGCCCGCTCAGCGGCGTGTGCTGCTGCTGCTGTCCGACGGCCAGCCGAACGACGTCGACTGGTATCAGGGCGCATACGCGATCGAGGACTCGCGCCGCGCGCTCAACGACGCGCGCGCCGAGGGCGTGGTTCCCTTCTGCCTCACGGTGGAGCAGGAGGAGCACGAGTATCTGCCGCACGTGTTCGGGCGCGCCGGATATCGGGTGCTGCGCCGGCCGGAGCAGCTGCCCGGTGCGCTGCTGACCGTGGTGAAAGGGATCCTGTCCTCGGCCTGAGCGGATCCGATCGCAGCGCCGCCCGAAGACGAACGGGCCCGATGCGAGACAGTCGCATCGGGCCCGTTCCCTGTTTCCGCGTCGGTCAGCCGATCGCGGCGAAGCTCCCACTGGGGCGCGTCGTCGGAGTGACGGCCGCCTCGTCCTTCTCCTTCGTGCGGATGCGGTACACGTTCTCGACCGGGATCACGAAGATCTTGCCGTCACCGACGTCGCCCGTGCAGGCAGCGTCGAGGATCGCGCGCACGGTGACCTCGATGAACGGGTTCGACACGCCGATCTCGAGCCGCACCTTCTCGTGCAGCTCCATCTTCACCGTGGTCCCGCGGTAGGTCTCCACCGCGTCGGTCTCACCGCCGTGCCCGAGCACGCGCGAGACGGTGAGGCCCTTCACCTCGGCCCGGTACAAGCTCTCGAGGACGTCGTTCAGCTTGTCGGGGCGGATGATCGCGACGATGAGCTTCATGCGACACCTCCTGCGGTGGCGACCGCGGCGGGACGAGCGACGGGCACGGACTCGGCGGACTCGAGGACGAGGAGCGCGCCCTCACCGCTCGCGTACGCCTCTTCACCATGCTGGCTGATGTCCATACCGCGACCCTGTGCCTTCGCATCGGCGGCGAGGGCGCTGACCAGGCCGATCACCTTGAGGAGCACGAAGCTCGCGACGGCGCTGTAGACGATCGTGGCGCCGACACCGGTCGCCTGCTTCAGGAACTGTCCGGGGTTGCCGTGCAGCAGACCGTTCGTGCCACCCCACGCCGCGTCGGCGAAGACGCCGGTGAGGAGGGCGCCGGTCATACCGCCGACGCCGTGGCCGGCCAGCACGTCGAGCGAGTCGTCGAGCCGCGTGCGCGAGCGCCAGACGATCGCGTAGTAGCTGGGGAGTGCGCCGAGCGCGCCCATGAAGATGGCCGACTGTGGCGAGACGAAGCCGGCGGCCGGCGTGATGACGACGAGGCCGATGACGATCGCCGTGGCGGCGCCGACGGCCGTCGCGCGCTTGGTGCGGAAGTAGTCGAGCAGGATCCAGACGACGAGCGTCGCCATCGGGGCGAGCATCGTGGTCGTGAACGCCTGGCCGGCGCTCGCGTTCGCGGCGAGCGCGCTACCGCCGTTGAAGCCGAACCAGCCGAAGTAGAGCAGCGCCGCGCCGAGGAGCGCGAAGGGGACGTTGTGCGGCAGCATCGCCTGGCGGCCGAAGTCCTTGCGCCGGCCGACGACGAGCGCGGCGACCGTGGCCGCGACGCCAGCGTTGATGTGCACCACCGTGCCGCCCGCGAAGTCGAGCACGCCGAGCTTGGAGAGCCAGCCTCCGCCCCACACCCAGTGCGCGATCGGGGCGTAGACGAACACCGTCCACAGCGTGATGAAGGCGAGGTACGGCCCGAAGCGCATGCGGTCGACGATGGCGCCCGCGATCAGCGTGGCCGTGACGACGGCGAAGGAGGCCTGATAGCACATGAACAGCACGTGCGGGATCGAGCCCTTCGCGTCGAGTCCGACGTTGTTGAGGAAGAGGAAGTTCAGGTCGCCGAGATAGTTGCCACCGGTGCTGAAGGCCAGCGAGTAGCCGACGACTGCCCAGATGACGCCGCACACGCCGAAGGCGGCCATGCACATCATCATGGTGTTGAGCGCGTTCTTGGCTCGGACCAGGCCGCCATAGAAGAACGCCACGCCCGGCGTCATGAGGAGCACGAGGGCGGTGGAGACGAGCATCCACGCCGTATCGGCCGGAACTACGGTGGGCGGTGGAGGCGCGGCGGGCGCCGCTTCCTGGACGGCCGCCGCGAGCAGGGCGGCGGTGCTGAGAACTGACGAGACCACGGGTGAGCTCCGGAGCTGAAGGTTGGGGCGACCTGAGGTGTGGAGGTGGTGCAGTGCTGCGCTGGTCAGAAGCGACGCGTGCCCGTCAGGTCTGGGGACCTGGCGGGCACGCTCGCGTTCTTGCGCGTTCGGGCCTAGCCAGATCTCCCGCGGGAGGGCTGACGCTTCTCTGGATTGCGATTGCGGTTTCGGCGATCGAACGGCATGGGCGCGTGGTGGAGCCGGAGTGAACGATGCGAGGATACACAACAAAATGTGCAGCGTCAAGCGTCAATTTTGCACTTTCCTGCAGAATTGTGGCCGATTTTGGGCGCCTAAAGCGCGTTTGCTGCACTATTCGCGGCCCAAGAGCCGTATAATATTAGCGTTGACTTAAATACGCATCGACAATAGTTTGGCCCATGCTCAGCTTCGCCGCTCTCGCCGATCCGACGCGCCGGCACATCGTCGAGATGCTCGCGCGCGGCCCGCTCAGCGTCGGCGAGATCGCGGGCCGGTTCACGATCAGCCCGTCGGCCGTGTCGCAGCACCTCAAGGTCCTGCGCATCGCGAAGCTGGTTCGCGCACGTGTCGCCGCGCAGCAGCGCATCTACGAGCTCGACACCGAAGGCCTCGCCGAGATCGAGAGCTGGCTCGATGGTGTCGGTCCGCTGTGGCAGAAGCGGCTGGAAGCGCTTCAGCGCGAACGCCGACTGGAGTCGCGCGCACGGCCGTAGGGTCGGGAGATCTCCTTCGACGCGTCGGGGAAGCACCCTATCACGATCGTGAGAAAGCCCGATCGGTGGACGTGCGCCGTCACGGCAGATTGCCTTGCACTGGCAATTCCGCCATCCGCACCGGTGTCGAGATGCAAGCGACCGAGCACACACCACAGTTCGCCGATCTGAGCGAGAAGAGCGCGCGTGCACTGCTCGCGCGGAATCACGTCGGACGGCTGGCGTTCGCGCACAAGGACCGGGTGGACATCCAGCCGATCCACTACGTCTACGACGACCAGTGGCTGATCGGCCGCACCCGCGTCGGCTCGAAGCTCGTGAAGCTCGCGCACAATCCGTGGTGCGCGTTCGAGGTCGACGAGGTGCACGGACTGTTTCACTGGGACAGTGTCGTGGTGCGCGGCAGCTTCACGATGCTCGATCCGAAGGTCGGCTCGAGCACCCTGTACGACCGCGCGCTCGATCTGCTGGATCGGTTCATCCCAGGTACGATGAGCTCGAAGGATCCGGTGCCGGAGCGCGCGATCCCGTTCGCGATTCACATCGACGAGCTTCGCGGCCGCTCGGCGCGGCCCGCGGACGACTGACGTATAGAGAGGAGCCGACCATGACACTCGCCATCTCCAATCCGACGATGCCGTCCGCGACCGCCGCGACGTCCGCGAGCGAGACGCTCGGCGTTCGGCGCGAGCCGGTGCTCGTCGCCCTCAAGGCCCACGACGGCTGCGACGCCACGCTGGCCATCGCGCAGTGGCTCGCCGGAGCTCAGCGCCGGCCCCTGCATGCGCTCACGGTGGTCGAGCCGAGCGAGATGGCCGCGGTCGCCGCAGGAGTGCCGGCGCTCCCCGAGCGGTATCGTGTCGAGGAGCGCGCGGCCATCGCCGAGCTGCTCGAGGCGCGGCTGGCCCGCACTCGGTGGGGGCGCGACACCGCGCAGCGCGTCGACGTCGTCGAAGGGCCCGCGGCGCACACCATCACCGACGTCGCGCGGGAGCGGAATGCACACGCCATCGTCGTGGGCACGGGGCAGCATGGCCCGCTCGGGCGACTCGTGTACGGCGAGCGTGCCGTGCAGATCGCCCGCCTGTCCGAGCGTCCGGTGGTCGTCGTGCCGCCGAACGCCGCCGTCGGACCGGTGTCCGAGGCCATCGTCGCCGTGGACTTCAGCCCGGCCAGTCAGCGCGCCGCGCGCTTCGCCACCGAGCTGCTGGCCAACGAGGGTCGGCTGACGCTCGTCCACGTGAAGAGCGCCGTGAACCTGAGCGAGGAGAGCGCCGGGTGGTGGGACGATGCGTACGAGCGCCGCGCCGCCGATCTGTTCCGTCGCTTCGCCGCGTCGCTCCGCCCCGAGCGCGGCATCACGATCGCCACCCAGATGCTGCACGGCGATGTCGCGCCCATGCTGCTGACGCTCGCGCGCGAGCGGCGGGTCGGGCTGATCGCCTGCGGCGGGCGGCGGCACTCGTTCATCGAGCGGATGCTGCTCGGGAGCGTGTCGACGGAGCTGATCCGCCGCGCCGAGTGCACCGTGGTCGTCGTGCCGGATCACGGGAACGAGGAGGGGGTGGAGGTGCTCCCCGCGATGGGCGGTGTCGTGGAGAGCTGGGACGCCAACGCCTGGCCGGGATTGATCGAGCGCTTCGGCCGGCGCAACGGCGGGCGCGTCACGCAGCTCCGCTTCAAGACGGCCAGTCCGCAGGGCGCGGGCAGCGTGGAGTCGGGGTACCGCCTGGTCGACGCGTCGTTCGACCGTGCCGCATCGCGCGCCGAGATCGTGCTCCGCGACGCGGAGTCGGCGAGCTCGCAGCTGAGCCACCGCATCGCGAACGTGCGCGCGGTGATGGTGAGCACCGATGCGACGGGACGCGACACGGCGCTGCGGCTCGACACGGCGAGTGGTCGCTGCACGCTGGTGCTGAGCGAAGACGTGTGAACTCGGGGGTCCGGGGGCTGGGGGACCGGGGGTTCGGTGATCTGGTGGTGAGGGCGGCCGGCTTTCAAGTTGGGTCCGCCCTCCCTCTCATCGCCGCGTGCCCGAGCTACCGGACGTCACGATCTACGTGGAAGCCATCGCGCGGCGGGTGGTCGGACAGCCGCTCACCGGCTACGCGATCCGCAGCGTGTTCGCGCTGCGCAGCGTCGACCCGCCGCTCGATGCACTGGTCGGGCGAGAGCTGCTCGCAGTGCGCCGACTGGGCAAGCGGATCGTGTTCGACTTCGACGAGGGCCTCCACCTCGTCATCCATCTGATGATCGCCGGCCGCTTCCGCTGGGTCGCAGCCGGCGCGCGCATGAAGGTGCCGGCCCGCATCGCGCTTGCGGAGCTCCAGTTCCCCTCTGGCACGCTCGTGCTCACGGAAGCCGGGACGAAGCGTCGAGCGTCGATCCATCTGGTGCGCGGTACGGACGCGCTCGCGCCGTTCGAGCGCGGCGGCCTGGAACCGCTCGAGGCGACACGCGCCGCGTTCGCCGAGCGCCTGGCGCTCGAGAACCACACGCTCAAGCGCTCGCTCACCGATCCTCGCCTGTTCAGCGGGATCGGCAACGCGTACTCGGACGAGATCCTGCATCGGGCGCGACTGTCTCCGCTCAAGCTCACGAGCCGGTTGAGCGAGGAGGAAGCGACGCGCCTCTACGACGCGACGCGCACCACGCTCACGGAGTGGACCGACCGCCTGCGCGCCGAGGTCGGCGAAGGATTCCCCGAGAAGGTGACGGCGTTCCACGATGGAATGGCCGTGCACGGCCGCTATCGCGAGCCGTGCCCCGTGTGCGGCACCGCCGTGCAGCGGATCCGGTATCGCGACAACGAGACGAACTACTGTCCGCGCTGCCAGACGGAGGGCCGGCTGCTCGCGGACCGCGCGCTGTCGCGGCTGCTGCACGACGACTGGCCGCGCACGATCGACGAATTGGAGTAGGTAGCCTAGACGCACGGTGAGCTCTTGGAGACACCTGATGCGTGGCGGGCGAGGCTGGAACGCGGGTAAGCAGGGATTTCCAGCAGTACCTGGTACACGAGTACCGTGTACCGGTACCCTGTACGACATGCCCGGTGGCTACTCTCGCGGCGAACGAAGCTCGTGGTGTGCGCCGGGTCGGGCGTACGAGGTACAGGTACAGGGTACATCGGTACCGGTACTGTCACGTATCCCTGGGTACCGCGGCGACGGCCTCGATGCGCCGGCTCGAGCGTACAGGTACTTGGTACGAATACTCCGTACAGGTACCTGGTACCGAGTCGAGCATGGTGCTCCTTAGCGGCGTTCGGTCCTCGTGTGCCGCACACCAGGTCGTGCGCGGCAGCGCGAAGGGCGACCCTACTTCGCCGAGCCTACCGCCGCCGGCTCGCTCGCGCCCATCGCGGCGCTCGCCGGCACGACCTCGATCGCTCCGTACTTGTGGTCCCTGCCCCAGCGGCGGCGGGCGTCGCGCGCATCGTAGAAGCGCAGCTCCGACACCTCGGGGATGGCGATGTCGCGCAGCGTCTCGATCGCGCCGACCTTCTCGTCGCCGACGTAGACCACGAGCGAGATGGCCTCGACGGGGAGGGTGGTCGGCTGGTTGCCGCGCTTCGCCTCGTCCTCGCGCTGCTGCTTCGTCCACTCCGGACGGCCCAGCTCCACCGCCTCCAGCACGTTCGTCGCGATCGAGCGGCGCAGCTCGGAGCTGGCGATGAGGAGTCGTCCGGTGCGCGCCGGCACGTTGAACGGCTGCGGCAGGCGGCTGGCGGGACGGGCCTTCGGACGCAGGAAGTAGCCGGCGACCGCGCCGACTCCGATGCCCACCTTGGTGTAGCTCTGCCGCAGGTTCGTCTTCTCCGCCGACGAGATGCGCGCCCAGTCACCGTTGGCGACCTGCGCGCCGAAGTAGCCGAGCCAGCCGCCGACGGCGGCGCCGACACCGACACCGACTGCGGCTCGGAACACCTTCCCGGCCGTGCTGGGCCCTTCCCCGCCCTCCACCGCACGCGGCGACGCGGCTGGCACGATGGGCGTCATCGTCATGACGTACCGGCCGGATTCGCGCGCCGCGGCGAGCGGTGACGTCGCGGACACGATGCTCGGCGCGGTCGCGGTGCTCTGCGCCGCGACCGACAGCGAGGGGACGAGCGTGACGGCGAGCGCCGCCGTCAACGAGAGAATGGACGCGCGCATCGTCACTGCGGATTCGGCTGGCTGCTGGGCTGCTGTCCGACCTGCGACTGAGCCGGGGTCATCGGCACGCGCGTCCACAGCACGAGCGTGCCGCAGCTGGGCGTGCCGGTGCGGAAGCCCGGCGGCGTCGAGGCGAGATCGGAGTAGTACTCGACCGCCATGTAGTTGGTGGTCAGCAAGTTGGAGACGTCGTAGTCGCGATCGGCCCCGATGCGCGTCGTGCCGATCGAGCGGGATGCGGAGGTCGGCGGGGGATTCATGACCTCCATCGACGCGTTCGGGTCGGAGAGCAGCACGCCGTCCTCCCAGACCTGGATGCCGCACGGCTTGATGTTCGAGCTCTGGCGGATCGACGCCGGGTTGAGGGACCGTTGGCTCACCATCACCACCTCGCCCTGCACGTTCCGCTGAAAGCGAACGCCGACCATGATGGTCTTCAGCGCGTCGACGAGCGGCCTGCCATTGTACCTGGCCACCTCGTCCGGCCCGAGGAACCGCCCGCCCGTGGCCCGGTTCCGGCGCTGCTCGAACTCGTGAAGCTTGATGGGCAGCTGCTGCCGGGAGCGCGCACGCACTTCGACGTTCGCCAGGACGTGGGCGTTCGGGACGAGCGAGAAGTTCTGCTCTACCGCTCCGCTGGCGGGGATCGTGACTTCGGCCCGCTTGCCCGCGAAGCCCGGCGCCTCGCCGACCACGATCACGCGACCGCTCGAGAGGCCATCCAGACGGAAGCGGCCCGTCGAATCGACCGCGACCGAGCGCTCCAGCTGCGGCACGCGCAGGCTGGCCCCGACGATCGGCGCGCCGGCCGTGTCGACGATTCGGCCGGTGAGCGAAGCGGTGCCCTGGGCCACTGCGACGACCGGCAGGGCGAGCCCCAGGAATGCCGGAAGGGTGCGCCGCACAATGGCGCGGCGCAGCACGGAAACCATCATGCGTCTTCCACTTGGGTGGAGATGAATACCAGAGGCCGGTGGACGCCGGCGTTGAACCGCCAACTCTGAGACCGTTGAACCGCCAACTCTGAGACCCCAGACCGGGTCGGGAGGTTCAGGCGTCACACCGGGCGGCCCTCGTCTGCAACAATCTACGTTATTGGTGACGCTCGCGTTATGTCGCCGCCGGCGCTTGTCACATCCTGCGCCATGGCTGACCGGCGGATACGTCGTCGACTACGTCAACTGACGTATGGGAGGCACCCCGGGAGGGGAGTAGCATGCTCGCGTCCCCTTCCCGGAGCTCCCGATGTCCGTGGTCCGTCGCCGTTCGGCGCTCGCCGCCCTGCTGGTGCTGCTCCCCGCCGCCGCCTGCCTTCCCTACACCGTCGGCACGTCGGCGCAGACGGTGCCGGCGAACGAGTCGACCCAGAGCGCGTCGTCCTATTTCGCGCCGAACGCCGTCAAGCTGGACGACTCCGTCGGCGTACCGATGTTCGGCCTGGACCTCGAATGGCGGCACGGGCTCGACGCGACGTCCGACGTCGGGGTCCGGGTGATTCCGGGCGGGACCACGGCGAGCTACAAGCACCGCTTCGGGGCGGATACGAGCCACGCGGGTGGCGCGCGAGCGTTCGTGGTCGGCGGAGGGGTCATCAACTGGGGTGAGCATGCGCTCATCGAAGCCACACTGATGGCGTCCGGGCGCGAGGACGGCCCGATGACCCCCTACTACGGCGTGCGCGCGCTGCAGGCGATTCCGATCACGAGCGGTGCGGTGTCGGACCGGCCGACGATCGGCGTGTTCGGCGGTCTCCAGATCGGAAATCGATGGTTCAGCGTGCGTCCCGAGCTCGGCGTGTTCTACGACCACTCCGCGCTCGGCCTGCGGAACAGCGACCTGCTCATCGTGCCGGCTCTCACGCTGATGCGCGGCAGGCATCGCGACGGCTTCACGCCAACCGACGCGACGCGCACGCCCCGCCTTCCGTGAACGTGCTCGAGGTTGCCGGCGTCAGCTGATCACGCGAGCGCTCCTGGAAGCGATCACGAGCAGGCCCGGAGTGGTATGCGCGTTGCTTTGTAGCGTATCACGGAAGACAGCCGCGGCACGCGGGAGATCCGGGAGGCGGATCATGAGCGACCGAGAGATACTGGCGAGACTCGAGACGATCCCGGAGGGGCCGGCCGACACGTCGCTCGTCTCTCCGTCGGCCGCAGTCGGACTCTGGCGCGTGCTCAACGCGTTGCGCGATGGCTGGTTCCTCGAGAAGCGGCTGCGCGACGTGGCGCGCATGATCGCCGTCGACGCGCGGGCGCGCAGGCTGCGCCCCGAACAGATGCTGGTGGCACTGAAGCGCGACTGGCCGAAGCTGCTGGAAGGGCGTCGCGCCCCCGACGACGCGGAGCTGCGCACGGTCTGCGAGCGACTCGTGACGTTCTGCATCCACGAGTTCTACGCGCCCGAACCCTGCGCGATCGGGAGCTGTCGCGCGGGCTAGG
>Ga0207691_10003631_pt1 | contig 14973 bp, 12 predicted proteins | sample KBSM13metaG_FD_184327 | JGI IMG/M metagenome (GOLD analysis project Ga0207691, IMG submission 184327) | Miscanthus rhizosphere microbial communities from Kellogg Biological Station, Michigan, USA - KBS M1-3 metaG (SPAdes) (version 2) | ecosystem: Host-associated > Plants > Roots > Rhizosphere >... | reverse complement strand
CGGTTCGCGCCCTGCGACCGCTCGCGCTGGCATTTCACCGCGATGCCGGTCGGCCGGTGGACCAGCACGACGCAGGTCGCGACCTTGTTCACGTTCTGCCCGCCCTTGCCGCCCGAATGGACGAACGACTCGTCCAGATCCTCCTGACGCACGCCCAGCCGCGCGAGCCGCTCTTCGAGCTCCCGAGCCCTTTCACCGAACAGCGGCATGCGCCAGATCTATCACGGCCGTTCGGCGACGAAGGCGCCGCCGCGCCAGCGGTAGCGGCGCACGGGCGTGCGATCCCAGGGCAGCACGGGCGGAAGGATCCCGCCGCCCAGCGGCACCACCGGGTGGCGCGCCACGTCCCAGGCCCGCCAGCGCGCGTGCGCCCGGATCTCGATCAGACCCCGCTCCAGCTTCACCGCGGCGCCCAGCGCCGGTGGTACGTACATCTCGCTTGCACAGCAGAGGTGCACGGCGACCTCGTGGCGGAAGACGGGCGCCAGCACCTCGTAGGGGATCTCCGCCGGCTCTCTGCGGGGGCTCCAGATGTCGAGCACCTCGTGGTCCATCCTGCGGTCGCCGACGCCGGCGGACTTCGTGTGCTTCACGATCAGGTCGGCTTTTCCGCGACCTGTGACGTCGCGGGCCTCGATGCCATCCAGGTGTTCGAAGGCGATCTCCTCGCAGGTCCCCGCGTTGCGGCACACCGTCACCTTGTCGCCCACGACGCTGATTCGCTCGTACCGTGCGTCGCCGAGCAGATCGGCCACGAACGGGCAGTCGCTCCACAGCTCGGTGGGTTTGAGCCAGGTGACCAGGTGACGGGCGTATTCGTCGAGGTTGACCATCATCAGCTGCTCGAACGGCAGCGGCGCGAACGTCTGGTCGTCGCCGATGCGCAGCTGCATCGAGTTGGCGTGGTAGACCGCGCCGGCGCGCAGCGCGAGCATGCCCGCCGCGGCGGGCCGGATGGCGCTCCAGGGCATGGACGCCTCCACCTCGAAACCGTCGGCGCGGCGCTGGACGCGGACGCTGGCGGCGGAGAGCCTGGCGGGTACGCCCCCCGGCTCATGACTGTCGGCCGTGCTGGCACCCCCGGCGGCGGGGATCTTCAGGGAGAGGATCCATGGCTTTCCTGGAGGCAGCGGCGGGCATATCGCCGGTGGCGGGCTGCCCCGAAGATCCCGGGGTTTCTCGACGACGGTCATGAAGCGCAGGGTGATCTCGACGTGTTCCTCGCGCGGGAACGGCGGCGGCTGGTTGCTGACGCGGGCGCCGACGAAAAGCTGCACGCCGTCCGTTGCCAGGCCGAACTCGAACCGCGCGCCTGGACCGGCCATCGACATCTGTTCGGTCCTCACCAGCGCCGGCCATTCGGAGAGGCGGCCGTCCAGGTCGATGCCTTCTGGCGCGACGTCGATGCGCAGGTGGTTCTCGAACAGCTTCGGGGGCGGGAGGATGCGCGGGCGGCCCGCCGCGGCGGCGTCACGCGCCGCCATCACGCCCGCGTACAGTGCCAGCAAGGTCCGGAAGTGACGCATGCGCCTCGTTCAATAATGACGCCGGATGGCGGCCCGCGTCGCGTCGAAGATGCGGCGCGCGACAGGCGCGACCCGGCCCGCGTCCTTCATTACATGAGACGACGCCTGCTCGCCGCCCTGGCCACCAGCGCCGTCGTCGTACTCCTGGCGGGCGTCGCCCGTGCGGACGACCGCTGCGACGCCCGGGTCGCCGAGATGCGGCGCCGGATCGACGACTTTCCCGCGCGGGTCGTGGTGCCGGAATCGGCGCCGCAATGGCTGCGGTCGGTCGCGAGCGATCTGGAGACCGAAAAGCGCGAACGCCCGGTCGACCGCGAGCGGGCGCGCGCGGCGCTGGCGGCGTGGGCGTGGCCGCAGGCGCTGGGCGCGTGCCGCGACACCTTCACGAAGGTCGTCGAGGGACAGACCACCCGCGGCATCGGCTACTGGTCGGACGACCTGGTGAGGGCGCTGCAGGCCGGCGTGCTCGCGTGCCGGTGCGAGGGCGTCGACGTCGACGCGCTGGAGCTGTTGATGCTTGTCATCTTGCAGCGCCCGGTGGAGCAGCCGAAGGCGCCGCCGCCCCGGGAATGGGACGTCTTCCCGGTGTTCACGCTGGCGCTCGGGGTTTCGTATCGGTTGAACCCGGAGGTGCGGGAGCTGACGCCTGCGTTCGACACGACCGTGGGCGCACGCGTGTCGGCGCCGACGCAGGCGTTTCGTTTGTGGCTGCAGCTTGCGGCCGGGTACGCGTACGCCCCGTACAGCTTCGAACGGACGCATTTCTTTCAGGCCGGCGGTGGACCGATCGTCGGATCGTCGACGGTCGCGTTCGGGTGGCTGCCGCGATTCCTGATCGGGACGTCGGGCGGGAAGGTGAGCGCCGGCATGCGCAACACGCTGGTCGCCTGCTTTCAGGATTGCCTCGGATTGGTCGAGCTTTCCTACGATCGGCTGTGGCTCACCGGGCCGCAGCGCGATGACGTACGGCTGGCATTCGTCCTCGATTTGGGACCCATCTTCATGTTGGCCTCGCGAGGCGAGCTGCAGGAGTGACTCAGGGAACAGTGAAGCAGCGCAGCCGGACCAGCGTGTTCATCGGCGTCGCGTCGCCGGCGGTCTCGGCGTGGGAGAAGTAAAGGTCGTACGTCCCCGGGACCAGACGCGCCGTGTACGAATCGGCGTTGGTGGGTCCGAAAGAAGCGTAGTCGCCGTCCTCGCTGCGCAGCATCAGCGTTCCGTGATCGCCCGCGCCGACGGGTAACCCGTTGACGGTGATCCGGCCCGACACCGTCGTCGACGGGATGTTGATGTCGAACATGGTCATCGCGCCGGGCGCGACCACGATGCCCGCGTGCAGCCGCGCGGCGTGGTTCGCCGGCGCGGGCGTCATGGTGTTCGAAGGCGTGGCCGTGCGCGTGTAATAGACGTCGTAGGTTCCGGGCACCACGCGCGTCGAGAACGTGGGCCGCGCCGTGTTGGCGATGGTCGCGCGATCGATCTCGCCGGCGCGCAACGACACGATGCCGGAATTGCCGGTTTCGCTGCCGCCCGGCTCGCCGTTGATGTTGAGCGTGCCGGTGATGATCGTCGACGGCACGTCGACGTCCACCCGCGTGACGCCGGCGGTGGCGACTGAGATGTCGGCCCGCAGCCTGGCCAGCTGGTTGGCGGGCGCGAACTCGGGCGTGCGCAGGCCCTGCGAGTAGAAGAGGTCGTATTTCCCCGGCAGCATGCGCACGCGGTAAGTCCCGTCGGCGTCCCACACGATGGCGACTCCGTCGCCGGCCGCGTTTCGCAACGTCAGGTGCGCGGTGTCGTCCTCGGTCGGCGTCGCGCCGTTGAAGCGGATCGTGCCCTCGACCGACGCCCACGGGACGTCGACGTCCAGCGGGGTCGTGCGTCCGGGCGCCACCACGACGCCGGTCCGCAGACGCGCATTCTGGTTGCCGACCGTGAACACCGCGTCCGTTCCGGTGAAGAACAGGTCGTACGTGCCGGGTACCACCCGCGCCTCGTAGGACGCGTCGCTCGCCGCGGTGATCGGGACGACGTCGCCCGCCGCGTTCCGCAGGGCCAGGTGTCCCCCGGTGGCGCCGCTGGCCGGCACGCCGTTGAACGTGATCGCGCCCGACACCGCCGCCGACGGAACGTCGACGTCGAGTTGCATCGTCGCCTCTCCGGTCCCGGCAACGATCACGCCCGCCGCCAGCTTCGCGAGCTGGTTCTTCGGCGTGGCGCTGCCCGCGACCGCGGCGTTCGACGAGAAGAACAGGTCGAACGTCCCGGGCATCACGCGCGCGCTGTACGCGCCGTTGCTGGCTGTCGCGATCGGGACGATGTCGCCGGCTGCGTTGCGCAGCGACAGGCTGACAGCGTCGCCTTCCGCCAGCGGGGCGCCGTTGACGGTGATGGTGCCCGCGACCGGCGTCGAGCGGACGTCGATGTCCAGCGTCGTCGTTCCGGTGGGCGCGACCGTGACACCGGCGTAAAGCAGCGCCAGCTGGTTCGCGGGCGCCGCGAGGGTGGGGCCCGTCGCGGCGAAGAAGAGATCGTAGGTGCCGGGCGCGACGCGCACCGCATATGAGGCGCCGGTGAAGGGGATCTCGACCAGATCGTTCGGTCCGCTGCGCATCAGAAAGCGCGCCTTCGGGTCGGGCTCGGCGGCGACGCCGTTGATGGTCACGGCGCCGGTCAGCAGCGCCGAGGGGATGTCGACGTCGTGATTCTTGCAGTCGTCGACGACGGTCGTTCCGCCGGCGCCCCCGCCGCCGCCTGCGCCGGCACCGCCCCTCCCGACCGATACGGTGCCGCCCAGCCCGCCGCCACCGGCGTCGCGATCAGCCGAGAGCGGGCGCTTGCCGCAGGCGAGGGCAAATGCTCCCGCCGACGCGACCAGTATCGCGATGCGAACGACCTTTTTCACGATGCCTCGCCACCGGGGCCGAGGGGCGAAGTCTGGAATCGCCCATTTCGGCCGTCAAGCGCGCGGGATCGGTGTCGCGGCGGGTCGCGGGCGGCTCGGCGGGATCAGGCGCTTCCGCCCGCGCCGCCCGTGCCGCCGGTCGAGTCCGTGCCACCTTGGCCGCCGGCACCGGTCGTACCGCCGTCGCCACCGGTGCCCGTCGTACCGCCTTCCCCTCCCGTACCGGCCGTCGTTCCCGCTGCGCCCCCGGTCGATCCGCCCGCGCCACCGCTGCCGCCGGCCCCTCCGGTGTCACCGCCGGTACCGCCGGTATTGCCGGTACCGCCGCCGCCGCCGGTACCGCCTGCAGCGCCACCGGCGCCGGTCGTTCCGCCGCTGCCGCCGGTGCCGCCGCCCGTACCACTCGCGCCGCCCGTTCCACCGGCGCCGCCCGTTCCACCGGCGCCGCTGGTTCCACCGCCACCCGCGGTCCCACCCTGGCCGGTGCCGCCTGTCGCTCCGCCAGTACCGGCACTGCCGCCGCCCGTACCAGCGACGCCGCCAGTACCCGCGCTGCCCGCGGTTCCACCACTGCCGCCGGTGCCCGCGACGCCGCCCGTGCCCGCCACGCCGCCCGTGCCCGCCACGCCGCCGGTGCCGGCGCTGCCGCCAGTCGATCCACCGTTGCCACCGGTGCCGGCGCTGCCAGCGCTACCGCCGGTGCCGCCACTCGATCCCCCCGTAACACCGCCGGCGCCGGCCATGGATCCGCCGACGTCGCCGCCGGCGCCCGCGCTCGACCCGCCGGTGTCACCGCCCACGCCGCCGATATCGCCACCGGCGCCGCTGTCGCCGCCGTCGCCGGCCGCGCCGGTCGTTCCGCCCGTGCCCGGGCGATCGGTCGGCTCCTTGATGCCCAGGATCTGGTTGCATCCGAGCGCGACGAAGAACGCCGCCACGGCAAGTTTTCGGAGGCTCACTTTCAAAATTGTCCGCTCACGAGCAGCAAGCCTCCGTCGGACGACGCGACCGTGGCGACGTTGACGCCGCTGCCGCCGGTCTCTTTCGATCGCCCGAGAACGAACAGCGCGGTGCCGCCCGCCACCAGCACGCCGCCCGCGGCGAACGCGACCGTCGACCAGTTACCCGCCGTCCGCGCGTCGAGGCGCTTCTGCTTCGCGTCCGGATCGCAGGCGTCGCCGTCGCACCCCGCCTTCGAGTCGTCGTTCAGCTTCATCGCGCGCAGCCCGAAGTAGCTGCCCACGCCGATCGCGACCAGGCCGGCCGCTCCGGCGGCGATGCCGCCGATCTGCAAGCGCGAGAGGCGCGCGCCGCCCGCGCGACCGTAAAGCCCGGGCGTGCCGCCGCCCGGCCCTTCGAAGTCGTCCTGCAGCCGCGGGATCTCGATGACCTTCGTCTCCCCATTCGATGCGACGACGACGGTCGCCATGAACGGGCGCTTGCCCGGCGCGGTCGCCTCCACGAACTGCTCGCCAGGGTCGACGGGTACGGTGGCGGGCAGCGCGGCGACGAAGACGCCGTTCCGCTTGACGATCAAGCCGACGGTCGCCGCCGCCATCGCGGAAGGGGAGATCGTCAGCTTCGACAGCTTCGCTTCCAGCGCGGTGCTGCGGGCGCGCGCGGCCTGCTCGCCGTCGCCGCGGCCCTCCTGGCGGGCGCGGTCGGCGACCGCGTTGTACTCGGCCCACGCGCTGGCGGTCTTGCCTTCACCCTCGTGGCAGGTGGCGAGCGCCAGCAGCGTCGCCGCCTGGGAGTCCAGCCGGTTGCTCTCGGCCAGCTTGGGACAAGCCGCGGCGAAGTTTCTCTGGTCGAGCAGCGCCTTCCCTTCACGGAAAAGCGCGTCCGCCGCCGCGACGTCGGCGGTCTGGGCCGGGGTGGCGGCGGTGGCGGCGACCGGGATTGTCACCGACGATGCAAGGACGCAGATCGCGATCGATCTCAAGAGCGAACCGTCTCCATTTTCGTGTGTGCGAGGCCGGGCAGTCAAGCGATGCCTTCTGTTACGCTGTTTACGGTGAGGGCGAACCGCTGCGCGATCTTGCTTACGGTTCTCTGCCTCTACACGTACACGGCCGGTTGCGCCCACCAGGGACCACCCCGCTTCGACATGAAGGCGCGACGCACGTGCCTGGTCCTGTCGGTCGGCGGTCCTGCCGGCGTTGCGCACATCGGCGCCATCGCGGCCCTCGACGAGGCCAACATCCGCGTCGATTGCGTGGTCGGCAACAGCATGGGGGCGCTGGTCGGCAGCCTTTACGCCACCGCGCCCAGCGACGACCTGGACACGCGCTTCAGGTCGTTCGTGGGCGCGTATGCGGACGCGACCAAGCAAGAGACGGTGCGCAACGGCATCGCGGTGGGGCTTGTCGCCGGCGGCCTGGCCGCGGCGAAGGTCGGCGGCAAGGCGGCGCCCGCGGTGGCGTTCGCCGCCGGCGCGGCGCTGGGGGCGCTGGCGACGGAGAAGCTGGAGCACGATCGGATGGTGCGGGTGCTCGACGAATTCCTGCACGGCCGTCGCATCGACGGCGGGCTGCCGATCCCGTTCGTGACCTTCTATCAGGAGGCGACGAACACGGGCGTCGTTGCCCGGCGCGCCGACCGCGGACCGATCTCGACGGCGGTCGGCGCCAGCGTGGCCAACCCGATGATCTTCTCGACGCTGGCGATCGGGCCCGGGCGTCCCATCGATCCGGGATCCGACCGCGTCTCCGCCACGCCGGTTCAGGACGCGTGCGCGGCGTTCCCCGACGCGAACATGCTCGCGGTCAATGTCACCGGCCAGCCGATCTTCACGGACGCGACGATGAAGTGTCCGCTGCGCGAGGTGCGCATCGATCCGCCGCCGGTCGCGCCGGCCGAGGTGATGGAGCTGGGCGCGGGTTACCGGCGCGTCGTCGACAGCGGGCGCGCGGCGATGCGCGCGGCGCTGGCGCGGCTCTGATCGGGCGTAGGCGAGGCGTCAATCCGAAGGGCCGACGGCCGACAAGCCGACGGGCCGTCGGGTAGTATCGACGCGGGAGCCGTACAGTCATGGATCGCAAACGGGTGATCATCGTCGGGGCCGGATTCGGCGGGTTGCATTGCGCGAAGACGCTCGGGTCGCCGGACGACGGCAGCCCCGTCGAGGTGACCGTGATCGATCGGCTGAACTACCACCTCTTCCAGCCGCTGCTCTACCAGGTGGCGATGGCGGGGCTGTCGGCCACAGACGTCGCCTACCCGATCCGCGCGGCGCTGCACAGCAAGCGCAACGTGTCGGTGCTGCTCGCCGAGGTGACGGGCGTCGACGTCGCCGGGCGCAGCGTGCGCCTCGACGACGGCGCGACGCTGCCCTACGACTACCTGGTGATGGCGGCGGGCGCGCGCACCAGCTACTTCGGGCATGACGACTGGGCGCGGTTCGCGCCCGGGCTGAAGGACCTGGACGACGCGCTGGAGGTCCGGCGCCGCGTGCTGAACGCGCTGGAAGCGGCCGAGCGCGCGTCCGATCCCGCCGAGCGCCAGCGGCTGCTCACGTTCGTCGTCGTCGGCGGCGGGCCCACGGGCGTCGAGCTGGCGGGCGCGATCGCGGATCTGTCGCGCGACATCCTGGCCGTCGATTTCAAGCGGCTGGATCGGCGGGCGGTGCGCGTGGTGCTGGTCGAGATGGCGGATCGCATCCTGACGCCGTTCGATCCGCCGCTGTCGGACAAGGCGCGCGCCCAGCTGGAGGAGCTGGGCGTCGAGGTTCGAACCGGCGTGCGCGTCGAGTCGATCGACACCAGCGGCGTGCGGGTGGGCGGCGAGACGGTGCACGCGGGGACGGTGCTGTGGGGCGCGGGCGTGCGCCCGAGCCCGCTGGCGGCGGCGCTGGGCGTGCCGATGGACGGCGCCGGGCGCGTGATCGTCGGTCCCGACTGCGCGGTGCCCGGCCATCCCGAGCTGTTCGTCATCGGCGACATGGCGTCGTTCACGCCGGCGGGCGCGTCGGCGCCGCTGCCCGGCATCAGCCCGGTCGCGATCCAGGAAGCGCGCCTGGTCGCGCGCAACATCCTGGACGACGTCGCGGGCGTCCCGCGGCGGACGTTCGAGTACTTCGACAAGGGGTTCATGGCCACCATCGGGCGCGCGCGGGCGGTCGCGCAGCTCGGTCGGCTGCGCATGTCGGGGCTGCTGGCCTGGCTGGCCTGGGTGTTCGTCCACCTCTGGTACCTGGTCGGCTTCCGCAACCGCCTGGCCGTGTTCACGAACTGGATCTGGGCCTACGTCATCTCGCGCCACGGCGCGCGCGTGATCACCGGCCGTTCGGCGTCGCGCGTGCCCGACCCGCGTTGACGGTCAGCGCGGCATCACCTGGTTCAGCAGCTGGGCCATGCGGTCCAGCGACGGACCGTAGTTCGTCTCGCAGACCGGCATGAGGAGACCGTTCGCGCCGAACGTCTGGACGAACTGCGCGATGCGCACGGCGGGATCGCCGAAGCTGCCGTCGAGAGCGGTGCACGAGTGCCCGATCACCGGCCACGGGCCGGTGTCCGCCGTGGAGGGGTTCTTCCAGACGACCGTGTACGGCGTGGTCGGACCCGCGATCGCCGAGACCACGATCTGCTGATCGGGGAACGGTTTGAGCGCGCGAAGCTGCGCGACGATCGTCGACACTGGGATCAACATGCCGGCGCCCTCGGCCGAGACGCATCCGTCGAGCGTCACCGTGTCGTTCACGCTGCCGTTCGGCGCCAGCCGCGGCGGCTTCTGGCCTTTGCACAGGTGACCGAACTCGTTGCAGCGAAAGTTCGAGACCGGTCCCAGCGGCGAGGCGAGTTTCGTGCTGGTGCGCGTGTCGAACAGGCCGGATCCGGGCGGCGCGGAGCAGTCGTCCTCGTCGGTGAAGATGGCGATGAACAGGAAAGCATCGTCGCGCAGGAACCCCTGGTTCTCGACGGGCGCGGGCCGGCCGTCGGCGCCGAGCGCGCGCGTGATCGACGCCAGCACGTGCTCGAAGCCGCACCCCTGTTCACCCAGCGCCGCGATGCAGGTGAAGACATCCGGAAGGTTGCCGGTGTAATTCTTGGTCGTGCCGGAATCGGCGATGTATGTCGCGCCGGGGTCGAGGCCCGTCGACGCGCAGGTGCCGCGCGCGGTGAACTCGAAGATCCCGTTCTTGCCGCCGGTCGCGTTACAGCCGGCGATCGATCCGTCGCCCGCGCCCAGGTCGATGCCGATGACGGCGACGCGCAGGTCCGGGAGACCGGGCGGGTCCGCCAACCGGCTCATGAAGGTCGGAAAGTTGCGATTCAGGTTGTCTTGCAGCAGACGGACGGAGCTGGAGTCGTCGATCACGAACAGCATGTCCACCTTGCGCGTCGGGACGAACGTCCCGCCCGTCCCACCCGCGCCCGCGCCCGCGCCCGCCTGGCCGCGCCCGCCCGTGCCGCCGTCCGCGTACACGGGCAGCCGGCCGCAGCCCGCCGCCAGCGCCGCGAAGACGATCGGTGCATACGCGAGGTGGCGGTGGGTCACGGCGTCGGCATCGCAGAGGGGCTCAGCAACGCGGCGATCCGGTCGAGCGAAGGGGCCCAGTTGGTGTCGCAGATCGACAGGAAGATGCCGTTGTCGCCGTACGATCCGGCCCATTGCGCGATGCGGACGGACGGATCGGCGAACGATCCGTCCGTCCCGTTACACGAATGCGTCATGTGCGGCCACGGCCCCGTGTCGGTGCCGACGTACGGGGCGTGCCAGTGGACCGTGTACGGCGCGGGCGGTCCGGCGATCGCCGCGACGACGATCTGCTGATCGGGAAACGGCTTGACGGTACGGAGCGCCGCGACCACATCCCCAACCGGTATCAGCATCCCGGCGCTCTCGGCCGAAACGCACCCGTCGAGCGTCACCGCATCGTCGACGCTGCCGTTCGGGGCGAGCCGCGGCGGCTTCACGCCGTTGCACAGGTGGCCGAACTCGTTGCAGCGGAAGTTCTGGGCCGGGCCGAGCGGCGACGCGAGATTCGCGTTCGTCGTCGTGTCGTAAAAGGTCGATGCGGGCGCGGAGCAGTCGTCTTCGTTCGTGAGCATGATGATGACCAGGTAGGCGTCCTCGCGCAGGAATCCCTGGTTCTCGAGCGGCGCCGGCCGGCCGTCGGCGCCCAGCGCGCGCAACGTTGCCGCGAACTGGTGTTCGAAACCGCAGCCCTGCTCGCCGAGCGCCGCGATGCAGGTGAACACGTCCGCGAGGTTGCCGGTGTAGTTGCGGACCAAGCCGTTGTCGGCGATGTACGTCGCGCCCGGATCGAGGCCGGTCGACATGCACGTACCGCGCGCGGTGTGCTGGAAGACTCCGTTCTTGCCGCCGGTCGCGTCGCAGCTTGCGATCGATCCGTCGCCCGCACCCATGTCCGTGCTGATCACGGCGATGTGGAGATCCGGAAGGCCGGGCGGATCCATCAGCCTGGTCAGGAAGCTCGGAAAATTGCGAATGAGGTTGTCCTGCGGCAGCCGCACCTCCGGCGAGTCATCAATCACGAACAGCATGTCCAGCTTGCGGGTCGGAACGAAGGTGCCGCCGCCACCTGCACCGCCCGGCCCGATGCTGCCGCCTGTGTTCCCGGTGCCCGTGCTCACCTTCGGGCTCAAGCTGCGCGTGTCGCAGCCCGCGGCCAGCGCCGCGAAGGCGGCCAAGGCGACCAAGATAGTTGAGAACTTCATAGTCAATGAGTGCTTCCGGCCGAGGGCGACCTGGTCGATAAAGTCACGGACATGCCCACCATGTACGCCGGCTGGATCAAGGGTATCACCATCGCCGCGATGGCCTTTGGGGTGCCGCCCACGCCGCCACCGGCGGCGCCGGCCGCGCCGGCGGAGCGGCCGGCCGCGAAGGCGCCCGGCCCGAGCCCGTTCACCGACTACACGACCGAGCGCCCGGGCAAGCGCGTCAAGATCACGCCGGCCGATTTGCCCGCGCCGCGCGCGACCCGATCGGTCGACAACTCGCCGCAGGTGGTCAAGCGGCCCAAGGACGCCTGGCCGCAGGCGCCGGCGGGATTCAAGGTCCAGCTTTACGCCGACGGCCTGTCGGAGCCGCGGCTGATCCGCGTCGCGCCCAACGGCGATGCGTTCGTGGTGGAGAGCGAGGCCGGCGTCGTGCGCGTCGTGCGCGGCCTGCTCGATTCCGGCAAGGCGGCGTGGTCGGGCGCGTTCGCCAAGGACTTCAAGAAACCGTTCGGGATCGCGTTCTATCCGCCGGGCGGCGATCCGCGCTGGCTCTACGTCGCGAACACCGACTCGGTCGTGCGAATCCCGTACAAGAACGGCGATACGCAGGCGCGCGGCGCGGCCGAGACCGTGGTGGCCGAGTTGCCCGGCGGCGGGCGGTTGCGCGGCGGCGGACACTGGACGCGCGACATCGCGTTCTCGCGCGACGGCAAGCGCATGTTCGTGTCGGTGGGATCGAGGTCCAACGTCGACGACCCCGACAAGACGCCGGCGGAGAAGGATCGCGCCACCGTGCTCGAGTTCGCGCCCGACGGCAGCGGGCGGCGCGTGTTCGCGTCGGGCATCCGCAACGCCGTCGGCATCGCCGTGCATCCGCATTCGGGCGAGCTGTGGGTTTCCGTCAACGAGCGCGACGAGCTGGGCGACAACCTGGTCCCCGACTACGTCACTCACGTCGAGGAGGGCGGGTTTTACGGCTGGCCCTGGTACTACATCGGCGGCAATCAGGATCCGCGACACGCGGGCAAGCACCCCGAGCTGAAGGCGACGACGATCGCTCCCGACGTGCTGTTGCAACCCCACAGCGCCTCGCTGCAGATGCTGTTCTACGACGGCAAGCAATTCCCCACCGAGTACACGGGCGACATCTTCGCCGCCCAGCACGGGTCATGGAACAAGGCGGTGCGCACCGGCTACAGCGTGATTCGCGTGCCGATGCGGGGCACGCGCGCGGTCGGTGACTACGAGATCTTCCTGGCCGGCTTCATCACCGCCGACGGCAAGGTGTGGGGACGGCCGGTGGGCGTGGCGGTCGCGAAGGACGGCGCGCTGCTGGTCACCGACGACGGTTCGAATTCGATCTGGCGCGTGAGCTACCCGGCGGCCGCGAAGCGCTGAGGGAATTCAATCATCGGCGCGCGGGCAGGGCGCCGCGCGCCAGCGCGTCGGCCTCGGCGGCGGTGAGCGCCCGGTTGTACAGCACGATCTCGTCCATCTGGCCGTAGTAGATGTCGACGTCGAACGCGTTGGTGCCGTCGTACGTGCCGCCGATGTCGGGGCCGTAGCCGCCGGCGCCGCCGTCGACGGGGCCGCCGAGGAGCGAGATCGCGCCGAAGGTCGCCAGCGCGACCTGCGCGCCGTTGATGTACACGCGCGCGGTCGCGCCGTCGTAGCTGGCGGCGACGTGAACCCATTTCGTGCCGTCGCCGGGCATGCCCGGGGATGCCACGACGCGGGTGCCGGCGGTGAAGCTGAGGGCGCCCGTGATGTTCAGCGTGAGCTTCCAGTACCCGATATTGATGACGCGCGACATGATCGTGTGCACGGCGCCGGCGGCGAGCGGCATGATCCAGGCGGCGATGCTGACCTGGCTGGTGATCGTGTTCACCGACGCTGAGCCCGGCGCGCCGGCGGCGAAGTAGCTCGCGCTGGTGAGATCCAGCGCCCCGCCGACCTCACCCGCGGCCGTCCAGGTGCCTGCCGGCGCGCTGGCGTTGTTGTGGTTTCCCGAGTAGTCGGGGTACGGGTTGCCCGCCTGGTCGAACGCCCAGTAGCCGATCAGGCCGTCGTTCAAGGTGGTTACGGTGCCGCCGCCGGCGCCACCACCAGTTCCGCCGGTGCCACCGGTGCCGCCGCCGGTCCCGCCGCGGCCACTGGTGCCCGCGACGCCGCCAGTCCCACCCGCACCGCCGCCGGTGCCGCCGGTACCGCCGCGGCCGCTGCTTCCGGCCGCGCCGCCCGTCCCACCCACACTGCCGCCGGTGCCGCCGCCGCCGGTCCCGCCGCGGCCGCTGCTGCCCGCCACGCCGCCGGTCCCGCCCGTGCCGCCACCGCTGGTGCCGCCCGCGCCACCGCGGCCGCCGATCGCGCTCGTACCGCCGGCGCCCGCGCCGCCGGTGGTTCCGCTCGCGCCGCCGCCGCCGGTCGTGCCACCGCCACCACCGGTACCGCCGGCCCCGGTGCCGCCGTCGCGCGCGTCGGGTGGCGCGGCCGCGTCGCTTCCCGGGTGATAGTCGGGCAGCGACGTCGGATCGACCACGTCTGAACCGCACGTGCCGTTCTCGCGGCAGGTGTCGGTCGGATTGGGGCAGCTGACGTTCTGGCAGGTCGCGAGCAGCGGTAACCGCAGCAAGAGGACGCGGCCGCTGACGAACTGTAGCGTCGCGCTGCGCGACACGATGACCTGGGCGCTGCGGTGCCCGACCGCCAGGATCCGAATCGGCGCGTTGGCGCCGCCCTGTGGCTGCACTCCCACCCGCAGCGGCAACGTGTTGATCAAGCCCGTCGGGCCGAGATTGAAGGGATGGTCGTACAGCGTCGCACCGGTCTCGTTCATGATCATCACGCGGACTGCGGGGAGCTCGTCCGGAACGGCGAGGTCGCTGGTGATCTCGACGACGATGCCGGTCTGAGGCGACGAGTCGCCGCAGCCGGGGAGGGCGCCGCCCAGCGCCAGGGTCGCGCCCAGGGCGGCGGCGCACCCGAGAGCACGCCGCCGCGTCATGGCGTGATGACCGCCGTGCTCGCGCAGTCGGGGCAGAAGGGGGTGGTTTCGGATCGCGTGCCGAGCACGATCACCGTCGCCGCCACGCCCGCGACCACGGCCCCGGTCGCGATCCAGAACCAGCCGCGCTTGTAGAAGGGCGTCTCAGCGACGGGGGCCGGCGCGGGGCTCGGCGCGGCGATCAGCGTCGCATCCGCGGGCCGGTCTTTCGCCGGCGTGGGCGCGGGAACATCGAGCACCAGCGGCGAGACCGGGGCGGTCGGTTCGTCGGCCGGCGGCGCCGCCGACGCCGGCGCGCGCTCCAGCTCGGAGATGCGGCGTTCGACCTCCGCCTTGTTGGCGGCGTGGGGCGCGCGGCGCAGGTAATTCTTGTAGAAGGTGATCGCGTCCTGCGCGTGGCCGAGCTTGCGGTGGCACTGCGCGATGTTGAACAGAAACGCGGGGTCGTCGACGGCGCGGTAGGCCTCCTTGAACTCGCGAAGCGCGCCGTCGTACTCGGCGAGGTCGTAGAGCCTCGAGGCGGCGGCGTAGTGCTGCTTGGCATCCGCGAGCTGGCTCTCGGTCGGCGGCGGCCCCGGCGACGGCGTCGGGCCCGCGGCGATCGCGGACGGGCCCCCGACCAGCGACGCCGCGACGACGACACACCACGCTGCACCCGTTAACTTCATTAACCGCGCCGCCAGGGTTGCGTCTGGGCCGCGCCTTGTCAATACTGCGCGCGTCGCCGGCAGTTTTTTGCATTTCGGCGCGGGAGGCTTCGATGCGAGCAGCGCTGACTTTCATGTTGGTGGTCGCAATTGGGACGGGACTGTCGATCGGCTGTGAGAAGGAACCGGCGAAGGCGCCGCCGCC
>Ga0207691_10003630_pt1 | contig 14978 bp, 8 predicted proteins | sample KBSM13metaG_FD_184327 | JGI IMG/M metagenome (GOLD analysis project Ga0207691, IMG submission 184327) | Miscanthus rhizosphere microbial communities from Kellogg Biological Station, Michigan, USA - KBS M1-3 metaG (SPAdes) (version 2) | ecosystem: Host-associated > Plants > Roots > Rhizosphere >... | reverse complement strand
GGCAAAACGAATCAACCCCAACGGGGTTGCGCCCAATCGCCACGCACCTAACGACGCAAGGCCAACGGGGTTGCTGCCCAATCGCCACGCACCTAACGACGCAACCCCGTTGGGGTTGATCATCCATCTGCTCATTCCCAGGCTAGCCGCCAAAGCGCGGCAACCCTGGGCTTTGGGATGTAACCGCGTTGCGGTTAGGACAAGACCTCGATTATCGAATGGCAATGCAATCGCCTTCAAATAATCTAAGCCCCGCTTGACGCTCGCAATCGTTTACAGGACTATGGCGACGCTCTTGTTAACCCGTCTTTCTTGTTACCCGAAAGGTCTCTCGATGAAAGTCCGACTATTACTCGCAGCCTCAATTTGTGCCCTGTTTATCTTTTCATTCGCCAATACAACGAGCAGCGCAAAGCATTCAACCAATTCAGCGATGGCCAAAACACAAAGCGGTTCACCGACCGAACAGAAGGCCCCACGCGATGAAAAGCTCTGGCAACGTGCGCTGGAGATTCAACGCAAAGCAATCGTCATCGACAGTCACAACGACATCACCACGCCGATGACTAACGACGATTACGATTTAAGTGGCGCGCCGCCCGTTCCTTATCGCACCAGCATCGACCGCATGAAAGAGGGCGGCATGACCGCTGAGTTCTTCTCCGTCTACATCAAACCAAACTATGTCCAGGCTGGCGGCGCGGCACGTCGAACTCTCGACATGATCGATTCGGTTTATCGCGCCTGCGAGCGCCATCCTAACGATCTGATGTTTGCAACTTCGGTCGCCGACATTCGTCGCGCCAAGAAGCAAGGAAAGATCGCGGCACTGATGGGCATTGAAGGCGGGCATGCGATTGAAGATTCGTTGGCTACCCTGCGCGTGTTCTACCGGCTTGGGATTCGTTACATGACACTCACCTGGAACAACACCAACAACTGGGCCGATGCCGGACGTGGTGAGAAGAAACACAACGGCCTAAGTGAGTTTGGCAAAGATGTCGTTCGCGAGATGAATCGCCTGGGGATGATGGTTGATGTTTCTCACGTGTCAGACAAAACGATGAGCGATGCGCTCGACGTCTCGAAAGCTCCGATTATCGCTTCGCACTCGTCAGCTCGTGCGCTTAGCAATGTGCCGCGGAATATCCCTGACGATTTGTTAAAGAGAATTGGCGAAAAAGGCGGCGTGATCCAGGTCAATTTCTACAGTGTCTTTGTTGATACTGACACGGTCGCACCGCAAAGCGCGGCGCGGGACGCAAGGTTGAAGGCCGAGCAGGATGCGATTAACGAAAAATACAAAGACGACTTTGAACGCCGTGCCGAAGAAAGCGACAAGCTCGAGGCTGCCAACCCACTCCCACCGTTGCCCATCTCGAAATTGATCGATCATATCGATCACATCGTTAAGGTTGCCGGCATCGATCACGTCGGCATTGGTGCCGACTTCGATGGCGCCAACGACATGCCCGAGGGCGCGCGCGATGTTTCAATGCTGCCCAACATTACTTACGAACTGCTCAAGCGTGGTTACAGCGAGAAGGACATTCGCAAGATACTCGGCGAGAACCTGCTGAGGGTGTTTGGCGAAGTGGAAAAAGTGTCGGTGAGTATGAGCAAATCGATTAGTGGTGACGGAAGCACTAAGCGAATCAAGTGAATTGATGCGCGCTTCACAAAAAAAAGCACGATGACGTTCGCGTGGAGCGTCATCGTGCGGAAAGCAGAAAGAAGAAGAAAGTTAATTAACGACGTTGGCCGCCTTCGTTTCCGTGTCGGCTGGTCTGTTCGTCGTCGCCGTCCGCGCCACGTTTCGGTTCGTTACCCGAGCCGGGGCGTTGACCAGTTGATTGATCGTCTTGCGGGTTGCGGCCCGGTGTTTGTTGACCACCCTCTTTGTTGCCCTGGCCACCCACGTTCTTCTGAAGATCATCATTTCTCATTTTGTCGTCAGCCATAAATGTTCACCCTCCCTGTGTTCGAAAAGTTAATCATGATCAGAAGTAATCATCTGATCGATTTAATCAATGCTATCTGCCTTTCAAGATGTGTGCCAGTTTGAGAATTGTAGATAGCGGAAAAAAAACGAAGAGATCGAGATTGGACCGGCGCTCAAAATAATACAGCCAAGATGAAATCGTACACGGTTAGCGCGTTTCTTTGGAGTGCGATTCCCTTCAGTGACGCTGTTGAACTAACGGGCGTGCTCTTCTGGGATCGCAGGCGTCCTCGCCTGCTAACGTACACTAAGGTTTTTCGAGTGGCGACAGTGGCAGGCGAGGACGCCTGCTAACGTACACTAAAGTTTTTCGAGTGGCGACAGTGGCAGGCGAGGACGCCTGCGGTCCCAGAAGAGCACGTCCATTAGTTCAACAGCGTCACTGAAGGGAACAGCACTCCAAGGAGATGCATTAAGGTTGACGTACGGTTGAGGTATCATCAGTCACTACAATGAAGTCTGCCGGCGTCTACATTCACATTCCGTTCTGCAAGTCGCGTTGCTCTTATTGCGACTTTGCTACCGGCATCTATCAAGAGGAATTGGCTGAACGCTACGTTCAGGCATTGCTGACTGACATTCAAACGACGCGACAAGACGACCAGTCGCCTGCTGTCGACACGATCTACCTCGGAGGTGGTACGCCTTCCATGCTTTCGCCGGTTCAGATCGAACGAATACTCTCAACTGTTCACGAAAGCTTTGATGTCGAGCCAGCGGCTGAGATTACGATGGAGATCAACCCGGGCAGCGTAACAATAGAGAAACTGACTGAATTTCGACGCGCCGGAATCAATCGCGCCAGCTTTGGTGCTCAAACATTTGATGATCATGAATTGGCACGCCTGGGTCGTTCACATACATCTGCCGACACCGTAAAAACATTTGAAGCGCTTCGCGATGTTGGTTTCGAAAACATCAGCTTTGATCTGATTGCCGGACTGCCGGGGCAAACGATGTCCGGGTGGCAGCAGAATGTCGATCGATCGCTGGCCCTCGTTCCTGAACACTTGTCGTTCTATTTGTTGGAAGTTCATTCAGGGACGCCACTCGCGCAGCACATCGAACGCGGAATTCAACCGAAGCCGGATGATGACCTGGCAGCCGAGATGTATGAGTGGATGCTCATGCGTGCGAGCAAAGCCGGGTATGAGCATTACGAGATCTCAAATTTATGCCGGCCCGGGTTTGAATCACGCCACAACACGAAGTATTGGACTGGCGCTGTGTATTTCGGTTTCGGTTGTTCGGCACATTCGTTCGACGGACGAAGTCTTCGCTGGTCGAATGAGCGCGATGTCGTGCGGTATATCGAAGCAGTCGAGAACGGCAGGAGTGCGATTGTCGAGCAACACGAACTTAGTCCAGACGACCTGCGGGCTGAAGCGCTCTATCTCGGAATGCGCATGATGAGTGGAGTCAATACGCGAGAGTATCAACAGCTTTTCGGTGTTGATGTTTGTGAGGAGTACCGGGAAGACTTCAGTCGATTTCAGGAAGCAGGCTTGATCGAATTTGATGGAGACTTAGTGAGACTGACGCGTGCCGGCGCGTTAATGTCGAATGAGGTGTTTTCGAGTTTCATCTAGGACTAAGTTGACCGGTGCAGTAGCCCGACCGTCAGGGAGGGCTTGAGGTGCGCATTGTCGAGAGTCTGAGCCCTCCCTGACGGTCGGGCTACTGCACCGCGACCACAAACTCCAGAACAACGTGAACCTAATCATCGCCATTGACGGACCTTCCGGATCAGGGAAATCGACGCTTGGTCGCATGTTGTCGCGCGCTTTGAACCTGCTCTACATCGATACTGGTTCGATGTACCGGGCGGTTGCGTTGGCAACGATCGAACAGCAACTCGATCCTAACAACCACGATTCGGTCGTTAAGTTAGCTGAAGGGCTGGACATCAACCTTGAAGGCGATCCGGATTCCCTCAAAACCTTGATCGGAACTCGCGATGTCTCGGAACTGATCCGGTCTGAAAGCGTGACCAACATGTCGTCAATTGTTTCGACGATATCGGGTGTTCGAAAGGCGATGGTTGCCCGACAGCGGGAACTTGGCAAGCGCGGTGCTGTCCTGAATGGTCGCGACATCACGACGGTTGTGTTTCCAGATGCGCCTTACAAGTTTTTTCTTACTGCCGATGCGGGTGAGCGCGCTGAGCGTCGTTACCAGGAAGATCAGTTGAAAAGTTCCGCTACGTCGTTAGCCGAAACATTGGCTGACATGACTGAACGTGATCGACGTGACATGAGCCGCAGTGATTCGCCGTTGAAGATTGCTGACGACGCGATCGTGATTGATTCAACTGGGAAGTCGATCGAACAAGTGTTTCAAGAGATGATGAGGGCGATCAAAACGGAGAAAGAATCAGCCGCAGATGAACGCGGATCAGGGCAGTGAAGCAGGTATGAGACTTTTCACGTTTTCATTTAAGCGAGAGAGTGTTTGGATGTTGGCGTTTGGTGTTGCGCCAGCGGTTATTGGGATAGTCGTCATGCTGCTGGTGTGGATCCTGAGATGATCGAACGAGCAATGTCCGATATGCTTTAGCTTGTCGTCACTGAACGGAGCGGATCGGTGTTCATCTCAAGGCCCAATTTCTTCAAGGTCACGACAAGCTGAAGCATATCGGACAAACAAACATGTTCACCGGCATCATCGAAGAACTCGGCAAAGTACGCAGTATTGAAGAGCGCGGAGAGAATGCTCGCATCGTCATCGAGGCTCACGTTGTAATCCAGGGTACGAACCACGGTGATTCGATCGCAGTCAACGGTGTATGTTTGACTGCACTTGATCTGCAAAGTGACTCGTTTGCTGCCGACGTGTCGATGGAAACGTTGGCCCGCTCAACACTGGGCAGTCTCAAACACGGTGCACCCGTAAACCTGGAGCGCTCGGTCACGCCCGCGACTCGCCTGGGTGGACACATCGTTCAGGGTCACGTCGATGCCCGCGGGCAGTTGTTGGGAGTTGAAGATCACGGTGAGTCATGGACGGTCCGATTTGGATTTCCAGCCGAGATTGCACGTTACCTGGTGTTCAAAGGATCTGTAGCCGTCGAAGGAATTAGCCTGACAATCGCCGCGCTCGGTGATAACTACTTTGAAGTCGCGATAATTCCCAAAACCTGGGAAGTCACTAACCTGGCCACGTTGAAAGTCGGCGAGGGAGTGAACCTCGAAGTCGACGTGATCGGAAAGTACGTTGAAAGGCTGTTGGCTTTTCGCGGCGAACAAGAATCTTAAAATAGGAACAAGTCAGGTAGTTGGAGCACGTAAGCGGTCTCATTCTCCCCAAGCTTCAGCTTGGGGTTATGGTGAGCTTAGTAGTACTCAGGAACCGTTTCAACGGTTTACCAGTGTTACGAATGAATCCAGTGCCAGTGAAGCTTCGACGTGGAGTTTGATTGGCTCAAAACTCGTAAACCGTTAAAACGGTTCTGAAAATTGGGCGCTACCGGGAACCCCAAGCTAAAGCTTGGTGAGAATGAAAGTTGGACGAGACTCTAGAGTGAGCGGGGCAAACCACCCTTCCCATCCTGTTCCAGGTAACCGGACTTCCCTCCGGTTTCGTCAATCCTACCCTTTCGGTTAACATGACCCATCAAAGCTCTTCCCGATTATCGCTTTAGGATTTTTGCGTGGCTCTTGCAACCATAGAGGAAGCCGTCAGCGACATACGCGACGGCAAAATGATCATCATTGTCGACGACGAAGATCGCGAAAATGAGGGCGATCTGGTCTGTGCGGCGGAAAAGATTACGCCTGAGATGATCAACTTCATGGCGCGTCATGCCCGCGGCCTCATTTGTCTGCCTCTGACTGAAGAACGTTGCGACGAACTTCACCTCACGACCCAGGTTGCTGACAACACTTCTTTCCTGGGCACTGCCTTTACGGTTTCCATTGATGCCAGGCGCGGAATAACAACCGGAATTTCTGCCGCCGATCGTGCAACCACAATCCTTGTTGCCGTCGATCAAAATTCGCGCCCGCAGGACCTGGCGCGTCCAGGCCACATTTTTCCGCTGCGCGCCAAGGACGGCGGCGTCCTCGTTCGCCCTGGTCAAACCGAAGCGAGTGTCGACATCGCACGTATTGCCGGTCAGTATCCAGCCGGAGTTATCTGCGAGATCATGAACGAAGACGGCACGATGGCTCGGTTGCCGGAACTTCAAGCTTTTGCCGATCAGCATAACTTGAAGATGATCAGCGTCGCAGATCTCGTGAGGTATCGAATTAGCAAAGAGACATTGATCAAGCGAGTTGTCGAAACTGATCTCCCTACCGTCTATGGTCGCTTTCGGGCAGTCGCTTACGAAAACATTATGAACGGTGATGTGCACCTCGCGATGGTGATGGGCAACGTAGCCGGAGACGAACCAGTGCTTGTTCGAGTACATACTGAAAACGTAACTTGCGATATGTTTGGTTCGCTGATCGACGACACAGGCTTTCAACTACACACCGCACTCGAGAAGATTTCGGCGGCAGCTCGTGGAGTTGTTCTTTATCTCCGACAACGTGAGCACAGCCTGGATCTCGTGAATCAATTGCGCACATACGCTCGAATGCAGGAAAGCGGTTTGAGTAAACGCGAGGCGAGTTTGCAAACAGGGTATGGACTTGATCGTGACTACGGCGTAGGGGCTCAAATTCTCCACGATTTAGGCTTGCGACATATTCTTCTGCTTTCGAATCATCCCCCCAAAGTAGCGGCACTCGAAGGTTTTGAGCTCTCGGTTGTTGGCAATGTCCCCCTGGGCGAACCTGCTGCTTTGAAAGACCAGCAGGCTCCCTGATTTCACTGAGCAACTTCGCTGAGTGCCCGACCATCCGACACCCTTAGCTAGTCCGAATGCATTACCTTGTCGATGACTGAAGTTGCAAATCAGCCACGAGTAAACATGGGACGATACGGAATACAGTCTAAGGCGCAATTTGGACCAACAGTTGCTACGTGATCACCCAAGCACGTCATAGGCTCTTTCAACTTTAGGTCTCTCCCTCTAGAATTCGAAAACTCCCTCGGTCGCTTGGCGACTACTGGTTATGAGTGTAGACGATAATCGCAAAACTTCCGGCGATGGCGCAGAACGGCCTGAGCCGCCGAAGCCAACGCTGAGAAGACGCTGGCGTTACTTCTCGCGCCGCCATGCTTTTCTGGCGGGCCTCATCATTGGTGTGGGAATTCTGGCGCTGTTAGTCGTTGCGCTCTTGGCGTATCGCTTCGGCTATGTCGATCGATACGTGGCCGGTCAGATCACAAACACTTTCGCAAATTACGGAATTCGCGCGACCATCAGGGAGTTTCATTCGTCTATTCCACCGCGTACCGTCGAGATGTCCGGGGTCGAACTCTATGATGCTGCTACGGGAGAGCACCTCGGCAAGATCGACAGGTTGGCGGCAACAATCAGGATCGCAGATCTCTACGCACTGAATCTCAGACGCAATATCAACCTTGAGGATTTGAAGATCGAAGGTTTCGAAGCGTGGGTTAAGTTTGACGAACAAGGTCGCTCAAACTTTCGCAATGTTCACATACCACCGCCAGAACCAAATGCCCGAATCCTCTTTGCCTATTCAACCGCACACATCGAAATCAAGAATGGGGTAGTTCACTACGGCGATCTGAAGCATGAGATCTCGGGTGAAGCCCGGAATCTGAAGGCGACGATTCAACCTGACGATCCAAATCAGCCAGTTGAAAGTCGGATGAACACCGTAGTCTTCGGAATGACGGATTCGACGTTTACCTACGACGGTCGACCAATCAACAATATCGATCTCGACGCGCGAGCGCGTATCAATCAAACACGCGCTGAAATCCAGGAACTCACACTCAAGTCGCCTTTGGCTGAAGCCCACCTCACCGGAACCATGGACGACTGGCGAGCGCTTCGCTACCAGATGAACATCACGTCGTCCGTCGACTTGACTCAGGTCTCAGATACCTTCGAGACGGACGCGACTCTGCGAGGTATCGGTAATTTTTCCGGCACCGTAACTGGCGAAGGCGATCAATTCAAAATTCAAGGCGGAATCAAATCAGACGCGCTCGCGGCTGATGGTGTGCGACTCCAGGGACTCAACGTCACTACGACGGGATCGGTTCACGGCAAGAGTTACGAGATTAACGGCAAAGCTGTTGCTGACTTGCTCACGTCGGGCGATTTCGAAATCGATTCACTCCAACTCGCCGGCAACGTGATGGGCACTGGGACCAACTTCCGTTGGATAGGCGAACTGCGAGCGGTTGCCGAAAAGAGTTACGGCACCACGATGACGGGCTTGATCCTTCGCGATGCACGCGCCGAAATGAATGAAGGAGTGTTGACTGCTTCCGCGAGTCAATTTACCGCGAATGGATTCTCGGGCTCGGGCGCAAAGGTGGACGGGATTACTGCTTCTGGTTTGAAGGTCAAGAGTCAGAACAACGTCACTACTGCGAGTGTGGCGACGGTGAAGGCCGGCAAGATCAGTGCTTCGGGCGCCACGGTAAAAGGCGTGACGGCGAGCAACATCGACGTCAACGATCGCGATGGCGTCACCAGTGTTGTTGTTAAGAACGTCCAGGTTGGTGGTACCTCGGCCGCGGGCGCAGAAATTGGTGAGTTGAACATCGCAGGTGTGAAGTTGTCAGTTCGCAATCGACGCGTGGAAGGCTCGACTGCCGACATCAATGTCGGCAACGTTAAGTACGCTGATGGCCAGGCAGAGAACGTGAAACTATCCAAGCCGGTTTTTGTTGTTGAGCCGTCGGGAAGTTATCGCGCTACGGCCGACTTGAGTATCGGTGGCGGTGTGCTTGGCAAGATGAACATGGGCCAGGCAAGCGCCAAAGTCGTAGCGACGAGTCGCGATATTCAGCTCAACGATTTCAGTGCCGAAGTATTTAAAGGAAGAGCGAATGGCAACGCGACGATTTCACTGGCAAAAAACGGCTCGTCGCATGTCGTCGCTAAATTTGATGGTCTCGATATCGCCGGACCGTTGACAGCAATAGCGGGCAGTCCGGTGCCACTAACTGGGCGCGCGACCGGCAACGTCGATCTGACGTTTCCCGGCATGGACTTCAAACTTGCGTCTGGAACACTGACAACTCAGTTGCGAGCCGAAGCCGGAGAGACAAGCGCCGATCGCATCCCGATCACTGGTGATGTCGCGGTACGTGCGGATCGTGGCGTTTTCAACATTCAACAAGTGAATCTGCAGACACCAGCCACCACCTTGAAAGCGAGTGGTCAGTTTTCTTTTGCGAACGATTCCAACCTACAAGTCGCGCTTAACTCGACGGATGCGAGTGAACTTCAAACCGTGCTGATTTCGTCCGGGCTGCTCAGCGGGGTTGAAGAGAAGATGCACGAGTATGGGATTGGCATTGGTGGTCAATTAAGCTTCAACGGAAACATTCGAGGGAAGCTTGCGGATCCGGACGTCAATGGCCAGGTTTCATTAGGCTCATTGTTGGTGAACGGAACTGAACTCGGAACATTGTCGGCAACTCTCGCAATGAACGCGGCGGAAATGCGCGTCACCGATGGACGACTTTCAGAGAAAGACGGAGGAGGAATCCAGTTCTCGGTTGTTGCGCCACGTACTGGTGAGAACAATGCATCGCTCGAAGCAACGCTCGACCGCGTCAATGCCACAGCGCTGTTGGCCGTGTCCCCTTTCAGCAAGAACGATCAATTGAACAACACGCAATCGGAAGTGTCGGGGGTGGTCAAGATCACCGGCATACCCAAGGCGATGAGTGGGAGTGCCGACTTGCGTTTTGGTCCAGGCAAGATTGCGGGTGAACCCCTTGAAAGTCTGATTGCCAGAGCAACGTTCAATGGTTCAGACGTCAGCATAGAGAACATCGACGTTCACTTAACGGCCGGGCACATTGTTGCTAGCGGCAAACTGAATACATCGACACAGCTCTTTGACTTTCAAGGTAAAGCTGAGGGTGTTGAACTGGCGCGACTCAGTGCGCTCGCCAACCGGCCCGGCTTTCCACCTGTGACCGGAATTGCAGACTTCACTGCACGCGTCTCTGGAAGCCTCGGTGCAAACGACTTTTCGAACTATCAAATCACCTTCGATGGTACTGGCCGGGATGTGACCATAAATGGACGACCCGCTGGATCAGTAGCACTAGTCGGCCGAACCGAAAACAAACAATTGAGTATCACTCTGACGAGCGGAATTCTCGGTTCGCCTCAGGTTATTGCCGCACAAGTAAATCTCGGTAGCGAGCGATTGTCTGCCAGCGTTGAAACGACGCTGACAAATGCAGACCTGACAAATCTGCTTAGTCTTCTGATTCCAAACAGCAAAGTCCGAGTTTCTGGTAGGGCAAATGGAACAATCAAAGCGAGTGGGGATCTACTTGACGACGACAACAACTTCACATGGGCCGGACTGACCGGCACGGCAACATTTTCAGAACTTACCTTTCGAGCCGAAGATGTGCAGTTGACTGCGACAACTCCCCTAATCGTCAAATTCTCACCCGGCGAAGTTGCCTTCGATGGCGCAAGGTTCACCGGTACGGGCACCAATATTAGTTTGGATGGGACGTTGGCTACCGCAAGTGGCGGCAGTCAGAATTTGAACATAAACGGAAGTTTGAACCTTCGCGTCTTGAACGGCGTGTCGCCCGACTTCTTTTCTACAGGCACTGCGGAAGTTGCCGTTCGCGTTAGCGGCACATTTGAAGACCCGCGTTTAATTGGCACTGCCTCACTTGCCGGCGCTTCAGTTTCAGTCCTGTTGGGAAATGAGCGTTGGACCGTTAGTAACCTGACGACGGTTGTTCGTTTCACTTCGAACCAGGCCCAAATTGATTCGCTAACGGGAACACTTGGTGGCGGACGGGTGAATGCAACCGGGGGTGCGTTACTCGATGGACTTACGGTCTCGGGCTTCCGCCTCAATCTTCGAGCTGATGACGTAACAGTTCCATTCCCACAGGATTTCCGCTCAACGCTGGACGCCGACGTTGAAATCAAAGGGTCCTCGCGTGAGCAGTTGATCAGTGGCCAGGTGAATCTGCGCCGCACTGAGTACACACAGGACATTGAACTCGCGGATCTAATCAACTCTACAAGGGCCGAATCGATCGAGGAGGGGGCGGAAATCGAACTTACGCGGACGGCAGTGTTTGCTGCGTTGCGTGTTGAAGGGCGCAACGCGTTGGTCGTGCACAACAACCTCGCCGATTTGACGGGCTCTGTTTCGCTTCAACTCGACGGGCCGGTCCGTGATCCGACAATCTCCGGCAGAATTACTTCAACTAGCGGCACACTGAATTTCCGCAACGATCGTTACGACGTAACCAGGGCTTTAGTGGACTTACCACCCACAAGAAATGCTGATCCGGTGCTCAATATTCAAGGTGAATCTCAGATTAGAGGTTACCGCGTAATCATTACCTTAACAGGACCGCTTTCGCAGCCACAGGCGGTAGTTCGATCTGAACCGGCCTTGCCTCAAGCTGACGTTGTTTCATTGATCACAACCGGACAGCTAAGTGCGGACGACACGAGCTCGTCAATTTTGTCGCAATCCGGAGTCGGTGCCGCGACGAGTTTATTAACCGATGCGTTGATCAACGCGCCTGCTCAACGGGCCACGAGCAAGCTTTTCGGTCTTACTCGATTTGAAATTAACCCGGTGATCGGTGGTCGCACCGGCTCTACCCCTGCAGCTCGTCTGACTCTGGGCCGAAGGATTAGCAAAGAAGTATCAGTTACTTATTCAACAAATGTAACGTCGGACCCGAATCAGATTGTAGCCCTCGAATATCGCGTATCAGACCGGCTGTCTTTCATTGCCCAGTACGAGCAGGCAACCACGCGCAAGCTGAGTGCGCATACAAACGACTTCAGCTTTGAAATTCGCTTTAGGAAGAGATTCTGAGCACAAGGGTAGGTTTGAATTTGTCGGCATTCTCGCAAGTAGCGAAAAGCAGAAAGACTGGTTTTGAGAATGGTTCGGTAGTTGGACGCCGAATGTTTCTCAAGCAGGCACTCCTATTTCTACTTCTGAGTTTTTTTGTCGCAAAGGTTGAGGCAAACCCTCGTTCAAATGTCCGACTGGAAGACTACGAAGGTCGCTTAATCGTCTCGATCGAGTTGGCTTTTGAAAACTCGCCTCCTGATTCAGCGAGCCAGGCGGAGTTTTTGTCGCTGCTTAAGATAGCGGCGGGAAATGAATTTTCAACCGTACGAGTCCGCGACTCGCTTCAGTCGCTTTTCGATTCCGGCCGGATCGCCAATGCTCGGGTTGAAGTCGTCGAGCAGGGAAACAGTAAGTCCAGTCCGATACGACTCAAGTTCATCGTGCAGCGGCAAGTCCAGATTGGTGACGTACGAATTGATTTAGGCGTCGTCACTGGCTCTCCGATCTCGACAGATGAGCTTCGCGCTCGCTTAAACTTTGTCCAGCCCGGCACACGTCTTTCAAAACAACTAATCGCTCGCAACGCTGATGAAATTCAAGTCTATTTGCGTGATCGAGGTTACTTCAACGCCACAGTGGAGTCGGTTGAGCAGCTTGATCCAAATGGAATCCGCGCCACCGTCACGTACAAGGTCAATCCGGGAGAGCAAGCCAAGGTTGAGTCGTTCGTGATTGATATCAAGGCCTTTGATCCGGCAACAGTAAAAAACTCATTAGTCCTTCAACCGGGAGTTCCTTTCACACGTGATGCGCTTGGTGCAGATGTAAGTCGTGTGCGCGACGCCATGATTGCGTCAGGCTTTCTGACGCCGATACTCGAAGATGCTCGAGTAAAGCGCGACGCTGAAAAGAACACCGTAGCCATCGAGTTAACCGGCGTCAAAGGTCCGAAGGTGGCTGTTGTCGTAAAGAACTTCGAGCTCAGCGACACGACACAACGCGAGCTCTTGCCGGTTCTTCGAGAAGGTAACATCGACTACTCAGCGATCGTTGAAGGTGCTCGCCGACTGCGAAACAAACTTCAGGAACAGGGTTACTTTTTCACCGAGGTAATTCCGACTTGTACAGTTAGTAACGCGCCACCAGAACTCGGTCCGAATGGCACCGAAGAAACCTGCCAGAACCTCAACCCGAACTTGTTAACCAATGGCGATGTCACGATTGCGTACGACGTCGAGAAAGGTCGTCGGTTTCGACTCAGCGACATCCGGATCAGTGGAACTAATAAACTCACCTTTGCGGATGTCGAAGCCGAACTGAAAAGTCAGAAGGCGAACGCGATCGGTTTGATTCCGTTTCTCGGTTATGGCCGCGGCTACACGAGTCTCACGTTGTTGGAAGCGGACAAGCGAATTGTGCGGGCGTTTATGCGTGACCTGGGGTACCGAAAAGCTGAAGTTGATGTTCTGCAGGGCGTTTCGATTAATGGTGAAGATCTAATCATAACTTTCAAGGTCACCGAGAATCAGCTTACTCGAATAGCCGGGGTCGAAGTTCGCGGCAATAAGATGTACACCGATCAGAAAATTCGTGACGAGCTACACCCAGTGATTGGTGCACCATTTTCTCGTTCGCAAGCGCGCGCGGACGGTGAACGCATTTCGGCGCTATACGCTCGCGATGGTTACATAAACGCGCATTTGGACTTCTCAGTTGTCGAGTTGCCGGTGAAGAACAACGAGGAACAAGTTCGACTCGTCTATTCGATAGTGGAAGAAGGGGACAAGGTTTTCATTAACCAGATCGTCATCAACGGCGTGACTGGAAGTACCGGGACCCAGGAAAGAAAGCGTCGAGCAATACAGCGGGCGATTCCAATTGCGCCGGGTGATGTGCTTCGGGCAGATCGAATCTCCGATGCTGAGCGCGAACTTTATCTCACCGATGCATACCGGCAGGTTGTGATTCACACCGAACAAGCCGGCGAAACGACCTCTGGCTATAAGCGTCGCGACGTGATCATCGACGTCGAGGAAAAGAAACCGCGTGTGATGGACTACGGCGGTGGTTTTTCGACAGACGCGGGCGCACTTGGTTTGTTTGAAATCAGCAATGTCAACTTGATGGATCGATTGCGCCAGGGCGCGATGCGTTTTCGCATCAGCCGCAGGCAACAATTGGTGCGGTTCGAGTATCTCGATCCAAGGTTTGCGCGTTATAACAAGACGCAATTCGCTCCGCTTGCACTATCGGTCGAGTACCAGCGCGACTCTACTATTACTCGCTTCTTCAGGTCGGCAATTGATCGCGGGACAATGGGAATCGTTCAACGACTGGACGAAGAGGGACACCCGATCAATATCTTTGGCGATCGAGTTAATGAACCGACGGTCAATCGCTTTACTGCCGCTATCGAAACCCAGCGCGTGCTTGATCAAAAGTCGAAGACGTTCGTCTTCGCCCGGTATAGCTACGAAGATGTTCGCTTGTTCAATCTGGAGAGTTTGGTTGTCAGGCCGATTCTTCAGCCTGACCGAAAGGTTCGGCTATCACGGATCGGTGGCTCATTGGTTCGCGATACGAGGGAACGATGTGAGCGCGGATTGTTGAATCTTCGGCGCGCTGCTACCGATGATGAAGCAACAGGTGAACCGGGTGAGATTTGTCGCTACAACCAGGTTGATGCAACACGTGGAGATTTTCTCAGTCTCGATTATGCAGTGGCGTTGCGTCAGCTCGGCGGTAACATCTCATACAATCGTTTCCAGCTGATGTATCGACGTTATTACAAGATGAGTGCCCTCCGCGATACGGTTTTCGCGGGCAATTTCACCCTGGGCCTCGCGAATCTATTTAACCCTCAAGATCGTGATGGCAACGGGCGCATCGATGAGATTGATCATACGTTGCCAATCAGCGAACGATTCTTTTCGGGCGGTTCAACGACGCTGCGTGGGTTCAACTTTGAGGAAGCGGGTCCTCGCCAGGTCTTGATTCCGCTTGGGCCTTTCCGAGACAGCGACAAGAATATTGTCTTTCTTAATCCGTTCACAGTGCCTGTTGGCGGAAACGCG
>Ga0207691_10003628_pt1 | contig 14982 bp, 6 predicted proteins | sample KBSM13metaG_FD_184327 | JGI IMG/M metagenome (GOLD analysis project Ga0207691, IMG submission 184327) | Miscanthus rhizosphere microbial communities from Kellogg Biological Station, Michigan, USA - KBS M1-3 metaG (SPAdes) (version 2) | ecosystem: Host-associated > Plants > Roots > Rhizosphere >... | reverse complement strand
GAAGTTTCCGATGCCGGTCCGCCGCGTGCTCGCGAACGACAAGGTCACCGAGAACACCGGCAAGGCCGCCATCCAGCGCGGCCCGATCCTCTACGCGCTCGAGGCGATCGACAACGGCGGCTCGGTGAAGGATTTGAAGATCCCCCTCGAGACGAGCCTGACGGCGGCGTTCAGGTCGGACATGCTGAACGGCGTCGACGTGATCACCGGTAAGGTCGGCGACCGCACCGTCACCGCGATCCCGTACTACGCGTGGAACAACCGCGGCAAGGGAGAGATGGCGGTGTGGGTGCCGTACTGAGCGAGGTCAGGGCTGAAAGCCTGACCCACAGACCATGGCCCAAGGGCGGTGTGGGTCAGCCCTTTATGGGCTGACCACTCACCACAACCCATGAACATGCGCGCGGATGCGCGTGTCGTAGATCGCGCGGACGGCATCCATGGTGCTCTGATTCAGCGGCGGCAAGTCGGAGGCGGCGGCGTTGGCGCGTGCCTGCTCGGGCGTGCGCGCGCCGGGGATCGCGCAGGTCACGGCGTCGAACATCAGGATCCAGCGCAGCGCCAGCTGCGCCAGCGTTGATCCGGATGGCACGAACGCGCGGAGTTCCTCGACCGCCTCGAGGCCGACGTCGTAGGGCACGCCCGAGAACGTCTCTCCCTTGTCGAACGCCTCACCCTCGCGATTGAAGCGGCGGTGATCGTCTTCGGCGAACGCCGAGGACGGCGACAGCTTGCCGGTCAGCAGGCCGCTGGCGAGTGGTACGCGGGCCAGGATGCCGACGTTGCGGGCCTTCGCCTCAGGGAAGAACTCGTCGGCAGGCTTCAGGCGGAACATGTTGAAGATGATCTGCACGCTCTTCACGCCGGGCCAGCGGACGGCGGCGAGCGCTTCGTCCACGCGTTCGACGCTCACGCCGTAGTGGCGCAGCTTGCCGGCGGCGATCAGATCGTCGAGCACGCCGTAGACGCCGGGATCGCTGAAGACCGGCGTCGGCGGACAGTGGAGCTGCAGCAGATCGATGGCGTCGGTCTCGAGGTTGCGCAGGCTGCGATCGATCCAGGCGACGAGGTTGTCGCGCGTGTAGCCGGCCGGCGTCTGCACCGGCAGCCGGCGGCCGGCCTTGGTGGCGACGTAGATCGTCTCGCCGGGGCGCTCGCGCCGCAGGCGCGCGACCAGACGTTCGCTGCGTCCGTCGCCGTAGACATCGGCGGTGTCGATGAAATTGACGCCGGCGTCGACGGCGGCGTGCAGCGCCCGCATCGACTGCTCGTCGTCCACCGCGCCCCACGATCCGCCGATCGCCCACGCGCCGAAGCTGATGACCGACACCGACATCCCGGTTCTGCCCAGCGGTCTGTAGTCCATCGCTTCATCATGTGCGAGAATACGCGGCCATGAATCGAACTTTTGCCCTCAGCCTGTCTGCCGCTGCTCTCTGCGCGGTCGTCGGCGCCCAGGGGCCGTCGGGCGTGACCGCCGACGCGCTCAAGGGGATGCCGCTTCGCCATATCGGACCCGACATCACCACCGGCCGCATCTCCGACGTGGACATCGACCCGAAGAATCCCAACGTCTGGTACGTCGCCAGCGCGTCGGGCGGCCTGTTCAAGACCGAGAACAGGGGCAACACGTTCGCCGCGATCTTCGACGAGGAGGGATCGTATTCGCTCGGCGCGGTGAAGGTCGATCCGAAGGACTCGAACGTGGTCTGGCTGGGCACCGGCGAGAACAACAACCAGCGCAGCGTCGGCTTCGGCGACGGCGTCTACAGGTCCGCCGACGCCGGCAAGACCTGGAAGCGGGTGGGGCTGGAGAACTCCGAGCACATCCAGAACATCCTGATCGACCCGCGCAACTCGAGCGTCGTCTACGTGACGGCGATCGGGCCGCTGTGGCGCGGCGGCGGCGACCGCGGGCTGTTCAAGACGACCGACGGCGGCGCGACGTGGAAGAACGTGCTGCCCGGCACCGAGAACAGCGGCGCCACCGACATCGTGATGGATCCGAAGAAGCCCGACACGTTGTATGTCGCGATGCTGCAGCGGCGCCGCCAGGTCGGCCAGTTGATCGGCGGGGGCCCCGACAGCGGCGTCTTCAAGTCCACCGACGGCGGCGCGAAGTGGACGAAACTGACCAAGGGGTTACCGACAGTGGAGATGGGCCGCGTCGGGCTGGGGATCAATCCGAAGAACCCCAACACCATTTACGCGCTGGTGACGGCGCAGAAGAGTGAAGGCGGCTTCTTCCGGTCCGACGATGCCGGCGCGTCGTGGACGCGCATCGGCAAGAACGCGCCGGGCGGCGGACGGGGTACCGGCGGCGACGAGATGGAGCCGGGCGAGGAAGACGGCGCGGCCGGGATGCAGCCGGGCCAGGGGCGCGGCGGCGACGACTGGTACCGCGGCGGCGACCCGGGCTACTACAACGAGATCTTCGTCGATCCCGAAAACCCCGAGACGATCTACTCGACCTGGACCAACATCTCGCGCAGCGAGGATGGCGGCAGGACCTGGCGTGTCGTGCCGCTGCAGGGGGTGCACGTCGATCACCACGAGGTGGTGTGGGATCCGAGCGATCACCGCCACATGCTGATCGGCAACGACGGCGGCCTCTACGAGACCTACGACAACATGAAGTCGTGGCGGCAGTTCTCCAACCTGCCGCTGTCGCAGTTCTACCGGATCTCGGTGGACAACGCGCGGCCGTTCTACCACGTCTGCGGCGGCGCGCAGGACAACGGATCGGTCGAGGGCCCGGCGCGCACGGCCAACCGCGCCGGCGTCCGCACCAGCGACTGGTTCAACATCGGCGGCGGCGACGGCTTCCAGTGCCGCATCGACCCCGACGATCCGAACATCATCTACGCGCAGTCGCAGCAGGGGAGCATGACGCGCCTCGATCTGCGCACGGGGGTCAGCGTCGGGGTCAGCCCGCGGACCAACAACACCTTCGGCATGTCGCAGGCCGACATCGACGCGGAGATCAAGACCAACAGCGTCGGCCGCGGCGGCGGGGGAGAGGAGGCGGCGACACCCCCGGCGACGCCGCCCGCGACTCCCCCGGCCGGTGCGCCCGCAGGCGCGGCAGCACAGGGGCGTGGGGGACGCGGCGGCGGCCGCGGCGGGCAGGCGCTGGGCCGCTGGCACTGGGACTCGCCGGCGATCGTCAGTCCGCATGCCGGCCGTCGGCTGTATTTCGGCGGCGATCGCGTCTACCGCAGCGACGATCGCGGCGACAGCTGGACGGCCGTCAGCCCGGATCTCACCCGCAATCTCGATCGCGCCACCATCCCGATCATGGGCAAGGTGTGGCCGCCCGATTCGGTCGCCTACATGGAAGCGACCACCCGGCTCAGCACCATTACCGCGCTCGACGAGTCGCCGCTGCTCGAGGGGCTGCTCTACGTCGGCACCGACGACGGGCTGATCCAGGTGAGCGAGGACGGGGGCAAGAACTGGCGCAAGGTGGACAGCGCGGCGCTGCAGGCGACCGGCGCGCCGGAGTTCACCTACGTCACCGACGTGCAGGCGTCCGCGCGCGACGCCAACACCGTGTTCGCGACGCTCAACGACTGGAACCGCGGCAGTTTCAAGCCGTATGTCGGCAAGAGCACCGATCGCGGCCGCACCTGGAAGTCGATCTCCGGCGATCTGCCCGAGCGCTCGGGCGCGTGGTCGATCGTGCAGGACGCGGTGAACGAGAACCTGCTGTTCCTCGGCATGGAGTTCGGCCTCTACGCGACGGTGGACGGCGGCGCGCACTGGGTCAAGATGGCCGGCGTGCCGACGATCATGGTCCGCGACATCACGATCCAGAAGCGCGAAGGGGATCTCGTCGCCGGCACGTTCGGCCGCGGCGTGTTCATCCTCGACGACTACACGGCGCTGCGCGACGTGACGCCGCAGGGGCTGGCCGAGGCGGCGAGGCTGTATCCGCTGCGCGACGCATATCAATACAACGAACTGGGCCAGTACGAAGCGACCTGGGGCAACACGACCTACCAGAACACGCCGTATGGCGCGCTTCTCACCTACAGCATCGGCAAGGCGCCGTCGGGTGACGCGAAGATGGCGATCCAGATCGCCGACGACGAAGGCAAGCAGGTCCGGCGGCTCGAGCTGACGGGCGATCGGGCGACGCCAGGGCTGCACCGCATCGCGTGGGACCTGCGGGGAGATCCGCCGGCCGGGGCGCCGCAGGGCGGCCGCGGCGGCGGCGGCTTCGGCGGCCGCGGCGGCAACCAGGGCCCGACGGTCGCGCAGGCGCGCTATACCGCCACGATCGGCACGGTGAGCGGCGACAGCTTCACCGCGATTGGAAAGCCCGTATCGTTCCTCGTCATGCCGTTGCCGCGGTAGCGAGACGAGCCACAGAGGGCCACAGACAAACACAGATAAACACAGATAAACACAGATAAAACCCTGTCTGTGTTCGTCTGTGTTTATCTGTGGCAACCCAACTGTCAGGGCCTTACGGTGCGGAGCTCGATGAGGCCCCCCGTCCGGGCGTTCGGCTGTGGCACCAGGCGGACGGTGATCTTCTGTTTCCCCTTCGTCAGCTCGGAACGCAGCTTATACTCGCGGTCCATCAGCTCCGCCGGGTGGTAGGCCAGGCTCTCTGACGCCACCTTCACGCCATCGACCAGGACGTCGAACACGCGGCGCTGTCCTTCGCCGCCGCGATAGGTGGCGACCAGCGTGATGTCGGTCGCGGGGTCGATCTTCAGCTCGTAACTGAGGAAGCCGTTGCGCGCGTCGCGCCAGCGGCGGGTCTCGACGAAACCATCCTCCGTGCCCTGTCCCTGGTAGCCGTGCGCCTGCTCGCTGGCGTCGTTCGAGACGTCCACGAGGTCGATCGTGCGATCGGCGACCGACTTGCGCTTCGCCGCCAGCGCGGCGATCTCGGCTTTCTTCGCGTCGTACTCTGTCGGGTTGTAGATCGTCCAGTAGACGGTGTAGCGCGGCTCGAACGTCTTGTAGAGCGGGATCAGCGTGACGTCGTTCGGCTTGCCGAGGCCGGTGGTCTGGAACGTCAGCGGCTTGCCGATCACCGGCTTCACCCGCGCGAGCACGTCGGCCGCGCTGTCGGCGACGAAGGTCGGGACCTCGATGGACGACACGCGTCCGAGCGGCGGCGCCGACGGGCCGTAGCGCTTCAGGCCGGACAGCCCCTCGGTCCCGAGATCGCCGGCCAGGACGATCGGGCCGTACATCAGCGCCTGGATGTGCGGGTCGTCGGGCAGCGCCTCCATGTGCAGCGACATCGGGAGCTGCATCTGCACCGTGTCGCCGCTGCGCCACTGCCGATCGATGCTCACATACGAGCCCGGCTTGCCGGCGATCGCCTGCCGCTGGCCGTTGACCAGCACCGTCATGCCGGACGAGGCCCACGACGGGTAACGCACCTTGATGGCGAGACGGACCGGCGTGTCCGCGGAGATCGCCAGGGAGGTCGAGTTCTGCTCGGGGTACTTCGTCAGCTGCCGGACCTTGATCCCCTTCTCCTTCCACGTGAGCTCGGAGGGGATGAACAGGTTCACGTACAGCGACGAGTCGTCGTGGAAGTAGATCGTGTCGTTGTACTTGCCGTGGTTCTCCATGCCGGTGCCGACGCAGCACCAGAACGACTCGGTCGGCGTCGAGAACGTCTTGAACGCTCCCGGCTTGAGCGGGCAGTAGTAGATCACCATGCCGGTCTTCGGATCCTGCGAGCCGAGGATGTGGTTGAACAGCGCCCGCTCGTAGAAGTCCATCGGCTCGGCCGACGGCGACCACGAGAACACGTGCCGCGTCAGCTTCAGCATGTTGTAGGTGTTGCAGGTCTCCGGCCCTTCCGCGCCGAGATGGCGGGACGTCTCCGCCTCGGGGAAGAACGCTTCGCCGTCGCTGTTGCCGCCGAACGCGAACGAGCGGTGGTGCGCGACGCGGTCCCAGAAGAAGGCCGCGACGTCTCGGTAGCGGCGATCGCCGGTCAGCTCGTACTCGCGCGCCGCGCCGATGATCTTGGGGATCTGCGTGTTGGCGTGCAGGTTGTCGAGCGGATCGACGCCGCGCGCGAGCGGCTCGACGATCCGCTTGTGCTCGAACCACGCCGCCGCCGTCATGTAGCGCGTGTCGCCCGTCACCGCGTAGAGGTTCGCGAGCACTTCGACCATGCCGCCGTGCTCGGTCTGGAGCATCGCCTGCCGCTGCTCCTCGCTGAGGCGGCCGTTGCGCCAGACCACCCAGTCGGCCTGTTTCTTCAGCACCTCGAGCGCCTGGGCGTTGCCGGTGAGCAGGTGCGCGTCGAGCAGCCCGGCCATGATCTTGTGGATGGTGTAGTAGGGGGCCCACACGCGCTGCCGCGCGTCGACGCGATCGAACAGTTCTTCCGGAAATGCCGAGAGATACCCCGGATGGAACGTCTTCGATTCGGCGTCCTGCACGATCGCGAACTGCGCCACGAGGCCGTCGGCGCGCGCCTTGAACCGCGCGTCCCCGGTGCTCGCGTACATGATCGAGACGGCCGACAGGTAGTGGCCGACGGCGTGCCCGCGCAGCTCGACGTCCGGCGCTTCCCATCCGCCAAGGGGCTGCGCGGTCGACGGCAGGCCCGCGGTCAGCCGGAAGGTGTGCAGCAGCCGATCCTCATCGAGGCTGAGCAGGTATTCCTGGTCGCGGATCATCGCGTCGCGGAACGGCCCGTCGAGCAGCCGGACCTCGTCGAGGCGGAACGGCACCGCGGCGGCGGCAACCTTGTCGGTGATCTTGAGGGGGACGGGATATTGCGCGGGAACCCGTGCCGCCGCGATCACCAGGATCGCGACGGCGAGGGCAGTAAACGTTTTCATGGCGCCAGCATATCGCGCTGGCGCCATGCCGGCTATTGCACGATCAGCGTGATCGTGAGCGTGTGGTTGGTGTTGAGATCGGCGACGCGGGCGTTGAAGTAATACGTGCCCGGCACGGTGCACGTGCCGGAAACCAGCCCCGTCGAGCTGAGCGTGATGCCCGGGGGCAGCGCGCCCCCTTGAACGTTCCAGATGGCCGTGCCGACGACGTTGGACGCCAGCATCTGGTACGAGTACGGCGCGCCGGCGGTGGCCGTCGGAATCACGCGCGGCGAGGACACCTTGACGGAGGCCGCCACGTCGATCGAATACGCGACGACCGCGACGTTGGCCGCGTCGGCCGCATCCGTCGCCTGGATCGTCACGGCGTACGTGCCCGCCGTCGTCGGCGTTCCCGAGATCACGCCGGTCGACGCGTTCAGCGTCAGGCCGGCCGGCAGTGCGCCTCCGGCCACCGACCAGGTCACGACACCGTTTCCGCCGGTTGCCGTCACGGTCGTGGCGTACCAGATGCTCTTCCGTCCGGCGGGCAGCGACGCCGTCCCGATGGCCACCGGCGCCGCGCCGATCGCGATCGATCCGCCGGCGGAGGCCGCGTTCGCGGGGTCCGAGGCGTCCGCAACGGTGATCGCAAATGCGAAGGTGCCCTTGCTCAGCGGCGTCCCGCTCAGGACTCCTGTCGCCGAATCGAGCGCGACTCCCGCGGGCAGCGCACCGCTGGAGATCGTCCAGGTATACGCGCCGCTGCCGCCCGAGGCGTGCAGGGCCGCAGCATACGGCACGGTGAGACGGCCGTTGCCAGGCGCCGGCATCGCCAACCCAACCGCCGGCGGCGCGATGACGACCGAGAGGCTCGCCGCCGCGGAATTCGTCGTGTCAGCCGGATCGGTGACCGCGACGCCGATGGTGTACGTGCCCGCCGTGGACGGCGTGCCGGACACGGTGCCGGATGCGTCGAGCGCAAGGCCGTCCGGCAGCGTTCCCGACGCGAGACTCCAGGTGTAGCTGCCAGTCCCTCCCGACGCCTGCAACGTCGCTCCGTAAGCAGCGAGTGCGCGGCTGCCAGGCAGCCATGTCGTGGTGACGCCGACAGGGGCGGCGCCGATCGTCATGGTCAATTGTCCGCTGATGGCGTTGGCGGGCGCCGCCGCATCGGCGACCGTCATCGTAAAGCTGTAGGTGCCCGCAGCCTGCGGCGTCCCGCTGAGCACGCCGGTGGCGCCATTGAGGGCCAGCCCCGTCGGGAGCGACCCGGCGGTCACGCTCCAGGCGTAGGTGCCCTGGCCGCCGGTGGCCGCAAGCGTCGTGGAGTAGGCGACCGTCGCGCGTCCGTAAGGCAGAGTGGTGCTGCTCAGCGCTACCGGTGGCGGGGGCGGGATCGACGAGGCCAGTTCCACGACGAAGACGTCCTGGCGGTACAGTGTCGAGGCGTCACCCGTCGGATCGAGGCCGAGTGTCTTGTCCCAGTTGGAGGTGAACATCACCCATCGCCCGTCCTGCGAGACGTTCGGCCGCGGCGTGTACCAGAACGAGTGCGAGCCGGTCGGATCGAGGTCGTTGCGAACATCGCTGCGGTGGTGGGCGAAGCGCCACACCGTGGCGTCCACGCCTGCCGGCGCATCGGTCTGGATGGCCACGATCTCGTCGTCCCACGCACGCCACTCGGTCGTCGAGGTCGGCTCGCGGTAGAGGCCGCTGATCACCGGCACCGGAACGCCCGGCCGCGCGTTGTTCCAGGTCGTATGCTCGGCGAGATAGATCTCCTTGGGCCGCATCACGTTCACGATCAGGTCGCGCGTGGCCAGCGGCGCCGCCAGCGTGCGGAACTGCCACTGCGCCGCGTCCCACGCGCTCGAGGTGCAGCAGTCCTGGTTGATCGAGATTCCGTAGCCGAACGCATCATGACCGTAGGGGAGCGCCGAGACGTTCATCTCGGTGAAGGTGCCGGTCACCGTGTCCCAGAGGTACGACTGCGCCGCCTTGCGCGCCGACTGCATGTCGGCGCCGCTCGGATAGAGCATCACGTAGCGGCCGCTGCGATCGATCGCCGCGTGGTGCAGCGAGAAGCTCAGCGCCATCGGCGTCGGCTGACCGTTCAGCGTGTTGCCAATCGTATCGAGCAGCAGACGATTCTGCGGGTTCGCCCTGTCGAAGACCAGCACGTAGCGGTGCCGGTCCTGCGCGGTGCCGCCGAAGAACGTCTCGATCCGTTCCGTCGCACCGGCACTCGACATGATGCCGCCGACGTAGGTGCCGCTGAGCCCGGGCACCAGCGTGTCGAGATCGAAGAGGCGGGTGTAGAGGCCGGTCGAGAAGTCGTACTGATCGATCGTCCGGAGCGTTCCGCCGGAGGCGCTGCCGTAGATCAGCGAATCGCTGACGTAGCTGAACTGCGGCTCGATGTAGAACTTGAGCACCAGCCCGCCGCTGCCCGACGCCGACGGCTGCAGGCGTGCGGCCTTGCGCTGGGTGGCGTCGAACTGGAACGGAACCACCGCCCCGTCGCCGCTGATGACGTAGAAGTAAGTGCCGTTGACGCTCCAGGCGTTCTGGTGCGGACCGGACGGCGAACGATACGAGCGGTTCGGCAGTCCTGGCCGCGTCGCGGCGTCGGTGACGCGCGTGACTTTCGACTGGAACACCGGGTCGGTGATCGTCGAGTTCGCGGGCCCCAGAGCCGGCACCGCCGGCTTCGCGTGAGGAAGGCGCTCGACGATCGCCCGATACGGACCGATCGAGACGAGCCCGGTCGGCCACACCGTGGCGGGCGGCTGCGGCGGCTGCGTCGTCGTCGGCGGCTGCGTCGTGGAAGGCGGCGTCGTGGTCCCCGGCAGCGAACCGAGGCCGATGACCGCGTTCTTGAGCGAGGCGCCGGCGGTCAGCAGCGTCGCGCTGAAGGTCATTGTCGCGGCCGGCGCGGTGGCGCTGGTGTAGACGATCGCGCCGTTCTTGCGGAAGACAACCTTGCCCGACTCGACGCTGACGCTCAGGCGATCGCCGGCGACGAACGAGCCTTCCCTTTTGTAGACGCCCTTCTCGCGAATCTCCCACGCGCCGCTCGGCCACGTGTTGAACCCGAAGTCGATCGCGGTTGACGGCGGAGCGGTGGCGCTGGCCGAGAGGCCTGCAGACACCAGGTAGCCCGTTGACGGCGCGTACTCGACGTAGCCGTCGCCGGTGATCGAGACCGCGGCGCGCGCACCGGCATCGGGGCAGCCATCGCAGCCCCCGGTCTTTGTGAGTGCGCCATCGGTCGCCGCCACGTTTACGGGCTGCGTCCACGTCGCGAGGGACTGGGCGGAGACAGAGGTGGCGACAGACAGGGCTAGCGCCACCCCGCAGAGCGAGTGTGAGATCTTCATAAGGGTTGTGCGCGTCCCTAGGGCAAACGCAGCGCCAACGGACTCTTGTGATCAGGGAAGGAAAGAGGCGGGTTTTAGCGGCTCAGCTCGACCGATTCAGCTCAGCCGCCTGTACCGATGTCGAGCTTCGGATTACAGAAGACGGCTATACCTCTGCCGTATACGTATTGATGAGGTCGCGCGCCATATCCTCGGAGGACGAGTCGCCCCACCACTGGTTTTCTAGGGCTACGGATCGATCACGCGGAGCTCAACAGTACGCGTCTCGTCCTCGCCGACCGCGAACGCCGTCGCCCGGCGGCTGAGCTCTTCGAAAAGTGTGCCGCTCAGGTTTTGCAGTCGGTGACCGCCGCGTCGCCGTCGTCCACGACGGTGCCGTCGACTGTCGAGGTATGAGACGTGAGGAGGACCGTGACGCGGTCGCCGTTGGCGAAGCGGTGGGCCGTGTCAGTAATGAGCCAACTTCGAAAGCATGGTTGTCGTCGGCGAACGTCGTCACCGACGAGCGCTCGACGCACGTGCCGTCGGGATTGCCGATGGTGACGGACACTCGAAGAGACGCGGATTCCGCCGGCGGCCGATCGAACTCGAGTTGCCCGCGGAGAGACGTCCCCGGTGCGGTGCGTACGATCAGGTTTTCGATGTCGCTGCCCGTGATCGTCAGCGTCACGTTCGCCAATTCCATCGGACGCGCCGGCGCCGGTGCGTGGCTGTCGGGCGATTTGCTGGCGCCGAGCAGGTAGTTGCCGGGGGCCAGATCGCGGACGTCGAAGCGCCCGAACTGATCGGTGGTAAACGGAGAACCGGCCCCGCCTCGCATCCTGTTCGCCGGCCTGGTCACGAAACCGACCACGCGAACAACGGGGCTGCCCTGGGCGTCGACGACCACCCCCGTGATGCGTGCGCGGCGGCAGTCGCGACCGCTGCTTCCGGCGGCGCGGTCTGAGGCGCTATCGCCAGCATCATCGCCGCGAGCAGCGCAAAGATCACCGGACGAGCCTGAGGTCCACCTGCCGCTGTTCGTCCTCGCCGACGGTCACCGGCGTCGCGGCGTCGAAGAGCGACTCGAGCAGGCTGGCGCGGTCGGTGTAGAGACGGCTCAGGCCCGCGCGGTCGATCGCCGCGATGCGGTACTGGCCGGCGCGCACGCCGCGGATCATGTAGCGGCCGTCCTTGTCGGACCTCCCGCTCAGCACGCCGGTCGACTCCATCGTCCACCGCGAACGATCGACGGGAAAGAGGACGACCGCCTGGTCGCGCACGGGAGCGCCTTTCTCGTCACTGATCGTACCGGCGACCGTTCCGCCGCCATTGGTGAGCACGAGGCGGACGCGTTTCGCGTCCGCGGAGGTGAATTCAACCGGCGTGTCGGTGATGTCGCGCGTACCGAGGAAGATGCCTTTGAGAAACCAGCCCGCCCTCGTCGGGTCGCCCAGGATCGGCCGCAGCAGCACGGGACCGCCAAGCTGTTTGAGAAGCACGCTCGAGTCGTTTTCGATGAGCGCCTGCCTGTAGAACGCGCCGTCGGGAACGCTTCGCGCGAAGATGCCGAAGTCGGGCAGCATTTTCGACGGCGGCTCCGGTTCGAACTCGACGTGGACGGTCAGATCGACCGTGGGCTTCGTGACCACCGTCAGCCCCTCGACGTCGCCGTCGGTGACCTCGAAGGGCAGGTTCGCGTATTCCTTCGCGTTCTCGCGCTCGAACGGACCGCCGGTAAAACTGCCGGCCACGATCGCATAACTTCCGGGAACGACCCCGGTCACCTCGAACGATCCCTCACCCTTGATCGGAATCGACGTAGTGCTGCTGCCGTCCGCGGTCCTGCGGCGGAAGCCCAGCTCGCCGCGATAGGGCATGCCGCGCGAATCGGTCACCGTACCGCTGACCCGGAACGTTCGCACGCGCGACATCCGAATGTCGATGCCCTCCACGTCAGTTCCGAAGCGGAGCGTGACAGGACTGGCCTCCGATTCGGTGACGGCGTCGGGAAAGTAGGTGCGAACGAGGCGGGCCGGCGGGGCGGAATCGGAACCGAGCATTGAATTCTCGGCAGTGGCCACGACGAGCACGTTGCCGGCTCGCAGACCGAAGAGCCGATACCGTCCGAGATCGTCCGTGCGGCAGAAGGGAGATCCGACCCGCTCCCGCTGCGGGTTCCCCGGCTGCTCGGCGAAGGCATAGACCTCGACGTTCGCCATCGGTTCGCCGCGGTCATCCACCACCTGCCCGGACACCGACGCGCCGAACGGGAGACGGACAGGCGGGATCTCGACGGTCTGCGCAACCCCGAGATCGATGGGTGCAACGCGGTCGTCGGAAAAGACGAATCGGCCGCTGTGCTCGGGGGGCATCACGCTGATCCGATACGTGGCTGCGAGCAGCTTGTCGAACGCGAATCGCCCGGTGCGGTCGGTCAGCGCGAACTGGGGATCCGACGTCATCGGCTCGGTTGTCAGGTAGACGACCGCCGCCGAGACGCCGCGGTCAGTCTCACCGGCGAGCACATGGCCGGTAATGGTGGCGGTGCCGGGGACGTCCGCCTTCGGCGCGGCGTCACGCGGCGGCACCTGCTGCGCGCCGCTCAGCAGCGGAGCGATGAGAGCGACGAGGAGGACTGCGGCAGCCATGACTCGCTCCCTGGCGGCTGTTCACGCCGCACGCATTATCTGCCGGACTAGAGCCCTCCGCCACCGAGCAGTTTCAGATCCGCCTGGCGCGTTTCGTCCTCGCCCACGACGACGGTCGTGGCTTCCTTCGACAACTGTTCGAAGAGCGAGGCGTCGAGCGGGCCGTTCAGCCGTTCCCGCGGCACCGCGGCGATGAAGTAGCGGCCGGGCATCAAGCCCTGCATCCGGTAGTGCCCGTTCTGCTGCACGCCGCTGCGGCGCGTGCGGATCGAGTTCTGGCGCCACGACGTCTTGTCTTCGGAGAACAGGACGATGCCGGCGTCCGCGGAGAGCTCCCCCTTGTCGTCGGTGACGTTGCCCTCGACGGTCGACGCGCGCGAGGTCATCACGATCGTGACGCGCTCGCCGCTCTTGAACTCGCGCGGCGTATCGGTGATGTCTTCAGACCCCAGCATCACGGCCTTGAGGTACTGCCCCTGCGTGCCGCCCCGCAGCAGGTATTCCCCCATCATCCCCTTCATCGTGAAGGTGAAATCCGGCGCGGCGGTGACCGGCGGCGGCGGGGGCACGCCCATCTGGTTCTCGGGATCGCCTGGCGTCGCGCTGATGCGGACAGGTCCGTTCGGCGATCCCGACGTGGGCTGCGGCGGCCCCTGCTCGAAGGTGATCTGGCCGGTGATCGTCGCGCCCGGACCGGTGACGATCAGCAGGCCTTCGACGTCGGCGGCAACGGTGATCGGCACGCTGGCGAACTCCCCGGGGTCGTTCGACGGCTGCATCTGGCCGTTGACGATCCGCTGCACCTGCTGGCGGACGGTCAGGCGGTAGTTGCCGGGAGCGATGTTCTTCATCTGGAAGCGCCCCTGCTCGTCGATGGGGAAGCCGTAGTTGCTGGTCGAGCCGCCGACGCTGCGCTTGACGATCGATCCGTTGCCGCGGCTGACCGGGCGTCCCTGCGAGTCGGTGACCAGCCCCGAGATCCGGAAGAGCCGTCCCGTCGCCATGCGGATCTCGATGCCGCCGGTCTCGCCGCCGGCGCGCGCGCGCACGCGCTGGGCCGCGGCCTCGTCGAGCGCCATCGGATAGAACGTGGTCATGAAGCCGACGCGATCCTCTTCCGACTCGGGCGGCGCATTCGGCGCGACGAACGTGTTGGCGCGCGCTTCGGCGGCGACGACGTAGTCCCCTGGCTGCAGGCCGAACAGCCGGAACTGGCCAAGGTCGTCGGTCTGCGCGCCGGAGCCGGTGCGCTGCGGGCGCGCCGCCGGCGTGGGGAAGAACAGCGTGTAGACCTGCACGCGCGCCATCGGCTCGCCGTTGTCGTCGGTGACGCGACCGACGATGACGGCGCCGCGCGGCAGCGCGATCGTCGCCTTGTCGAACGCCTGTCCGTCGGCGAGCACGATGGCCGTGCCGGGGTCCCCGGTGGGCCCCATCGGCCGCTTCGCGCCGTAGGCGATGCCGAGGTAGGCCGCCTGGTACTGGCCGCCGTTCGCCTGGACGCGGTAGGTCCCGGCAGGCAGCCCGGTGAACTCGAAGCCGCCCTGGCCATCCGTCACCGCGGACCGCGGACGAATCCCCATGGCGCCCATCTCCATCACTGTCCCGTTGGGCCCCATCACGACCGGCCGCGTCACGGTCGTGCCGGGAGGCGTCGTACCCGCGGGAGGGGTACTGGTGGCGGCTGGCGGCACGGGCGGCGGGGCGGGGATCAGCGTCACGTTGGCCCGCCGGATGGGATTGCCCGTGTCGGCGCTGACCACGCGCCCGCGGATGATCGCCGTCCCCGTCGGCTCCGGCGGCGGACGCCGGCCGGGATCGCGAACCGGACCCTGGCCCACCGGCATCGGCGGGGGAGGCGGTGGCGGCTGCACGTGCGCCGTCACCGCCGACGTCATAACGAAGAGAAGTGATGCGACCGGCAACAGTGGCACTGGCGCCTCCGGGTCGTTAGACGGTTGGACACCGCTTTCGGGCCGGGGAAAAAGGGCCTGGGGATAGGGCCAAAATCACTTTTCGTCGAGCTTGCGGCCCGCGTCGAGATGGTCGTGGTTCAGCAGCGCGTTGAACACGAGGAAATAGCTCCCCTGTGTCTCACCGCGCCAGATGGGGTTGTTCGAGAACAGCACCACGTGCCCCTTTTCGACGGGGACGTCCACG
>Ga0207691_10003626_pt1 | contig 14989 bp, 16 predicted proteins | sample KBSM13metaG_FD_184327 | JGI IMG/M metagenome (GOLD analysis project Ga0207691, IMG submission 184327) | Miscanthus rhizosphere microbial communities from Kellogg Biological Station, Michigan, USA - KBS M1-3 metaG (SPAdes) (version 2) | ecosystem: Host-associated > Plants > Roots > Rhizosphere >... | reverse complement strand
AGATCTCGCGCGTACACGGGGGCCGGGAAAATGGCCGGTCAGGTATCTGCTGCACCATCTCGCGGACAGTGAGACTGTCCTCTACGATCGCATTGCGCGCATTCTGAGCGAGCCGCGACAGGTGCTGTGGGTTTACGATCAGGATGCCTGGGCAAAAGGACTCGACTATTCGACGCGGCCGCTCGAAATCTCACGCGCGGTCTACTCATCGGTCCGAAGTGCAATCACATACTACGCTGCTTCTCGCTACGAGAAAGACGGACATCTCGAATTCGTCCACAGCGTGACTGGCGTGCGCACTCTCAAGGACGAATTCGACAAGGTTGCCAACCACAACGAGCATCATCTCGAGCAGATAAGGTCGGCGCTGCGTCGCATCGCCGTCGTGAACGGACCGAACGGCGCGGCGGCCTTGACGATCGCGATGGCGCGCCGGTCGAGGATCTTCGAGGTCGACGGTTGCACGACCTCCGTGTCGAGCACGCGGCCCGCCGCGTCGATCGTGACGTTCATGATCAGCTCGCCGTACAGCTTCTTCCCGTTGCTCTCCGGAAAGTTGCGCGTGCCGCGCTCTTCGACCTTGCGGCGGTACCCGTCGTAGTACAGCGCGTAAACCTCTTCGCGGGCCGCGGGGCTGATGTAGCGCTTCTTCGGGCGCGCGTTCTCTTCGTTGATGCGCTTTTCGATCTCGGCGAGCAGCTGCACCAGTTGCCGGCGACGCTCCTCCTGGGCTCGCTCCTTCGGATCGCCGGGGTCGCGCAGCGGATCGGTCGCCGGCAGCAGCGCCAGCTCGCGGCGCACCTGCACGAGCAGTTGCGCCTGCGCATCGTTCAGTTGCTCGATCTGCTTGCGCAGAGCGAGCGCACGGTGGAGTCGCTGGCGGCGTGTCCGTCCCAGATCAGGGTGGTCTTGCCCAGCGAAATGACGTGGCGCTCGTCGTCGCCGTGGGCGGCCTTCCCGAAGGTCGCCTTCACCCGGCGAAACGAGACCCGGGTGGAATCGCTCCCCTTCTCGATCCGCTTGTCATTGGTGAAAAGCACGCTGGCGGACAACCCGTTGGGCGGCTGGTCAGCCGTCACCCTCGCGCCGAAGGCGATGACCCCGACCATCTCGGACTCCCCCGCGGCGGCCACGAGTTCCCGATTCCCCCCATCCGCACGGCCGAACCGGTAGATGCACACCGTGGCCGGCATCCAGGAGCCGTATTCGGGCTGGTCCTGGAGGACCCTGAGGAGCGCCGGCGGGGGGTCGGTCATCGCGTCCAGACGGACCGGCTGGGCGTCGCTGGGGATGAGGCGCGGGGCGTCAGAGGGACTCACCAGAAAGTTGATGCAGTAGCCCTGCTGCAGGTTGGTGAACTTCCACTGCAGCCCACCCTGGGCTGCGAGGGGCGCCGCAAGGCTCGTGAGCCCTGCAGCCAGCAACAGGCACCTCATGGCTGCGCCGCCTTGGCGATCGCTTTCCTGAGCGACTCGAACTCGCGCCGGTCCTCGGGTTGGAGCCCCAAGTCCCGATAGCTCACCTTTCCGTCGGGCTTGATGACGTAGACCGTAGGGCGATCCAGTCCGTCGGCACCGTCGCTACCATAGCGCCGGGCCACCCGCTGGTCCGGGTCGCTGAGGAGCAAGTACTTGATCCCGATGCTGTTCGCGAACCGGCGGTGTGTCTCGAGCGAATCGCTGCTGATTGCCACCACGACTACCTCCGGACCAGAGGAATCTGCGACGGCGGCGAGACCCTGGAGCTCGGCGATACTGCCGGGCGTGAAGTCCCGCGCGAAAAAGGCCAGCACCACAACCTTGCCCAGGTTGTCGGTGAGCCGGAACGGCTGCTCCTCCGGGCCGATGGCTTCCCTGCTCGCCCACGGGAGCGTGAAATCGGGCGCACGCTGCCCCGTCTCCGGCCCCTTCACGACTCGGGCGGTCGGTGTGGGTGGTGGCGTCTTTGGCTTGTCCTGGGCTCCGAGGTGGCTCGCGCCACCGACTGTGAGCGCCCAAAGCGCGACCCCCGCCACCACGGTTCCGGGCAGCCGGCCGGCGCCGCGTCTATGGTGTGGTGACACGGGCCAGCGCTCCGGAAAGGTCCTGGTCCGCGCCGGTGCCCGTATAGGCCACCTTCCCCGCGGAATCGATGATCACGATGTAGGACGTCACCGGCGCCTCATAGGCCCGGGTGCTGACGCCCTTGTCGTCGTACAGGGTGCGGTACGGCGGATTGTTGCTTGCAATCCACCGCCGCACCCGCTCCGGAGTCTGGTTTACCGTGACGTTCACGCCGAGGAAGATCACCTTGTCACCGTACGCGGCGTGGGCGGCCTTCACCTTCGGCAGCAGCTCCTCGCAGACCGTGCACCAGGTGGCCCAGAACTCGAGCAATATCGGCTTCTTCCCGATGTAGTCCGCGAGGTTCACCGGCTTGCCGTCGATGTCGTTGACCACGACGGCCGGCGCCCTGGCGCCGAGGGCTATGCCCTCGTCCTGGGCGCGCACCGAACCCGCCAGCCCCATGAGCAGGAGGATCGACGCGCAGAGAGGTCTCACGAGTTGCGCCCCGCCTGGAACGCGTAGTACTCCGCCATGGCGAGGAGCAGCACGCCGCCAGCCCGCTTGAGCCACAGGAGCCAGGCTCCGCTGCGCGGCAGGGCAGTCACGGCACCAGCGAAAATGCCCACGCCGGCCAGCACCGCGGTCATACCGAGCGAGAACGCCAGCAGGTAGGCAAACCCCAGGACCGCACTGCCGGTGGCAGCCACGAATGTGAGGACAACAGCGAACGCCGGGGCGCCACAGGGCGCCGCGACTAGTCCTGACGTGGCGCCCATCATGAAGGCGCCATAGGGCCGCTCGGCGCTGAAACGCGCCGCCCACGCCAGCACGCCTGATGACATCTGTATCGTAAAGACGTCCAGCAGGGCCAAACCCGACACGAGCAGCAGGTTCGCCATGAGGAGGAGCGCCCACTTGTTGCTGCTGATGCCGCCGAAGATGGAACCGGTAAGGCCGGCCACGAGGCCGAGCGTCGCGTACACGAGGGCCACGCCGAGGACATAGAGGGCGACCATGCTGACGCGGGCCCGCGCCGGACGGCCCGCCGCGCCGGCCCCGCCGAGCAAGCCGGCGGTGATCGGAATCATGGGATAGACACAGGGCGTGAAACTGGTCAGCAGGCCCGCCCCAAACAGGAGCGGGAGGGCCACGAGGGGGCGCTCGCGTAGCGTCTCGGCAAGGGGAGCACTCAGCATCAAGTTGGGAAGGCCTACCGCCCCGAACCGCCCTCGGTCCCGGCCGCCTCGGCCACACCATACCGGGCTGCCACATAATTCTCGAGGATCTCGAGGAACTCGGGTACGATCCGGTCACCCTTCAGCGTCACGAACAGTTTGCCGTCGACATATACCGGCGCCTTGGGCTCCTCGAACGTGCCGGGCAGCGAGATGCCGATGTTCGCATGCTTGGATTCGCCGGGGCCGTTCACCACGCATCCCATTACGGCCACCTTCATCTCCTCGACGCCGGGGCGATCCGCACTCCACACGGGCATCTTCTGCCGCAGGTAGCCCTCGATATCCTGCGCCATGTGCTGGAAGAACGTGCTGGTGGTGCGCCCGCAGCCGGGGCAGCTGGTGACCTGCGGTGTGAAGCTCCGCAGTTCCATGCTCTGGAGAATCTGCTGCGCCACGCGCACCTCCTCGGCACGATCACCGCCCGGCGCCGGCGTGAGCGAGACGCGGATCGTATCGCCGATCCCTTCCTGCAGCAGCACCGCGAGGCCCGCGGCGCTCGCCACAACACCCTTCGCTCCCATCCCGGCCTCGGTCAATCCGAGGTGGAGCGGATAGGTGCTCCGCCGCGCCAGCATCCGGTAGACATCGATGAGGTCCTGGACCCCGGAGACCTTCGCGCTCAGGATGATCCGGTCGTGCGCCATTCCCACGGTCTCGGCGAAGGCCGCGGAGCGCACCGCGCTCTGCACCATCGCCTCCATGGTCACGTCCCGCGCATCGCGCGGCGCGTCCAGCAGGGCGTTCGCATCCATCAGCTCGGTCAGCAGCTGCTGATCGAGTGAACCCCAGTTGACCCCGATGCGGACCGGCTTGCCATGGGCCAGGGCCACCTCGATGATCGCCCGGAAGTTGGTATCGGCATGCTTGCCACCGACATTGCCCGGATTGATCCGGAACTTGGCGAGCGCCGCGGCGCAATCGGGATGACGCGTGAGCAGCAGGTGCCCGTTGTAGTGGAAATCCCCGATGATCGGGACGTGCACGCCGATGCGATCGAGTCCCTCGACAATATGGGGCACTGCGCGGGCCGCGTCCTCGTTGTTGACCGTCACGCGCACCAGCTCGCTCCCCGCGCGTGCCAGCTCCGCGACCTGTCGCACCGTCCCCGTGACGTCCGCCGTGTCGGTGTTGGTCATCGACTGCACGACGATGGGATGGCACGACCCGACGGCAACGCTGCCGACATGGACGGTGGGAGTGGTGCGGCGCGCGGCGAATGGCATGGCTACGACCGGTCGAAGTGTGCTTCGGAAATGGCCCAGCGGTCGGTGTCGCTCAGCACGAGATTGCCCGCGACGGCGCTATCACGCACGTGGGCCTCGGTGCGGGCGCTCGGGATCGAGAGCACCGTGGGTCCCTGGGCCAGTCCCCACGCAATGACCAGCGCGTGGGGAGAGAAGCCGAGCTCGGCGGAGATGCGCTGCAGCACCGGGTGGCCCGGCAGCTTTTTGGTGAGCCGGCCACCGCCGGTCGGACTGTAGGCCAGGAACCCGATGCCCCGCTCGCCGCAGTAGCGCACGACTCCGGTCTCGATCGCCTCGCGGAAGAACGGGTTGAGCCTGTTCTGCACCGCGGCCACCTCCGTGATGGCCTCCGCCGCCTTGATCTCGGCGACGCTCACGTTCGAGAGCCCGATCCAGCGGATCTTGCCCTCGCGCTGCAGCTCGGCCAGGGCACCGACGCTCTCCTCGAACGGCACCTGGTGATCGGGGGCATGAAGCTGGTAGAGGTCTATGCGGTCCACCTGCAGCGCCTGCAGTGAGCGCTCGCAGGCCCGCCGGAGCCGCTCGGGCCGGGCATCGCGCTCCCAGCGCCCGTCGGGCCGGATCATGCCGCCCTTGGTGGCGACCATCACCTGGTCGCGGGGACCGTTCCACGACTTGAGCGCCTGCGCCACCAGCCGTTCGTTGTGGCCGATGTCGTTCTGGTCGAGGCAGTAGACGTCGGCGGTATCGATCAGGGTCATGCCGGCATCGAGGCCGGCATGAATGACCCGAAGGGCGACGTTCTCCGGGGGGCGGCCGGCAAGGGACAGGTGCATGCCGCCGTATCCGACGATGGAGACCGGGGGCGCCCCGCGTCCGAGCGGGCGCAGCTGCATTACACCAGGCCCATCTGCTGGACGAACCGGTCATACTCCGCAGCGTGGATCTTGCCATCATCCAGCAGCGGCTTGATCGCCGCGATGATCTCCTGGCGATTGCCCTCGATGCGGCGCTCGCGCAGCTCGCTGATCATGCGCGAGAACCGGTGCTCGTACTCATCGCGGTCGAGTTCGCCGTTGGTGCGCATGTCGCTCAGGTGCGCCAGCTCCCGCGCGACCCTCGAGGCGGCGACGGGCTTGGGGGGCTGGCTCGGCGGGTTGGACGTCATCGGCGCTTCTCCTGGGGCAGATGAGGGTGGTGCGGTTCCCGGAATATAAGCCGTGATCGCCGGTCCGCAGGGCACCCGGGGTACCACGGTTTGATGGTGACAGGCGATCTGGAGCAGACCGACCCCCAATCGAGAGCACCGACATGGCACGCAATGACGCACGGCTCGACGCCGGCCTCGCCCTCCTTCGCATCGTGACGGGCGCGGTCTTCCTGGCACATGGCGCCCAGAAACTGTTCCAGTTCGGTCTCGCCGGCGTCACCAGCTCGTTTGCCCAGATCGGCGCCCCGCTGCCGTCGATCACTGCCCCGCTCGTATCGGGACTCGAGTTCTTTGGCGGCATCGCGCTCATCGCGGGACTCCTGACGCGCCTCGTCGGCCTCGGGCTTGCCATCGACATGCTGGGCGCGATCTTCCTCGTGCATCTCGCCGGCGGGTTCTTCATCCCGAAGGGCGTCGAGTTCGTCCTCATGCTCTGCGCTGCCGCGGCAACCCTGGCCCTGACCGGCCCGGGAGCATTCTCGATCGATGCCGCGCTGGCCCGCCGGCGCTCCATTCCATGAACCGGGAACAGCATCATGTCACCTGAGGGCGACCGGCTTCCCGCCACCACCCATGTGGGTGCAGTGCGCCTGCAGGTGGCCGACCTCGACCGCTCGATCGGGTGGTATGAGCGAGTGCTCGGCCTCCGCGTCCACGCGCGCCGCACCGGATGGGCCACACTCGGCGTGCCGGGCGCGCCGCTGGTCGAGCTGGTCGAGCGACCCGGTGCGAATCCGGTACGGCGGCGAGCCCATCTCGGTCTGTTTCACTACGCCATCCTGCTTCCCAGCCGCGCTGCCCTCGGGCAGTTCCTGCGGCATCTCGCGAGCATCGATGAGCCGGTCGGCGCCTCCGACCATCTCGTCAGCGAGGCGCTCTACCTCCACGACCCCGACGGACTCGGCATCGAGGTCTACGCCGACCGGCCGCGGTCGGCCTGGCAGCACCACGCCGGCGAGCTGACAATTGACACGAGGCCGCTGGACATTCAGGACGTCATCGCTTCCGGCGGCGAGACGGCGTGGAACGGCATGCCGGCCGGGACGGTCATGGGCCACATGCACCTGCACGTGGGGAACCTCGACCGTGGCGCTGCCTTCTATCGTGATGGGCTGGGATTCGATGCCACGGTATGGAGCTACCCCGGGGCGCTGTTCCTCTCGGCAGGAGGCTACCACCACCACCTGGGCCTCAACACATGGGCCGGGGAGGATGCACCACGCCCGGGAGAGAACGACGCCAGGCTACTCGAGTGGGAATTGATCCTGCCCGACGCGGACAGCGTGGAGAAGGCCGCCGCCAGGCTCCAGGAAGCCGGTCACGGCGCGGACAGCTCGGCGGATGGAGTTCGCATCCCGGATCCATGGGGAACCACGCTGTTGCTGCGGACCTGACCCTGTCGGGAATCAGGAGTGCCCTGACCTCGCGCCTGTCACTGCCCCGATGTCAGCCGCAATCGTCGCCTTCGACGCGAATTCCATCAGGGCGCGGGCCGATGGAGTAAGCGGTTCGCGGTCGGGCACGACAAGGCCCACCCGGTGCGTCACGACCGGATCGACCAGAGGGATCGCCCTGATGTCATCGTCGGGCGGAAGGAACTGCAGGAAGCTCTGGGGCATGACGCTCGCCCAGGAACCGCTCCGGACATGCGCAACAATCGCGAGCACACTATTGGTTTCAATTCCCGGCCGGACAACCTCTCCGGCCTGGAAGAACGTCGCATCGAGGATTCGACGATTCTGCATGTCGTTCGTCAGCAGGCATAGCGGGAGGCTTGCGGCCTCCGCCCAGGTCATCTGTTCGGCCGTGCTGGTCACCTCTCCCACCCCGACCGCGAAGTAGCGCTCGGCGTACAGCGGGATGCCGCGGACGCGTGCGAGCGGCTCATTGTCGAGGTAGGTCAGCCCTGCGTCGAGCGTAAAATCATCGAGGCCACGCTGGATATCGACCGAGCTCAGGGAAATGACCGAGATGGTCACGCCCGGATGAACCGAGGCGAACGGTGTGGTGAGCTGCGCGGTGAGTGGCAGCGCGGTGGGAATCGCGCCCAGCCGGAGGCGTCCCACCAGTTCGTTGCGGAGCGCGCTGACTTCCTGATGCAGGCTCTCGACGTCGCCGAGGATGCGCCGCGCCCAGACCAGGATTCGCTCGCCCTCGACGGTAAAGCCCTCGAAGCGCTGGCCGCGCTGGACAATCAGCACGCCCAGTTCCTCTTCGAGGTGCTTGATGCCGGCAGAAAGAGTCGGCTGCGTCACCTGGCACGCGGCCGCTGCGCGCGCGAAGTGGCGCTCGACAGACAGCGCAAGGAGATACCGCAGATTCCGTGTCAGCACGGTTCAGCCGTCGAGGTCGCGCACGAGAAGTTCGAGCGCCTCGCGGTTGATCCGCCAGTAGCTCGTCTGCCCTTCCTTGCGCTTGATGACGAGACCCGATTCCACGAGAGCATCGGCGTGGTGACACAGGAGGGCCAGGCTGATCTCGGTCTCGGCCGCCACTTCAGTGCCCGTCGCCTCCTCCTCCCGGCCGCGCAGGAAATCGACGATGCGCAGGCGGGTGGCTTCGCCCAGCGCCTTGAAAGCCGCGGCCCGCTGTTCGGGCGTGAGTGATGCGCGTGTCTTTGCCATTGTGGAATCTATCCTGCCGGCTCAGCCGCACGGAGGTACTGCACCGGCCACGCCGGCGTGGCGCCGAGCTCGCGAGCGGCGCGCAGGGGCCAGTAGGGATCGCGCAGGAGCTGGCGCGCCAGCAGCACAAGGTCGGCCCGTCCGGTCGCGATGATGTCGTTGGCCTGGTCCGACTCGGTGATCAGCCCGACGGCGCCTGAAGGAACGCCCGCCTCCCGGCGAATCCGCGCCGCGAACTCGACCTGGTATCCGGGCTCCAGGGGAATCTTCACCCCGGGCACGAGCCCGCCGGATGAGCAGTCGATCACGTCCACACCGAGTACCGCGAGCCGGCGCGCCAGCTCGACGGACTGCTCGATGTCCCAGCCGCCGTCGGCCCAGTCGGTCGCCGAGATCCGTACGAAGAGCGGAAGGTGCGACGGCCAGGCACTGCGTACCGCCCCGGTCACCTCGCACAGCAGCCGGATGCGGTTCTCGAACGAGCCACCATAGGCATCGGTGCGAAGGTTGCTCAGCGGCGACAGGAACTCATGAAGCAGGTAGCCGTGCGCGGCGTGAATCTCGATGATCTCGAAGCCAGCCGAGAGCGCTCGCGCGGTCGCGGCGCCGAACGCTCGGACAATCTCCTCGATGCCTTCCGTGGTCAGTTCCCCAGGCGCGCGATCGCCTGGCTTGAATGGAATTGGGCTTGGCGCCACGGTGGGCCAGCCACCCTCGTCGAGGCTCCGCTGCTGGCCACCTTCCCAGGGCCGCGCGACGCTGGCCTTCCGCCCCGCATGCGCCAGCTGGATTCCCGCGACCGCCCCGTGCGACCTGATCTCGCGCACCACGACCGCCAGGCCCTCGACGTGGATGTCCTTCCAGATGCCCAGGTCCTGCGCCGAGATCCGGCCCGCTGCCATGACGGCCGAGGCCTCGGTGAAGACCAGCCCCGCCCCGCCAACCGCCCGGCTTCCCAGGTGTACTACATGCCAGTCGTTCGCCGCACCGTCCACGCTGGAGTACTGGCACATGGGGCTCACGACGATCCGGTTCCGGAGCGTGACCCCGCGCAAGGTGAGCCGTTCGAGGAGCGGTGGGACGACAGTTTCGGTTCTCATCGACGAATGCTCCGGGAAGTCGCGCGACGACTCAACTTAAACACTTTAACAACTACTTGACAATGTTCGGGAGCAGGCACACGTTCATTCCGCCTCACGAAGCCGCGACACCGCCGGGCCGGAGAGCCAGCGGTGCCGCATGCCATTGCCACGATCGGAGCACAACATGACCGCCACCACCTCGCCGGCCGGCGCCGCAACTTCCCCCGCCACCATTCCGGCGCAGGGCTATGCCGCGTTCGACCCGACCTCGCCGCTCGGCCCCTACAGCTTCAATCGTCGCGCGCCGGGCGCGCGCGACGTGCAGATCGACATCCTCTTCTGTGGCGTATGCCATTCCGACCTTCACACCGTGAAGAGCGAATGGCAGGGCACGACCTATCCGTGCATTCCCGGACACGAGATTCTGGGTCGCGTCGTGCGCGTCGGCAAAGAGGTGACGAAGTTCAAGCAGGGTGACCTCGCCGCCGTGGGCTGCATGGTCGACTCGTGCCGTACCTGCCCCGACTGCCGCGAGGGACTGGAGCAGTACTGCCAGAACGGCCAGACCTTCACGTACAACAGCAAGGACCCGATCCTCGGCGGCGTGACGTACGGTGGATATTCCAGCGGCATCACGGTCGACCAGGACTTCGTGCTGCGCGTCTCCAGCAAGCTGGATCCGGCCGGCGCCGCTCCCCTCCTGTGCGCCGGGATCACGACCTGGTCACCGCTCAAGCACTGGAACGCTGGCCCGGGGAAGAAGGTGGGCGTCGTGGGTCTCGGCGGGCTGGGCCACATGGCGGTGAAGCTGGCGCATGCGCTCGGCGCCGAAGTGGTGCTGTTCACCGGTTCACCGGGGAAGAGTGAGGACGGGAAGCGTCTTGGCGCCAGTGAGGTGGTCGTGACTCGCGTCCCGGAGGAAGTGGCGAAGCATGCGGGCAGCCTGGACCTGATCCTCAACACCGTGTCGGCCACCCACGACATCAACCTCTACCTCAACCTGCTCAAGCGGGACGGCACCATGGTCATGCTGGGAGTGCCGGAGCATCCGCACCCGTCCCCGAACGTGGGCTCGCTCATCTTCAAGCGCCGTTCGCTGGCCGGGTCACTCATCGGCGGGATCAAGGAGACACAGGAGATGCTCGACTTCTGCGCCGAGCACAACATCGTGTCGGACGTGGAGATCATCCCGATGCAGCAGATCAATGAGGCTTACGAGCGGATGCTGAAGAGCGACGTGAAGTACCGCTTCGTGATCGACATGGCGTCGATCAAGTAACCTCCTGAATCGCGATCACGCGGACGTCCGTCTTCGTACAGGCCCTGTCCCGGCAGACGCCGCTGATCCACACCTCGCCACGGCCAAGCATCACGCCCTTTGCGTTCACCATCATGTCGCCGTACGGCTCGTCCCGTACGGCGGCAGCGATGGCGGGAGTAATGATGCAGTCATACCCGGCCACGAACTCCTGCGGCGTCTTGATCGTGCGATTCGACCCGCCAATTCTCACCGTGATCGGGTAGCTCACCAGCGCAGCCACCCCGGCTGCGTCGTGCGTGTCGATGGCCGCCTGGAACGCCGTGATGGTCTCGCGGTACCGGGCGGAGTCCCCCAGCAGTGCCTGAATCGACTCGCTGGTCGACCGCTGCGCACCCGCTGGCATGGCCGTGGTCATGACGGCGCAGGAAACCAGAAGCATCAGGCGCAGGAAGTCGCGGGTCACGAGAGCGACGGTTCAGGTCGTCGCCGCGACCGCGCCGGATGCCTGTTCCACCGGGAGCCCGGCGGCCGCCCACTCCTGAAATCCCTTCGTCAGGTTCACCACATTGGTGATCCCGTTCGCCTGGAGCACGCTGGCGGCAATGGCCGACCGCGATCCGGCCTGGCAGTGCACCACGACCGGCCGGTCGCGCGGCACTTCGGCGAGTCGCTTCACGAGGAACCCGACCGGAATATTGGGTACGCCGGGCAGGTGTCCCGCTTCCCATTCGCTCCGGCCCCGGACGTCAATGACGGAGACCGCCCCGCCGGACTGCTGCGTCGCGAGCTCAACCGATGAGACCTGGGGAACCGTGACCAGGTCGCGTCCGGCCCGCTCCCATTCCTGCACCGCCTTGATCCCGAAATAGCCCGCGAACCGGTCAAGCCCGATCATGGCGAGCTCCTTCGCCGCCTCGTTCACGTTGTGGGCACCGCGGTCGCTGCCGGAGTCGTCCACGATGAGGTAGAAGTCGTCATCGAACGGCGTGAGCCAGCCGGCCCAGGTGGTGAAGCTCCGGTTGAGCGGAATGTTGATCGTGCCGGGCACATGGCCGGCGGCGAACTCGGCCGCCGGTCTCGTGTCGATGACGAAGGCCCGTCGCGCGAGGACTTCGGGCAGTCGCACCTCCGGCAGCCACTGCGGCGTCGAAAAGCCATTGAGGATGCGCGGGCCATCCCGGTTGATCCGCTTCATCTCGGCGAAATAGGCCGGTGGTTCCGGCTGGCCGGTGAGCACCTGGCGCATGAACTCGTCCTCATCCTCGATACCGAAGGCCCAGTTGAATCGTCGCTCGTAGCCCACGGTGCTTTGCGGTATCGCGCTGAGGCCCTTGCCGCAGGCGGAGCCGGCCCCATGGCCCGGCCAGACCTGGAGATAGTCGGGATACGCCTTGAAGCGCCGCAGCGACTGGTACAGCGTCCGGGCGCTCGCTTCCATGGTTCCTTCCACCTTTGCCGCCTTCTCCAGCAGGTCGGGGCGTCCAACGTCGCCGACAAAGACGAAGTCGCCGGTCACGATCGCGATCGGCTCCGTGGCCGCCGCGGTATCGGTGACAAGAAAGGCCAGGTGCTCGGGCGTGTGACCAGGGGTGTGCAGGACATCGATGTGCACATTGCCGACCATGATGCGATCGCCGTCGCGGAGGAGGACCGCACCGGCGTCACGGGCAAAGGCGTACTGCCAGTCCTTGCCGCCCTCGGCGGAGAGGTAGAGCGCGGCGCCGGTCCGTGCCGCCAGTTCACGGCTGCCGGAGACGAAGTCGGCGTGGATGTGCGTCTCGGTGACCTGGGTGATCGCCACCTCCTCCGCCTCGGCCATCCGGAGGTACTGATCGATGTCACGGGTGGGGTCGATGACGATCGCACTGCCGGTGCGCCCGCAGCCGATCAGGTAACTCGCCTGGGCCAGGGTTTCGTCATAGAATCGCTTCACGATCATGTGCTGCTCCTGTTCGCCGGACCGGGCCGTAATCTAAGCCAAAGCGCCCGCCGATCGTTGATCGGCGGGCGCCTCGTCCTCCAGGATCGCGGTTGTCAGGACCGCGCGAGGAAGGTCAACCGCACTCGGAGTAGCCGCACACGTGGCACTTCACGCATCCCTCGGCGAACTCCAGCTGCGAGCTGCAGTCGGGGCAGGCGCCCGACAGCGTGTTCTGCATGCCACCGAGCGCGAGCTGCTGCTCGTCGCCGGAAATCACGGGGTGCACGACGGCCACGACCGGCACCTGGGTCTCGCTGGTAGTGAGCAGGTCCTGCTGGATCCCCTGCTTCTCCTGCAGCCAGCGCTCGATCGCGATGCCCACCGCATCGGGCACCGAGAGAATCTTGCTGGGCCCAAGGCCCATGACCTTGTCGGAGCTGATGCCGCGGAGCTGGCGGTAGATCTCCTTGAGCGGGATGCCCGAGCGCAGCGCCAGGCTGATGAGCCGGCCGATCGCCTCGACGTCGGCCATCAGCGCCCCACCGGCCTTGCCCAGGCTCATGAAGACCTCGAAGGGCTGGGCGCGGTCGTCTTCCGTGATGGTGACGTAGAGCGTGCCGAGCGGGGTTTCGATGCGCCGCGTGGTGCCACGCAGCAGTTCCGGGCGTGAGCGCTTCTGGCGGCGATTGAGCGTCTCCGCCTCGAGTTCATGCACCATGCGCCGGAGCCGCTCATTCTCCGCCCGCACCTCGGCCAATTCGCCATGCAGGTCGGCGCGGGCCGCATCGGCCTCGGCGCTCGAGTTGGTCATGCCGGCGAGGTCAGCCCGTGCCTCGGACTTGCCGCTTGACGTGGCCTGCTCCTGCACCTTCTTCGCCACCGAGCCGGTGGAGAGCACCTGCATGTCGCGGCTGCCATCACGGTACACGGTGACACCCTTGCACCCGAGCTTGTAGGCGAGCCGGTAGATCTCCTCGACGTACGCCTCGGAGGCATCGTTCGCGAAGTTGCAGGTCTTCGAGATGGCGGAGTCGTTGTTCTCCTGGAAGGCACCCTGCATGCGGATGTGCCACTCCGGCTTGATCTCGTTGGCCGTGACGAACACGCGCTGCCACTTGGCGGGAACCTCGGGGAACCGGATGTTCCCCGACTCGGCGATCCGCTTCATCAGCTCCTCGCTGTACCACCCCTCGCGCTTCGCGATCGCGACGAACTCCTCGTTCACGTCGGGCATCAGCACACCGGCCTGGTTCCGCATGAACGCCACGGCGAACAGCGGCTCGATGCCCGAGCTGCAGCTGGCGATGATGGAAATGGTGCCGGTCGGCGCCACCGTGGTGACGTTGCAGTTCCGCAGCTTCCGCATGGGGCGGATCCGCTCGCCATTGGGCCCGCGCGCGCAGGTCTCGTCCGGCCCCCAGATGCTGCGCTCCCACTCCGGGAAGACGCCACGGATGGTGGCCAGCCGCTCGGACTCGCGCTTCGCCTCCTCATCGATGAAGGCCTGGATCCGGCGGCCGAGATCGACCGCTTCGTCGGAGTCGTAGGCCACGCCCAGCAGGATGAACGCGTCGGCCAGGCCCATGAGGCCCAGTCCGATGCGGCGGATGCGGTGCGCGAGGTCGGTGATCTGCGGGAGCGGATAGTTGTTCGCGTCGATCACGTTCTCGAGGAAGTGGGTGCAGAGGTGCACCACCCGGCGAAGACCGTCCCAGTCGATCTCGCCGTCCCTGACGAACACGCCGACGTTGATGGAGCCGAGATTGCAGACATCATATGGCAGGAGGGGCTGCTCACCGCAGGGATTCGTGGCCTCGTAGGACCCGAGGTGCGGCACCGGATTGTAGTAGTTGGCCCGGTCGGTGAAGTAGACGCCCGGCTCGCCGGTGCGCCACGCGCCGTGAATGATCTTCTCCCACACGTCGCGCGCGCGGAGACGGCCCACCACCTTGCGGGTGTTGGGATGGACGAGATCGTACTCCTCGTCCGTCTCCACCGCCTGCATGAACGCGTCCGTCACCGCCACCGAGATGTTGAAGTTGGTGATCTTGGTGATGTCGTCCTTGCAGCTGATGAAGTCGAGGATGTCCGGGTGGTCGACCCGGAGGATCCCCATGTTGGCCCCCCGGCGCGTGCCACCCTGCTTCACCACGTCGGTCGATGCATCGAACAGGCTCATGAAGGACACCGGACCCGATGCCACGCCCATCGTGGAGCGGACGATGTCGTTCTTGGGACGAAGCCGGGAGAAGCTGAAGCCGGTGCCCCCGCCCGACTGGTGCACCAGGGCCATCGACCGGAGGGTGTCATAGATGCCCGCCTGGCCGTTGGAGAGCGCGTCATCGACCGGGAGGACGAAGCAGGCCGACAGCTGACCGAGGGGACGCCCGGCGTTCATGAGCG
>Ga0207691_10003624_pt1 | contig 14990 bp, 12 predicted proteins | sample KBSM13metaG_FD_184327 | JGI IMG/M metagenome (GOLD analysis project Ga0207691, IMG submission 184327) | Miscanthus rhizosphere microbial communities from Kellogg Biological Station, Michigan, USA - KBS M1-3 metaG (SPAdes) (version 2) | ecosystem: Host-associated > Plants > Roots > Rhizosphere >... | reverse complement strand
CGCCCAGGGCGAGGAGCTGTCGCGCATCCAGCAGTCGCTGATTCACGCCGGGTATCGCAGCGAAAACTCCGTCGAGATCCTGCTGGGCGTGAAGCTGCTGCTGCCGCTGGTGGTCATCATCGGTCTGTGGCAGATCGACTCGCACCTCGAGACGCCGTTCGAGCTGCCGGGCGCGATCGCCATCGCCATGCTCAGCCTCGCGTTCTGCTTCTTCCTGCCCAACATGTGGTTGAGCAGCAAGATCCAGAACCGCCAGCAGGCGATCAGCGACGCGCTGCCGGATTCGATGGACCTGCTGGTCACCTGCGTGGAGGCGGGGTTGTCGCTGGACGCCGCGATGGCCCGCGTGTCCCAGGAGTTGGAGCTGGTGGCGCCGATCCTGGCCCAGGAGATGAAGCAGACGCTGCTGGAGATCCAGGCCGGCGTGCGCCGCTCCGACGCGTTCCACCGCCTGTCGCACCGGACCGGCGTCGAGGACCTGCGGACGTTGTCGGCGATGATCATCCAGACCGAGATGTTCGGCACCAGCGTGTCGCGCGCGCTGCGCGTTCACGGCGAGGGGATGCGCACCAAGCGCATGCAGCGCGCCGAGGAGCGGGCGGCGATGGCGTCGGTCAAGATGACGGTGCCGCTGATCATGTGCATCCTGCCGTCGCTGTTCGCGGTCGTCATCGGACCGGCGGTGGCGATGATCTCGAAGAAGATGGGTCAATGAGCGGGCGCATGCGTTCGATATGGGTCGCCCGTGTGGTGCTGGGTGCCGCCGCGGTGTGGGGCCTCGGCTGCGCCGGCACGAAGGAAGCGCAGCGCCCCGGCGCCGGGTACACGGCGCGCAACAAGATCGCCCACGAGCTGGTGTCGCGGGGGGACTGGGCGCGCGCGTTCGCGATGCTGGACGAGCTTCACCGCGAAAAGCCCGACGACGCCGAGGTCCTGACCCTGCGGGGGATCGTGTTCCGCGAGCGCGGTCTGTTCGCGGACGCGGAGACCGACCTCAAGGCGGCGCTGAAGCTGACGCCTGAATCGGCGGACGCGCACGCGGCGCTGGGCATCCTGTACGACGTGCAGCTGCGTCCCGATGCGGAGGCGGAGCACCGGACGGCCGTCAAGCTGGCGCCCAACAACCCCGCCTACCTGAACAACCTGGGCTTCTCGCTGTACCTGCGCCAGAAGTTCAAGGAGGCCATCTCCGTGTACGAGTCCGCGGCGCGGCTGGCGCCGCTGTCGCGTCGCGTGCGAACCAACCTGGGCTTCGCGTGCGCGGCGACGGGCGATCTGCGGCGCGCGGCGCGCGAATTCCAGATGGGCGGCACGGAGGCGGAAGCGAAGAACAACCTGGGCTTCGCCTACGAGCGCCGGGGCGACATGGCGAACGCGTACGATCTCTACGTCGAGGCGGTGCGCCTCGACCCAAAGGCGGAGCGCGCGCGCTCGAACCTGGTCCACGCCGCCGTCGTGCTGGGCCGACCCGTTCCGCCCGAGGCGGTGCCGCCGCAGGCTGGGCCGCCGCTGCCGCCGCCGTCGGTCGTCGAAGGCGACGCCGCGCCCAAGGCGGAAAAGGCGGACAAGGTGGACAAGGTAGAGCTGAAGGATCCGAAGGTTGCACCGTCCCAAGCACCCAAGCCGGAGGCCCACCCGTGAAGCACACCAGACGCTGGTTGTTGTCGTTGACGTTCATCGTGTCCGCGACCGGTCTCGGGTGCGGGCGCGCGCACCTCAGCAGCCACTACGCGCAGTCCTACGTGGCGTGGTTCACGGCGCAGAGCGTGAAGCCCAAGAGCAGCGAGGAAGCGCGCAAGATCATCGAGAGCCTCGACGCCCCGGAGGCCGCGTCGGTCTCCAAGAACTACCGCAAGACGCGCGGCGGCGAGGACGCTTCGGGATCGCGCATGTTGATGATCGGCGCGCCGCGCAGCGGCGGCGGGCCCGAGTCGTACATGCCGGCGGCGTCCTCCATCCCGCAATGACCTGCTGACTCGGGTCGGGGCTAGGGCGCCGGCGCGCCTCTCGAGTACGCGAGCATCCAGAGCAAGCTGATCATCGACAGCACGATGGCCGCGACGCGCGACAACCGGCTCCAGCGCGCGACGAACACCGCCGGCCAGCTCCAGGCCAGGTACCACGGGAAGAACGTGCCGGTCACCGTGAAGAACACGACGATCGACACGCACGCCCATGCCGTGACGACACGAATCAGCTCCGGACGCGCCGCGACCCAGAATGACGCCGCGGCGTAGGCCGCGGCTGCGACGACGCTGGACGCCGAGACGACCTTGATCGGGCCGGCCCACGCGAGTTGACCTGTGTGCCATCGCTCGCCGAGCCCGGCAAGCGTCGGGAGGCCACGCCAGAACGGAACGAAAGTGACCACGAGGGGCGCGAAGGCCGCGGCCGCGAACATGACGGCGGCCGAGATCCGCCTGCGTCGCGGCACGAAGCCGGACGTCGCCGCGATCGCCATCCAGGGGACGAGCGCGAGCGGGATGTATTTGATGGCCGCCGCTGCGCCCACCAGCACCGCGGCAAGGCCAGACCGTTTGCGGACGAGCGCGAGGAGCGCGCCGAACGAAAGCGCCATCATGAGCAGGTCGTTGTGGCCGTTGCCCGGCCCTTCGATCGCCAGCAATGGATTGACCCCGACCGCCAGAAACGCAGCCGCGCCCCGCCCGGATTCCAGATGCTCTGCGAGCTCACCAGCGATCCACGCCAACGCCACCAGGGCGGCCGCCGCGATCAGCTTGAATGCCGTCAACTGAACGAACACACCCAGCGCGTTGGTTGCCCAAACGATCGCGATTGACAGCACGGTCCACAGCGGTCCGTACGGCGACGACAGGTGGCGCGTCATGAATTTCGCGATGGGATCGCCCGCGGCCAGCAAGGTCTCGGGGTCAGCAAAATATGGATTCACGTGGCAGCTGGTCGCGAGGTGCGCATAGCCGACGTAAGAGTGGGTGTCGGTCGAGAACGACAGCGGCCAGGCCACAGCCATCGCCAGAGCCGGCGCGATGACGACCGCTGCCCGCGCGCGCCGCGACAGCGTGCCGCCCTCGAAGCAGGCCGCAACGACGACGAAGTAGCTGAGCCACATCGACGCGACCAGCGCCCGGAACCCGATCCGATAGCGAACAATCTCCATCGGGGCGGCGGTGATCCCGTATTGGTCACGGTACTGCGCGACGCCTCGGTGATTGAGCCCCAGCGTCGACTGAAACTCGAGCGGCATGAGGTACTGCCAGGCGAGGAATGCGACGAGCGTTCCGATCAGCACCGCGAGGGCGCCCTTCAGCAGGCGGGTTGCGCCGGTCACGTCAGTCATGGTTCGCCTGGGCCGTCCTGCCTCACGCTGGGCGGGAGAGCCGGGGAGAACGCCCGCAGCGCCCGCCCGAGCTCCGGCGCCACGCGCGGGTCGACCGCGAAGAAGCTGACCGTTCTGCCTCCGACCGTCACGTTGGTGGCGATGGTCCAGGCGCCCATCCGCCGCCACGATCGCGGCAAGCCGCCGACGGTGGCGAACCACGGCTCGTACGCGATGGCGATCTCGGTGTGGTGCGCGGCCGCGAAGGCGTCGATGTCGGCGGTATCGTATCCGGAGCCGCGCTGCGCGTCGACGACCTCGCGGGAGGCGAGGCCATACAGATCGAAGAGGTCGATGTCCGCGAGGTAGTCGATCATGCCGATGTCGTTGAGCGCGATCCGGCGCCCGGGGAAATATCGCTGCACGAAGAGTCCCATCTGGTAGTGCTGCGTGTAGATCTCGCCGGTGGCGATCGGGGTCCGGAGGTGCGCTTGCGCGGATCGGGCGAGGCAAGGCGCGATCGCGACGATCGCGACGACGATGCCCACGACCGCGTGCTTCGGTCCCAGCCGATACGGCGTTTGCACCGCGCCGCGCAGGTGCGGCCACGCCGCCGTCAGCCCGACGCCCCAGAGCACCAGCAGGTACGCCTCGTAGCGATAGAAACTACCGCCGCGCGCCAGGAGCATGTGCAGGACGCTTGCGATCGCGACCAGCAGGATCATCGTCGACCAGGGAGCATGCAGGACACCACCCCGCCGGCGTGCGACGAGCAGCGCGCCCACGCCGGCCAGCACCGCGATCAAGAGGTGAGGAAGCAAGATGGCCGAGAGCCCGAGGTTCATCGCCAGCGTCGTGACGGCGCTGCCAAGGCCAGCGTGAGGCACGGTGGCCTTGAGCAGGAGCGAGGTCGGGAGGAAGTACCAGCCGTGTCGAAGCGAGTAGAGCCCGTACGCGACGATCGGAACGAACCCGGCCGCGGTCACCAGGGCGGCATCGACGATCCGGCGGCGCGCCCCCAGGACGAGCGCGCCGGCGGCGACCAGGAAGAGCCCCTCGTACCGGACCGCCACCACCAGCATCGCCGCGAGGACGAGGCAGCCGCGGCGCGGCTTCACCACGGCAATCGCGAACAGAATGGCGGCGGTGGCGTGTAACAGGTGCTCGAGCCCGCAGAACGCCACGGGCACGACGGGTGTAAGCAGCACCAGCGCCAGCAGACCGACGGTGCGCGTGCCGTCGCCGACGCCGAGCCGACGCAGCGCCCGATCGGCCGCGACAAGCAGGGTGATGGCGAAGATCGCATTCAGCAGAAGCGGTACGAGGTGGGTCACGCCGAGCAGGCGGTAGCTCACCGCCAGCAGCAGCACCCAGAGCGGCGATGACGATGATGACGTGAACCCGTTCGGGGTCACGCCCCACACGCCGTGCGTGGCCAGGTTCTTCGCCATCGCCATGTGGATGTACGCGTCGTCGAGCGCGTAGACGAGGTGCCCGTCATTGCGGACCACCGACACCGCCAGGAGGCCGACGTAGATCGCCACCAGCAGCGCCAGCGCCGTCGCCAGGGGTCGCGGTTTCAGCGCCAAGGCGTTCAAGGGAGCGTCCGCGATTGTAGAACGGCGCTTCCTCGGGGAGGAGCGCTCCCCGCCGTTCAGGTCTCCGGGCGAGCCGCTTCAGCTCGATCGCGTCGGCCCGGGTTCGCCCCTCGGCCTAGTGGCAGTTCGTGGTCTGCCAGTACAGCTGCGCGACTTCCGTCACGCTGAGGGCGCGGTTGAAGATGCGGGGCTCGTCGATGACGCCCATGAACGCGCTGCCGTTCCTCGAGTCCTTGCCGAAGAACACGGGGTTCGTGTTGGGGCTGACCGAGGTTACGGCCGTCGGCTTCGTCGCCTGCAAACCGCCGTTGACGAAGACGCTCATGTTCACGCCGTCGAACACGCCCGCCACGTGCGTGAACACGCCCGCGGGCAGGGGATCGACCGAGTCGACCTCATCGCCGCTGACCCACAAACGCAGGAAGGGCCCGTTGAGGTCCAGCAGGTAACCGTCGTTGCCAAACGCGGCCGCCTTGTCGACGATGCGGCCGCCGAGCGCCATCGGATTGATCCACGCGTCGATCGTGAACGCGGTGGACATCATCAAGCTCGGATCGTCCGGAACCACCACCGCCGCCTCCGTCGCGCCGTTGAGGCCGAATCCTTGATTCGTCTCGCCGGCAACGAACGTGGTCACGCCACCGGTCATGCCGTCGTTCGATCCAACGGCGTCGTCGTAGTCGCCGTCCGCGTGCCACCAGCTGACCATGCCGCTCACAGCATTGCAGCGCGGATCGGTCATGCCGCCGCCGGAGCCGCCGGTGCCGGTCGAGCCGCCGCCTCCGGTCGAGCCGCCCATGCCTGTGCTGCCGCCGTTGCCCGTCGGCAAGTGGCCGCCGCCGCCGTGGTGGTGATGACGGCGGTGATGATGGCCGATGTGGCGGCCGGGATCTCCATGATGAAAGCCACCGCACGTCAACGCGTCTTCGGTGGTTGTGAGATCGTCCGACTCATCCATGCCGCAGCCGGCGCCGACCAACGAAAGAGAAGTGAGTACAACCAATGAACCCGCTAAGGATTTCATGCTGACCCCCGCGGATACAGTATCACGGTTTACATAAACGTTGAACTAATTCACAGGAATCTTCGTTGCCAATGTCGGAGTTTATCGTTCAATTACCGCTGGTTCACTTCTGTTCAGGTGATCCGTCGTTGTACACGTCGTAGCCGACACCATCCGACGATGTGGTCAAGGTAGGCGTCGCTGAAACTCCGCCGCATTTCATCGGTCGGCCTGTGATTCGAGGAAAGGCGCGCAGGTGCGATACGCCCGTACGTGCGCGTCCCCAGCCTACCGGCTGCCCGTCGACGAGGGCGGCAAAGTCGGCAAAGTCGGATAGTGGGGTTCGATGGGGACGATGTAGGCCCAGCCGAGCATCAACAGGAGCGCCAGCGCGGTCGTGATGATGGACAGCGCGAGGTTCGGTCTCGTCGGGGCACTGGTCGCCTGACCCGCAGCGAGAAGAACGATCGACGGCAGCAGGTACCAGGGCAACGTGAACGGAAAAACGAACGCAACGAACGCCAGGCAAACAACGGCCGCCATTTCGAGGTAATGACGCCGCCCCGAACGAACGACGACAACGGCCGCGATCGCAACGACGACCAGGAACGCGATCAGATACGCGGCGCGTGGCCCCGGGACCGCGTGACCGCCGCCGAGCAACCGGGTGGGCGCGGTCATGCTGGCGAGGCCGGTCCAGAACGGCAGATAGGCGGCGACGGTGATGCCGACGACGATGGCCGCCAGCTTGGCCAGCTCCCGGGCGCGCGCGCGGCCGCCTTCGATCTCGCGCAAGCGCGCGATGGCGACCAGGCCCAGCAGGCCGCCGGTGACCCATTTGACGTGCACCGAGCCGACCAGCAGCGCGAAGCCGAGGTTCGGCCGGCCGCGGCCGGCGACGGCCAGTCCGGCGAGCGCGAGGCCCATCATGACGATGTCGTTGTGCGCGCTGCCGGCCGTCTCCAGCACCACCAGCGGGTTCCAGCACAGCAACGCCGCCGGGACGAGCGCGCTTCGCCCCTGCTGCCGGGCAAGCGCGACCACGGACCAGGTGGCCAGCACGCCGAACGCGGTCGCCAGCACCTTGAAGGCGATCGCGGTCGCGATCGGATGGCCTGCCCCGGCGGCCGCCGCCAGCGTCGAGATTCCGGTGAAGACCGGCCCGTAGTGCGTGCTGTACTCGGTCCAGTGACTGAACGGCCACAACGGATCGCCGCGGATCGCGTCGATGGGCGTCACGTAGGGATTGAGGCCGTGCGCGACGATCATCCGGCCAAACAGCGCGTAGTGGTAGACGTCGCTCGAGAGGATGGGCGGCGTGACGATCAGCGCGAGGCTGACGACCGCGCTGACGGCGATCACCAATTTGAGCGCCGACCGCTCGGCGGGCGTGTCGCGCAGCTTGCGCAGCAGCAGTATCGCGGCGAAGAACGCGCACCACATTCCAGCCTGCAAAGCGAGCGAGGCGCGCGCGAGCGTCTTCGCGCTGATCTCCACAGTCGGAAGCGGCACCCGCTGCGCGTACGCTGCGCGCAAGGGCGGCTCCGCCAGGTTGTAGATCGGGCCGAGGCCCGCCGGTGCGGAGAGATAGAGGAGGTTGAAGCCAACCAGCGCGGCGCCGAGACAGAGCCCGCAGGCCGCCAGCGGCCAGAGGCGCCGGCGAGGCGCCGCGGGGGTCAATGCGCCGGCTCCGGGCCGAGCGCCGTGATGAACGCCGTGAAGTTTTCCAGCTGTTCCTTGCGGATCGCGGCCGGCTCGGACACCAGATCCGCGGGCTGGACCCGGCGCGGATCGACGACGTGGGCGCGCCGGTAGCTTTCGGTCAGCGCGGTCGGTCGGACCAGCACGATCTCGCCGCTGTCGACGTGGACCGGTTCCCAGCCGGCGCGCAGCAGTTGAACGACGCGCGCGCGCTGCGCCGGGCGCGCGTGCGTCGCGAACAACGATTGGATGTCGTACCGTTCAATGAGACCCATCAAGCGCGCGTCGTCGTTTTGCGCGGCGATGATCTCCTGCAGAAATTGGGGCGGGTACGATTCCAGGCGCGAATCGGCGAACACGGGCCGCCCGGGGATCCAGAAGATCATGTTGTCGCCCAGGTTCATTCCGAGGTTCAGCATCCGACCCGGCGGCGGATCGCGGCGGATGAATTCGCACGCAGCCTCCGCCCAGCCGCCGTACGCGCGTCCGAAGCCGGACTGCGTGCCGCCCAGGCTGTACACGGGGTGCACCCAGCGGTAGTAGATCGCGGCGCCGCCGGCCATCGCCGTGAACGCGTAACCGCAGACCATCAACACGCGGCGCGCGAGCTCGCCCAGCGGCGGCAGCATGCGTTCGCCGGCGGCGTGCGTGCGCAGCACGCTGCGCTGGAACACGGCGACGCTGACGACCCCGAAGAACATCAGGCCGCGCACCGCCGAGATGACCAGCGCCAGCGACAGCAACCACAGGCCCAGGTCGAACAGCGGCAGCCGCCGCCGCGTGCGCCACAGCGCCCAGGCCGCCGGCACGCCCGTCAGCAGCGTCAGCGTGAGCTCGTACGGCATCGTCCAGACGCGGTGCAACTCCTCGGCGGTGGCGCGAAACAGCGACAGCGAGGCGGTCAACCGCAGCGGCGCGAGGAACATGCGCGGGCCCAGCGGCGTCACCATCGTCAGCAGCAGCGACGCCACCCCCGCCAGAGCGACCAGCCGCGCGCGGCGCCAGTCGCGCCGCCAGGCGACGTCCGCGAAGAACATCGCCTGGATGACCAGCGACAGCGGCCACAGCTGGTGACCGTTGACCCAGAGCAGGTGCGCGAGCGGCACGATCGCCAGCGCGCGCGTCTTGCCGCGGGCGAACGCGTCCAGCGCGCAGAGCTGGACGCCGAACGCGAGCATCGTGAACATGTCGGGGCGCAGGATCATCCGGCGCTGCAGCGCCCACAGCCCGATCATCCACAGCACGTGGAAGCGCGCGCCCTCGCGGAACGTGCCGCCCCAGCGCGCCACCAGCAAGAACGCCAGCATCCAGCCGGCGGCGGTCGCGACGCTGAGACCGCCCCAGCCCGCGACACGCAGGACGTTCCACATCACCGCCTGGAACGCCGGGTACTGCTGGTAGATCGGGTAGTCCGGGAACGTGTAGCTGAACGTGTTGACGACCGGCCAGTGTCCGATCTCCTGCGCGAGGCGCGCGGTCGCGAGGTGCCAGGGCAGGTTGATCGCCATGACCCGCAAGAGCGACAGGGCCACGCCCGCGACGATGATCAGCGTCCAGACCGCCCAGGCGAGCCCGGCGGGCTGCCGGGTTTCGCTGTCGGCGGCGGCGGTGGGCGCCGCTGCGGCGGGCGGGGCGGACATGGAGCTTGATCGATTATCGGCGCGAACGCGCGCCGCTGCCAGAGACGCCGAAGCTCGTGCTTCGGTGTTCGGCGGTCAGGCGCCCGTCAACGTCGCCGTGTAGCGGACCGTGCCGGGCGCCGTCCCGGCGGGCATCAGGTACCTGAAGAAGCCGATCGCGGGCCTGAAATCGACCTGGACCTGCATCTTGAAATACGGGGGTGCGGCCAACTGCGGCGTGCATTTGCAGGTGACGGTCAGGTTCGATGCCGTGCCCAGGCCGAGCGGGGGGCTGTTCATGTAACAGGAAGCGGCGGGGGCGACTAACGGTGGCGGGGACGCGCTACCGCAACCCGTGCCCGTTCCGGCCGCGGGCTTCGTGACGATGTTAGCGACGGCGGCGTTGCAATTGGTCTCGACAGCGGGAAGGCCGGGGCATCCCCCGGCGATCCCGACCGCTTGCAGGACGCCTTGCCGCGCGGCCTCCTGCGCGTTGGCGCCGACGTAGAAGTAGTATCCGAAGTCCAGCGTCGCCATCATCAGCGGCACCAGGAAGACGAGCGACAGCGTCAGCTCGAGGACGGCGACGCCCTTCGATCGTTCGCGAGTCGCCCGCTGCCGCTGTCGCATGCGAGGCTGTTACCTGATCATCTTCCAGCCGCCGCTCGGGCCGCCGCCACCGCCGCCGCCGCCGCCGCCGATCGTCCAGGGAAGGCCCGCGATGTTGGACATACCGAAGTTGAGGTGCGCGCCGACGATGCTGCCAGCCCAGGTCATGCCGGCATCGCCGCCGCCGATGTTGATGCAGCCGCTCGGGGCGTGGGCGTTGCCGGTGACATTGAACATGCTCGACGTGCCCATGTTGATCGCCTGAGTGCCGCAGTTGGCGGTGGCGTAGGTGGAGATGGCGATCGCGTTGTCCGGCGGGCCCGCACCACCGCTATACGGCTGCAGATTCAACGTGCCGCTCGCGCCGAAAGTGATGCGACCCTGCGAGATGAACGTCGCCCGCGTGCCCGGACAGATCGAGTTCGAGGCCGTCGGGGCGACGGCGATGTCGATGCTCGAGCAATAGACGTCGTTGGTGATGGTGTCGCACGGGCCGACGTTCGTCCACTGCAGCGGTCCCGCCGGCCCGGTGGCCATCGGCGCGTAGATGCTGGTGCCCTTCGTGCAGAACGCGTTCAGGGCGGCGAGCGCAACCGTCGGTAGCGGATCGGGCCACGGATTGCCGGCAGCGCTTTCCCCGCCGGTCTCGGGAACGGAGCGCGGGTTGTACGCCGCCGCAGGCTGCGGCGCGCACGCCGTCTTCACCGTACCGGTGACCGAGGACCCCGGCATCAGCGGCATCATGAACGCCTGGCCGTTGCTGACGACGTCGCCGGTGATGTTCAGGACGCGATCGCCCTGGATGTAGATCCCGACGCCCCAGGTCGGCGAAGCCGCGCACACCGACGGCGCCGTCGCCATGATCGCCGCGCCGGTGGAAGGCGCCGCGTTGAGCCGTCCGGCCGCCGCGCCGCTCACGCTGCGCGTGCCGATGCCGAACAGCGAGCCGAAGAACGTCGGGTGGTTCACCGCGATCGAAACCGAGTACTCCAGCCCGTTCGGCGTGGTCGTCACTCCCGTCGTGTAGCCGTTCGCGTTGGCCATGTTGATCGCCCGGGAGTTGGCCGCGGATGGGTTCAGGGGGTCGTAGACCGGCATCGCCGCGCGTACCGCCGAATCGGCGGCCGCCTGGATGTTCCGGCGTTTCGTGTAGAGGTAACCGAAGTCGACCGCCAGCACCGCCATACCGAACAACACCGTCCACATCACGGCGACCATCATCGCGACGGCGCCTCGTTCGCGGTTCCGCGTGTTGGGGAGCATCGGTAGGTTCTTCATTTGACCACCACTTTCTTGTGTTCGCGCATTTGTCCTTAGTTGCAAATGACTCGGCTGTCGTTTGTGATCGTTCGCCTCAGGCTCGAATAAAAACCGGGCACGAAGTTGTACTGAACCCGCAGGTTCACCGTGTCGCCCGCCGCGCGCGGCATGGTGCAGGGGGCGGGCAGGCACGTCGAATTCGACCAGTCGACAGTGATTGCCACGCCGGGAGCGGAGTCGCGCACGGCATCGTTGACCGTCGTCGTCGTCGCGTTCCCCAGGCAGGCGGCGCGCCCGCCGATCGCGGCGGACTGAGAGAGCATCGTCCGCGTGGCGACGAACCGGCCCATGTCGATGATGCCGAACATGATCGCGATGAGGACCGGGACGACGAGCGCAAACTCGACCGTCAGCGATCCGCGCTCGCGGCGGTGCCCACGCGCGCGCGCAAGGAAGTCAACAAGCACGCCCGCATTCTAACCTCACTGCCTGAGCTTTGTGCCTAGAAAGTGTCATCCACTTTACGGGGTTGAATGTGATCAATAGTGGGATTCCTGCGCACGGCCGCCCCAAACGCCAGGTAAACCGCCCAGGTAAAGCGCCACAGGACGGATATGATGGAGCGCGCCAAAACGCATGCAGCTTCGCGAGCTTCGGCGCGGGATCAGCTTCGGGACGCTGGCCGTCGGCATGCTGTTCGTGGCGTTCGCGGTCGTCGCCCTGGTGATGCCGGCGCAGAACGATACGTTCTGGCACCTGCGCGCCGGTCAGGACATCTGGCGGACGCACACGATCCCGCGGGTCGATCACTATTCGCACACGTTCCCCGGCGCGGCCTGGCCGGACCACGAATGGCTGTCGCAGGCGCTGATCTACGCGGTCTATCGCGTGGGCGGCATGCCGGCCCTCGAGCTGGGCGCGGCGACGCTGGTCATGGCGGCGGCGGTGCTGACGTGGCGCCTGATGGTCGGTACGCTCGCGGCCCGCGCGACATTGATGACGCTGGGCCTGGCGCTGTCGTCGTGTGTCTGGGTGCTGCGCCCGCACCTGCTGACGCAGTTCCTGCTCGCGCTGCTGGTGACGCTGCTGGCGCGTCAGCGCTGGCGCTGGATCCCGCCGCTGTTTCTTTTCTGGGCGAACGCGCACGGCGGGGTCGCGCTGGGCGGGCTGGTGCTGGCGGCGGTGTGGGCGGCCGCGGTGCTGCGCTGGTGGCGGGAGCGCGGTGATGGGCTCGCGCACGCGGACGATCGGGCGCGCGTCCGCGCGCTGACGCTGGTGCTGGCGCTGTCGGGCCTGGCGTGCGCCGCCGCGCCGCTGGGCTTCGGCATCTTCCACTTCGTCATCGAATCGACCGCGCGATCGATGCAGGTGAAGATCGTCGAGTGGTTCCCGGTCAAGCCGGACGACTTCTTCGGCGTGCTGTTCTGGGCATCGACGGCGGCGTTCGTCGCGCTGTTGCTCGCCCGCGCGCCGCGCGCGTTCGCGCGCCCACCCACCGCGGCGTGGGCCGACTGGGCGGTCGCCGCGGCCGCCGTCGCGTTGCTGCCGCTGGCCGCGCGCTCGCTGCGCAACACGGCGCCGTTCATCTTGCTCGCGACGCCCGCAGCCAGCCGGCTGCTGGGCGCCGACTTCAAGCTTCCCGCGGCGATCACGCGCCTGTTCGCGCGCAAGCCGCGCCCCGCGAGCCCCGACAAGCCGCGCCTCAACCTCGCGATCCTCGCCGGCATGTCGGTGCTGGCGATCGTGTTCGCCGGTCGGATGTATGCGTCCAACCTCGAACGCCTCGGCTGGCATCCGATCAGCGAGGGCGCGCTGGCGGCAACGCGCGCTTGCAACGGGCCGCTCTACAACCAGTACGCCGAGGGCGGAACGCTGATCTGGTTCGTCCCCGAAAAGCCGGTGTTCGTCGACGGCCGCCAGGATCCGTACCCGCTGTCGTTTCTGCTGGACATCGTCGAGGTCGAGGCCGGGCGCCAGCCGGTCCGGCCGCTGTTCGATCGCTTCGGGATCACCTGCGCGTTCTTGCCCGCTAAGGCGGACGCCGTCGGCCAGCTCGCCGCTGCGGGATGGACGACGCGTTTTCGTGACGCGACGTACGCGGTGCTGGAGGCGCCGCGCCGATGATCGGCGATCGCTTGCGGCGCGGGATCGCGTTCACCGACCTGGGGCGGGGCGTGCTGTTCGTGCTGATCGCGGCGTGCGCGCTGCTGATGCCGGCCGCCGCGGACACGTACTGGCACCTGCGCGCGGGCGCTGACGTCTTCCGCACGGGCGAGGTGCCGCGCGTGGAGATGTATTCGTTCACCGCGCGGGGACAGCCGTGGCGCGAGCACGAATGGCTCTGGGATCCGTTCTCGTACGCTCTCTATCGTGTGGGCGGCATGCCGCTGCTCACCGTGTGCTGTGCCGCGCTGGCGCTCGCGTCCATCGTGCTGGTCTATCGGCGGATGACCGGGCCGGTGTGGACGCGCGTCCTTCTATTGATGGTCGGGCTCTTGCTGGTGGTCCCGCTGTGGTCGGTGCGGCCGCACCTGTTCACGCTGCTGGCGGTGCCGCTGCTGGTCACGTTGCTGGCGCGCGAGCGTTACTGGCCGATCCCGTTGCTGTTCGTCCTGTGGGCCAACATGCACGGGGCCGTCGCGCTGGGCGGCGTCGTGCTGGGCGCGGCGACCGCGATCGCGATGCTGCGCTGGTGGATCCGGCGCGCGCCCGAGGATCGACGCCGGGCGCTGGTGCTGGCCGTCGTGCTGCCGATCTCGGGCGCGGCGTGCCTGGCGACGCCGCAGGGCACGGACATCTTTCATTTTCTTTCCGACTCGATGACGCGCGTCCAGGCCGTCGGTATCAACGAATGGCAGCGCACCAAGCCCAGCGATTTCTACGGCGGGATGTTCTGGATTTTCGCCGTCGCCTTCGCGGTCGTCGTCATCGCCCGCCGCCGCGCGCTCCGCGCGGGCGGACACGCCTCGTCATGGGCCGACTGGATGATCGCTGGCGCCGCTGCCGCGCTGATGCCGCTGGCGGTGGCGGCGGTGCGCAACGTGGGCATCTTCGCGCTGCTGGCCGTGCCGACGGCCAGCCGCCTGCTGGGTCCGGACGCGCGCCTGCGGCTGCCCTGGCGGAAAAACGTCGCGCCGCGCACCGACGCCGACAAGCCGATGCTGAACCTCGCCTTGCTGGGCGCCTGCGGCCTGGCCGCGCTGGCGTTCATCGGCTGGAGCTACGCGCGCAGCTTGCCCCGCCTGGGGTGGCGGCCGATCGACGAACGTGCGCTGGCGGCGCTGCGCGCGTGCGAGGGGCCGCTCTACAACCAGTACGATGACGGCGGCTACCTGATCTGGTTCTTGCCCGAGAAGCCGGTGTTCGTCGACAACCGGCAGGACCCGTATCCGATGGAGCACATGCACGCCCAGCTGGACGTGCAGTGGGGGACGGTGCCCTACCGCCCGCTGTTCGATCGGTGGGGGATCCGCTGCGCGTTCCTGCCCATAGAGTCGACGCCGACCGTCGCCGCACTGGATCGCGATGGATGGATCACGCGCTTTCGCGACGATCGGTTCATGGTGCTGACCGCGCCGCCCCGCTAACCCCAGGGTTCGCCTTGTTGATCTCGCGCAAGCGCTTCGCCGCATCCGCGCGTCCGACGAGCGCCATCGTGCGGGCGGGACGAATGATTGCGTCGTTTGTCCGGTGCACGCCGGCCGTATCCGCGCGTCCGCGGGGCGCCAAACAAGCGGCAGTTGACCCGATTCCAGCCGCGGCCTTCGCGCCGCGCGTTAGCGGTGTTGTTGCGCTGTCAGCGTCGTTATCGGGGCTTTGCCCCTGTTTCGCGCGGGCTTGGAGGTTGCCGCATGCATCACTGCAACCGCCCGCGCGATGGCGCCCCGCGGACGCGCGGATAC
>Ga0207691_10003623_pt1 | contig 14991 bp, 11 predicted proteins | sample KBSM13metaG_FD_184327 | JGI IMG/M metagenome (GOLD analysis project Ga0207691, IMG submission 184327) | Miscanthus rhizosphere microbial communities from Kellogg Biological Station, Michigan, USA - KBS M1-3 metaG (SPAdes) (version 2) | ecosystem: Host-associated > Plants > Roots > Rhizosphere >... | reverse complement strand
GGCAACCTGGGGCTCGCCAACGCGCTGCTCGCGCACCTGAGCCAGAAGCTGCCGATCAGCCGCTGGCAGCGCGACCTGACCGACAGCACGGTGCTGCGCAATCTCGGCGTCGCGCTCGGCTACGCGCTGCTGGCCTGGGACTCGATGGCGCGCGGCCTGGGCAAGCTGGAGGTCAGCGAGTCCGCGCTGGCGGCCGACCTCGACGCCGCCTGGGAGGTGCTGGCCGAGCCGATCCAGACCGTGATGCGCCGCCACGGCCTGCCCAACCCCTATGAGCGCCTGAAGGAGCTGACGCGCGGCAAGGCGATCACGCGCGAGTCGATCGCCGCCTTCATCGAGACGCTGGAGCTGCCGGCCGAAGAGAAGCGGCGTCTGCTGGCGCTCACGCCGGGCGGCTACACCGGCCTGGCCGCCGCGCTGGCGCGCCGCGTCGGCGGCTGAGCGGCGCATCGATGGACTTCCTCGACCGCCTGCTGCGCGCGGAGCGCTGCAACGACTCGCTGCTGTGCGTCGGGCTCGATCCGGACCCCGCGCGCTTCCCGGCGCCCTGGACCGGCGACGCGGCGCGCATCTTCGACTTCTGCGCCGCCATCGTCGACGCCACGCGCGATCTCGCCATCGCCTTCAAGCCGCAGATCGCCTACTTCGCCGCCTGGCGCGCCGAGGACCAGCTCGAGCGGCTCGTCGCGCACATCCAGCGCGTCGCGCCCGACGTGCCGGTGATCCTGGACGCCAAGCGCGGCGACATCGGCGCCACCGCCGAGCAGTACGCGCGCGAGGCCTTCGAGCGCTACCGCGCCGACGCCGTGACGCTGTCGCCCTTCATGGGCTTCGATTCCATCGAGCCCTACCTGCGCTGGGACGGCAAGGGCGCCTTTCTGCTGTGCCGGACCTCCAACCCCGGCGGCAGCGACCTGCAGAACCGGCGGCTGGCCGACGTCGACGGCCAGCCGCGCCTCTACGAGCACCTCGCCGCGCTGGCGCAGGGGCCGTGGAACCGGGGCGGCCAGCTCGGCCTCGTGGTGGGCGCGACCTTCCCCGAGGAACTGGCGCGCGTGCGGGAGCTGGCGCCGACGCTGCCGCTGCTGATCCCCGGCGTCGGCGCGCAGGGCGGCGACGCGGCGGCCACGGTGCGCGCCGCCTGGCGCGGCGGTCGGGCCGACACGACCGAGGCGCCGATCGTCGTCAACTCCTCGCGCGCCATCCTCTACGCCGGGGCCGGCCCGGACTTCGCGGAGGCGGCGCGGCGCGCGGCCGACGCGACGCGCCGCGAGCTCAACGCGGCGCGCGGCCGCGCGGCCTGAGCCGCCCCGGGGCGGCCCTCTCACCAGCGCAGCGGCAGCTCGCGCCAGCGCCGACCGGTGAGCGCGAACAGCGCGTTGGCGAGCGCCGGCGCGACCGGCGGCACGCCGGGCTCGCCGACGCCGGTGGGCGGCGCCACGCTCGGCACGATGTGCGTCTCGACCGGCGGCGTGTCGGCCAGCTGGAGCAGCCGGTAGTCGCCGAAGTTCTTCTGCCGCACCACGCCGCCCTCGATGTCGATGCGGCCGTGCAGCGCGGCGCTGAGGCCGAACACGACCGCGCCCTCCATCTGCTGGGCCACGATGCCCGGGTTGACGACCGTGCCGCAATCGATCGCGCACACCGCGCGGTGCACGCGCGGGCGCCCGTCGCCCGGGGGCGCGCCGAGCGAGACCTCCAGCACCAGCGCGACGATGCTGCCGAAGCTCTCGTGCAGCGCGACGCCCAGCGCATGCCCGGGCGGCGGCGGGCGACCCCAGCCGGCCTTGTCGGCGGCCAGCCGCAGCACGACCGCGTGGCGCGGGTCGTCGGTCAGCAGCGCCAGGCGGAAGGCCACCGGATCCTGCTGCGCCGCCTGTGCCAGCTCGTCGACGAAGGCCTCCATGAAGAAGGCGTTGTGCGAGTGGCCGACCGAGCGCCACATGCCGACCGGCACGCCGCTGTCGGTGGCCACGTGCGCGAAGCGCTGGTGCGGCACGTCGTAGGCCTGGTCGTAGAGCCCCTCGGCGGTGGACTTGTCGGGCGGTTCCATGCGCGTGGCGAGGGCCGGCAGCGTGCGTGCCAGCCAACGCGGCAGCACGGCGTCGCCCGCGCTGACGACGCGCCAGGCCACCGGGCGGCCGTCGGCGCCGAGCGCAGCGCGCATCACCGCCACCGCGGCCGGGCGGTAGAAGTCGTGCGAGAAGTCCTCCTCGCGCGACCACAGCAGCTGAACCGGCCGCCCGCCGGTCTCCTGCGCCACCGCCACCGCCTGCGGGATCACGTCGACCTCCAGCCTGCGCCCGAAGCCGCCGCCCAGCAGCGTGACGTGCAGCGTCACCGCCTCCTCCGGCAGGCCGGCGGCCCGCGCCGCGGCCGCCCGCGCCGCGCTCGGCACCTGGGTCGGCGCCCACAGCGTGAGGCGATCGTCGCGCAGCTGCGCGGTGCAGTTGAGCGGCTCGAGCGCGGCATGCGCCAGGTAGGGTGCGCGGAAGGTGGCCTCGTAGAGCCGGCCGCCGCCGGCCAGCACCTCGGCCTCGGCGCTGCGCGCGTCGCCGCGAGCATGGAAGGCGAAGCCGCCGTCGCGCGCCAGCGCCTCGCGCGCGCGCTGCTCCAGTGCCGCCTCGATGGCTCCGCTGTCCGCCGTGCCGGCCGGCGGCGGCTGCCACTCGATGTGCAGCGCGTCGACCGCCTGGCGCGCGTGCCAGCTGGTCACGCCGACCACCGCGACGCCGGCGGTCGAGCCGGCGGCCGGCGGCAGGCGCACCAGCCGCAGCACGCCCGGGCGGCGCAGGACCTCGTCCTCGTTGACGACGCGCTGTGGCGCGCCGCCGAGCATCGGGCACATCCGCACCGCGGCGAACAGCAGCGCGCCGGGCGGGTCCCGCGGCCGCACGTCGAGGCCGAACACGGCGCTGCCGTCGCTCTTGGCCGGCACGTCGAGGCGCGGCGTGCTGCGCCCGATCAGCGTCCAGCCCTCGCGCGGCTTCAGCCGCACCTCGCCAGGCGGCATGGTGGCGGCGGCCGCGGCCAGCACGCCGAAATGCGCGTGGTAGCCGATCGGGTGCGTCAGCAGGCCGTCGCGCACCACGATCTCTTCCTTCGGATAGCGCCATCGCAGCGAGGCGGCGCCGACCAGCTGGGCGCGCGCCGTCGCGGCGGCCAGCCGCAACGGCAGCCAGGCGTCGGCCACCGAGCTCGAGCCGCCGGTGAGGTTGACGCCGAGCTCGCGCGCCAGCTTGGTGACGAACCAGCGGCCGGCGCGCGCCGCAGGGGTCCGCTGGCCCGAACGCTCGTCGCGCGGGTGCAGCGGCAGCGCGGCGACGAAGGCGGCGACGTTGCCGTAGATCGCATCGGGGCCGGCGTCAACCGGCTGCACGCGCTCGAGCGGGATGTCGAGCTCCTCGGCCACCAGGGTGGCGAGGGCGGTGTGCACGCCCTGGCCCATCTCGCTGCGCGGCATCGCCAGGCGCACCGCGCCGTCGCGCGTGATCTTGATCCAGCCGTTGAGGGCCACCTCGCCCTCCTCGGTGGGCAGCAGCTCGCGGCCGCCCAGGCGGGCGCGCGGCGGCAGCACGCTCCAGCCGACCAGCAGCGCGCCGCCGGCCGCCGCGGCGCTCAGCAGCCAGGCGCGCCGTCTCATTCGGGACGCGGAGCCGAGCCGGCGCGCGCGCCGGCCACGCCGCGTGCCGGTGCCGAGACGCCGAGCGACAGCGGCGGGGTGGGCGGGGCCAGCGGCGGGGAGGGCGGTGGTGGCGCGGGCAGTGGCGCCGCCGGCCGCGCGGGCCGCGCCGGCGCGCCGATCGAGAGGGCCGCCGTGTGGATCGCCGCGCGCACGCGTGGGTAGGTGCCGCAGCGGCACAGGTTGGTGATCGCCGCCTCGATGTCGGCGTCGCTCGGCTTGGGCTGGTGGGCCAGCAGCGCGGCGGCGGCCATCAGCATGCCGCTCTGGCAGTAGCCGCACTGCGGCACCTGGTGCAGCACCCAGGCGCGCTGCAGCGGGTGCGGCGCGTCCGGGCTGCCGAGCGACTCGATCGTGCGAACGTCACGGCCCTGCACCGCGGCCAGCGGCAGCAGGCAGGAGCGCACCGCCTCGCCGGCGAGCTGAACGGTGCAGGCGCCACAGGCGCCGATGCCGCAGCCGTACTTGGTGCCGGTGAGGTGCAGCACGTCGCGCAGCACCCACAGCAGCGGCATCGCGGGATCGATGCGGTCGTCGGGCAGCGGCGTCGGTCGGCCGTTGATCAGCAGGTCCATCGGAGGCTCGTGGCGACCGGCCATTCTGGCCCTGCCATCCCTCGGCGAAGGTGCGCCCGCGTCCGCAGTGGGGCCGCGTCCGGGGCGGCACGGACCTCGCCGGCCCGGCGTCAGCTCAGCCCAGCCGCAGGCGCACGGTGACGGTGCCGGCGCGGCCGGCCCGCGCCCGCAGCAGGAGCTCCGTGCCGGCCGGCGCCTCCAGCAACCACTCGGCGCGGGCGCGGTCGGCGGTCAGTTCGCGCTGTGGCAGGAAGGCCAGCGGCGACGTCTTCGGCGCGTGGCCTTCCAGCTGCGGGCCCTCCAGGCGCGGCGAGCCGCCAAGCAGCCGCACGGGCGCGTCGGCCGGCCACTCGAGCTCGCACACCAGCGCGCGCGCCTGCTTGCGCTCCACCGCGCGCCGCGTCACCGCGGCGGCGAGGTAGCCGGCGTTGCCGACGTCGAGCCGCACGCGCCACCGTGCCAGGGCGTCGCGCGGCAGTCCGTCATGGGGCACGCCGCCCGACCCGCGCGCCGGGCCGAGCGCCTCGGTGCGTGCGTCGAGCACCACCAGCCGCGGCAGCGACAGCGCCAGCGCTTCCAGCCAGGCCGGGAAGCGCGCCACCTCGCGCTCGCGCAGCGCCGGCGGCGGGTTGCGCCAGAAGTTCATCTTGTCCCAGCCGCCGATTTCCACCGGACCGAGCTGCGGATGCTCGAAGGGCCGCCAGTCGACGAAGGCGCGGCCCTCGCATTGCGAGTCGCTCCAGCGCAGCAGCTTGAGGTCGTCCTCGACCGGGTGGTCGCGGTACCACTCGATCCACTTGTAGCCCTCGATGCCGGCCTCGCGGTTCGGCGACCACAGCTCGACGGTCCAGAACAGCGCGCCGAGATGCTCGTAGAACCAGTCCTGCGTGCCGGTGAGGACCGACTTCGGGTGGTACTTGAAGTCGTGGAAGATGTTGATGGCCGGATAGCCGGTCAGCCGTTCGCCGAGCTTCGACAGCCGCTGGTAGAGCCACAGGTCCTCGGGAATCATGGCCTCGTCGGGCTCGGTGCCCATCGGCCGCAGGATCACGCCGCTGTGGGTGTGGAAGCTGACCGCCGCGCCGATGTTCGGATGGCGCACGACGAAGTCCACCATCGCGCGCACCTCCGGCTCGCTGGCCGGGTAGGGGCCGGCGCCGAGCTGCTCGTGCTCCTGGCGCCAGAGGCTGGGAAAGTTGCGGTTGAAGTCCAGCCCCTCGCGGTCGGGATTCGCGCGCACGGTGAGCCCGTCGAAGTGCGTCAGACGGCCTTCCGGCAGCAGGCGGTAGAAGGTCTCGCCGGGCGCAGGCAGCTCGCCCGGCTCGCGCGCCACCATCAGTCGCGGCTCCTGCGGATGGCGGCGCCAGCCGCCGTGCGGGTCGGGGACGCGCATGGTGAGGATGCGGCCGTCGCCGTCGACGTCCTCGATCGTCAGCCCGTCGACCGGCGCCTCGTCGTAGGGCCAGGGGCGCGTGCCGCTGCGGATGTGGCGCGGGCGTTCGGCCAGCGCCAGCTCGGCGCCGTCCGGATTGAGGCGGGGCACGAGGTAGACGCAGCGCGTGTCGAGCAGCTCGGTGACCTCGCGCGCGCCGGGCGTGGCGGCCGGGTCGGCGCCGTGCAGCGCGGCCAGCCGGTGCAGCCAGTAGAGCACCGCCGTGCTGGCGGTCAGCTCGGCGGCGTGGATGTTCCCGTCGACCCAGAACGCCGGCTTGTCGGTGTCGGCGCCGGTGGCGGCATTCGTGGCGACGACCAGCCACAGGTCGCGTCCCTCGTGGCTGCGGCCGATGGACTCGAGGCGCAGGATGTCGGGGCGCGCCTCGACGGTGCGGCGCAGCAGCGCCGTGAGTTCGTCGTGCCGGTAGAAGCGGCTGAAGTCGGGCGTCGGAAGGGCGGTCGGCATGGCGCGGGCAGCTCGGGCCCATTCTGACGGCTCGGCGCCGCCCGCGCAGGCCGGCCGCCGCGGCGCGCCCGGCGCCGCGGCGGCCCGAGGCTCAGGGAAAGCTGAAGGCCAGCTGCGCCGGGCCGCCGTTCAGGTCGACCACCGCCGCCTTCGGGGTGGCGAAGCCGGTGGCGGTCGCCTCGACGCGGTAGAGGCCGGCGGCCGCCGGGACCGGCGAGAAGCCGTAGCTGAACACGCCCGGGCTCCAGTCGGCGACGCCGGGTGCGCCGAGCGGCAGGGCGAACGCCCAGGCGCCGGTCTCCGCATCGGCCGGCGTCGACGCGACCTCGATGGCCGCGCCGCCCGGCAGCGGCTGCTGGACGCGCACGCGGGCGTCGATCTCGTCGGCATCGGCCACCTCCACCGTACCCGACACGAGCTGGCCGGCGAAGCTGGGATCCGGCAGCAGGGGCTGGTTGGCGGTGCCGACCACGTTCTGCCCGCTGGCGACCTCGACGCCGGCGACCACCGCATGGGCCCGTCCCGTCGCCGCGATCACCACGTCGTACCGGCCCATCGCCACCGGCCACAGGACGTAGTGGCCGTTGGCGTCGGCCACCGTCGACTTCAGCGCGACGCCGCCCTGCTGGGCGCTGACCACCGCCTGGGGCACGGTGTAGCCCTCGATGTCGGTGACCGCCTCGGCGTAGGCCTTCACGACCGGCTTGAGCAGGTAGCGGCCCGAATTGCCGGCGCTGACGACCGACAGGCAGGGGTCGAAATCGAGCACCAGCTCGGCCAGCGCGCCGGCCGTGATCGTCACGTGGGCGTTCAGCTTGATGCCGCTCTGCCGGCCGCTCGGCGTCTTGAGCTGCATCGTGCGGCCGTCGTCCAGCGTCACCGCGTGGGCCGGCCTCGAGCCGCCGCTGTCCGGCGCCAGCACGAGGCGCACCTGCGAGTAGCGCCCGGCCTCCAGCGGCAGCGTGCCGAGCTGCTCGAACACGCCGTTGCGCAGGCTCATCAGGTCGACGCGCCGCGGCGGCGAGAGCTCGATCTCGCTCCAGCCGGACGCGGAAGGCGCGGCATCGGCGTCGCGATGCACCCGCACGCTGTCGACGGTCACGTAGACGTGCTCGTAGCTGCAGCTCTGGGCGTCGGTCAGGCGCACGGCGAGCGTGCCCGTCGTGTCGTCGTTGCCCCCGTCGCCGCCGCTGCCGCCGCCGCCGCAGGCGGCCAGCATGGCCGCGGCCGCCAGGGCCAGGGCGCCTGACGCCCGGCGCAGGATCGAGAACTCGGCTCGCATCATTACTCCTCTGGGTTGGGATTCGTGGGTCCCGCCTTGTGGGCGGGGCGCAGCATGACCGCAGACACGGGCAGCATGCCGCGCCGGTCGCGAATGGATACACAGGGCCCGTCCTCGCCGTGACGCCGTACACGAACGGCGCGGCACGGGCGTGGCGCGGACGACACCGTGCGCGGTCCGCCCGGCCTCATGCCGCCAGCGGCCGGCCGTCGTGGAACACCTTCAGCTCGCCGGCGCCGAACGCCTGCCAGGCCTCGCCGGCGGTGAGCGGCTCGGTCACGATGACGGCGACGCGGTCGTTCGGCGTGGTGACGTCGGCGAAATTGACGGTCAGATCCTCGTCCTGCAGCCGCGCGTGCGTGAACGGGTGCTCGCGCACGAGCCAGTGCAGCTGGGTCGAGGCGTGCGCCCACAGCGCGTCGCCGTGGCTGAGCAGGAAGTTGAAGGTGCCGTGGCGGGCGATCGGCTCGGCCAGCTCGCGCAGCGTCTCGGTGAGGTGCTCGATGCTCGGCAGCGAGGCGTGGTTCTTGGCCAGCTCCTGCAGGATCCAGCAGAAGGCGCGCTCGCTGTCGGTGCTGCCGACCGGGTGGAAGGCGGCGTGCAGCTTGGGATGGAAGTCCTTCAGGTCGCCGTTGTGCGCGAACACCCAGTAGCGGCCCCACAGCTCGCGTTCGAAGGGGTGGGTGTTCTCCAGCGCCACCCGGCCCTGGGTCGCCTTGCGGATGTGAGAGATGACGTTGCAGCTGCGGATCGGGTAGCGCTTGACCATCTCGGCCACCGGCGAGCTGCTGGCGCTGTGGTGGTCGACGAAGCAGCGCACGCCCGGCCCCTCGAAGAAGGCGATGCCGAAGCCGTCCTTGTGCTCGTCGGCGCGCGTGGCGAAGCCGGTGAAGCTGAACACGATGTCGGTCGGCGTGTTGCAGTTCATGCCGAGCAGCTGGCACATGGATCGGCGGGCGCGGGGCGCGGCGGTGGCGGTGCCCCAGTATCGCAAGCGCGGGCCGCACCGCGGGCGAATGCCCGACGCACCCGCTCCCGCGCGCGGCTAGCGCTCGAACACCATGCGCAGGAAGCTGCGCGCGGTGATCAGGTTGCCCGGCGAATGCGTTTCCTCGAGCACGCCGCTCATGCGCTGCAGCCGGCGCGGGCTGCGCCGCGCGCTCCACACCAGCAGGTCGACCAGCCAGGGCCGCTCGTTGACGCTGTTGGCCTTGTCGTAGACCGCGAAGCGCGGCCGCAGGGCCTCCAGGTCGGCCTCGTAGCGCGCGCGCACGGCCGCGTCGTCGAGCCGCCCGCCGCCGCCGGCGAGCAGGGCCTCGGCCGCCAGCAGGCCGGTCTCGAGCGCCTTGCCGATGCCCTCGCCGGTCAGCGCGTAGGTGGTGCCGGCGGCCTCGCCCGCGACCAGCAGGCCGGGCCGCGAGAAGCGCGCGCCCGCCAGCGAGCAGCGCAGCGGCGCGCCCTTGAGCTCGCCGAGCGGCGTGCCGCCGTCCATCAGCGCGCGCGCCGGCGGGTGCACCTCGGTGAAGGCGGCGAACACCTCGCGCAGGTTCACGTCGGGCATCGCCAGGCGGCCGTCGCGGCCGGGTCGGTGGCTGTGCGCGACGCCGACGCCGACGTTGAACACACCGTCGCCGCAGGGGAAGATCCATCCGTAGCCGGGCTTGAGCCGGCGGTGCCACAGCACTTCCAGCTCGGTGAGTCGGCCGGCCATCGCCTCGTTGCGCACGTAGCCACGCAGCGCCACCGCGCTCGGCGTGCGGCGCTCGCACAGCCCGGCGGCGATCAGCGCCTGCGGCACCGCGCCGGTGGCCAGCAGCACCCAGTCGGCGCGGATCTCGCGCGTGGCGGCGGCCTCGCCCGCGGGCTCCCCGCGCGCCGCGCCTGGGTCCTGCAGCCGCGCACCGACCACCCGCCCGGCTTCCTCCAGCGGGGCGAGGAAGCGCAGCGGCGCGTGCATCCGCGCGCCGGCCTCGGCCGCCGCGCGGCACAGGATCAGGTCGAGCTCGCGGCGCGGCAGCACGGCCAGCGTCCCGGGCACGTCGATCCGGCCGCCGCGCGGCGCCACGCAGCGCAGGTGGCGCGCCGGGCGGGCCCCGGCCATCACCTCGTCGAGCACGCCCAGCCGCGCCAGCGCGCGGTGCGCGTCGGGGATCAGCCCGTCGCCGCACACCTTGTCGCGCGGGAAGGCGTGCTGGTCGACCAGCACGACCTCGACCCCCGCGCGGGCCAGCGCGCGCGCCGCGGCGCTGCCGGCCGGGCCGGCGCCGACGACCAGCACCTGGCAGCGCGCCGGCAGCTCGGCGGCGGGGCGGTTGAGGACGGGACCGGTCGGCATGCGGCGGTAGTAGATTCGGGCGGCGCAACGTCCATCTTCCCATGAACCTCCTCGTCACCGGCGTCGCCGGCTTCATCGGCGCGCACGTCGCCCAGCGCCTGCTGGCGCGCGGCGACCGCGTGGTCGGCATCGACAACCTCAACGACTACTACCCGGTGACGCTGAAGCACGACCGGCTGGCGCGGCTGGAGGGCCGCGCGGAATTCCGCTTCGAGCGCATCGACCTGGCCGACCGCGCCGCGATGGCCGCGCTGTTCGCCGAGCACCGCTTCGAGCGGGTCGTGCACCTGGCGGCGCAGGCCGGCGTGCGCTATTCGCTGACCCACCCGATGGCCTACGTCGACAGCAACCTGGTCGGCTTCGCCCACGTGCTGGAGGGCTGCCGGCAGCACGGCGTGCAGCACCTGGTCTACGCCAGCTCGTCGAGCGTCTATGGCGGCAACGCCAAGCGGCCCTATGACGAGCGCGACGGCGTCGACCACCCGGTCAGCCTGTACGCGGCGACCAAGAAGGCCAACGAGGCGATGGCGCACAGCTACAGCCATCTGTACGGGCTGCCGACGACCGCGCTGCGCTTCTTCACCGTCTACGGCCCCTACGGGCGCCCGGACATGGCGCCCTCGCTGTTCGCCGAGGCGATGCTGGCCGGCCGGCCGCTGCAGCTGTTCAACTCGGGCGACATGCTGCGCGACTTCACCTACGTCGACGACGTGGTGGAGGGCGTGCTGCGGGTGCTCGACAAGCCGGCCACCCCCGACCCGCGCTACGACCCGCTGCGCCCGGATCCCGCGACCAGCAGCGCCCCGTGGCGCGTGTTCAACATCGGCCACAGCGAGCCGGTGCGGCTGCTCGACTTCGTGGCCGCGCTCGAGCGCGCGCTCGGGGTGCAGGCGCAGCGCGAGCTGCTGCCGATGCAGCCGGGCGACGTGCTGTCCACCGAGGCCTCGATGGCCGCGCTCGAGGACTGGGTCGGCTTCCGGCCGCTCACCGGGCTCGACGAAGGCATCGCGCGCTTCGCCGAGTGGTTCCGGCGCTACCGGGCCGGCGGCGGCGCGAGCGCGTAGGCGAAGCTGGCGCGGCCGGCGGCGTCGCCGCCGTGCAGCCAGGGCAGCTCGATCAGCGTCGGCCGCAGCCCGGTCCAGGCCGGATCGGCGGCGCGCAGCGCCTCGAAGCGCTCCGGCGGGGTGGCGATCAGCAGCAGCGGCCCTGGGCCCGGTGGCGGCCCGGTCCGATCGACCACGCGCACCGCGGCGCCCGGGAACACGAGGCGCATGCCGCCGGCCAGCCGGCTGCTCTCGGCGACCACGGCGGCCGGCCGCACGCCGCGCGCGCGCAGCACCTCGCCGAGCGGCCCCAGCGGCAGGTTGAAGTCGCCCGGCCGCTGCCCGTGCCCGACCGCCAACACGCGGCCGACCATGCCGAGCAGCAGGACCAGCGCCGTGCCGGCCAGTACCCGCCGCAGCGTGCGCAGACGTTCCGGCGTGGCCACGTCGGGGCGCGCCACCAGGACCGCGAGCGGCGCGCAGAACAGCAGCGGCTGCATCCAGCGGTCCTTGAAGTTGCCGGCGCCCGCCAGCGCGAGCAGCAGCAGCGCGCCGCCCAGCAGCGCGAAGTAGCGCCCGAAGAAGGCCGGCCACGGGTCGTCGGCGCGCGCCGGGCGCTCGCGCCAGAGCGCGCGGCCGAACAGCGCCGCATACACGATCCACAGCGGCGTGAGGAAGGCGACCGCCGCCAGGGCGAGGCTCGCCACGCCGCCGAGCGCATGCTCGAGTGCGCCGCCCGGCTGCAGCTCAAGCTTGCCGGCCGTGACATGGGTCGCATCGTGCCAGTGCCCGGTCAGCCACAGCCCGTGCGGCGCCACCAGCAGGACCGCGACGGCCACGCTCAGCAGCAGCCGGCGGTCCAGCAGCGCGGCGCGCAGGCGGCGGTCGGGCAGGGCGGCGCCGGCCAGCGCGAGCGGCACCAGCAGGAAGCTGTACTTGGCCAGCGCGCCGGCGGCAAGCGCCACGCCCAGGCCGGCGTAGCGCGGCGTGCTCGGTCGCTGCAACAGGCCGATCGCCAGCCACAGCGTGGCGGCGGCAGCGGTCGTGACCAGCACGGTGTGCGTCAGGTCGCGCTGCGATTCCCAGGCGATCTGCGGCAGCAGCAGCAGGCTGGCGGCGGCGAGCGCGGCCGGCGCCGGTGCCAGGAGCCATCGCGCCGCGGCCCAGGTCAAGGCGTACGTGGCGAACAGCAGCGCGTTCTTCAGCAACGCCAGCCCGAACACCGTCGGCCCGGTGAGCCGGAACACGGCCCACTGCAGCCAGCTGTAGAGTGGGGGTTGGGGGCCGTAGCCCCAGGCCAGCGTCTGGGTCCACAGCAGTTGCTCGGCCTCGTCCTTTTCCACGCCGCCGGCCACCGTCACGCGCACCAGCAACTGCAGCAGGAAGTAGACCGCGAGCGCGGCGAGCAGCGCGCGGCCCCGGTCGCGTGCAAGGTGAGTGTCCGCGGTGGCGGTGTTCAGGCGGGCGGTGACCATGGGTGGGCGCGGGTGGCGGGAAGGCACGCCGTGGGACGTCCACCGCGGGTGCCTAGAATTTTGTGGCATTGCCTCGAAGAAAGTCCCAACTTCATGGATCCCCTGCGCAGCGCCGACCTTGTCACTCCGTCGGCCCCGGCCGAGCCCGCGATCGACGTCTCGGTCGTCGTGCCGGTGTACGACGAGGCCGAGAACCTGGCCGAGCTGGCCGCGCAGGTCGAGGCGGCGCTCGCACCGACCGGTCGCAGCTTCGAGCTGATCTGCTGCGACGACGGCTCGCGCGATGGCTCCGACCGCGTGCTGGCCGGCCTGGCCGCCACGCGACCCTGGCTGCGCCCGGTCTACCTCGCGCGCAATTACGGCCAGTCGAGCGCGCTGCAGGCCGGCTTCGACCTCGCGCGCGGCCGCTACGTGGTCACGCTGGACGCCGACCTGCAGAACGACCCGGCCGACATCCCGGTGCTGCTGGCGCGCCTGGACGAGGATCCGCAGATCGACGTCGTGTCGGGTTGGCGCCGCGAGCGGCAGGACGCCGCGCTGACGCGCCGCCTGCCGAGCGTGCTGGCCAACCGCCTGATCTCGGCGGTGACGCGGCTGCACCTGCACGACTACGGCTGCGCGCTGAAGGCCTACCGGCGCGAGGTCATCGAGCGCATCCGCCTGTACGGCGAGCTGCACCGCTTCCTGCCTTCGCTGGCCCGCGAGGCCGGCGCACGCATCACCGAGATGCCGGTGCGTCACCATCCGCGCCGCCGCGGCAGCTCGAAGTACGGCCTCGACCGCACCGGCCGCGTGCTGCTGGACCTGGTCCTGATCGTGTTCTTCCTGCGCTACCGACAGCGGCCGCTGCACGCCTTCGGCGGTCTCGGCCTGTGGCTGGCGGCGGCCGGCTCGGTGGCGCTCGGCTACCTGTTCGCCCTGAAGCTGACCGGCGAGTCGATTGGCGGGCGGCCGCTGCTGATGGCCGGCGTGATGCTGGTGCTGGTCGGCGTACAGCTGATCGTCGCGGGGCTGGTCGGCGAGCTGGTGGTGCGGATCTACCACGAGGGCGGCGGGCGGCCGCAGTTCCACCTGCGACCGGTGGCGCCGCAGCCGGATCCCGGACCCGCGGCCGGCCGGGCGGCGCAGGACCGCGAGCGATGAGCGAGGGGCCGTCGCCGGCTCCGGGCGCATCCACCGGCCTGGCGAGAGGCGCGCCCGGCGACCCGCAGGCGGCCGGCGCCGCCGGCGGCCTGCGGCGCGGCGCGCTACGGGTCGCCGCCGGCCTGGCACTGCTCGGCGCGATGTTTGCCTTCGCCGGTCCCGGCCGGCTGCTGGAGGCGGCGCGTGGCGCCGATCCGCGCTGGCTGGCCGCCGCGCTCGCGGCCGCCGTGGCCTCGACGCTCGCCTCGGCGCTGCGCTGGCGCGCGCTGGTGCGCTGGCTGGGTCACGGCGTGACACGCGGCTGGGCGATCGCCGTCTACCTGCGCGGCGTGGCGGTCAACGCGCTGCTGCCCGGCGCGGTGGTCGGCGGCGACCTGCTGCGCGCCTGGAGCCTGCAGCGCGACGGCTGCCCGCGCGGCCTCGCCGGCCTGTCGGTGGTGCTGGACCGCGTGAGCGGCCTGTGGATGCTGTTCGCCTGTGCCGCGCTCGGCGCGCTGGCCGGCGTCGGCACGCCGCAGCTGGGGCTGCTGGCGCGGCCGCTCGGCCTGGACGCGCCGCCCGGCCAGGTGCTGGTGGCGCTGGCGGTGCTGGCGGCGACGCTCGTGCTGCCGTTGCCGGTGCTGCTGCGCTCGCCGCTGCGCCGCTTCCTCGAACGGCCGCGCGCCGGGCGCCAGTACCTGCTGCAGGCCGGCGCCTCGGTCGCCGTGCAGGGCTGCGCGATCGTCTCGCTGGCCTGCGCGGCGCGCGCCTTCGGCGTGGCGCTGCCGCCCTGGCTGATCGCGCTCACCGCGCTGCCGATCTTTCTGCTGGCCGCGCTGCCGGTCGGCTTCGGCGGCTGGGGCACGCGCGAGGCCACGACCGCCGCCTGCTGGCATGTGTTCGGCGTGCCGGCCGAGCTGGCGGTCGGCGCGGCCGTCAGCGTCGGCGCCTTCGCCCTCGTGCTGGCCGGCGTGGGCCTGCTGTGCCGTCCGCCCGCCGCGCCGCCGCCGCGCTGAGGGGACGCGCGCTCACCAGATCGAGACGCGCTCCTCCGGCGGCAGGTACATCGCGTCGCCCGGCTTGACGCCGAAGGTCGAGTAGAAGCCCGGGTGGTTGCGCACCGTGCCGTTGGCGCGGAACTCGGCCGGCGCGTGCGGGTCGGCCTTCACCTGCTGGATCAGCGCCGCCTCGCGCGCCTTGGTGCGCCACACCTGCGCCCAGCCGTAGAAGAAGCGCTGGTCGCCGGTGCTGCCGTCGATCACCGGCGCCGGCTTGCCGCCGAGCGACAGGTGGTAGGCCTTGTAGGCGATGGCGAGGCCGGAGTTGTCGGCGATGTTCTCGCCCAGCGACAGCTCGCCGTTGACCGGATAGCCCGGCACCGGCACGAAGGCGCCGTACTGCGCGACCAGCTGCTTCGTCTTGGCGGCGAAGTGCGCGCGGTCCTCGGCGGTCCACCAGTCGCGCAGGTTGCCGGCGCCGTCGTAGCGGCTGCCCTGGTCGTCGAAGCCGTGGCTGATCTCGTGGCCGATCACGGCGCCGATGCCGCCGTAGTTGACCGCGTCGTCGGCGTCCGGGTC
>Ga0207691_10003622_pt1 | contig 14991 bp, 13 predicted proteins | sample KBSM13metaG_FD_184327 | JGI IMG/M metagenome (GOLD analysis project Ga0207691, IMG submission 184327) | Miscanthus rhizosphere microbial communities from Kellogg Biological Station, Michigan, USA - KBS M1-3 metaG (SPAdes) (version 2) | ecosystem: Host-associated > Plants > Roots > Rhizosphere >... | reverse complement strand
CACACGCTCCTGCGAGCACGAGCTCGAACGTTCGCGGAGAGTACGGCTCGATGTTGTAGCGGCGGAGCTGCAGCGGATCGGTCGCATGCGAGTTCGCGCCCGAGACTGCCGTGAAGGCGACGTCGTACCCCGCCTGCCGCACGAGGGACAGGTGGACGGGCTTGTAGTGAGCCTCGGAGCCCTTCACGTAGGAGAAGGCGCGCACTGGCCTACCGAGGCGCTCCTCGAGCCTGAGCTTCGAGAGCGCGATCTCCCGAGCGGCCTCGTCCACTTCCAGATCGGCGAGCGGCCTGTGCGAGATCCCGTGCGACTCGATCCGGATGCCCTCGCGCTCGAGATCCGCCAGCTCCTCCCACTCGATCGTGCGGTTGAGGATGCCCTGCGCCGCAAGGTGCTCCTCGTGCGGCAGCGGGTGCCGGTCGTCGAGGTAGCCGATGGGAACGAAGAGCACGGCCGGGTAGCCGTACTTGCGCAACACCGTCGCAGCGTTGTCCAGGTTGTCGTAGTAGCCGTCGTCGAATGTGATCAGCACCGCCCGCTCCGGAAGCGGCTTGCCATCGACGTAATGGTCGAGCACTGCGTCGAGGTCGACGACCGTGTAGCCCATGTCCCGCAGCTGGTCCATCTGCTCGTCGAAGATCGAAACCGGCATCGTCAACGGATTGGCCGGAAGGTCGTTGACCTTGTGGTACATGAGCACGCGCAGGGTGCGATCGCCGTCGCCGTTCCCGCCGATCGCGGTCGCCGTCTCACCGATCGTCCGGTAGACGGAGTTCTTCAACACCTGCTTGAACCGGTCGGCCCGCATCGTGCGGCCTAGCTTAGTCCCGCGGTCCGCTCGACCAGTGCACGCAGGCGGGAAGCAAACTCCTCGGGCGAGATCGTCCACTCCCCGGCGCTCGCCTGCGCGCCCGCACCGAGGCGGTCCGCCAGCGCACGGTCGCTGAGCAACCGAACGAGTGCGGCCGCGAGCGTCTCCGTGTCTCCCGGCTCGACCAGCAGCCCGTTGACACCGTCCTCCACGAGATCCGGGATTCCGCCCACCCGGCTGGCAACGAGCGGTCGGCCACGGCAGAAGGCTTCGACGATCACGCGACCCATTCCTTCGGAGCGGGACGGAAGGACGAGCAGCGTCGACTCGTCGAGCGCCGACGACACTTCGGTCTGCGTGAGCCGCTCGGTCCAGCTCGCCTGCTCGGGAAGCTCGGCCACGAGCTCCTCCACCAGCGGTCGCATCGTCCCTGAGCCGACGAGCCGTAGCCGTGCCTGCGGCACCTGGGGTGCTGCGCGGCGCCACGCGTCCGCGAGCCCGTCGACGTTCTTGTAGCGCTCGAGCACGCCGACGAAGAGCGCCGCCGGCCGCTCGGGCAGGTTCAGCGGCGCCGCCTGGAGAAAGGAGTCGAAGTCCATGTACGCGGGAAACTCGTCCGCCGGCTCCAGGCCGAGCTCCCGGACAAGGCCGGTCGTGTAGCCGGTGACGGTTCTGATGCCGTCGGCCTTGCGCAGCGCAGCGAGCGCGACACGGTCGGCGACCGGGTTCAGGGCTCCCCGCAGACGCGAGCCGTAGAGACGCGTTGGAGTGCGCCAGTCACCGTGGAGATCTGCGATCACGGCGGTGTTCGTTCCGGCGAGCCTGCGCGCGCTCAACGCCGCTGCCGTCTCGTGCGCGCCCTGCGCGAGCACCGCGTGCGGCCGGAAGGCACGCAGTTCGCGCGCGACGCGCAGCGGCAGTGCCGCGAAGAACGCCGGTCCGTCCAGCACGGGCAACTCGCGCGCCAGCCGAAAGACGCCGTTGCCGCCGCTGCCGCCGGCGAGCACGCGGAAGTCGATCTCTTCACCGATCGCATCCCACTTGCGCGCCAGGCTCGGCGCGAGCGGCAGCTCGATCCGCCGCGAGACGAAGAGGACGCGTGGCCTCACGCTCGCGCGACCCGCCGGAGCGTCCGTTCGAGCTCACCGAAGACCCGCTCGGGCGCGTACTCCGCCACCGATCCGGCAGCCGCACCACGCAGACGCTGACGCAGAGCGTCGTCGCCGAAGTACCGGCGCACCGCCTCGCCGAGCGCCGCCGTGTCTCCCTGCGGAACGAGGAGGCCGTTCACCTCGTTGTGGACCACCTCTGCAACGCCGCCGGCCTCCATCGCGAGCACGGGCGTCCCGACGGACAGCGCCTCGACGACCGTGTGCGGGAAGTTCTCCCAGCTCGAAGAGAGGATCGTCGCGTCGGCTGCATGAAAGAGCTCGACGACTCGCTCGCGTGGCTGTGCACCGATAAAGCGCACCCGTTCCTCAACTCCGAGGTCGCGTGCCTTTCCCTCGAGCGGCTGCCGATCCGGCCCTTCCCCCGCGATCACGAGTTGAACACCGTTGGCGCCCGCGACCACCTCGAGCGCACGTTCGAGCGCCTTTTGCGCCGTCAACCGGCCTGCGAATGCGAGCGTGGCGCCGTTCAGGCCCAGCTCGCGCCGCAACTCGTCGCGCGGGCGTAGGGGTGGAAGCGAAGGTGCCGGATTCGGCAGCACCGTCACGCGTTCGGGCGCAACGCCCCAGCCGACGGTGAGCTCCCGGAGATAAGCGCTCGGCGTAAAGACGTGCGCCGCATGACGGAGCTCGACGTCGCGCACGAACCGCAGCAGCGCGGACGCCGCGCCTCCGCCGCCGCGCTGGAACTCGTCGACGTCGCCTTCGACCAGGCCGCGGCGACGCGAGCGCTCGAACGCGGGATCGGCGGTCAGCTTCACGACGTACGGCCTGCGCGCAATGCTTGCGCCGAGCGAGCTCCGCCCGAACATCCCCGTGGTGTACACGACGTCCACCTTCCGCGCGCGGCGTTGCACGAGCGCGGCGCCGCGGTAATGCCGCACTCCGGGCCGGTGCTGTCGTCGAACAGCGCGGACAGGATATGAGCGGTCGGGTGGCGGCGCATCGGCGGTCGTGACGACTTCGACCTCGTGTCCGCGCGAGCGCAGGAACTCGGCGACGTCGGGCGCATGAGTCGCAGGGCCGCCAACGTCCGGCGGCCAGATGCCCGACACGACGAGCACCTTCACGGTGTCGCGACCTCGACTTGCGGTGGCGCCGGCGCATTCTCGCTCTCGGGCTCACGCCGGATCCGCAGGAAGAGAACGGTCCAGAACGCCACGAACACGATGGTCGCGAGGAGCACCGCGCCTGCGGCCCCGGTCGCACCCCACGCGGCGCCGAACGCAACGACAAGCGGAACGAGCACGAGTGTCTCGAGGCCGTGTGCCCAGATGCGTAGGTTCGGCCGGCCGATCGACACCGGGAAGCTCTTCGTCCAGCCGAACACGAACTGCAACGCGCCGGCGATCACGATCAGGCGGAGCGCGTCGGTCGCACCGACATTCTTTTCCGTGAAGAACAGCCGGATGAGATCAGGCGCGAGCCAGAGCAGGATAGGCACGGCGACGAGGGCGCCGGCAGCGGCGCTGAGTGAGTAACGGCGCACTCCTGCGAACACGGCGCTACGCGTGCCGCGCTCCCAGTCCCGCGTCTGTTCTGTGAGGAGGACAAGCCGAGCTGGCGCCGACAGCGCGGCGAATCCCTGGGCAGGGGCCTGTGCGACGCGGAAGTACGCAACCTGAGGAGGCGACGACACGACACCGAGCAGCAACGGGCTGAGCGTGCTCCTGAGCGCGACCACTCCCGTTGCAACGCTGGACTGCATCACGAAGCGAACGATCTCCGGACGCTCGTCGCCGATCGAAGTCGCGGGAGCCAACGGATTCCGCCGGAACGCGGCCCAACCAGCGGAAAGGACAGCGGTCGTGGCGAGCACTTGCGCGACGACCATCGCCACGATCGTCTCCGTCAGCCCGTAGCGAGTCCCGATCGCGATCGCTCCGAGCCGCAGCGCCATCGAGAGAAAGAGGAAGAACGCGCGGACGTCGTAGCGGCCCCGCAGGATGAGCGCAACGCCGCCGACGTTCTCGGGAGACTGCACGAGGGGCAGCGCGGCGGCGATCAGCATCGGTGTCTCGAGACGGGGGTCACCGAAGAGCGCGCCGGAAGCGGGCGCCAGCGCGAGCAGGCAGATGCCGGCCAGGATCCCGCCGGCGAGCTTGACCTGAAGCGCGCGGCCGAACAGCCGGCGCAGCCGCCCCCAGTCCGATCGCTCCTGGAAGCGGAAGCCGTACTTGACGAGGGCCTCCTCGATCGTCAGGTCGAGCAGCGTCTGGAAGAACCCGGTCGCCGCGATGACGATCGCGTACAGACCGAGGGTCCGGGTCGAGAACGCGTGCGCCGCTATGACGGTGCCGAAGAAGCCGAGGGCTACTGAGGCGTAGATCCCAGCGGCTGCCGCCGAACGGCGCCAGAAGAGCCGCGAACGCATCAGGAGCACCATTGTAGGGACGGCAATACCTAGACTCGCCGAGTGCCCACGCCGGAGACACCCGCCGTGACAGGGCGCGCGCTCGTGCTGGCACTCGCGGTTCCTTTCCTCTTCCTGCACATCAGGTACCAGCCGGGGGTGCGCGTGCGCCTCGGCTCGACGCACCTCGGCATCGAGGCGTCCGATCTCGCCGTCGTCGTAGTCGCTCTCGTCGCTCTCCGGGAGGGCCTGCGGGGCGGGTTCGCGCCACTGCGGCCGGCACTGCCGCTCTGGATTGCCTCCGCTGCGCTCGTGGTGTGGATCCTCGTCCGCTCCGAATCACTCGTGCACCTCGTGACAGCGGTGAAGTTCTCCGAGTACGCCCTGCTCGCGATCTCTGCGCCGTTGATCCTGCGACGTAGGGACGACTGGGAGGTCGTGGCCGCGGCGATCGTGGCGTGGAGCGTCGCCGCAACGCTGTTCGCGCTGCTGCAGTTCTTCGGCCTCGACATCGCGGATGCGTGGGCAGCAGGACGCCGTCAGCCGTCGTTCCTCGGCCACTCAGACTTCGCCGCGCTTTCCGCGCTCGCGCTCGGCATCGGCTTCGCCGCCGTCCTGCTCGCGAGCAGGCGCATCGGCTGGCTTGCGATCGTCACCGGCGCGCTCGGGCTCATTCTCTCGGGAGCGAGCGCCGGCCTGATCGGGATCGCTGCGGGAACGGTGGCGTTGCTCTACGCGATCCACCGACGGCGCCCGCTCGTGCTTCGAGACTTCGCCGTCAGCGGCATCGTCGTCGCAGTGGTGGCTGCAGGCGTGGTCGTCCTGCGAGGCGGGGATTTCGAGAGCTTCCTGCGCTTCCTACACGTGAAAGGGAAGGAAGCGCAGACGACCAACATCGAGACCTACTCGCACCACACGTTGCTCGCGTACATCGGTTACCGAATCTGGCGCGACCATCCTGTCGTCGGCGCGGGCTGGGAGGCCTCCACCGATCCAGGCGTGGTCGATCCGCAACTGCCGGCCGCCCATAAGAGGTTCCCGGACCTCGCCCCCCTCGCCTTTCCGACGCGCGCCCACGAATGGGGCGTTCAGAACGCGTATATCCAGGCCGCGGCCGACCTCGGATTGATCGGCATCGTGCTCTGGCTGGCCCCGTTCGCGCTGGCCCTCGTGCTGGCCCTCAGGGCCAACGCCCCGCCTGGAGCGGTCGCGGCCTTCACGATCCTCGCGGTGATGGGACTCTGGGGAGCGCAGGGCCTGGTGGCCGGAATCCCGCTCGATGCGGCCACCTGGCTGGCCTTCGGCCTGGCCGCCACGGCAGTTGCTCAGAGGAGTCAGGTAGCTGCTCAGGGAAAATGGGGCGGATGAAGGCACTCGTCACCGGCGGAGCCGGGTTCATCGGCTCGAATCTCGTGGACGCGCTCATCGAGCGCGGAGACGACGTGCGCGTGCTGGACAATTTCTCGACCGGCAACCGGGCAAATCTCGAGGGCCTCGAAATCGAGGTCGTCGAGGGCGAGCTCCGCTCCTACGAACGCGTGCATGCCGCGATGCGCGGGATCGAGGTCGTCTACCACCTCGGCGCGCTCGGCTCCGTTCTGCGTTCAGTGCAGGATCCGCTGACGTCGAGCGCCGTCAACGTCGAAGGCACGCTCAACGTGCTGCTCGCCGCGCGCGACGAAGGCGTGCGGCGGGTGATCTTCTCGTCCTCGACTTCCGTGTACGGCCTCAACCGTGAGCTACCGACCGCGGAGACGACCCCGCCCGACCCGATCTCGCCGTACGGAGTTGCGAAGCTCGCCGCCGAGCGGTACTGCATCAGCTTCAGTCGCGTCTACGAGTCGTTCGAGACGGTCGTGCTTCGCTACTTCAACGTCTTCGGCCCGCGGCAGAGCCCGCACTCGCAGTACGCCGCCGTCGTGCCGCTCTTCATCGCCGCGATCGATCGAGGCGAGCCGGTCACAATCCACGGAGACGGCGAGCAGTCCCGCGACTTCACCTACGTCACGAACGTCGTGGACGCGACGATTCGCGCAGCGGAGGCGACGGGGGCAACCGGACGTGCCTTCAACGTCGCCGCAGGCTCGCCGGCGACCGTGAACGACGTTGCCGACACGATCGGCGTTCTTCTCGGCAAACCGGTCGAGAAGCGCTTCGAGCCGCCTCGGCCCGGAGACATCCGTGACTCCTGGGCCGACATCTCGGCCGCACGCGAGGTTCTCGGATACGAGCCGCGGGTCGACCTCGCCGCCGGGCTGGAGCTCACGGCTGAGGCCATCGTTGCCGCGGTCTGACAAACCCGTCAAGATCCTGCGCGTCATCGCCCGGCTCAATATGGGCGGCCCGGCGCTGCACGTCGCCTATCTCACGGAGGGATTGAGAAAGCGTGGCTACGAGACGACGCTCGTGGCCGGTTCCCTTGCGCGCGGCGAGGACTCGATGGCCTTCGTCGCCGACGCGCACGGCGTCGAGATCGTCCACATCGACGAGCTCGGGCGCGAGATCTCGCCGCTACGGGATCTCGCCGCGACGATCCGGCTGGCGCGACTGATCCGAAAGGAACGGCCGCAGATCCTGCATACGCACACGGCCAAGGCCGGAACCGTCGGGCGCGTGGCCGCGCTGCTCGCAGGGTCTCGGCGGCCGCCGATCGTCGTCCACACCTTCCACGGCCACGTGCTCCGCGGGTACTTCGGCCCGGTTCGCTCGTTGGCCTTCCGGCTGCTCGAGCGCTGGCTCGCCTCTCGCTCGACAGCTCTGATCGCCGTCAGTCCGCAGGTGCGTGACGATCTCGTTGGCCTGGGCGTCGCAAGGCGCGAGCGCTTCGTGGTGATCCGGCTCGGCATCGAGCTCGACGAACGCGTTTCCGGCGAACAGAACGGTCGTGCCGAGGGCCGCCGCTACCTCGGCATCTCCGACGACCGGTTCGCCGTCGGCTGGATCGGGCGCATGACGGCGGTGAAACGCACCGACGACGTGCTGGTCGCGTTCAAGGAGCTCCGCGACAGCGGCGTCGACGCGATGCTCTGCATGGTCGGAGACGGGCCGGACCGCCTTCAGCTCGAGCGGCGGGCGCACGAGCTCGGGATCATGCGTGAGGTTCTCTTCCTCGGCTACCAGGAGGAGGTCGCTTCCTTCTATGCCGCATTCGATGCCCTCGTCCTGCCGTCCAGCAACGAGGGAACTCCGGTCAGCGTGATCGAAGCGCTGGCGGCCGAACGCCCCGTCGTGGCCACACGCGTCGGCGGAGTCCCGGACGTCGTGCGCGACGGCGAGGACGGCTTCCTCGTCGAGGCGGGCGAAACCGGCGATCTAGCCGACCGGCTCGAACAGCTCGCACGCGATCCGGAGCTCCGCGAGCGCATGGGGCGCCTGGGACGCGAGCGGGTCCTACCGCGTTACGCGGTCGAGCGCCTCGTCGAGGACGTCGACGAGCTCTATCGGTCGCTGCTCAGTGCGGCAGACGTGCGAAGGCGCTGAACGCCGGCTTCTTCTTGCCAGCGGCGGTGAGGAAACCGGACTGCCAGCCGATGCCGATGTTCGTATCGTCGCGCAGCATGAACCAGACCATCAGGTCGATCCGCGGATTGGCCCGGGCGATCGCGTAGGACTGGCGCACGTACGCCGCCTGGCGGGCAAGGGACACGCCGAAGACCCGATCGGGCGGAGTCTGCCACGCGTACTCGGTGATCCAGATCCGCTTCTTCCCCCAGAGCTTGTTGACGAGAGCGATGAGCTTGTTGATGTTCCCAAGTGTCACCGCGTTACCACGGGGCTTCGATGCGGGCGTCTCGCTCGGACTGCCGTAGTACGGATTGTGGGCGTAAGCATCGAGATTCCGTAGCCCCGCACGTTTGGTCAGCGTCATGAAGGCGAGGGGCGACAAGGAGGGGCGCGACGAACGCGGTGCGTTGTTGCCACGCGGACCGGTCACTCCGCAGGCAACCTTCTCGCCGGCGAAGTTGGTGAAGTGGACGCCCTGCCAGACCGCAGTACAGATGCGCGCGTACGACCGCGGACTGACGAATCGCCCGCCCACCGTCTGCTGCAGCCAGATCGGGTTGCTCGGCTCGTTCCAGGCCGTCCAGTAGGTGACAGCAGGTAGATAGACCTCCTGGAAGTCGTCCGTGTTCGGAATGTAGTGGCCGCTGTAGCGCGTCGCCGCGGCGTACGAGAAGTTGCGCAGGTCCGTGTAATTCGACGGCGGCACGTTTTTCGCCTTGCCGCCGTTTGCCCACGACGGCGTGAACAGGATGCTGAGCATCGCCTGCATGCCGTACTGACCGGCATACCGAATGGCGCGGTCGTAGACCGTCCAGTCATAGGCCGGGTCCGCCGGATCCTGCGGGTGCGCCGGACGACGCTTCGCGACCTCGTTCCAGTTGAGGTTGATCCGAATGATCTGGGTGCGCAGGCTCTTCAGCGTGCTGAAGGTGAACTGCGGATTGCCGTGCAGCGCCATCGCATCGTCCTGAATACCGACGAGCATGTGTTGCTTCGCCTGCGCCGCGGGCACGGCGAGACCTGCAGCGACGAGGACGATCGCCGCCGCGACCCCCATACGCCTACGCAACGACCGGCTCCCGTCCGAAGCTCGGAAGCATGCGTCGCAGGCCCTCTTCCAGCTGAATCTCGGGCTCCCAGCCGAGCAGCTGGCGCGCGCGGGTGATGTCCGGCTGCCGGACCTGCGGGTCGTCGACGGGCAGAGCCTCGTAGACGAGCTCGCTCTTCGAGGCGGTGATCCGGACCACGACCTCGGCGAGCTCGTTGAGCGTGAACTCGGCGGGATTGCCGAGGTTCACGGGCAAGTGCTCACCGGACTCCGCCAAGGCAACGAGCCCACGAATGAGGTCGTCGACGTAACAGAAGCTCCGGGTCTGGGTGCCGTCCCCGAACACAGTCAGGGGCTTGCCCTCTAGGGCCTGTCTCACAAACGTCGGAACCGCACGTCCGTCGCTGGGGCGCATGCGGGGCCCATAAGTGTTGAAGATCCTGGCGATCGACGTGTCCACGCCCTGCTGGGTGTGGTACGCCACCGCCATCGCCTCCGAGTACCGCTTCGCCTCGTCGTAGACGCCACGAGGGCCGATCGGGTTGACGTTCCCCCAGTAGGTCTCCGGCTGGGGATGCACCTGCGGGTCGCCGTAGACCTCGCTCGTCGAGGCCAGCAGGAAGCGTGCGCGCTTGAACTTTGCAAGCCCGAGCGCATTGTGCGTCCCGTAGGAGCCGACCTTCAGCGAGTGCAGCGGCATCCGCAGGTAGTCGATCGGGCTCGCGAGGGCCGCAAGGTGGTAGACGATGTCTACGGGCTCGGCGATGTCCAGGTGCAGCGTCACGTCCTGGTTGATGAAAAGGAACTCGTCCCCCCGCAAGTGCTCCACGTTCTGGAGCGATCCCGTGTCCAGGTTGTCGATGCAGATGACGCGATACCCCTTGGAGACGAGGTGATCGCAGAGATGGGAACCGAGAAACCCGGCCCCGCCAGTCACAACTGCGGTGGGCATCGGCGGGATGCTACCGGCGCCTCTGACAGGAGGCGTCAGGCTTTACCACGGCTTTACAGAAGCCTGATTCAGCGCAGATCCTTGTTGGACTCCATGTCGAACCACATCGCGAAGAGCGTGAACTGCGAGCCGAAGATCAGCAGCAGAGCCACGAGCACGACGGTGCCGACCGAGACTGCGTTCCCCATGAGCCGCAAGACGACTTCCGCGATCCCGAGCCCGAGCCCGAGCAGGGTCATCAGGAAGCCGAAGGCATAGAAGAAGACGAGCGGGTGGAAGTCGCGGATCACGTACTTCTCCTTCATCCGCCAGAAGAACCCCTTCACGAGCAGCCACGAGATGCGCGGGATGACCTTGCGGATCTTGATGCCGGACTGCTCGCCAACCCCGTAGACAGGGCGCGAGGGAATGTCGCGCACGCGGGCGTTCCACACGTTCAGGTGCACGAGCATGTCGTTCGGCATCCCGTAGCCGGGATAGATGCGGTCGAGGTCGAGCTGCTCGAGCATCTCCTTGCTCGCCGCCGTGTAGCCGGACTGCGAATCGGCGACGTGCCAGTAGCCTGACGCGATCTTCGTCAGCATGGACAAGACCGCATTGCCGAGATAGCGGGAACGGGGAATCACGCGCCACGCCTCGCCGGAGATGAGACGGTTCGCCTTTGCGTAGTCCAGCTCGCCGCGAACGACGGGTAGCGCGATCTTCTCCAGGTCGGCCGGGTCCATCTGGTTGTCGGCGGCCATCACGCACGACACGTCGATCCCGTTGGCCAGCGCTCGCTGGTAGCCGGTGATGATCGCGGCGCCGACCCCCGAGTTGCGAGCGTGGGCCACGACCTCGACACGAGAATCGCCTGCCGCTCGCGCTGCGGCTGCGGTGCCGTCCCTCGACGCGTCGTCGACGACGAAGATCCGGTCGACGAACGCCGGAACTCCCTCGATCGTCGTGGCGATGAGCGCCTCTTCGTCGTAGGCGGGCACGACCACCGCCACCGTCTTGCCTTCGAGCATCAGCGGGCGCGGCGGCGGACGACCGGCTCCCACAGCAACGCTGCGAGCAGTCCGATCAGCAGCCCGAGGAACCCCGCCACAACGACGGCGTTCCGCCGGCTCCGCGCCGTCGTCTTTACGGCCGCAGCCCGGGTCAGCACGTTGGGCCGCTCGACCTCCTGCGCCTGGATCAGCAACTGCTTCGCCTGGAGCTGGTCGTCGAGGACGTCACCGAGGTGAAGAGCGAAGACCGCCTTCGAGGTCGGGTCGGCTGCGCCGCGCTCCTGCCGCTGGATCGCGTCGATCTGCTGCTGGTCCGCGTCGATGCGTTCCTGCAGGCCGGCGATCTTCTTGTCGGCGAAGGGCGACAGCCGCAGGACGACGATCTGCGCGAGCGTGTTGGCCGCCACCTGCGCCTTTCGCCGTGTCGGTGCTTGCACGATGAGACGCACGAGCGGGTTCGCCGTCACGCGAAGCGTGCTCGCTCCGGCCCCCGTGGAGATGCTCTTCGTCGAGACGTTGCCCTGCAGGTCACTCGCGCGCATGCCGGCCTTCGCGGCGGCCTGCGCGATCGAGTCCTGCGCGCGCGCGATCGTGCCGACCGTGGCCGGGTTCGCCTGCGGGCCCTGCAGCAGGTTCCCGCCGATGATGCTGTACGACGCGCCGAGATAGACCGTCGAGCTCGCATTCCAGACCTGCTTGCCGCCGAGCGAGATCAGGTAGCCGACGATCACACCGACGATCAGTCCGAGCAGTGGAAGCCACCAGCGCGCGACGATCGCGCTCCAGTAGCGGCCGAGATCGACTTCCTGCTCGGCGTCGGGGTCGACGTCACGCGTGCTCAAGGCGCGGCGACTCTAGCTGAGGCCCAATCCCACTGGGCCTGCAAACCGTCGTCGAGCGACGTGGTCGCACGCCAGCCGAGATCGCGTTCGATCCTCGTCGCATCCGCGGAGGTGCGCCTCACGTCGCCGGCAGCGGCGGGACCCTCGACGAGGTCGAGCGAGCGGCCCGATACCCGCTCGAGCGTCGCGATCACGTCGCGCATCGTTGCCTCCTCGCCGCCGCCGACGTTGTAGACGGCACCCGATGCGCCGCGCTCCATCGCGGCGATCGTGGCCTCGATCCCGTCGGCGACGTAAGTGAACGAGCGCGACTGCAACCCGTCGCCGTAAAGCTCGAAGGACACTTCACGTGCCAGCGCGTCGACGATGCGGGCGAGCGCCATGTCGGGTCGCTGGCGCGGGCCGTAGAACGTGAAGTAGCGCAAGGCGACGACGTCCAGGCCGAAGCCCTGCGCATACGCGTACGCCAGCTGTTCGCAGCCGAGCTTCGTGATCCCGTAGGGAGAGATCGGCCGCGGCTCCGCGTCCTCGGAAGTCGGATACGCCTCGGCCTCGCCGTAAATCGACGACGACGAGGCAAAGACGACGCGCACGCCTGCCGCTGCCGCCGCCTCGAAGACGCGCCGGCTCGCGAGCAGATTTCGGCGCACGTACTCCTCGAAGACGTCGCCGAAGCTCCGCACGCCCGGCTGGCCGGCGAGGTGGAAGACACCGTCGACGCCGTCGAGCTCGAGATCCGTCTCCGCGAGGTCGATGCGGGCGACGTCGAGCTCGGCGGCGTTCTCTTCTTTCAGCGCCGGGTCGTAGTAGTTCGTGAAGCAGTCCACGGCCGCCACCTCGTGGCCCGACTCGAGGAGTCGCTCCGCAAGCTGTGAGCCGATGAACCCGGCCGCCCCCGTGACGACGTACTTCATTCCGCAGGTGCGAGCGGCTTGAGGGTCCCGTCGCCGTTCGAGGTGAGACTCAGGTCGGAGAAAAACCGGGTCATGACGATGCCCTCGCGAAAGTCGCCGAGGCGCGGCTCGGGGCGCTCGCCGCGCGCGAGCGCGAGCGCGAGCTCCGGATAGCGCCCACCGGCTGCGAGAGGCAGCGGGAATCCACCGCCAAAGCGCGTGTTGATGTCCGTGATGAAGTGCGTCCCGTCGGCCTCGCGGAAGCACTGGATGTTGGCAGGCCCGACGATGCCGAGGCTCTCGGCAACGTCACGCGCCAGGTCGATCAGAACCTCGTCCTTGATGCTCATGCCCTTGATCGATTCGCCGCCCTTCGACTCGATCATCGTCCGCGGGATCGCGTTGAGACAACGGCCGTCGAGATCGCAGAAGACGTCGATCGAGAACTCCTCGCCGCCGAGACATGCCTGCACGATCGATTCGACCGGTGTGTAGCCGAGGAAGAAGCCGAGCTGCGCGCGGTCGGCTGCGCGATAGATGTGTCTCGAGCCGAAACCGTGTCGTGCCTTGACGAGCAGCGGGAAGGCGGCATCGTCGGGCACGTTCCCCGGCAGCCAGGTGGGCGGCGACGCGAGCCCACGCTCCTCGAAGAGCACGTGTGCGAGGTACTTGTCCTCGAGTCGTTCGACGGTCTCGGCATCGGGGAGCAGCACGAGTGCGCCGGCCAGCTCTTCGCGGGAGCGCGCGAGCAGCACCTGGTCGAGATCCGTGAGCGGGACGATCAGCCGCACGTCGTGTTCCTGCACGAGCGCCCGCAGCGCCGAGAGGTAGCCCGGGTCGTCGATCCTCGGCACGAGTGCATGCCCGTCGGCCTCGTAGAGAGCCGGTGCGAGCGGGTTGGCGTCCGCGGCGATCGTCGTGGCTCCGGCGCGCTTGAATGCGCCGACGATGTCGACGCGCTGCCCCGCGCACGTAAAGAGAACCGCCGTCACGGCGGTCAGTACAGCAGGAACGGGAGGCTTGCGAGCGCCGAGGCGGCCAGAATCGCGGCCACGACGAGCCGCGTGCGACCGGGCAGCTTGTCGATCGCATAGCCGAAGGCAAGCGCCCAGGCCGGGGCGGTCGAGAGCATGTAGCTGGCCTTCAGCACGTCGCCGTCGGGAGTCGGATAGCTGATCGTGAAATACAGATAGCCCAAGATCCCGAGACCTGGAAGCAGAGCCGCGGGCAGCCGTGCGGGCAGTCGCCGGGAGCGTGCCAGCAGGACGGCCCAGCCTACGACTGCGAGCAGCGTGGGCAGGAAGCCAAGAATGCTCTGGCGCTTGCGACTCCCTTTCCAGACGCCGAAGTAGTCCCCCCAGACCTCGCTGTAGGTCGTGGGGATCGCCTCGTTCACAAAGTGCGGCCGAATCGGATGGGTGACGACGTCGGGCAGACCGAGCCCGACGTAGAACCTGGCGGGACGCCGGTCCCAGATCGCCTCGTGCTTCGTCGGCCGGTCGAAGACCGGGTCCCCGTACTTGATCGCCTGCCGGGCGTACCACGGCGCCGTGACCACCGCTGTCGCGATGACGACCACCGCCAGCGGCCGCCACGCGCGTGCGACCACGAACCCGAGCACGACGGCGGCGAAAGTCCAGAGCGAGAACGCGCGCACCAGCTGCGCCAGTCCGAGCGCGATGCCCGTCGCGACGGCGAACTGCCAGCGGTACTCATGCCGGCCGAGCATGCGCGTCGCAAAGAGCAGCCCAACAGTGCAGAGCAGCATCGAGAGCGGTTCTGGATGGAACATCGCACCGACGCGCAGAACGACCGGTAAGAAGCAAAAGAACGCGAGTGCGGAGAGCTGCAGCCACGGCCGGCGCGGAAAGAGCTCGCGTGCGAGCAGCCACAGCACGCCGGCCGTTGCGAGGAGCACGAGCCAGTTCAAGACCTGGCCGAGCTTGTGTGGATCTCCGGCGTGAACGTGCTCGCCGACGACGGTCGCCGCACCGGCGAGGGCGTAGAACAGCGGGGGCGTGTAGTACTCACTGCGCGAGCCGGGGCCCGGAATCTGACCGTGGTGGATCAGGAGATCGGCGTACTCCTCGTGCTGGCGAACGTCGTAGCCGGCGCCGCTCGGATACTTGTACGCGTTCCAGCCGGCGACAAGCGCAAGCGTGGTGACGAGAGCGGCCGCGACGACGCTAGGACGCAAGTTCGAGCAGCAGGTCGCGATAGCGCCGCACGGCGACGGAACGGTCCGCCTCCCGTTCCACCCATTCGCGGCCCCGGGCGCCCATCGCCTCGAGGTCGTATGAGCCGTCGTGTGCGTCACGGATCGCACGCGCGAGCAATTCGGGCCTACCGGGCGGAACGACGATGCCGCAACCGGCACGCTCGACGACCTGCGCGGTCTCGCTTTCTGCGTCCGCAGCGACGATCACC
>Ga0207691_10003621_pt1 | contig 14992 bp, 11 predicted proteins | sample KBSM13metaG_FD_184327 | JGI IMG/M metagenome (GOLD analysis project Ga0207691, IMG submission 184327) | Miscanthus rhizosphere microbial communities from Kellogg Biological Station, Michigan, USA - KBS M1-3 metaG (SPAdes) (version 2) | ecosystem: Host-associated > Plants > Roots > Rhizosphere >... | reverse complement strand
CGTCCAACTCGCTCGACAAGGCGAAGATCGGATCGCGAAACGTGTGGTTTCCCGGCGGCTGGCGCGAGACGGCCGTGTGGTCGCGGCTCGCACTGCCGGCGGGCGCCACGATTGAAGGACCTGCGATTCTCGAGCAGCCCGATGCTACCACGGTGATCGAGCCCGGCCATGTGGCGCGCGTCGATCGCCTCGGCAACGTCATTGTGGAGAGCGCATGAGCAAACTGACGACAGCTCTGATCCTCGGCGATCTGCAGAACGATTTCATCCATCCGGACGGGGCCTACGGCAAAGCCGGGCAGTCCGATCCGGCGATCGCGGCGTTGCCGGCACGCCTTGCGCCGCTCGTGCGCCTTGCGCGCGACAGGGGCGTGCTCATCGTCGCAACGCTGTTCACGCTCGTACCCGGACGTGGTGGGGAGCCGATCATCTCGCCGCATCTGAAAGCGCTGCGCCCGTTCCTGAAGAAAGGCGACTTCGCGCCGGGAAGCTGGGGCCAGCAAGTGGTCGAGCCGCTCGCCCCCGCCGACATCAACGTCGAGAAGATCGCCTATTCGGCGTTCCATGCCTCGAGGCTCGAATGGGTGCTGAAGAAGTGCGGCATCGAGCACCTCACCTTCACCGGCATCGTCACCAATGGCGGCGTTGCCTCGACGGTGCGTGACGCGCATGTGCGCGAGTTCCATTGCACCGTCATTTCAGACGGCTGCGCGGCGTTCGGCCAGCAGGTGCATGACGCCGCGATCGAGGGGCTGAAGCCGGTTGCCAAAATCGTCACCGTCGCGCGCGCCATCGGCGACCTCGGCGCGCTATAAGGCGCCATGACCTTCATCCGCCTGCTTCTCGCGCTTGGCCTTGCACTGCTGTCGTCGATCGCGTTCGCGCAGCCGATATTCCCGCCCGGCTCGCGCATCGGCATCGTGCCGCCGCCGGGGATGACCGCGAGCGACCGGTTCCAGGGCTTCGAGGATCGCGCGCGCGGCGCCATGCTCGTCGTCACCGAATTGTCGGTGCAGAGCTACACCAAGGTCGAGAAGGATTTTTCCGACGAACAGATGCGCGCGGGCGGCATGGAGCTGATCGCACGCGAGACGATCGAGACACCCGGCGGCCCGGCGCAACTGATCGGCGCACGCGTCGCGGAAAACGGCGTCGCGATGCGCAAATGGGCGCTGCTCACGCGAACCGACGACATGACCGCAATTGTCGTCGCGGTGCTGCCCGAGACCGCGAAGGACGCTTATCCGGACGCGGTGCTGCGTGCCGCGCTTGGGAGCACCTTCATCCGCACCAAGCTCTCGCCCGACGACATGATCGCTGTGCTGCCGTATCGGCTCGGCGATCTTGGCGGTTTCCGCATCCTGCGCGCCAGTCCGGACGGCACGGCGGTGTTCACTTTCGGGCCGAACGACACGACGCTCCCGGTCGAGCAGCCTTACTTCCTCGTCGCGCCACGCGCCGTCGAGCCGCCACAGCCTTCCGAGCGCGACAACTTCGCCCGTCGCGCGCTGGCGACCTTCATAAACAGACCGGAACTCCGGATCGTCGCGTCCGAACAGATCCGCATCGGCGGCCAGCAGGGTCACGAAATCGTCGCGGAGTCGGAGGACGACCGCACCAAGGACCCGCTGATGATGGTGCAATGGCTGCGCTTCGGCAGTGGCGGTCTCGTTCAGATGTTCGGCATCGCGCGGAAAGATCAATGGGCCGGCGTCCTGCCGCGCATGCGCGCACTGCGCGACGGCTTCGAGCCAAAATAATTCACAGCGTTCCCAAAAACAAAAACCCCGGCCGAAGCCGGGGTTTTCGTCACTTTGCGCGTCGAGTTCTTGCGCGTCAGTTACTGCTGGACAGGCGCCTGCTGCTGCTGCGGCAGCTGGAGCTGCGTCTGGGTGTTGCCGATCGGAGCCGAGGCGACTTCCTTCGTGCACACGTCCTGGAATACCACCAGACCGTCCTGCGTGTATTCCTTGGTCAGGCAGGTGCAGCGCGGGGCGGCAGCGGCGACCGGGGCAACCGCGTAGGTCGTCGCGACAACCGGCGCCGTGTAGAGCAGCGGGCGCGGCCAACGCACGTGGATACGGCAGTGGTGATGCCAGCGATGACACCAATTGGGGCGGAAGTGCGGGCGGTGATGCCCAATGCGGATGCGATGACCGATATGGCGATGACCGATATGGACGCGGTGGCCGATGTGCACGCGGCCACCAAGGTGGACGCGGCCGCCACCCATGCGGGCCATTCCCATGCCGCCGCCGCCTCCGCGGCTGAAGCCGCCGCCGCCGAAGCCACGGGCATCGGCCGAGTCGGTGGTGCTGATGAGGGTCGCGGTACCGAGCGTGGCAACGGCCGCCAAAGCGAGCGCTGCATTGCGGATCTTGCTGAACATGTCTCTCTCCTGGATCGTTTGACTGGTGGATCAGTCGTTCGGCCTATTGGTCGCCCCGCACCGTCGAGTCGGTTCACGGTCGGTTGAGACTTTTGGCGTTTAATTTCCGGGAGTTGGCGTTCATCTGGCGTTCATCCGCCGGTTTTCGTGGGCGCGCGGCGCGTCCAAATGCGCGCATGTTGCCGCGAAACCACGGCGCACGAAGACCGTAAAACGCCTGCGGCCGAACGTCTTGATCGCGCTCGCGGGCGCGCGCAGAAACGAGTGCCGGGAGATTCTGTTGGGCTTAGGAGACTTGTCTTGCGGCTGGCCTGGGACCTGATCGTGCCGCGGCACGCGGTGATCGCCGCGGGCATCGTGGCGCTGTTGGCGAGCGCTGCGCCCGCCGCCGCCTATGAGCCCGGCTGGAGCTTTTGGCAGAGGCGCCCCGCTGAGCCCATCGCCGAAACGCCCAGGACCAAGGCGTTCAATCGCGCAGCGCGGCGTGCAGCGAAGCAAAAAGAGCTTTCGAAGGACGTCCGCAAGGACGCCGAGAAGCTTCCACCCGGCCCGCTGCACATCATCATCTCGATCAAGAAGCAGCAGCTCACCCTCTACGCCGGCGGCGTGCCGGTCGCGCATTCGCAGGTCTCGACCGGCGTGCCCGGTCATCCGACGCCGCAGGGCGTGTTCAGCATCCTGGAAAAGCGCATCTATCACGAGTCCAACCTCTACAGCAGCGCGCCGATGCCCTACATGCAGCGCATCACCTGGTCCGGCGTGGCGATGCATCAAGGGGTCGTACCGGGGCATCCGGCGTCGCATGGCTGCATCCGCCTTCCCGCGGCGTTCGCAAAGCGCATGTGGAGCCTCACCAAGGTCGGCGCGCGCGTCATCATCGCGCAGGACGAGGTCGCGCTGACGGAGATTTCCAGCCGCCGTCTGTTCACCGCGCTGCCGCAGGCCGTCGCTGTGGCGCCGCGTGAAGAGCTACCCGCAAAGGTGCGCTTCGCGACCAACGCGGTGATCACCGACACGCCGCTGAAAGGCACGATCGACGCGAGCGAAAGCGAAGAAGCGCGCATCGAGCGCCAGATCGACCAGGCGGCGCAGGCCGGCGTGGCCGAGCCCGCGCCGGATGAGCCGAAGGCCGAGCATGTGTTCGAGAAGTCGCTTGCGGCGGGCACCGCGAAAGACCCGATGCTGCGCCCCGGGCCGATCTCGGTCTATGTCAGCCGCAAGCTCGGCAGGCTGTTCGTGCGCAAAGGCTTCGCCGAGGTGTTCGAGGCGCCGGTCACGATCGAGCGGCCGGACGAGCCGCTCGGCACGCACATCTTCACGGCGCTGGAAGCGCGCGGCGACGGCACGATGCGCTGGAACGTCGCGTCGCTGCCGACCGAGCGCGTGGTGAAGCCGGGCAAGTACCTGATGACCACGACGGCGCGCGGCGAAAAGCTGCGCAAGGAGCTCACCGCGCCGACGCATGAAGTGCAGCCGCCCGGCGATCCGAATGTTGCGCTCGACCGCGTCACCTTCTCCGACGATGTGCTCGCGCGCATCACCGGGCTGATGACGCCCGGCGCCACGCTGATCATCTCCGACCTCGGGCAGAGCTACGAAACCGGAAAAGGCACGGATTTCATCGTGCTCACGCGCTGAGCGCTGCGCGCCTTTCGGCCGGAGCAAGCGCCGCCATTTTGATCATTCGCCGAGCGATTTTTGCAGCGCGCAGAACGGCGGTTTACAGCTTTGGCAACCCCAACCAGGCAGCGAATGCCGAAAGCACGGTGTGAACCGCAAGCGCGACCAGGATCATGCCCATCACACGGCCAATGATGCTGGAACCGGCGTTGCCGATCAGCCGCGAGATAGGCGCAGCAAGGAACAAAATGGCAAGCGTGATCATCAGCACTACGGCAAGGACGACCGTGGTGAGCGACAGTTCACCAAAATCGAACCGATGATCGTCGGTCAGCAGCACCACTGTTAGCATCGTACCAGGACCGGCGATCTTTGGAATCGCAAGCGGATAGATCGCAACTGCGGTTGCTTGATCGCCGGTGCCGCCGCCTGCGGGGACCTGACTCGAGCCACGGACCATGTCGAGCGCAACCAGGAACAGAATGATGCCGCCCGCAATCTGGAACGATCGAAGCGATATACCCATCCTCTCGAGCACGAAGCCGCCCCCGATGATGAACAAGACCAGCACGCCAAACGACGCAAGCACCGCGATCACGGCAACACGACGCTGCTTCGCGGTGTCGAACCCCGAGGTGACGGCAAGGAAGACCGGCAGGGCCGAGATTGGGTTGACCACGATCAAAAGGGTGACGAACTCGTTCAAGCGCTCCTGCCACATGCTCCCCGCTCCCGAATCGCTTGGCCAAGATCACGCAGTTTGCCTTATTCCGCCACGCCGCAACTCAGCGGAAATTCAAAGGCGCAAGATAACCCGGGCCAAATTTGCCCGGCTCCGGTGCGCGGCGCCGCGGGAGACATTGCATCGCGCTCGTGCCTGGTCCGCTTGGCCTCCCGAAAGCAGCCATGTGTACGCGATCGGAGCGGGCCCGCTTCGGGCAGACGCAACCAGCGAGCCGCGCAGCCGGTGGTCACAGGGGTTAACGATAAAGAAATACTTACCTCATAATTGAAGGTGTTGACCTGCCGTAAGGCCCTCTCTCATGTTCCGAGTCCTTTCCTGTCTGGCCACGGAGCACGACTGGCGGCTCGTGCTTGTGGCGGGTTTCGTCTGTTTCCTGGCGAGTCTGACCGCGATCAGCTTGTTCAATCGGGCGCGCGCAACTGCCGGCCGCACGCGCGCGATCTGGATTGTCGCGGCGGGCGCGGCGGCCGGATGCGGAATCTGGGCAACGCATTTCGTCGCCATGCTGGCGTATGAGCCCGGCATCTCGATCGCATACAACATCGGTCTCACGGCGCTGTCGCTTGGAGCTGCGGCGGCCGTGACGGCGCTCGGGCTTGCCGTTGCCGTTCAGCGTTCGAATCGATGGGCCGCACCGATCGGGGGTGGGATCGTCGGTGCGGGCGTCGCGTGCATGCATTACATCGGGATGTGGGCTGTCGAGCTGCCCGGCTATGTGACCTGGTCCTTCGACCTGGTTGTCACATCCGTCGCGCTCGGCGTGCTGTTCGGCATCTTCGCATTGGCGATCGCGGTCCGCCGAAACGATCTGCGAGGCACGTGTGCGGCCGCCGCACTGTTGACCCTCGCCATCGTCTCACATCACTTCACGGCGATGGGTGCGGTTGAGATCGTGCCCGATCCGGTGCGCGTCATCACGCCGTTTTCGCTTTCGCCTGGTTCGCTGGCAATCGCCGTCGCAAGCGCCGCGGTCGCAATCCTCGGGATGAGCCTCGTCGCTGCGTTCGCGGACCGCCGCCTCGACGAGAAGAGCCGGTTGCTGTCCACCGCGCTGAACAACATGACGCAAGGCGTCGTGATGTTCGACTCGACCGGGCGCCTGGTCGTCCGCAATGACCGCTTCGTCGACATGTACGGCCTGCCGCCGGAGCAGGTTAAGCCGGGTTGTACGCTCGAAGACATCATCCGCATCCGGAAATCGACGGGGAACTTCGACGGCGATCCGGCCCAGTACCGCAGTGATCTTCTCGGGAAGATGGCGGCGGGAAAGACGGTGACGTTCGTTGTGGAAAATCCGGACGGGCGGGTGATCGCCGTGACCAATCGTCCAATCGCGGGAGGCAACTACTGGATCGGAACGCATGACGACATCACCGAGCGGAGGCTGGCGGAGGCGCAAAACGCCTCGCTTGCAGAGCAACAGGAACGCCGGGCTTCGGTGGACGCTGCCATCTTGTCGTTTCGGGAAAGTGTCGAATCCGTTCTGGCGACTGTAACCGACAGTGTGGGCGCCGTCCGCGCCACCGCCATGACGCTTTCGGCGTCCGCGGACGAGACCTCCAAGCGCGCCGCAGGAGCCGTTCGCACCTCGAGTGAAGCTTCGACCAACGTTGGAGCAGCATCGGGGGTGGCTCAGGAATTATCCAGCTCGATCACGGAGATCGATCATCAGCTTGTTCAAGCGACGAAGCTCGTCGCAACGGCCATGAGGGAAGCAGAGTCAACGAATAGCGAGATTGCCAGCCTGGCCGACTCTGCGCGAGAGATCGGCACCGTCGTGAAGCTCATTCGAGACATCGCCGGGCAAACCAATCTGCTGGCGCTCAACGCCACCATCGAGGCGGCCCGCGCGGGCGACGCAGGGAGGGGTTTTGGCGTCGTCGCATCGGAGGTCAAGTCGCTCGCCGTCCAGACCGCCAAAGCGACCGAGCAGATTTCGGCACAAATCGTCGCTGTACAAACTTCGACCGCCGGTGTTGTGGAGGCCATTCGCCGGAACTCCGAGCACATGCAATCGATCAATCAATACACATCGGCGATCGCAGCCTCGATACAGCAACAGACTGCGGCCACCGGTGAAATTTCCCAGAACGTGACGAACGCCGCGACCGGCACGAACCTGATCCTTTCGGTTCTCGAGGACGTTGCAGCAGCGATCACGAAGACCGGACGTTCGGCCGAAACCATGCTGAAGGCATCGCACGAGGTCGAGACCGCGGCCACAGGACTGCGCGAAAGCGTCGACAGCTTTCTTCGAAAGGTAGCGACGGCTTAAGTCTGGAGCGCTTCAATCCAGGCGGGCCATCTTGCGACAGCCGCGCGAAACGCCGAGACGTCGGCTGTGGCCAAAAGCAGATACAGGCAACGACAATTAGGCTCTCAATCTGTTGCCTGTTCCGTGCGATCGCCGCGGACGCAGTTGCAAGGTCCCGGCAAATGTCACGTCTGTCCGCGGTACGAGCGCATGAAAGGGAAGCGGCAGAGCGGCCGCCAGCATGAGCATGCCGACAATTTCCGAGTGCGCAGTCCGTCAGGGTGCAAGGCTCGTCAGCGAGTTGCACGAGCCGGCGAACTCAGTGCAGGCAAAGCGTCTTTGCGAACAAGGTCATCGGGTCGAGGTCAAACTCGTCAGCAAGACTTTTCCCGAAGACTGCCAGCCACTTATCCTGAGCCTTGTAGGCAAGCTTTTCTCGCTCCTCAGGGCAGCTGAATTTCACACTTCCCAGGTTCTGTAGGTGGTGAACCATCTCGTGCACAAGAACGGAGATTTCGGCGACCGCAACGCCCCGCCAGCTTTCCGGCAGGTAGATCACGCGGCTCCTGTCGTCGTAGAGGCCCTCGATCCTGGGCGCATCGACTAACGGCTCGACCCGCCTTTCCCTGTCATGATAGGGCTCCCGATCAAGGGCCAGCCCTCGATAGCGAAGCGCTACGAGCTTGGCCGCTGGTACGAACTCGACTCGCGGGCGTTCGGCATATGCCCGCAGATCAAAATTCTCTCCGAGCCAGGACGCGATCATGTCGAGGAGTTCCTGACTCGGGTGGGTCTTCATCGACTGTGAGGGTGCCTCCGGAAACACCAGCGAGTAGTTGAACGGCTCGTCAAATCGCGGAGGTTCGGATGCCAGCCGCATCGCACTTTCGAGGGTGGAGTCGCCCGGTTTTGCCAGCGTGCCGAGTAGGTCAGGAGTTGACCGCAGCAAGAGTTCCGACTTGACGCCGGCCGGAAAGGTCATCGGATGATGATCGCTTCCCCTGTCTTGCGCACAAGCTGTACTGAACGCGCCAATCCCAGCAAGAACCGCAATGGTCACTGCGTGTCTTCCCACGGTGCTCTCCCCCGTCCGGTGATGGAGCCGGCGCGATCCATGCGCTGGCCGATAGTCGTCATCGTGAACGTCAATGGAGGGGATCACGCGCGCTGATTTGCGTCCTGAAATTTCCGTGAAACTTGGGTGAAGGCTGGCTAAGATCGCCGCTTTCCGCCTTTCTCGAGGGTCAAAATGACGACCGAGAGCTCGCTCCGGTTTGAAGGCTTTGCGCTCGATCTCCACCGACTGTGCCTGGATGGGCCTTCAGGCCGCGTAGACCTGCGGCGCAAGAGCTTTGACGTTCTGCTCTATCTCGTCGAGCACGCTGGCCGCGTGGTCAGCAAAGAAGAATTGATGAGCGCAATCTGGCCGGACGTTACGGTCAGTGATGAATCGTTGACCCAATGCATCAGTGACGTTCGTCGTGCCCTGGGCGATACAGATCGGCGGATTGTCAAGACGGTTGCCAGGCGCGGCTACCTGGTCGACGTGCCGATCTCGACGGCAAGCAGCGCCACGCCAACCGAGCGTCCGAACTCTGGCGAGCCGCTACCGCCCAGAGTTGCAGTCGAACCCGCCCGACGACAAGTAACCGCCATGGCTTGCGGCTTCGGCGCTGCCGCCGTAGCCGGCCGCGTCGATCCCGAAGATTTGGGCGAGATCCTTGCCGAGTGTCACATGCGCACGGAAGCGGCCGTTACGGCGCATGGCGGGTTCCTCGTCAAAAGCCTTACCGACGGATTGCAATTTCTGTTCGGGTATCCGCAAGCGCGTGAGGATGATGCCGAACGTGCGGTTCACGCAGCCCTTGCGGTGACAAGGGCGATCGGCGAGCTCAAATTCGAGCACCTGCCCCAACCATTGCAGCCGCATGTCGGGATCGCGACCGGCATCGTCATGATCACCGAAGCGATGGATGCTGGAATCGACTCCTTCGTCGTAGGGGAGGCTCCTCTGCTTGCCTCGGCTCTGCTCGGGCTCGTGGAGCCGGGCAGCGTCATGATCTCGGATAGCACGCGTCGGCTGATCGGCGGGCTATTCGCGTGTCGTGACCGAGGTGTCGTGAATATCGATCATTCTGGACATCAGCTCAGAGTTTCAGAAGTATTGCGCGAAAGCGCGATCGGAAGCCGGTTCGAAGCTTTGCGCTCCAACATCTGCGAACTGGTCGGACGCGGGGAGGAGCTGGATCTTCTCCTCCGTCGCTGGGAACAGGCAAAATCGGACGACGGCAGAGTCGTCCTGTTGACCGGTGAGGCCGGCATCGGCAAGTCGAGGCTGGCACGCGCGCTGCAGGAACGCGTGAAAAGAGACAGGCATACTCCGCTTGTTTTCCATTGCTCACCCCAACACCAGGATAGTGCGTTCTATCCGATGATAGGAGAGCTTCTGCACGCCGCCGGTATAGACGGAGACGACAACGCGGAGGCGAAGCTGGACAAGCTGGAGGCGTTGCTCGGGCGATCAAGCCGGAATGCGTCCGCGGACATGCCGCTCCTTGCTTCGCTTCTATCCATCCCCGGCGGTTTCCGATTTCCTTTGCCGGCGCTGACACCACAGCAACTGAAGGCGCAGACCTTGCGCGTGCTTCTCGGGCAGATCGAGAGCCTCGCTGCGGAGTCACCAGTGTTGATGTTGTTCGAGGACCTTCACTGGATCGATCCGACGTCGCTCGAATTGCTGTCTTTGCTCGTCGATCGTACGCCGCGTTTGAAACTCCTGCTTGTTGCGACCTTTCGACCGGAATTTGATGCCCCTTGGGCGAATCACCGGCACATCTCCGTTGTGTCTCTGAACCGTCTGAGCAGGCCTGAAGGCGCGGCGCTTGTTGCTGGCGTCACAAAGGGAAAGGCACTCCCCGGTGACGTCGTGGATCAGATTACGGCGCGCTCCGACGGCGTGCCCCTGTTCATTGAAGAACTGACCAAGACAATGCTCGAAAGCGGCTTGCTGCAGGAGGCCGACAACCGATACGAGCTGAAGGGGCCGCTACCGTCCGTTTCCGTTCCCGCGACATTGCACGCTTCGCTTCTCGAACGCTTCGATCGTCTTGGATCCGTGAAGGACTTGGCGCAGATAGGCGCGGCATGCGGACGGGAGTTTTCCTACAAGCTGATCGCGGCTGCATCGGCTCTGCCGGACAGCGATCTGAGGCCCGGAATCTCGCGGCTGGTGGACGCTGAACTGCTCTTTCAACGCGGGGTGGCGCCTGATGCGACTTACGTTTTCAAGCACGCGCTGGTGCAGGACGCCGCCTACGCGACACTGCCGCGAGTCCGTCGGCAAGAATTGCATCGTCGGATCGCGCACGTTCTCGAAGAGTATTTCTCCGATATCGTTGCCACCGAGCCGGAGGTTGTCGCTCACCACCTCACCGAGGCGGGCCTCGTCGAGCGCGCCGTCGACTATTGGTGCAGGGCGGGTGCGCGCTGTGCGGACCGTTCGGCATACATCGAGGCGGTGAAGCACCTCTCTCGCGCGATCGAGATGTTAGGCCTGCTGCCTCAGACGCCGGACACGCTGCGCAAGGAGCTCGAAGTCCTCATCACGCTGGGACCTCTCGTGATGGCGGTGAAGACCGTCCGCTCAACTGACGCGGAAAAGCTGTATGTGCGCGCGCGCGAACTCGTCGATCAGTTCGGCAAAGTCTCGCAGCGTTTCCCCGTGCTGTGGGGACTCTGGTTCGTCAACTACTCTCGCGGCCGCTACGCACGGGCTTCCGAAGTCGGCGAGCGCCTGCTTGATGCCGCCCAGCGTGGTGACGACTCAGGTCAGAATCTGGAGGCACACCACGCATTATGGGCGACGCACTCCGCAATGGGGCATACCGCCGACGCCATGGCGCACATCAAGCACGGTATCGCTCTCTATGATCGGAAGCGGCATGGGTCGCATACGTCGCTTTACGGCGGCCACGATGCAGAGGTCTGCAATCGATATCACCTCGCGGTCAATCTGTGGCTCCTGGGATACCCGGACCAGTCGCTTGGCGCGATCACCGACGCGCTCCGTGGCGCCGAGACGTTGAAGCACCCGATGACTAGCATCATTGCGCTCTGGTACGCGGCCTGGGTGTACTACCAGCGCGGCGATCGACCCACGATGACGGCGCACCTTGAGCATCTGCTTGCGCTGGCCAAGGATCATGGGATTGTCGCCATGACCGACGTCGCCGGTTTCCTGCTGAATGTCGACGAGCAAAGACCCAGACAGGAATTGGCCGGACTCCATGACAGGCTTGAGGCAAGAGGGGCGAATTGGCAGCGCGTGTTCTGCCAGTGCGCGCTTGCGGATCTGGATCGGAAGACGGGCCGCACCGAGGAAGGCCTGGCTGTTCTCGCGTCGATTCCTCCTCAGGATCGCGGAGTCATTTATGCTCCCGAGATCCTTCGGCTGGAAGGCGAGCTCCGGCGTTGTCTCCCGGCGCCACAAACAGACAATGCCGAGCGCCACTTTAGGGCCGCGCTAACGCTTGCCCGCGAGCGCGGAGAAAAATCGCTCGAACTGCGCGCCGCCGCGAGTCTCGCCGGCCTCTGGCGCGATCATGGCAATCGGACCGAGGCCATTCAGCTTCTCAAGCCGATCTATGACTGGTTCAGCGAAGGCCTCGATCTTCCGGATCTGAGGAGTTCCCATGCCCTTCTCTGCGAACTCGAAAATTCGGTTTGATGTTGCCTTGTAACGTTCCGGGACGAGCCGCACTTGGGAGATTCGTCTACCGCCGCAGCCGCTCCAGCTCGGGGAACGGCTCGTAGGCCGCATCCTTGCACGCCTCACGTGTTGGCCCCATCTGGTCGAGCTTGCCGGCGAGAAAGATCACCAGGTGGTCGCGCAAGCCGGTGTAAGCACCGGTCGGACCCTTCGCGTCGAAGCGCACGCACACCACGTAACGCTCGGTCGAGCCGACGCTCTTCACCGCCGGCTGGGTGATCCCGGCGCCGCGGACCCCGGTCGGATCGTTCAGGAAGCTGCGCTGATAGGCGATGATCTCGGCACGGTAGTTGTCCGGAAAGCGATTGACGCTCGCTCCGCCCGCCGTTTCCGGACCGCTCAAGCCGCCCCCGCCGCCGCAGCCGGCCAGCGCCAGCAATGCCAAGATCCCCAACCGTCCCATGGCGCAAGGGTGCCATGACCGCGCCCCGCAATGGAAGCGGTTGGCGCGGCGCTCCGGAATGTCTACCTCTATGGAATGGTCGCCCTCTCGGTCCTCGATCTCTCGCCCGTCACCACCGCGACGCCACCGTCGGCCGCGCTGCGCAACAGCCTCGACCTCGCGCGGATCATCGACCGGCTCGGCTACACGCGGCTGTGGCTCGCCGAGCACCATAACCTGGCGAACATCGCGAGCTCCGCGCCCGACATCATGATCGGACAGGTAGCGGCGATCACGAAGAACCTGCGCGTCGGCTCCGGCGGCGTGATGCTGCCGAACCATGCACCGCTGATGGTGATGGAGCGCTTCAAGGTGCTCGAAGCACTGTTCCCCGGCCGCATCGACCTCGGGCTCGGGCGCGCGCCCGGCACCGACCAGATCACGTCGCTCGCGCTGCGCCGCCGCCAGAACACCGAAGGCGAGCAGGACGATTTCCTCGACCGCTTCCAGGAGATGATGCTGTTCGAGAGCAAAGGCTTCCCGCCGAACCATCCGTTCTCGAAAGTCTCCGCGATGCCGACCGACGTGCCGCTGCCGCCGATCTGGCTGCTCGGCTCGAGCGGCTATTCGGCCGAGCTTGCCGCGCATGTCGGCGCCGGATTTTCCTTCGCACACCACTTCTCGGAGTTCCCGCCCGACATCCCGATGCTGAACTACCGCAATCAGTTCAAGCCGTCGGCGTCGCGGCAGACGCCCTATGCGATCCTCGGGGTCGCGGCGATCTGTGCGGAGACGGACGCCGCGGCCGACCGGCTGGCGCTGAGCGCGGACCTGCATTTCGCCCGCCGCGCCCGCGGCGAATACGGGCCGCTCGCCTCGCCGGACGAGGCCGCGGCGTATCCGTACACGCCGATCGACCGGGCGCGCATCGAGCAGAATCGCAAGCGGCTGATCGCCGGGTCACCCGAACAGGTGCACGACCGCATCATGGCGCTGGTCGACTCGACCAAGGCCGACGAGGTGATGATCACCACGATGGTGTTCGACCACGCGGCGCGCAAACGCTCCTACGAATTGCTGGCGGAGGCCTTCGCGCTCGCTGGCGCGCGCCCGGTGGCGGCGCAGTAGCGGACCCCTCGCCAACCCTCCCCAAGGGGAAGGGAGCACACCCGAGGGCCGCCGGAAAAAAAATCGAAAAACAAACCCATGCAAAGGGGAAATTTTGAAAAACAAACCCATGCAAAGAGGGATGAGGCCAAGGAGCATTTACCGATCGTTAGCCAAATTCGTATGCTGTAACCGGAGGCGGAAATGCACGACCGGGCAAGGCTTTCGCGGAACCGCGCGGCGCCTTCATGCTGCCCCAACTGCACCGCATAGCTGCGCATTCCGGGGACTCGGGAAGTGGAAAACCCAATGATTTTGCGAAGGATTTTGGGCGTTGGTGCGCTCGCTTTGGGCGCGCTCGCGACCCTTGCGGCACTGTCTGCCGCGCAGGCGCAGGGCTACCCGCAGGCCTATCCGCCCTACGGGGCGCAGGCCTTTCCGCCGCCGTCGTACTACCGCCCGTTGCCGCCCGCCGCCATTCCGGACGACGATGATGACGACATACCGCCGCACCAGCGCGCGGCGCCCGGCAACTATCCGCCGCCCCCCGGCAACTATCGCGGGCCGTTCGCGCGCGAGCCGCAATATCAGGCGGCCCCTCCGGTCTACAGCGACCGCGGCCCGCCGCAGCAGCCCTATTACGGCCAGCCGCGCAACCCGAACCTCGGCGGCGGTCAGCCCGAATCCTACGGCCGGACGCCCGCCTATCCGGATCAGGCGGTCGCGCCGCAGGCTTATCCGCCGCAGTACCAGCAGGGCCCGCAGCCCTACCCGCAACCTTATCCGGGCCAGCAGCCGGCCGAGCAATATCAGCAGGGTCCCGCGCAAGGCGCGCCGATCCCGCCCGCGCCGATCGGTCCGCGTGAGGTGACCGGCTCATTGCGGCCGAACTCGGTCGCGACCTTGCCGCCGGAAGACCAGCCCGAGACCGGCAAGTATGAAATGCCGGCGCAGTTCAAGCGCCAGATCGTGCAATTCCAGTCGAACGAGCCGGCCGGCACGCTCGTGATCGACACCTCGAACACGTATCTCTACCTCATGCTCGGCGGGGGCCAGGCGATGCGCTACGGCATCGGCGTCGGCCGCGAAGGCTTCACCTGGGCGGGCGCCGAGCGCGTCTCGCGCATGGCCGAGTGGCCGGACTGGCATCCGCCGTCGGAGATGATCGAGCGCCAGCCGTACCTGCCGCGCTTCATGGCCGGCGGCGAAGGCAACCCGCTCGGCGCGCGCGCGCTCTATCTCGGCAAGACGCTCTATCGCATTCACGGCACCAACCAGCCTTCGACCATCGGCAAGTATGTGTCGTCGGGCTGCATCCGCCTGACCAACGACGACATCCAGGATCTTTACAGCCGCGTGCAGGTCGGGACGCGGGTCGTCGTGCTGCCGGGTTCGCCGCCGGCGCAGGCCTCGAACGAGCCCCCGCCGCAGCAGCAGCCGGTGCAGCGACGGTAGGACGCGGAGCGCGGCGCGAGACGCGGCGCAATAACAGGCCTTCATCCTGAGGCGCGAGCGAAGCGAGCCTCGAAGGATGGCCACAGACGATGAGCGGAAATGCCCGGCACGCGCCGGGCATTTTGTTTTAGAGTGTGATCGCCTGACGCTGAACCACCGAAACTCTCACGCCGTCATCCTGATCTCAGCCAGCGCTGTGCTCGCAGGGCTGCACCTCGACGGACACGTGGCTGAGGCCGCGCACGCCGGATAGTCTGCTCTTGTATGCCGACG
>Ga0207691_10003619_pt1 | contig 14996 bp, 12 predicted proteins | sample KBSM13metaG_FD_184327 | JGI IMG/M metagenome (GOLD analysis project Ga0207691, IMG submission 184327) | Miscanthus rhizosphere microbial communities from Kellogg Biological Station, Michigan, USA - KBS M1-3 metaG (SPAdes) (version 2) | ecosystem: Host-associated > Plants > Roots > Rhizosphere >... | reverse complement strand
CAGCGAGAGGGCCGAAAGTAGCCACGACCAATCGGTCACGGCCGAGGCCAGCTCCGACGCGCTGCGAGCGGAAAGCGGCTTTCCCTGGCGCGTGGCGAGCTCGTGGGGGCGCAAATCGCTCTCGCGCTCGCTGGTCAGGTTGGCTGCAAACAGCGCGCTGCCCGGAGTTTTTCCGGCATAGCTCGCGAAATAGAAGCCGGCTTTCCTCAGATTGGGCACGACGCACAAGCCGTCCCGCGCGCTCAGCTTCTGGCGATTGCCGCCGGGGCTCTCCAAGTCCACTTCGTTCACGTCGATCGGCACGCGCAAGCTGTACGCCTCGCCCACACGGGCAGGGGCCTCGGCACCGCGCATGCGATGGCTGCGAGCGAGCTCCACGACGTTGCGCATGAACAGCACGAACGAGGCTTTCAGGGGCCAGTTGCTTTCGCCCACGTCGAAGCCGACCAGGGTGACGCTGCGACCCGGGCTCGAGGCATCCGCGATCAGCGTGCCTTCCCGACTCTGGACCAATGCCGCCTGCGGAGTGTCGGCCTCGAGCCGGCGTGCGCTGCGCAATTCGACGCCATCGAGTGAGATGAAGCGCAGTCGCGGGTCGACCTCGGCCCAGGAAGTGAGCGTGGGCGTCTCGATTTTCGAACCGACGACCGACGTCGCGCACGGCCCCGGGGGCGGATTGAGGATCAACAGATCGCCCCCTGGCACGCTTTCGGGGCAGGCGCCGCTCAGGACAATCAGGGCATCCCGGGCCACTCCCGCGCTGGCCAATCCCGAAAGCGAGCTACCGAGTAGCTCGACATTGGGATCGGAGGCCAAGGCGCGCGCGACCCAAGCGTTGCCGTTGGCCGGAGCCATCACCACCTGCAGCTTTGCGCCGCTCGGCACCCGGCCATAGGCGCGGTCGTCACTGACCAGGGCATCGTGTGGCGAAAGCTCGACGATTAGCCCTGCGCCGACGTCGCCGGGGGCAGGTTCGAAGCCCAGCACGACGGGGCTGCGTTCCCCCGGTCCCAGGTCGATGCGCCGCGAGGAAAGCGGCTGCACGACGTTGCGCATGCTGAGCGTGACGTACAAGCTGCGCGGTTTCAGGCCATAGTTCTGGACCATGGCGAACGCTTGCACTTGCTCGCGATGGCTGACTGGGTCCTCGAGACTGGCGATGTCGAGCCGTACGATGCCCGCGTTGTCGAGCGGGCTACCGATGCGTACCAATTCGAGGGGCAGGTTGCCGGTCGCCAAAGCGTCTCGATCGGCGAGCGCACCGTCGCTGACCACGACCACGCGGGCACCGCGTTCGTAGGCCCGTAATTGGCTGCTGGCGGTGGCGATCGCCTGGGTCATGCGACCTTCGGCGTCGCTGGCTTCGAGCTTCGCCAGCGAGGCTTCCAGGCGCCGGCGGTCGCTGTCCATGGGCGAAACGACGTGAGCGTCGCGTCCCGCCTCGACGATCACCGCCTGTGCGCCCGGCGCCAGGGCCGCGATCACGGACGAGGCCGCGTCTCGGGCGTGCGCCAGTCGAGAACGGCCGTCGGGCTCGACGGTGTTCATCGATGCGCTGGTATCGAGCACGATGGCCACGTGGTCACCTGCGATGTGCCCGGCGCGGGAGGCTGGCCGCGCGAGAGACAGGGCGAGCAAGCACAGCGCGAGCAACTCGAGCAGCAGCGGAACGTGGACGACCAGGCGTTTGAACGGGCTTTTCGCGGCTAGATCACGGGCCGCCGCTGCCCAAAGCCAGGTCGACGAGACCGTGACGCGCTGGCGCCGGATCTTGAGCACGTACAAAAGCAAGAGCGGCAAAAGCAAGCCAAGCAGCCACAGTCCGCCGGGTGCTTTGAGCTCGAGGGGCACTCGAGGCAGCATAGGGGCACAAGCCCCGTCTAGCTAGCGCAGGCGACTTACGTCGCGGGGCAGCTCAGCCCATGGGGCCGCGTCGGATGCGAGCGTAGCTCTCGTCCCGGTCCCGGCGGATGTCCTGAAACAGAGCTTCCAGGGTGTCGATGCCCACTTCGAGTGCGGTAGCCAGGTTGGCCTGAGCAATGCGCTGACGTAGGGAAACAGGCTCCTTTTTGGGCAATGGCAGTGTACCGAGGTCGGCAAGGTCGAAGAAGGAGGTGCCCTCCGGGCTATTGCCGCGAACGCGATCGAGCACCGAACAACGTACCACCTGGATGGTCGGATCGGGGGTCCGGCGCAAGAACGGAATCAGCCGTTCGGGCTCGTTCGGATCGGGGCGGGCGTCGGGGTGGAAGGCAGCCATCGCGAACGGGATCGTACCCAGCTCGTGGCGTGCCGCGTCCCGCTCGCGCACGGTCCGGACGAAGCTCTCGAAGCTCAGTCGGTCGAGCTCCAGATCGGGATAGATGAAGAGTGCGATATCGGTCTCGAGGGCTGCTTTCAGGCTTTCCAGAAGCGTTAACGATTGCTGCGGATCAGCCGGATTTTCAGCCAAGATCACCGCTTCGACGACGTGTCCGTCGCGCCTGGCTGCGGCCGCCCAGGGGCACAACGTGAAGCCCTCGACGACCTCCAACATGTACCTTCGGTAGACCCGCAACGCTTCGTTGCGGAGCGCGCTTTCGTGTCCTCCCGCACTCGCATCAGTCATCGATTTCGAGTGTACAGGGGATCGCGTCTCGCTGCGATGCCATGTCCCGGGTAGCGTCCCGGATGACACGCCCGACGACGCGCCTGCTCTCACGTTTGACGTTGCGGACGTCGCGTTCGTGATGCCGCCGAGCAAACAATCAATCGCGACAAGTCACGAGCTTCTTGACGGCGCATGCACATGGATTGCAAAGTGCTCTTCATTGCGCTCGCAAGTGTTGCGCAATCCAAAAATAGAGGACGGATCAATGGCCGCCAAAAAGAAGAAGAAGAGCGCGAAGAAAGCTGCACCCGCACCGGCTGTAGCCGCGCCCGCCAAGAAGAAGGCGAAGAAGAAAGCCAAGAAGAAGGCGAAGAAGAAGGCCTCCAAGGCAGCAGCTCCCGAAGCCGCGCCGGTCGCCAAGCCTGCCAAGAAGGCCAAGAAGAAGCGCGCCAAAAAGGCGTGATTGATTCCGAGTGAACACGAGCGCCACCGCCCTCGCATCAGCGGAGTCGGTGGCGCTCGTGGCTCGCTTGTCGGTTTTTCGTAGTTCGGGGAGTCGGTCGCTGAAGGACGAATCAAGCTTAAATAAGCAGATTTCTCAGTCGACCGCGTGGGATACGAAGCGGCGCACGGCGCCCTCCAGCGCTTCGTCGTTGGTCATCCGGACGTAGCTCCCGCCGTGCTTGCGGGACCAGGCACGAAGCTCGTCGATCAGCCCTGCCAGGCGCGCCACGTAGGCGTCTATGGCAGAGGCGTCCATGCTCAGCTCGACCTGAGCTTGGTTCTCGGCGTCGACGAACGCGAAATCGCCGTCGTAGTTGGGCTCGACCTCCTCGCGGGACAGCACTTGAACCAGGGCGACCTGGTGGCCGATTGCGCGGGCGTGTCCCAGGGCCTTGGTGACCAAGCCCGGGTCGAGGAAGTCGCTGATCACTACCAGCAGGCCAGGGCGCGCTGCTCGCTGGAGCACCTGCTCGAGGGCGCGCGTCAGGTCCGCGCTCCCGCCCGGACGTGGCTCACTCAGGTCGCGCAACAGGGCAGCCAAGGCGTCGCGGCCGCGCCTGGGCGCGCCGACTCGCTCCAGAGCGCGAGCGGCGCCCTGAGCCGGCTGACGTGCGATTGAGACCTGCGCGCGTTGGCCGTTGGCCAGGGCCAGATAGCCAATCGCGGCCGCCACGCGGCGAGCCACTTCGAACTTCTGCGGAGTGCCGAAGGCGAGCGAGCCCGAAGCGTCCAACACGAGCCGCAGCACGCTGTCTTCTTCCGCGCGAAATAGCTTCAAAACCGGCTCGCCCGTGCGCGCAAAGGCCGCCCAGTCGACGCGCCGCAAGTCGTCGCCCGGCGCGTACGGGCGGTGGTCCTGAAACTCCGCCGAGCCCCCACGACGGCGCGACGCGCGTTCACCGGCGCCGCCGCTTTGCACCGTCACTGATAGCCGACGACGCAGCGCCTCGAGCTCCCGGACGAAGGCGGGGTCCAGCAGGCTGTGTGGCTCGGACACGGTTCAGCCCTCGCTGGCGGATGCTGGGTCGCCTGCCTCGAGCGCCGCTTCTTCTTCGTCGAAGGCGCGCTGTAAGGCGGCGCGCGCGCTGCGTTCGGCTGCTAGACGCGTCCGGACGCGAGCGCTCGCCACCGCGAACAGTCCGACGCCAATCAACGCCCAGGCGGCCGCGCAGGCCGCGCCCGTGGCCAAGATCAGCCCCGCGTCCGGGGAGGAGGTCGAGGCTGCCTGCACCATCGTGACGGCGAAGCTCGGCGAGGGGCTGGCCATGAGCATGGCGCGGTCGTGTTGACTGGTGATGAGCCCAGCGACGGCCATGGCGATCCAGGGACCCACGAAGGCAAAAAACAGCGCGGTGGCGAGCAGCAAGCGCGGCGTGCCGGCGCTCTTGGCGCGCGCGCGGGCCCACGCGGCAAAGCCGACGACGAAGCAGAAGAAGGCCAGCGCATAGCCGTGAAACGCCAGCAGCGCATCGCGATCGGCGCCTGTTTTTGCCTTGAGCACGCCGAGCGCGGCATTGGCCGCCAGGCTTCCGGTCGTGAGCAGCAAGAGCAACGCGCAGGCACGCAAGACACCCGGCCCGAGGCTCTGAGCGAGCGCCCCCGTAGCGCGGCGTTGCCAATCTGCGAGTACGCGCTGGGAAGGGCCGAGCGGATCACCGGCGAACAGAAACGCCCCGAAGCAACCGAACACCCAGAGCAGCCCCCCGCTGGCGTAGACCCACGAAAGGTCGTGTGAAAGCCAAGTGACCAGCGCTGCGCTGGCCGTGAGCGCGGGCATGGTCGTGAGGAACCAGACCCGGAGTCGGGTCGAGCGATCGTCGCTGGCCGAGCCCATGTTGGCGACGGCTGACTCGTAAAACAACCAGGCCGGAATCAGCGCTGCCAGCGCCGGAAGCAGCACTAAGAAGACGCCATAGGCCAGTCCGAAGTCCGCGCGCACGTAGGCGGTCGGCAGCCAGACTGGGGGACCGCCGGGTACCCCTGGCCATTGCTCGTGTGCGGCGTAGGACAGTCCGACGCCGGCTCCGCCGTACACCGCGAGAGAGACGGGCAGCGCCACCAACAAGGTGACGATGATCGCTGCCGCCGGGCTCTGGAACTTGGCGCTGACCGACAGACCGAACGCCACCGCCAGCGCAGCCAGCAAGAACAACACCAGAAAGGCGATCAGCACCTCGGTTGCGGTGACGCCGCCGAACAAGAAGGGCAGTGCGCCAACGGGCACGAGCATCACGATATACAGGCAAATATAGGTGTATGCGGCCAGGAACTTGCCACGGGCGATGCGCCGCGGACTGAGCCCGGTGAGCTGCAGTGCCTCCCAGGTGCGACCGCTGCGCTCGCCGGCGATGGTGTTGGCCGCGACCGCCGGCCCGATCCAAGTCACGACCGCGTAAGCCAAGGAGAAGAAGGTGTGGAAGATGCCCACACCTACCTTGGCGGGCTCGGCCGTGGTGCTGGCAACGCCGCCGACCGAGCAGATCAGGAGCGTCATCATGCCGGTCACCACGGACAGGATGATCGGCGTACGTTGCAGGCGCGCGGCCTGTTTCAGCTCGCGCATCCAGACCGGATTGGGCTCCCCGAACAGGCGCGTCCAAGCCGTGTCGAGCGAAGGCGGCGCGGACGTTCGCGAAGCCGGGCCGGGCGGCACGCTGGGCGAGCCGACGTTGCTCGTCATTGGAGGTCCCCACGGGTGACTTCCAGGAAAATCCGTTCCAGCTCGTTTCGTTCGGGCTCAACGCCGACGATGCCGACCCCACGTGAGACCAAATGGCGCACGACCTCGGCGACGAAGCGCTCGTCACCGACGTAGTGCACCGTGAGCTGCCCGGCCGGGCCCGGTTCGACCCCGAGCACGCCGCCGCCGCCCGCGATCAGCGGCACGACCAGGCGCGAGTCTCCGATCACGCGCAGACGCAAGCGACGTCGTGCTGCCGCCGGCACGGTCACGCCCCCGGCCGTTTCCACGATCGGTGCGGGCACGCTGGGCGGAGCCGGCGGGATCAGCGGATCGACCGGCGCGGCTGGCTGAAACGGCACTTGCGGCGCCAACGCCAGGCGCTTGCCGTGTTCATCCAGGGGTGCATTGCGCGCCGCTAGGCGCTCGGCAATCTCACCGATCGGACCTGCCACCACCAGCGACCCGCGCTCCAGGATGCCAATCGAGGTGCACACGTCACTCAGTTCGGTGAGGATGTGGCTGGAAAGGAAGATCGTCTTGCCTAAATCTCGAAGTTCCAAGAGCAAATCGCGGACTTCGATGCGGGCGCGCGGATCCAGATCGGAGGCTGGCTCATCGAGCACGAGCACCTTCGGGTCGTGCAGCAAGATGCGCGCGATCTGCAAGCGCTGCTTCATGCCCTTGCTCAGGTCCGCGACCAGCCGATCCTGAAGCTTGCCCAGCTCGGTCAGCTCGATGACGGTGGCTACGACCGAGCGATCGGGCACGCCGTAGGCGTCCGCGAAAAACTCCAGAAACTCTCGGATCGTGATGCGCTCGTACACCCCGGCGTGGTCCGGCATGTAGCCGATCAAACGCCGCACTCGCTCCGGCTCGAGCGTGACATCGATGCCGTCCACCTCGACGCGGCCGGAGAGCGGCTCGAGCAGGGTGGCCATGACGCGGATCGTGGTCGTTTTGCCTGCGCCGTTCGGGCCGATGAAGCCGAAGATCTCGCCCTGTCCGACCTCGAAACTGACGTCGCGCAGCACGTCGATGTTGCCGAAGCGATGCCACAAATGGCGCACGCGAATGGCCGGAACCGGTGCGCTCATGGCACGCCTCCGTAGCCGATCACACGCACGAGCACGCGATCCAGATCCAGCCGCAGGCCGGAATCCTGGCTGCGCCCCTCGCCGCCCTCGAGCTCCGCGATCAGAATCGGCACGTCGTCGGGCCACCAGTCGGCGTCGTTGCCGGTCAGCGACTCGAGCGCCTCCCAGGCCGCTCCGGCGCCCTTGGCCCGTTCTTCCACCTGGTCGTGAAAAATGCTGGCCGAAAGCGCGCGCGTCCCAAACGACGAGCTGGTCGGCAGCGGCCCCAAGCGGCGACCTTTGCGCACGCCCACACTTTGCCCATCGCTGAGCTTCGGAAAGTAGGCGAGCTCCTGGCCGGGCGCCTTGACGATCACGCCCAGTAGATCGCGCGCGCAACGGTTCTTGATGATCAATTCGCCATCGGGGGAAAGGAGCAGGCTCACGCCGGCTCCAAGATTGGTGAAACCGTCCTCCCGCACGAGCTGCACTTGCCAGGGCTTCTGGCGCAGGCTTTCCAGGCGCAAGCCGTCTCGGTCGACCAGCAAATCACGGCTGACCTCGTCGGCCTCGCCCAGCACGTCGAGCACGCTGCCGCGCGCGGCACGCACGGTCACGTCGTCTGCACGTGCGCCATATAGACCACGAAAGCGCGTGATCGACGCTCGAGCCATGCCCGCGCCGGCTTCGATCAAGGTCAAATGTCGAGCGCGCCCGGTCACCCCTTTGCCCAAGATCCCGAGCAGCACGATGCCGGCCAGGGCCAGCCCCGCCCAGACCGGCAAGTACAACAGGGCCCGCAAGGGGCGCCCCGCGCGCTGCGCCAGATAGAAATTCAGGGGCCCTGCCAGAGCCGCATACACCAGCAACAGCAACGTAGAGACGACCACGGTCCAGCGCGTGCCTTCATTGGGATCGAGCACGCGGCGCACATTTTCGACGCGCGGCTCGTCGAGCGAGGCCTGGCCATGGGGCAAGGCCACTACGCTTGCGCGTTCCCAAGCGTGGCGCACCAGATCGATCAGCTCCAGCTTCAGCCAAGGGTCGTTGGCAGCGAGCTCGGTGTTGGGGTTGAAGGCCAGGAAATGCACTTCCCCCAGGCCATAACTGGCACTTTCGCCCCAGGGACTGGGGCGAAGGTTTGCACCACACAGCCCGAAAAAGCTTTTGGCGAGCTCGGCTGAGGGCCTCGCGGAGTCGAGCGTGACGCGCGGCGCGGCGCCGAACGAGCCTTTTCCTGCGCTGTCGACCGGCACGGCAAATCGCGCAAAATCGGACAGCTTTCGCGCCGGGGCGCAGCTCTGCACGTGCCCACCGGCCAGCGCCTCGAGCCAGGCGCTGTGCACGTCTTCCGGTCGATCGACGACTAGCGCCAGCGCGCCGCCAGCGAGCACCCACGAAAACAAAGCGTCGAGCGTCGGCGAAGGCATGCTCGAGAGCGTGCGCCCCGAGGCCAAGACCAGGGTGGCGCTGGCGTAGCCGGCTGCCAGATCCGGTAAAATCAGCTCACCGGTCGTGGCGTTCGTTTGGGGAGTCGTCACCGACAGGTTCGAGCCCCCGAACGCGTAGCTGCCGCTGCGCCTGCGAATGGGCACGGGTTGCGTGTTGAGCACGGGGGCGACACGGCTCGGACTGTGCAAGTCGAAAATCAGCGGATCGAGCGTGCGAAGTGGCGGAAACGGGGCCTCGCCCAGCTCCGTGCCCTGGGCGTCCACGGCCACCACTTTGGCCTCACCCACGCGTAGCAAGTTGTGGCTCGGCAAGAGCAAGTTGACCCGTCCCTTGGGCGCGATCGAAAAGGGCGCGCGCGATAGCGTGCGCGCTAGGCTTCGACCCACCACCAGCGCGCGCAGCTCGACCGAGCCGCTGAGCGGCGTCGTTCCGCTATTTTCCAGGCGAACGTAGACCTCACCCCAGCCATCGACCGAAGGACTATTGGCGCCCAGCACGGGCGCAGCCTCCAGCTTCAATGCGCCGTCGGCCTGGGCCCGACCTGGGCCCAGCAGCAACGAGAGCAGCACGGCGATGAACCACGCGAGGCGAGCGGCTGGACGCACCGGGTTATGCCCCCTGCACGGCGCGCTCGACGGCCGCCGGGCGAGTCGGCACGCTCGAAAGCAGCTCGCCCACGATCTGGTCGCATGAAACGCCGTCGGCTTCGCCTTCGAAGCTGAGCAAGATGCGATGGCGCAGCACGGGCGCCGCGGTGCGTTGCAAATCAGCGAAGGAGACGTGGGCACGGCCTTCGAGCAGGGCCACCGCTTTGGCGGCCAGGACCAAAGACTGCGCGCCACGCACGCCCGCGCCGTAGCGCACGGCGCGCCGCACCAAGTCGGGCGCGTCGGGCGCGTCGGGCGCGCTGGCATTGACCAGCCGCGCGGCATAGCGCAGCACCGGCTCGGCTACGGCCACTTCGCGACACAGGGCTTGCAGCTCGCGCACGTCTTGGCGGCTCAGCACCCGCTCCGGATCGCCGCTGGGCTTGCCCGTGGTGCGCGCCAAGATTTCGGTCAGCTCGTCTTCGCTCGGCGCCGGCACGGCGACCTTCAGCAGGAAGCGATCGAGCTGCGCTTCGGGCAGCGGATAGGTGCCCTCCATTTCGATCGGATTCTCGGTGGCCAGCACGAAAAAGGGTTCGTCGAGCGCGTGGCGTATGCCGGCGATGGTGACGGCATGCTCCTGCATGGCCTCCAGCAACGCGCTCTGCGTCTTGGGCGTGGCACGATTGATTTCATCGGCCAACACGACCTGGCCGAAGATCGGACCCCGGTGCAATTCGAAGCGCCCTCGGCTGCCCTGGCCGCTGCCGTCCATCACGAGCACGTTGGTGCCGGTCACGTCGCTGGGCATCAGGTCGGGGGTAAACTGAATGCGCGAGAAACGCAGATCCAAACAAGCCGACAAGGTGCGGACGAGCAGGGTCTTGCCCAGGCCGGGGTTGCCTTCCAAGAGCACGTGGCCACCGGCAATCAATCCCCACAGCACTTGCTCCACGACCGCGGCTTGACCCACGATCACTTGGGCGATGGCGCGCTTCAGACGCGCGCTGGTGTCACGGGCTTGAACGAGGCGTGCTTCGAACGTGGGCGCGGGCGGTTCCGTCATCGGCTTTTGAGCTCGGGCAAAGGCCGCCAGCATACTCCCAATCACGGCTCGAAGTAGCGTCCGACCTGCTCTCGATATTCTTCGGGAATGTCGGCGTGATCGACCGCGCCGACCTCGGTTTTTCGGGCCTCACCCAAGCTTGCGCTGCCGAGCCCGAGTTGATTTGCGGTTTCACCGGGCCGAGCCGGGGCGCGACCGAGGGTTGCGCCGTGCATGGCTGCAGCGCTGCCCGGGGCAAGCCGCGCGTCGGCCTTGGCGCGCAGTTCATTGGCGGCGATTTCTGGCGTCGAACCGTGGTGATCGCCCGCGCCTGAATCGTGTTTGCTGCCCGGGCCGGGAGCGCCCGGGTCCGCGCTGTCCGGCTTGCCAGAAGGGGGGGCGCCCGAGCCCGGCGCGCCCTCGCTGTCCATCGGGATCGGCACGCCGCCCAGTCCGCGCTCGGCGGCCGAGCCACCACGCTCGGCGTCATCCAAGCCACGCTCGCGTTTGGCGTCGTCGCTCGGCTCGGGTTTGGCCAGCTCGCGCAGCTGTTTTTCGAGCTGCTCGATGCCGTCCTTGCGGCCGAGCTGCTTGGCCATTTCTTCGAGCTGCTTTTTGGTCATGGGCGAAGCGTCGCCTGCTTCGTGCTCCAGCTCTCGCTGCATGCGTTCGGAAAGACGCATGCGTTCTTCGGGCGTGAGCCCTTCGAGCGCGCGCTCGAGCCCCTCGGCTAGGCGTTTTTCGGCTTCCGGACTGCCGGAGTTGGCGAACTCCTTCAAGTCCTCGAGCGCTTCCGGTGAGAGTTTGCCTTTCAGACTCCGCGCAAGCTCACGCAAGGCGTCGGCGTGTGACTCACGGCGCTCGAACAGACGCTTCTGCGCGTCGAGCGCGTCCGCGAGACCCTGGGCGCCTTTGGCGCGCGCGGCCTTGGCTGCCTCTTCCAGCGCGTCCTTGGCGGTCTGTCGATCGCTGCTCTCGGCGCGATTGGCGAGCTTTTGCATCTCGTCGTCGAAGGCCGTCAAATCGCCATTCTCGAGCGCTTTTTGTGCATTGCGCAGGACGGGCTGAGTGCTGAACGCGCGCAAAGCAGCGTCCAGGCCGGGCCGATTTTGACGATCGGCGAGCTTCAAGCGCTCGGCGGCGATGCCGTCCCGCAGCTTGGCGATCTCCGACAACGCTTCGCGCTTCTCCAGGCCTTTGGCCAAGGCCGCGCGCAGCTTCCGGGCTTGCTCGGCCAGCTGCTTCAGGCGCGCGTCTTGCTCGGGATTTTGGCCCGGCAAATGCCCGAGCGCTTCGATCCGCTCGAGGCCCTTCAAGTTCTCGAGCTGGATGCGCTCGGCGCCCGGTGCCAGCGCTGCTGGCTCCGGAGCGGGCGGTAGCGGCAGTCGGCTGACGACGACGATCGCCGCCAGCGCGGCGGGCACGAGCGCGTGAAAGCGCGACCACAGCTTGGGCTTGATGCGCTGCGGGTTGGCGCCGGCGTCGCCGAGCACGCCGTTCGCGCGTTCCAGCACGTGCACCAGCGCTGGCTCTTCGGAACCAGGAGCCGCGAGCGCGGTGGTCAGCGTTTCGTGGCTGTCGAGCCGCGCGTCGAGATAGAGCGCGAGATCGCGATCCGACCAGCGCCGGTGGTTGGCCAGCGCCGCACCGACCACGGCGCCGAGCGCGCCGAGCACGCTCGCGAACGGTCGCCATTCACCCCAGCGCAGTGCCCAAAGGCCGAGCGCTGCGAGCGCGCCGAGCGAAAGGCCCAGCGACGCGCCGGTCAACGCCAGCCGCAGCGCGTGACGGCGATGTACCCGCTGGGCCAGGCCGCGGAACGCCCGCTGAAAGTCGCTCTGTGCCGGCCTCGCCACCAAGAGTCACAGTTTAGCGTCCTTTCACTCCTTCGGCCAGGTGGTACGCTCGGCTCGGAACCCGGATGAGTGACGCCAAAATTACCGCGCCAGCCCTGTGCGCGAGGAAAAAGCGCGGTCCCAAGATCGCCATGCTCACGGCCTATGACGCGACCATGGCGCGTCTCCTGGACGAGGGGGGCGCGGACGTGCTCTTGGTCGGTGATTCGCTGGGCATGGTGGTGCAGGGCTTGCCCAACACCCTGCCCGTGACAGTGGATGAGATTTGCTATCACGGCCGAGCCGTCGCGCGCGCCACGCAGCGCGCACACGTGGTCGGCGACATGCCGTTCATGAGCTACCAACCGTCCGTCGAACGCGCGCTGGAAAGTGCAGGGCAGTTGCTGAAAACGGGCGGCTTCGAGGCCGTCAAGTTGGAGGGAGGGCAGGCCTTTGCCGAGCACGTGCGCGCGATCGTCTCGGCCGGCATCCCGGTCATGGGTCACGTCGGCTTGCTGCCGCAATCGGTGCACGCCATGGGCGGCTTCCGTGTGCAAGGCAAAGGCGAGGCGGAAGCAGAACGAGTGCTGGCCGACGCGCGCGCGATCGCCGAAGCGGGCGCCTACGCGATCGTGCTCGAGGGGATCCCGAGTGAGCTCGGGCAGCGCATCACCGAAGCCCTGGCGATTCCGACGATCGGCATCGGGGCCGGCCCCGCGTGCGACGGCCAAGTCCTGGTCTGCTACGATTTCTTGGGCATGTACCCGAGCTTGAAGCCCAAGTTCGTGAAGCATTTCGCGGAGCTCGGCTCGCAGATCGTGGCCGCTACGCAGAGCTACGTGCAAGAGGTCCGAGCCGGCAGCTTTCCGAGCGCCGCGCACAGCTTCGGCGCGCAACCGAAGAAGGAGGCGCCGCTCGAAACCGGCGCTCAACCGGTGCTTGGTCCTCCCGCCAAGGGCTACGGTCCAGCCAGCGAGGACTCGTGACGCTCACGCTGCACCGCACGGTCGCCGAGTTCAGAAATGCCGCGCAGGCCGTGCGCCAAGCCGGCAAGCGCCTGGGCCTGGTACCCACGATGGGCGCGCTACACGCGGGCCATTTGGCGCTGGTCGCGGAAGCGCGCGGGCGCGCGGCAGAAGTGGCGCTCACCATCTTCGTCAATCCCACGCAGTTCGGCCCGAACGAAGACTTCGCGCGCTATCCGCGCACGCTCGAGCGCGATCTCGAGCTGTGCCGTGAGGCCGGCGTCGCGCACGTGTTCGCGCCAGAGGCGAGCGAGATGTACCCGAAGGGCGAACGCACGCGCGTCAAGGTCAGCGGTTTGACCGCCGCGCTGTGCGGTCCGCACCGTCCCGATCACTTCGACGGCGTGACCACGATCGTGAGCAAGCTGTTCGCGGTGAGCGGGGAGTGCGTGGCCGTGTTCGGTCGCAAGGACTATCAGCAGCTCAAGGTGATCGAGCGCATGACGCGTGATCTGCTGTTGCCGGTCGAGATCGTCGGCCTGCGCACGCTGCGTGACACGGACGGCCTCGCGCTCAGCTCGCGCAACGCCTACCTCACACCGGAAGAACGCGCGCGCGCGCTGTCCATCCCGCGGGCGCTCTCGGCATTGGTGAACGCCTTCCGCGCCGGCGAGCGGCGGGTCTCGGCGCTGCGCCAAGCAGCGCTGGTCGAGCTCGACGCAGGCGGCCTCCGTCTCGACTACGCGACCCTGGCCGACGCCGACGAGCTAGTCCCGCTCCCGGAAGACGGCCTGAGTGCTGAACGCGTGCTGTTCGCCGTGGCTGGTTTCATGGGTAAGACCCGCCTGATCGACAACGTCGTGCTGGGCGAAGATCCAGCGCCGATTGCATCCTAGGAAAACTCGACGGAGGCTCCGCGGGTGACGAAACCGAGCTCACCTTCCGACTCAGGCGCGTCCGACTCGGGGCGCCGCTTCCCGGGGCTGTTCCTGGTCATGGAGGGCATCGACGGCTGCGGCAGCACCACGCTCGCCAATTTGCTGGCCACTGCGCTCAGGGGCCGAGGTTCCGAGGTCGTGCTCACCTGTGAGCCGAGCAGAGGGCCAATCGGCGCCTTGATTCGACAGGTGCTCGAGCGACGCCTGTTCGCGCCGGACGAAAGCGCAGCGCGCAGCTTCGACTGGTCCACGATGGCGCTGTTGTTCGCCGCCGATCGCATGGATCACCTCGCTGCCACGGTGCTGCCCGCGCTGCGAAAAGGTTCGGTCGTGATCAGCGATCGCTACGATTTGTCGAGTCTCGCCTATCAGTCGCTCACCGCGCACGACGGATCGGACCCCATCCCGTGGATCCGAGAGCTCAACGCGCAAGCCCTGCGCCCCGATCTCACGCTCGTGATCGACGTCCCGGCCGAGGTCGCCGAAGAGCGGCGTCGCGCGCGCGGAGGCGTCGAGGAGCTGTTCGAAGCTCGTGAGCTGCAGGCGCGGTTGGCCACGGTCTACGCTCGGGCCGAGCAGCTCGTGCCCCGAGATCGGGTGCTACACGTGTCGGGCGTGGGGGAGGTGGGCGAGGTTGCCACGCGCGTGCTCGAGACAGTGATTTCAGCAGCTTCCGGCTTTTTTCAAGCGCCCCCGCTCGCGCCGAAGGCCTGACTTTTTGGCCTTTCGCCGGGGTTTGCGCCATATAGGCAGCATGCGCGGCTCAAGTCTGGTCCTGCTCGGATTGTTGCTCGGCTGCGGCGGCTCGCCCGAGGCCCCGCCCGCAACCCCGAAAGCCGTCGCAAAAGCGCCGGCCGCCCAAAAACCGGTCGCCGCGCGCCCACCCCAAGGCGCGCTCTACCGCGACGACGTGAACGCGCTGATCGATCGCGGCTTCCCAGAGTTCCTGAAACGCGTAGAGGTCGAGCCGCGCTTAGTCGATGGCCAATTCCGGGGCTGGAGCATCGTCAATTTGAACCCCAGCGACTTTTGGAGCGGCGTCGATCTGAAGCCCGGGGACATCGTGACCCGCGTCAACGATCTGCCCATCGAACGCGAGACCGAAGCCTACGACGCGTTCGAGTCGCTGAAACACTCGGATGCGCTGCGCGTCGCGTTTCAACGCGACGGGCAGAGCCGGGTGCTCGAGTACAAGATCATCAGCAAGAACTGAGAGCCTGGCGCGCGCTGAGTCTCTCTCCGGTGCGCGCCCAGCGCCGCACGCCTCGCGCCGGGCGCGCGGAAAGCAACTCAGCCGCGTGCTCTCTCTCTCATTCTCTGGTGC
>Ga0207691_10003618_pt1 | contig 14996 bp, 11 predicted proteins | sample KBSM13metaG_FD_184327 | JGI IMG/M metagenome (GOLD analysis project Ga0207691, IMG submission 184327) | Miscanthus rhizosphere microbial communities from Kellogg Biological Station, Michigan, USA - KBS M1-3 metaG (SPAdes) (version 2) | ecosystem: Host-associated > Plants > Roots > Rhizosphere >... | reverse complement strand
CGCCGCCGAGTTCGCCGCCGCGATGGCTGCACACGCGCAGAAGCTGACGGTGGGCGACGGTCTGGCCGAAGGCACGCAGATGGGGCCGCTCGCGAACCCGCGCCGCCTGACCGCGATGTCGGCGTTCACCCGCGATGCGGTCGAGCGCGGCGCCACGATGCTCGCCGGCGGCGAGCGGATCGGCGACTCGGGCAACTTCTGGAAGCCGACCGTGCTCGCCGACGTCCCGCGCGAGGCGAAGGTCTTCAACGACGAGCCATTCGGACCGATCGCGGCGATCCGCACGTTCGAGACGCTCGACGATGCGATCACGGAGGCGAACCGGCTGCCGTACGGGTTGGCCGGCTATGCCTTCACGCGCTCGCTGCGCAACGCCGATCTCCTCACCCGCCGCCTCGAGCTCGGGATGCTCTGGATCAACATGCCGGCGATGCCGAGCGCGGAGATGCCGTTCGGCGGCGTCAAGGACTCGGGCTACGGCTCGGAAGGCGGCCCGGAGGCCCTCGAGGCCTACCTCAACGTTCGCGCCGTCGCGGTCATGAATGCTTGAGCGGCGGCGGCGCGCCGCCGCCGCACGCCGTGCAGGCGCCGACCACGGCCCGACGGCCGCGTGGATCCCGCGCCCGCGAGGCCGCCGCCGCTCGCGTTTTGCGCGATCGCGCCGTCAGTGCGCGGCGCGGACGGCGTCGGCGACCTGAGCCTCGACCCAACGACAACTGCGCAGCGCGCGCACCTCGGGAGGCAGCGTTGCGAGCACGGCCCGCGCCTCGCCGAGCGCGGCCTTCGCCGTCGCCGGATCGGCCCACGCCGATGCGACGAGGGCGAGCACGAGATCGACCTTGTGCATCTGGTCGTCGGTGCCGAGCGCGTGCAGTCCGCGCTGGAACGTCAGCGCCTGGCCGGCGAGCGTGCGCGCTTCGTCGACGTGGCCGGCGCGGGCGAGAACGAGCGCCGAGAGCGCGCGGTCGTTGGCCTCCTCGCGGCGCGCCTCCATGTTGATCACCGAGCGGTCGCGCCGTGCCTCGGCGAGCCAGCGGACGTGCCGCTCGGCGGCGGCGAGATCGTTGGCCTCGATCTCGACGCGCAGCATGCCCGCATGCAGGCGCCGCTGCATCGACGCCCAGTCCTGGCGCCTGCCGGGATCGGCGGTTCCCGGATCGACCTGCAGGAGCGCCTCGCGCACGCCTCTGGCGCTCTTGCGGGCACCGGCGGCGTCGCCGCGCGCGACGGCGTACTCGACCCGCACGACCGGCAACGTGCGTAACCAGAAGCGACGTCCCCACGAGTCCGGCGGAAAGGAGTTCGCCCACGCCTCGATTCTCGGCACGGCGTCGGCCCACTGCCGATCGGCGAGCGCGAGATCGCCGCGTTCGGCGTTGGCGCTCGCAGCGAGGAACGTCTGGTACGCGAGGTTGGCCTGCGCGACCTGCCACTTCGCAGCGACCGCGGCCTCCATGTCGGCGTTCTGCACGAACTTCTCCGCCGCGTCGCGCGGCCGGCCGAGGTCCCACAGCGCACCGCCGCCGTTCATGCGCGCGACGCCGAGGTTGCCGACCGTGATCACGTTGCTGGGGTCGATGCGCGACAGCGTCATCCAGTCTGCTGCCGCCGCATCGGCCGCCTCGGCGCGGCGTCCCTGCTGCAGCAGCTCGCCGTAGGCGACGGTGTTGTTGGACGCGACGAGGGCACGGCTGCGCAGCGCGATCATGTGCGTCGGCTGGCGATCGAGCACCGTGGTCGCGACGCCGCGCGCGGCTTCGCCGACGCGCAGCGCCTCGTCGGCGCGGCCGAGCGCCGACAGTGCGTCCATCAGCCACGCCGAGGTGATCGCGAAGTTGGCGGCTGCGTCGTTGTCGGCGCGCAGGCCGTCGATCGAGCGGTAAGCGTCGAGCGCGGCACGCAGGGTCACGAGCGCTTCCTCGTTGCGCGCAGTGCGCTGCTCGATGAAGCCGAGCTGGGTCAGCGCCGCGGCCTGCGCGCGCCGCACCGCCGGGCTGGCGTCGGGCGCCGCGGCGGCTTCCTTCAGGATCTCGACCGCGCGCCGCGCCGGCACCATCGACTCGGCGCGCTGGCTGTCGGTGATGAGGCGCGCATGCGCACCGAGCGCCAACGCGAGCCCCACCGACGTCGGCTCGCTGCGATCGCCGCGCGTGCGCAGCGCATCGAGCGTGGCGATCGCCGCGGCGAGCACCTTGGCCGCTTCGTCGCGCTTCCCCTGGTTGCGCAGCACCGCGCCGTAGCGAGCCTGGGCGAGCGCCTGGTTGCGCCGCGTGTCGTCGCCGCGGAGCTCGGCGGGCAGGCCGTCGTAGTAGGCGAGCGCGCGCCGCGCCAGCTCGCCGACGATCTCCAGCCTGCCGACCGGCTCGAGCTCGCGGTAGAAGTCGTCGAGCAGATAGACGATCAGCCGCTCCGACTCGCCGCGCGCCGCCTCGGCGATCGCGCGTGTCTTCTGCGCCTCGTGCATGCCGTAGATGCCGAACGCCGCCGCCGCGGCAGCGCCGATCGCGAGCAGGACGCAGACGGCGGCGACCTGGCGCGCGCGCACGAGCGCGCGCCGCGTCGCCGCCTCGCGTGCACGCTGTCCGGCGAGCGCGCTCTCGGCGGCTTCGCGCGCCTCGCGCTCCTGGCGCGCCTGCCGCGCCGCAGCGACGACGCCGCACAGCACGTCGTGCGTGAGCTCGACGCGGCGGACGTCGAGGCGCTCCTCGACGCGAAGGAGGCGCCGGTCGACGAGCTTCGCCAAGGCATCGGGCGCGGCGCCGGCGTCAGCGAACGCCTTCACGACGCGCTCCTGCGCGATGTTCTCGCGGAACCCAGACTCGGTGAGGAGCTGATCCTCGATGAAGCGGTGCACGCCGGGCGGCTGGTCGGCGAGCGCGCGCTCGTAGAACTCGGCCAGGATCGTCGCGTGCGAGCCGGCGAGCAGGTCGGCCGAGATCTCGCTCCTTCCCTGCGCGATGCGTGCCGCGTTGAGCTCGCGGCAGATGAGACTCAGCAGCGACGGCTCGACCTCCGCGTTGCGCAGCTCGGCGCCGCCGGCAACGAAGCGGACGATCGCCTCGGCGACCTCCTGCGTGACGAGCGCGCCGCCCGGCTTCGTGACCGCATCCAGCGCCTGCGCGCCGGTCATGCGCGCGAGCCGCATGCGGTTCTGCGTGATGCTCGGCATCGCCGCCTTCAGCGACTCGAGGTGCGCGAGATAGTCCTCGCGCAGCGCGATCAGGATCCGGTAGTCGCTGCGCGCGAAGTCGAAGCGCTCGACGATCGTGTCGTCGTTCTCGAGGCGATCCTCGAGCGCGCGCGGCGGTCGGTTCTCGGCGAGGTCGGCGAGCTGCTGGACGAACTCGGCGGCGCGCGCGCGACCGAAGTCGTTGCCTTGCGCGAGCGTGAAGATCTCCTCGAACTGGTCGAAGATGAGAAGCGGCGTGAGCGTGCGGCCCGCAGCGTCCTTCAGCCAGTCGTCGCGGTGGTGCAGGAACTCCCAGAGCGACTCATTCTCGACCGCGGCGCCGGCCTGCGTCCACGTCCCCGAGGCGAGTGTCTCGCGGAACACCGCCTGCTTGATCTGCTCCGCCGGCGAAGGCGACTCGCGGCCGTAGTCGAGCCGCACGTAGACCGGGCAGTAGCCGGCGGGCCGCAGCCGCGGAACGAGGCCGGCGCGCAGGATCGAGGTCTTGCCGAGGCCGCTCTGGCCGAACAGCACGGTGAGGAGCTTTCGCTGTACGCGTCGCGCGAGATCGGCGATCTCCTCCTCGCGACCGAAGAAATACGCGCGCGTCGACTCGCTGAACGAGTGCAGGCCGAGCCACGGCTGCTGCGGATCGACGGCGAGCTCGGTCATGGGCGCGGATCATCACACAGCCCCGCCGCGCCACGAAGCCGCCGGTCGCGTCGCGGTTTGACCGCCCCGGGGTCTTCGCCGACACTCGCCCGCGATGTCCCCGAGCCTGCTTTCGTCATGAGCGCCGTGCTGCAGCCGGCGAACGCGGCGACCCTCGACGACGACGCCTGGAACGACCTGCTCGACTACATCGAGGAGCGGCGCGTCGTGCCGATCGTCGGTCCCGAGCTGCTGCGGGTCGAGACCGCGAGCGGGCCGCGGCTGCTCTACGACTGGCTCGCCGAGAAGCTCGCGGTACGGCTCGGCGTCGACACCGGGCGGCTGCCCGAGCCGTACACGCTGAACGACGTCGTCTGCTGGTTCCTCTCGGCGCGCGGCCGTCGCGAAGAGGCGTACGCACGGCTGCGCGCCGTGCTGCGCGACACCGAATTCGCACCGCCACGCGCGCTCGCCCAGCTCGCCCAGATCACCGACTTCGATCTCTACGTGAGCACGACCTTCGATCCGCTGCTGCAGCAGGCGATCGACGCCGAGCGCTTCGGCGGCGAAGCGAAGACCGAGGTGGTGGCGTACGCGCCGAACCGCGTCAACGACCTGCCGAGCGAGCGCGAGCGCTTCGCGCGGCCGGTCGTCTACCACCTGCTCGGCCGCGTCTCGGCGTCGCCGACCTACGTGCTGTCCGACGAGGACCTGCTCGAGTTCATCTGCGGCCTGCAGAGCGAGCACCTCGCGCCCGAGAAGCTCTTTCACGAGCTCGAGCACAGCCACCTGCTGCTGATCGGCGGCAACTTCACCAACTGGCTCGCGCGCCTGTTCCTGCGCATCGCCAAGCGGCGGCGTCTTTCCGATCCGCGCGACGTCGGCGAAGTGCTGGCCGACGGCCACAGCGCCAGCGACCGGCGGCTGATGGCGTTCCTGCAGCAGGTGAGCGTGCGGACGCGCGTCTTCGCCGGCGCCGAAGAGTTCGTCGCCGAACTGCATGAGCGCTGGACGGCGCGCGCGTCGCGGCGGCCGGGCCGGCACCGACCGCCGGCCGCGCCGGAGCGACAGCTCGCAACGGTCCTGTTCGCCGACATCGTCGGCTCGACCGAGCACGCCGCGCGCATCGGCGATCGGGCGTGGCAGGAGTTGCTGCAGCGCTTCGTCGCGATGGCGCAGGCGACGATCGCGGCGCATCGTGGCCGCCTCGTCGACACCGCCGGTGACGGCGTCTTCGTCACCTTCGACAGCCCGGCGCGCGCCGTGCAGTGCGCCGTTGCGCTCGTGCGCGAGGCTGCCGCGCTCGGCGTCGAGATCCGCGCCGGGTTGCACACCGGCGAGATCGAGCCGAGCGGCGACAAGGTCGCAGGCATCGCCGTCCACATCGGCGCGCGCGTGATGGGCCTTGCCGGCGCCGGCGAGGTGCTCGTGTCGGGAACGGTGAAGGACCTCACCGCAGGCGCCGGGCTCGGCTTTGAGCCCCGTGGCGCGCAGGTGCTGAAGGGTGTGCCTGGCGAGTGGGTGCTGCACCGGGTGATCGCAGACCCGCACCAGTAGCTAGGTGCGCAGGCGCGCCCTCGGGTCGTGGCGGGCCAGTCGCTCGAGCAGGAGATCGACCTCCTCGCGCGCGCGCGCCGAAAGCGGCGCGGCGGGCTTGCGCTGCGCCATCGACGTCAGCAGGCCGCGTCGCATCAGCACGTACTTTCGCGCCGCCAGCCCGGCGCCGGGTTGCTGCTCGTAGCGAAGAAGCGGCAGGTGCGCATCGAACAGGTCGTGCGCTTGCTGTCGGCGGCCTTCGCTCGACAGCCGGACGACGTCGCACAGCATGTCGGGAAAGCAGTAGCCGGTGTTGGCGCCGTCGGCGCCGCGGCCCATCTCGAGGTCGAGAAACAGGCCGCCGTTCCCGCACAGGATGGCGATGTGGCGCATCGATCCGTCGCGCTCGAACTCGCGCAGCGTCGAGATCTTCTCGAGCCCCGGCCAGTCCTCGTGCTTGAGCATCACGCATGACGGGTTCTCGTTCACGATCCTGCGGACGACCGCAGGCGTGATCTGGACCGAGAACGTCAGCGGATAGTCCTGCAGGACGAACGGCACGTCGGCTCCGATGGCCTCGGCCGCCTGGCGGTAGTAGCCGGCGACCTGATCGTCGGTCCGCAGCGTGTTCGGCGGCGCGATCATCACGCCCGCCGCGCCGCGGTCCATGGCGTCGCGCGACAGCTCGCGCATCGCCGCGAACCCGGGCGCCGACACGCCGACCACGACCGGCAGCGCGCGCGCACGCCGCACCACCTGCGCGACGATCCCGACCGATTCGACGTGCGTGAGCTTGGGTGCCTCGCCGAGCTGGCCGAGCACGGTGATGCCCGTGCAGCCGCAGGACTGGTAGAAGTCGACCAGGCGGTCGATCGACGCCGTGTCGATCCTGCCGTCGTCGAAGAACGGAGTCGGTGCGATCGGGTAGACACCCTTCGCATCGGTCGTCAAGGGCATGGGCGTGGTCTCCTCGGGTGCTCGTCGGCCGTCGGCCGCCGGCGGCGCGCCGGGGCCGTCGAGCTTCTCGCCCACGGGCGCCAGCGCGCGAGCGCGCGCGACCAGGACCAGGCCGTTCGCTGGCGTCGGTTGGCGAAGCGCTGGCCCGGACCGCGGCGCTCAGCCCTCGTACTTGAACGACAGCGAAACCTTGGCCCGGAACGCGACGACCTTGCCGCCTTCGATCTTGACGTCGAGCTTGCTGACTTCCGCGATGCGCAGGTCGCGCAGCGACGCGGCGGCGGTCTCGACGGCTTTTCTCGCTGCGTCTTCCCACGACGTCGCGCTCGTGCCGATGATCTCGGTGACGCGGTAGACGCCCGCTTCAGCTTCCTTCTTGGCCATCTCTGCCTCCTGATGTTTGAGTTCGCAAGGGCGCTCGGCCCTCGCCAAAGCATCATAGGCCCGTGACGACCGCCAAGCGGGAGCCCGTTGGCGCCGAGCGCAGGCGTCCTGCCGCCGATGACGATGTCGATCAGCTGCGGGCGGTCGAGCACGGCGGCAGGCGCAGGCGCCGATTGCCGTCCGACGCCGACGGCGCTAGAACAGTGCCATCCTCGTTCGACCCATCGATTCCGGAGGTCCGACATGGCGTCCATAGACAAGCCCAAGGTCGTCGACGTGCTGAACCGCCTTCTCGAGTCCGAGCTCGCCGGCGTCGTGCGTTATACGCACTACTCGTTCCTCGTGTTCGGCTTCGGGCGCATCCCGATCGTCTCCTGGCTGCGCGGCCAGGCCGACGAGTCGCTGCTGCACGCGCAGCAGATCGGCGAATGGATCGCCACCCTTGGCGAATACCCGTCGCTCGGCATCGGCCCCCTGCTCGACAGCCATCAAACGGACATCGGCGCGATGCTGCGCGAATCGCTCGAGACGGAGAGCCAGGCGCTCGCCCTGTACCGGGAGTTGCTCGATCTCGTCGCGGGAACGTCGGTCGCCCTCGAGGAGTTCGCGCGCGGAATGATCATGGCCGAGGAGATGCACGCTGCCGAGGTGGACAAGATGCTGCGCAAGCCGGGCGACCTGGCCGCCTTCGCCGCGTCGCAGGCCGCGGCGCGACCTGCGAGCTCGCAGAAGCGCTGACCGTCTCTCGAACGCTTCGCGCGCGCCAAAGCTCGAACCTCGGCTAGCATCGCCTCCGAAGCGACGCCCTCACGCCGGGGCGCCGTGCCAGGCACGCCCGATCGTGCACACCGGCGTGACAGTGGCCCGCGCCACGCGGCTCGGGTACATCCACAACAACGAGGAGACCCGAATGCCTGCACTCACCCGCATCACCGTCGCCGTCGCCGCCGCGTGCGGCGCGCACCTGGCACTCGCCGCGCCGCCCGCGGTCGTCAAGGGCCCCGGGGAGAACCCCGCCTGCTTCAAGCCCTGGTCCGACTCGACCAAGTACTTCCAGTGGCCGGCGAAGAAGGGGCCGTACCGCGTCGCGCTCGCCAACGGCTTCGTCGGCAACACCTGGCGGATCCAGATGATCAAGATGGCGAAGGCCTACGCAGCGACGCCCGAGATGAAGTCGCAGCTGAAGGAGTTCAAGATCGTCTCGACCGGCACCGACGTCGCGGCGCAGGTCGCGGCGATCGACAACTTCATCAACTCGGGCTACGACGCGATCGTCACGATCGCCGTCAACCCGACCGCGTTCGCACCGGTCATCAAGCGTGCCAACGCCGCCGGCGTCGTGCTGGTGCCGTTCGACAACGTGCTCGACAGCGACGAGGTGATGATGGTCAACGAGGACCAGCTCGCGATGGGAGTGAAGTCGGGCGAGTGGGTCGTCAAGAACATCCCGAGCAAGAGCGGGAAGCTCCTCGAGGTGCGGGGCCTGCCCGGCAACTCGGTCGACCGCGACCGCCATCTGGGCTTCCGCAAGGCGGTCGAGGCGCCCGGCAACAAGTTCGAGGTCGTCGAGGTGGTCGGCAACTGGGACGACGGCACCGCGCAGAAGGTCGTCGCCGACGCGGTCGCGGTGCATAAGAGCTTCGACGGCATGTTCGTCCAGGGCGGCTCGACCGGCGCGGTGCGCGCGCTGATCGACGCCAAGCACAAGATGATCCCCGTCGCCGGCGAGGCCGAGAACGGCTTTCGCAAGCTCTGCGCCGAGCGCGCCAAGGACGGGCTCGTGTGCACGTCGCTCGGCCAGTCGCCGGGCCTGGTCGCGATCTCGATGAAGGCGGCGGTGACGGCGCTGCAGGGCAAGGTGATGCCGCAGATGATCTCGGTGCCGATCCCCGAGGCGTCGCACCCGGACTTCAAGGCGGGGGTGAACTACTACCCCGACCTCACCGACAACTTCTTCACCACCAACGACTTCCCGCCGTGCGGCGTGAACCTGAAGGCCACCGACATCATGTCGAAGGACGAGAAGAACAACTGACGGCCGGCCCGCGCTTGGAACCGATCCTGCGCCTGGAGGACGTCTCCAAGCGCTACGGCGGGGTGCACGCGCTCGAGCGCGCGAGCTTCGCATGCACGCGCGGGCGCATCCATGCGCTCCTCGGCGAGAACGGCGCCGGCAAGTCGACGCTGATCAAGGTCATGGCCGGCGTCGTGCAGCCCGACGAGGGTCGCATCGTGCTCGAGGGCAGCGAGCGCCGCTTCCTGCACCCGCAGGAAGCGGTCGCCGCCGGCATCGCGTGCATCTTCCAGGAGCTGTCGCTGATGCCCGACCTCAGCGTCGCCGACAACATCTGCATCACCAACCCGCCGCGTCGCCGCGGCCTGATCGATCGGCGCGCGCAGCGCCGCATCGCCGAGGCCGCGCTCGCGCGCGCCGGCGCCGAGGGCATCCATCCGCTGGCGCCGGTCTCGAGCCTCTCGCTCTCGCGCCGGCAGATGGTCGAGATCGCCAAGGCGCTGGCGCGCGAGCCGAAGATCCTGATCCTCGACGAGGCGACCTCGGCGCTCGCCGCCGCCGACGTCGAGCGCGTCTTCGCGCTGCTCAGGCGCCTGCGCGACGAGGGCCTCGCGATCGTCTACATCTCGCACCGCATGAACGAGGTCGCGGCGCTCGCCGACGACTGCTCGGTGTTCCGCAACGGCCGCCACGTCGCGACCTTCGCGGCGGGGACGCGCAGCAACGCGGAGACCGTCGCGATGATGATCGGCCGCGACATCGAGCACGCCTACCCGCCCAAGCCCGCGCGCTCGCCCGAACGCGACGAAGGCGCAGCGGCGATCGAGGTGAAGGGCCTGTCGTGGAACGGGCGGCTCCACGACATCGCCCTCGCCGTGCGCCGCGGCGAGATCGTCGGCCTCGGCGGCCTCGACGGCCAGGGCCAGCGCGAGTTCTTCCTCGCCCTCTTCGGAGTGCTGCGCGGCGTCGGCGGCGAGGTCCGGCTCGACGGCGAGCCGGTCGCGGTGCGCAGCCCGCGCGAGGCCAAGCGCGCCGGCGTCGGCATCGCGCTCGTTCCCGAAGACCGCAAGACCGACGGCCTGATGCTGCCGATGTCGGTGCGCGACAACATCAGCTTCGCCGCACTCGACCGCTTCAGCCGCACCGGCGTCGTCGTCGCGTCGGCCGAGGCCGCTGCCGTCGGCGAGATCGTCCGCCGGCTTTCGATCAAGGCGCCCGAGCTCGGCGACGCCGCGGCGACGCTCTCGGGCGGCAACCAGCAGAAGGTCGTGATCGCGAAGTGGCTGCTGAACGTGCCGCGCATCGTGCTGCTCAGCGACCCGACGCGCGGAATCGACGTCGGCACCAAGCAGGAGATCCACCAGCTGCTGCGCCGCCTCGCAGACGAGGGCGCGGCAGTGCTGCTGTATTCGACCGACTACGCCGAGCTCATCGGCTGCTGCGACCGCGTCGCCGTGTTCCTCGACGGCCGGATCGTGCGCTGGCTCGCCGGCGACGACCTCAACGAGCACGCGCTCGTCGCGACCGCGCTCGACGTTTCGCCGGAGGCGGCGCACTGATGCAGCGCGACTGGCTCTACCACCTGCGCGAGATGCGCGGCACCTACGCCGCGGCGGCGATGTTCGTCGTCATCTTCACGGTCTACATCGCCAAGCACCAGACCGGCTGGGCGGTGCCGGTGCTGACGACCGCGGCGAACAAGGGCGTGCTGCTCGCGATCGTCGCGATGGCGCAGACGCTGCCGGTGCTGACCTCGGGGATCGATCTTTCGGTCGGCATGGTCTTCGTGCTCGCCAACTGCCTCGCATCGCACCTCGTCGTCGGCACGCCGCTGCAGGCCGCCGCCGGCTGCGTCGCCGTGCTCGCGTGCGGTGCGCTGTGCGGCTTCATCAACGGCGCGATCATCGTCTGGGGCCGCCTGCAGCCGATCGTGACGACGCTCGCCACCGGCACCGTCTTCTACGGCATCGCGCTCGGCCTTCGCCCGGTGCCGGGCGGCGACGTCCACGCCGGCCTCGCCGACGCGCTCACCGGTGCGCTGCCGGGCGGCGTCCCGGCGATGCTGGTGGTGCTCGTCGGTGTCGTCGTCGTCGTCTGGCTGCCGTTTCGGCGCTCGGTCGTCGGCCGCGCCGCGCTCGCGATCGGCTCGTCGGAGGCCGCGGCGTACATGTCGGGAGTCGACGTCGGGCGCACGAAGCTCGTGACCTACACGCTCGCCGGGCTCCTGGCGGCGATCGGCGGGCTGCTCCTCACCTTCGTGACCTACTCGGGCGAAGCGTCGTCGGCGAGCGGCGGCGTCTACACGCTCAACTCGATCGCGGCGGTCGTGATCGGCGGCACGTCGCTCGCCGGCGGCGCGGGCAGCGCGATCGGCTCGATCTTCGGCGCGCTCGTGCTGCGAACGATCGGCGACCTGCTCTTCGTCTTCGACCTCGAGCCGCTCTGGCAGCCGCTCTTCCAGGGCGTCATCCTGCTCGCGGCGGTGAGCCTGGGCGCGTTGCAGCTGCTCAAGGTGAGCGACCGGCTCGAGCTCTTTCGATGACCGCGCTCGCGCTCCGGCTGAGGAAGAGCGGGCACCTGCCGGTGCTTGCGGCGGCGGCGTGCCTGGTCGCGCTGCTGCTGCTCGGCAGCCTCTATTCGCGGAACTTCCTCTCGGCCGAGTACCTGCTGCTGCAACTGCAGATCGCGTCGTTCCTCGGCATCGTCGCGACCGGCGCGATGCTCGTCATCCTGCTCGGCGGCATCGACCTCTCGGTGCCGTGGACCGTCACCGTGGGCGGCGTGATGTCGGCGGCGGCGGCGGGCTGGTGGGGCGCGACCGGCGAGTGGCTCGCGATTCCGTTCGGCATCGCGTGCGGCGCCGCGCTCGGCCTCGTCAACGGCATCGGCGTCGCCTGGCTGCGCGTGCCGTCGATGATCTTCACGCTCGGCATCAACGCCGTCGCGCAGGGCCTGATCGTCGTCCAGACCGGCGGCTTCGCGCCGCAGGACCGGGCGACGCCGGCGATGCACCTGATCGCGACCGGTCGCTCGCTGTTCGGCGTGCCGAACGCGCTCCTCGTCTGGCTCGCGGTCGGCCTCGCGACCGTCTTCATGCTGCACCGGACGACGCTCGGGCGCGCGATCTACGGCGTCGGCAACCGCGAGCGTGCGGCGTATCTCTCGGGGATCGCGACGCGCCGCGTCGTCGCCCTCTGCTTCACGCTCGCCGGCGCGTGCTCGGCCGCGGCGGGCGTGCTGCTCACGGGCTATTCGACCAAGGCGTACCAGGCGATGGGCGACGCCTACCTGCTGCCCGCGATCGCCGCCGTCGTCCTCGGCGGCACCCACATCCTCGGCGGCCGCGGCTCGTATCTCGGCACCATCGTCGGCGTCCTGCTGATCACGCTGCTGCAGTCGATCCTCTCGGTGATGCAGATCCCCGAGATGGGCCGGCAGATCACGTACGGCGTCGTCATCGTCGCGATGCTGCTCGTCTACGGGCGCGGAAAGCGCCTTTCCGACTGAATCGAGGAGAACGCATGGGCCTCGCACTCACCGACAGCTTCGAGGTCGTCGACGAGCGCTTCCGCCGGCTCGCCTTCGGCAACGTCCACCTCGAGAAGCTCTACACCGGCTGCCGCTGGGCCGAGGGCCCGGCGTGGTTCGCGGCCGGGCGCTACCTCGTCTGGTCGGACATCCCGAACGACCGCATGCTGCGCTGGGACGAGACCGACGGCTCGGTGTCGGTGTTCCGGGAGCCGGCGATGAACACCAACGGCCACACCGTCGACCTGCAGGGCCGGCTCGTCAGCTGCGAGCACCGCGGCCGCTGCATCTCGCGCACCGAGCACGACGGCACGCGGACCGTGCTCGCCTCGCACATCGACGGCAAGCGCTTCAACTCGCCGAACGACCTCGTCGTCAAGTCCGACGGCAGCATCTGGTTCACCGACCCGAGCTACGGCATCGACAGCGACTACGAGGGCGACGCCTCGCCGAACGAGATCGGCGCGCAGCGCGTCTACCGCATCGACGCGGCGAGTGGCGCGGTGAGCGTCGTCGCCGACGACTTCGTGCAGCCGAACGGGCTCGCGTTCTCGCCCGACGAAACGCTCCTCTACATCGTCGACACCGGGATCACGCACCTGGCCGACGGGCCGCACCACGTGCGGCGCTTCCAGGTCGGCGCCGACGGCAAGCTGAGCGGCGGCGAGGTCTTCGCGGTCTGCGAGCCCGGCGTCTACGACGGCTTCCGGCTCGACGTCCACGGCAACCTCTGGCTGTCGGCGGGCGACGGCGTGCATTGCCACGCGAGCGACGGCACCCTTCTCGGCAAGATCCGCGTCCCCGAGGTGGTGGCCAACGTCTGCTTCGGCGGTCCGAAGCTGAATCGCCTCTTCATGTGCGCGACGACGTCGCTCTACTCGATCTTCCTCAACACGCGCGGCGCGCGGCCACGCGCCCGATAGCGCTTCAGAGCAGGCCCTGCCCGAGCACTTCGCTCAGGTCCTCGCGCGTCTCCTTGAGCTGCACCAGCGTTGCCTGCTGCGCCGCGAGCGGATCGCGCGCCAGCAGCGCCGTCAGGATCGCCTTGTGCCGCGGCAGCGACAGCGCGCTTGTGTTGGGCAGCAGGCTGCTCAGCTTGATCGACTCGCGCAGCGCCAGCGACAGCATGTTGCCGATGTAGGCGAGAAGCGGGTTGTTGGTTGCCTCGGCGATGCGGCGGTGAAAGGCCAGATCGGGCTCAAGGAGGTCGTCCGCGGTTCGCGCGGCCTCCATGCCGGCGTAAGCCTCCGCGATCCCCCGCAGGGCGTCGTCGCTCGCGGTCCTCGCGGCGAGCGCCGCCGCGGCTGGCTCGAAGACCCGGCGCACCGTCATCAGCGTCTCGATGAAAACGGCCGGCGGCTGGGTCTGGATCAGCCAGTACAGCACGTCTGGATCGAGCAAATGCCATTCGCTGCGCGGCCGCACGGTCGCGCCGGCGCGCTGGCGCGAGAGCACGAGCCCCTTGGCAACGAGCACTCGCGTCGCCTCGCGCAGCACCGGCCGGCTCACCTCGTACTCGGCGAGCAGAGCGGCCTCGGCGGGCAGCCGCTCGCCGGGCTCGAACTCGCCGGCGACGATTCGCATGCCGAGGTCGCGCACGATGCGCGCATGCATGCTCTTCCTCGGCGGTGGCTGGCGGTAGTCGCGGTGTCCGGGCGACGGCGTCATGGCAGATCGCGTCAGGCCTTGCGGCGGTTGTAGACGTCGACGAACACGGCAGCCAGCAGCACCAGGCCCTTGATGACCTGCTGGTAGTCGATGCCGATGCCGAGGATCGACATGCCGTTGTTCATCACGCCCATCACGAAGGCGCCGATCACCGCCCCCAGCACCTTGCCGACGCCCCCGGAAGCCGAGGCACCGCCGATGAAGCAGGCGGCGATGACGTCGAGCTCGAAGCCGGTGCCCGCCTTCGGCGTCGCGGTGTTCAGGCGTGCCGCGAACACGAGGCCGGCCACGGCGGCGAGCACGCCCATGTTGACGAAGGTCCAGAACGACAGCCACTGCGTCTTGATGCCCGACAGCCGCGCCGCCTTCTCGTTGCCGCCCAGCGCGTAGATGCGCCGACCGATCGTGGTGCGCGTCGTCACGAAGTCGTAGAGCAGCATCAGCAGGGCCATGATGACGAGCACGTTCGGCAGGCCCTTGTACGACGCGAGCTTCCAGGCGAGGCCGACGATGATCGCGACGAACACCGCGTTCTTGGCGATGAAGAACGGATACGGCTCCGACTCCATCGCGTGGCGCGCCTGGTTCGAGCGCTCGCGCAGCTTGGCGGCCACCAGGGCGGCGGCCACCACGATCCCGGCGAGCAGCGAGGTCGTGCGCATCGACTCGCCCTCCAGCACGTCGGGCACGAACCCGGAGCTCAGCAGCTGGAACGCCGCCGGAAAAGGCCCGACCGACTGGCCCTGCAGCAGCGCCAGGCTGAGGCCCTTGAACACCAGCATCCCGGCCAGCGTGACGATGAAGGACGGCATCCGGAAGAAAGCGACGAACCAGCCCTGCGCCGCCCCGATCACGGCGCCCGCAAGCAGGCAGGCGAGCGTCGCGGGCACGAAGTGCCACCCGAGCTGCACCATCAGCACCGCCGCCAGCGCGCCGATGAAGCCGACCACCGAGCCGACCGACAGGTCGATGTGCCCGGCGACGATCACCAGCAGCATGCCCAGCGCCATGATGACGATGTAGCTGTTCTGCAGCACCAGGTTCGTCAGGTTGAGCGGCTGCAGCAGCGTGCCGTCGGTCAGGAACTGG
>Ga0207691_10003617_pt1 | contig 15002 bp, 15 predicted proteins | sample KBSM13metaG_FD_184327 | JGI IMG/M metagenome (GOLD analysis project Ga0207691, IMG submission 184327) | Miscanthus rhizosphere microbial communities from Kellogg Biological Station, Michigan, USA - KBS M1-3 metaG (SPAdes) (version 2) | ecosystem: Host-associated > Plants > Roots > Rhizosphere >... | reverse complement strand
TCGCTGAAAGGCCGGCGCACGCCGTGCGCTTCCTGATACGTCTCATGTCCCTTGCCTGCGATCAGGACGACATCACCACGGCGCGCTTCGCGCAACGCGCGTGCGATCGCACGTAGGCGATCGGGTTCGATGACGCGGTTGCTGCCGGCGCCGCGCTCGATGTCGGAGATGATTGCAAGCGGATCTTCGCTGCGCGGATTGTCGCTGGTGATAATCGCCAGATCGGCGTACTGCGTTGCAGCTTTTCCCATCAGCGGCCGCTTGCCCGGGTCCCGATTGCCACCGCATCCGAACACACAGATGATGCGTCCTTCGCTGTCAGTTATCTCGCGTAAGGCGCCGAGGGCGTTTTGCAATGCATCCGGCGTGTGCGCATAGTCGACAACGACGAGCGGCAGACGTCCCCCGCCCAGCTTCTGCATGCGTCCAGGCACCTGCCGCAACTTGCCGAGCGCTGCCACTGCGTCATCGAGCTCGATATCGCTTACGAGTAATGTCGCCAGACAGCCGAGCAGATTTGAAGCGTTGTACGCGCCGATCATGGGGCTTTCGATCGTCGCCCTTCCCCACGGTGTACTCACATCGAAGCGCATGCCGCACGCACCTGTGCGCAAATTGGCGCCGGCTACGCACGCACGGCGCATGTGTTTAGTGCAAGCGCTGAATCCGTAACCCAGCACTTTCAGGCCGCGTCGCCGCACCCGGCGCGCAAGCTCGCTGCCAAAGTCATCATCGAGATTGAAAATCGCTTTCGTCAGCGAGTCGAACTTGAAAAGTCGCGCTTTAGCGCGACGATAGCGCTGCATCGTGCGGTGATAGTCGAGATGGTCACGGGTCAGATTGGTGAAGAGCGCGATATCGAATTTCACACCCGCGACGCGATCCTGCTGCAGACCGATGGACGACACTTCCATGCTTACGGCACGCGCGCCACGCCGCTCGAAATCCGCGAGCCGCGCATGCAGCCACAGTGCGTCCGGCGTCGTGTTCAAAAGCGGCTGCAGCTTCGACGTGATGCCGAAGCCTAGCGTTCCAATCACGGCAGTGCGTATGCAACATCGGTTGAGCGCCTGTGCAATCCACTGACTGCAGGTCGTCTTGCCGTTTGTACCCGTGACGCCGATCATCTGTAGACGCGAGCTTGGGTCGCCGTATATGTGGCTCGCGATGATGCCCGCGTTGGCACGCAGCGCCGTTATTCCAACATTGGGCACGCGCCACGCCGCGTCCCATGTGAATCCGCGCTTCTCCCACAGCACTGAACGCGCGCCACGGCGAATCGCCTCGGTTATGTAGCGGCGACCGTCCTGAGACTCTCCGACATATGCAACGAAGGTATCTCCGCGCTGCACCTGCCTGCTGTCGGCAATCAGCCGCTTGATGCCCAGTTGATCTAGCGCGCGCAGGTTCACACTTCCTCGCGTATTTCCGGCGCGTCGGGCGGCGGCAGAACGACGTTATTGAGCGGCGCATCCGGTTTCACGCCGAGCATGCGCAAGGTGCCCGTCATTACGTTCGCGAATACCGGCGCCGCGACGCTGCCGCCGTAATACTGACCGGCGCTCGGCTCATCGACCATCACTGCAATGATTACGCGCGGGTCGGAGGCCGGCGCAAAGCCGACAAACGATGAAATGTATTTATTCGCCGCATAGCTGGCGCCGTCGACTTTGTGCGCGGTGCCGGTCTTTCCCGCGACACGATAGCCGACGACTTGCGCGCGCGGAGCCGTGCCGCCCGGTTGAACGACGAGTTCGAGCATTTGGCGCACCTGCGCTGCGGTCGCTGCGGAGAAAATGCGCGTGCTGTCGGCCGGCGCGTCCTGCCGCAACAGAGTGACTGGTTTGATTTCTCCGCCGTCCGCAAATACAAGATAGGCGCGCGCGAGTTGCAGCAAGCTTAGCGATATGCCGTGCCCGTACGACATCGTCGCCTGCTCAATGGGTCGCCAGGTATTGGCTGCGCGGAGCTTTCCCGAAACTTCGCCTGGGAATCCGGAGCGCGGCTGTACGCCGAAGCCTACCTTGCTGAAAACATCCCACAGCACCGCGGGCGGCAAGCCGAGCGCAATTTTAGCGGCGCCCACATTCGAGGACTTCTGTATGACTTGCGAAACCGTCAAGGCACCGCTCGGATGCGCGTCGTGTATCGTTGCGCTGCCGATCACGAGTTGCCCGGCTCCAGTCTGAATGACGCTGTCGGGCTTATACAGACCGGTCTCAATCGCGGCAGCGACCGTGAAAGGCTTGAGTGTCGACCCCGGCTCGAACAGATCAGTGACCGTGCGATTGCGGGTGCGCCTTGAATCAAGCTTGCCGCGGTTGTTCGGGTTGTAAGACGGCAGATTGGCCATCGCCAGCACTTCGCCGGTTTTGACGTCAAGCACCACAATGCCGCCGGCTTTCGCGCGCTGCGCATCGACCGCCGATTTAAGTTCCCGATAGGCGAGATATTGAATCTTGGTGTCGACAGACAGCGCGACGTCGCGTCCTTGTTGCGGTGAACGTATGCTCTCGACGTCCTCGACGATGCGGCCGAGACGGTCTTTGATGACGCGCCGGCTGCCCGGTTTGCCGCGGAGTTGATCGTCGAAGGCGAGCTCGAGCGCCTCCTGCCCGCGATCATCGACATCCGTATAGCCGAGTAAATGCGAGAAATACTCGCTGCCGGGGTAGTAGCGGCGGTATTCGCGCTTGAGGAAGATGCCCGGTATGTTCAACTCGACGATCTTTGCAGCTTGCTCGGGCGGCAGATGCCGCTTCAGATACACGAACTCGCGGCTGCTGTCGGCGAGACGGCGCCCCAATTCGCTCATATCAACGTCGAGCAATTTCGACAGCTGTTTGGCCTGCTGAGGTTCCAGCGCCACGTCGCCGGGGCTCGCCCAGACCGACTCCACCGGGGTAGAAATTGCCAGCGGCTCGCGATTGCGATCCGTGATCACGCCGCGCGTCGCCGACAGTTCGATCACACGCCCGTAACGGGACGCGCCCTTCTTCTGCAGGAAATCGTTGTTAAGCCCCTGCAGATATATCGCCCGGCATGCCAACAGTAAGAAGCCGAGCAGCAAGAGCATCAACAACGCGCGTGCGCGCCAACCTGGGAGCGCGTGCGACTTTGATGCAGATCTCGGTTTCATTGAGAGCTCTGCGGTGCAATGACCTGCACGCGCGATGCGGCCGGCACGTGCATCATCAGGCGGCTGCCGGCTACCTTTTCGATGCGGGCCTGCATTGCCCAAGTACTTTGTTCGAGCTGCAACTGCCCCCACTCCACCTCAAGCTGCCGCGCGATCTCCTGCTGTCTCTGCAGCTCGACATAGAGTTTGCGAGCCTTGTGCTGCGACGTGACTACGGATAATCCGCAGACGATGACGATGGCCAGCAAGATGATGTTTAGGCGCGCCATTAGACCGACATTTCCGATTTTTCCGCGACACGCAGCACGGCGCTGCGCGCGCGCGGATTGGCAGCCACTTCCTGCGCAGACGGACGTTGCGCTTTACCGATTAGACGCAATTTCGCCGGCGGCATTTCGGCGGCACGCAATGGCAAGCGGCGCGGTACCTGCGACGGTTTGGACCATGCGCGCAGGAATCGCTTGACGATGCGATCTTCTAGGGAATGGAAGCTGATGACCGCCAGCCGGCCGCCGGGCGCCAGTGCCGCGATGCTTTGCGGCAGCACCGCCGTCAACTCTTCAAGCTCCTGATTGATGTGAATCCGTACAGCTTGAAAGGTCCGCGTCGCCGGATCCTGCCCCGGCTCGCGTGTACGAACGACCGTGGCCACGATCCGGGCGAGCTGCCGTGTGGTCGTGATAGGGACCCGTGCTCGTGCTGCAATAATCGCTGCTGCAATCGGCTTAGCAAACCGTTCTTCACCATGGTTGCGGATTACCTCCCTTATTTCGTCTTCGTCCGCTGTTGCAAGCCATTCCGCAGCAGTCATGCCGCGACTCGTATCCATCCGCATGTCGAGCGGGGCATCGGCGCGAAAGCTGAAACCGCGCCACGGTTCGTCGATCTGCGGGGATGAGATACCGAGGTCGAGCAGTACACCGTCGACCTGAGCCACATCACATTCGTGCAGCACTGCTTGCAGCTCGCTGAATCGTCGATGCAGTAACTTAAGACGCACATCCTCGAATCCGCCTTGTCGCACCATCGCCGCGGGGTCGCGGTCGAGTGCGATTAGCCGCCCCTCCGCGTTGAGGCGGCGGAGGATCTCCCTGCTGTGGCCACCGCGCCCGAAAGTACCATCCACATAAATACCGTTAGCTCGCACGTTCAACCCGTCTACCGCTTCGTTGAGAAGGACTGGCGTATGTGAGCCATCGCTCACAACGAGAAGCCCTCCAGTTCAGGTGGAAGATCGCCGTCGGTGAAGCCCGCGCCGCGTCCGAGCACTTCCTCCCAGCGCTCTTTGTCCCAGAGCTCGAACTTGTTGCCCTGGCCGACTAGCACGACATTCTTCTGGAGTCCCGCGAAGTCGCGGAGGGCGGCGGACACCAGCACACGCCCGGCGGCGTCCATCTCAATGTCTTCTGCATAACCGATCAACTGGCGCTGCAGATCGCGGATCTTGGGATTGAGGCTCGAGAAGCCCATCAATTGCTGCTGGATGGGCTCCCAGTCAGGGAGAGGGTAAATAAGCAAGCACTTGTCGTAATCGGCAGTGATCACCAGGCGGCCGCCGCAGCGAGCAACGAGCGCCTCGCGGTAGCGGGCAGGCACCGCCAGTCGGCCTTTGGTATCGAGATTTAACTGCGCGACGCCGCGAAACACGACTCCCCCTGAACCAGCTCAACAATGTCGGTTTTTCCCACTTTTTCCCACTATCGCCCACTATAGCAAAAAAAGCCGGTCGATAGTCAAGCGAGAACGAGAGTTTTTGTCGCGGGGACAAGGACTTATGACGAATGATTCAGGCGTCTGACGGGCGAATTGAAAGTAATACCGTGGGGAAACAGGGCATTGCAGAGCCCATTGAAGGTGTTACATCACGCTGTTTCAGCGTAAGTTCAACGGCTTACACGGATGTGGTGTCCGTTGCACCCACGCAACGCGACATGTGGGTAGAACGCGCCGTGAAAGCCACGGGCCAAGCGCACGAGTCCCGTAACGTGGGATTAGTCGGGCAGTCTCGCCAGTTTACGAATGGCTTAACCGCTCTGTTAAATCACGTCGGCAACGGCCTTGCCGAGGTCTGTGGTGGTTGCCTTCCCGCCGACGTCCGGCGTGCGCGGACCTTCAACGAGTACGGCTTCGATCGCGTCCACGATAGCCTTTGCTGCATCGGCATGGCCAAGATGCTCGAGCATCATCGCACCCGACCAGATTTGACCGATTGGATTGGCGACGTTCTTGCCATAGATGTCCGGCGCAGAGCCATGAACCGGCTCGAACAATGAAGGAAAATCGCGCTCCGGATTGATGTTCGCGGATGGCGCAATGCCGATGGTACCGGTGCAGGCGGGACCGAGATCGGACAGGATGTCACCGAAAAGATTCGAGCCGACCACGACGTCGAACCAATCGGGGTGCATCACGAAGTGCGCCGACAAGATATCGATATGGAATTGATCGGTTCGAATATCCGGATACAGCGCCGACATCGCTTTGAATCGCTCGTCCCAATATGGCATCGTAATCGATATGCCATTGGACTTGGTCGCGGAAGTGACGTGTTTCTTGCTGCCCTTGCGCGCAAGCTCGAATGCAAACCGCATGATGCGATCAGTCCCGCGGCGCGTGAATGTCGCCTGTTGCATTGCCATCTCATTTTCGGTGCCGTCGAACATGCGCCCGCCGATTGCTGAGTACTCACCCTCGCTGTTTTCGCGTACCACCCAAAAATCGATATCGCCGGGCTTACGATTTGCAAGCGGACACTTTATGCCGGGCATCAGGCGAACCGGCCGCAGGTTGACGTATTGCTGAAAATTGCGGCGGAATGGAATCAGCAATCCCCATAGCGAGATATGATCAGGCACTGACGCGGGCCAGCCGGCTGCGCCGAAAAATACAGCGTCGTGTTTGCTAACTTGCTCGAGGCCATCCTCGGGCATCATGCGGCCGTGCTTCGCGTAGTAATCGCAACTCCAGTCGAATTCATCGAACTTGAGTGCAAAACCAAACTTGCGCGCCGCGGCTTCGAGCACTCGCACGCCCTCTGGTCCTGTCTCCTTGCCGATGCCATCGCCGGGAATGTAAGCAATTCGGTACTGTTTCATGCCAAGTCCTTCTGGATTGCGTCGAGCGCAAAGTATCGCAGGATTTATCGCGAGGGCGAAACGATTCGCACGCGATGGCGCGCTGCGTAGATCATGCAAATCGGGAGTCAGCCGATAAGCCGGGTTCTGTCGCCAGCTTGCGCTGGCGTGACAGTCATTCCTCTCGACGTACGGTTGCCCGCACGCTCTAGCCACCTACCCGCAAGCTCGGTGGGCACGTCATCGCTTGCCTATTTGGTGTTGCTCCGGGTGGAGGTTGCCATGCCGTCCGCATTACGGCGAACGCGGTGCGCTCTTACCGCACCTTTTCACCCTTGCCTGATCCACGCTGCGAAAACACAGCGACTCGCTGTTACGCGGCCCATCCTTGCGGCGAGCCGCAACAACGGTGGCCATCGGCGGTTCGTTTTCTGTGGCCCTGTTCCTCGCCTCGCGGCGGACGGTCGTTAGCCGTCACCCTGCCCAATGGAGCCCGGACTTTCCTCTATCGGCCGATTTACTGGTCGACAGCGACTGTCTGGCCGACTCCCGCTCAAATTTTAACACGCGCTGCTCTATGGCCGGCTGAGGCATCGCGAGAAGGTGCGCTGGGAACCAAACGCGCCGGAGCACACTCTTAGCCGTACGCATTACGTTATTGTGATGCACGGGTGTTATGGTTTCTTGCAACCACAGGAGGTCATACTGCACGCGACAAAAACGGCTTGAAACAACTCATCGCAGTCAATGATCGCGCCGTAACGACGGCGCTGCAGCACCGCCACGCAAAGCGCGGCCCAAAAAAGCCCCGTGCCATGCGGGGCTTTCATTTTGCTGCTTTGATTTCGTTCAAGGCCTGCGCGTTCTCTTGCCGCCGCTGCTGTCCTATATCATCCGCCAGCCAACCGTGCCGCCGGCGCGAAACGGCACCAGCGCCTCGAGATGGAAGGGAAGCTCCTGCGGCACCGTCCACGCTTCTTTGACCAGGGTGATTTTTTCCTGATTGCGCGGAAGGCCGTAAAACAGCGGGCCGAATACACTGGCGAAGCCCTCGAGCTTGTGGAGCGCATCACAGGCACTGAAGATTTCTGCATAGAGCTCGATCCCCGCATGCGCCGTATAGATGCCGGCACAGCCACAGGTCGTCTCTTTAACGCTGCGCGCATGGGGCGCGCTGTCGGTGCCGAGAAAGAATTTGGGATTTCCGCTGGTCGCAGCGTCGAGCAGCGCCTGGCGGTCCTCCTCCCGCTTCAGAATCGGCAGGCAATAATGATGCGGGCGAATGCCGCCCGCAAACAGCGCGTTACGGTTAAGCAGAAGGTGATGCGCCGTGATGGTGGCGCCGACGCGCGGCGGGGACGCGAGCACAAAGCGAACTGCTTCCTTGGTCGTTATGTGCTCGAACACGACTCGCAGCTTCCCGAATTTCTGCAATACCGGTATCAGCACGCGATCGATGAATAAGCGCTCACGATCGAAAATATCGACGTTCGGAAATGTCACTTCGCCGTGCACGAGCAACGGCAGACCGCATTGCTCCATGGCTGCAAGTGCATCCTCGCACTTGTTTAGGTCAGTGACACCGGAATCGGAGTTCGTCGTCGCGCCCGCAGGATAATACTTGACGGCGTGCACGACCCCGCTTGCCTTTGCACGGCGGATCTCTTCACCGCTCGTATTGTCAGTCAGATAAAGCGTCATAAGCGGCGCAAATCGCATGCCGCTCGGCACGGCAGCCAGGATCCGCGCGTGATACGCGCGTGCCATTTCCGTCGTCGTTACGGGCAGCTCGAGATTGGGCATCACTATCGCTCGCGCAAAGCGCCGCGCCGAGTCCGGTAATACCGACCGCATTTGATTACTGTCGCGCAGATGCAAATGCCAATCGTCCGGGCGCGTCATAGTGACTCTGGTCATAGCTCTCTCCCTTAGGCGCCCATCTTAAATCTAAGGGGTCGCCGCGGATACACCTGCAAGCATGGTTGCCCTTCTCCTCGTGCACGCTACGCCTTCTTCAGCGAGAGTGCCAACGCATAGAGCTCATTGCGCTTTGCGCCCGTAATCTCGCTCGCGACCTTTACCGCGTGCTTGAGCGGCGTTTCGCGCAGCAGAATTTCCAGCACGCGCTTATGCTGATTGGAATCGTCGTCGAGATCCTCTGCCGCGCCTTCAACAAGCAATACGAACTCGCCTTTGAGGCGATTTTGATCCGCAGCGAACCAACTGGCGGCGGCGCCGAGTGGGCATGCATGAATGACCTCGAACAACTTTGTGAGCTCGCGCGCGATCGTAAGTGTGCGCGCGCCGCCGAAAACCTCGGCAATGTCCGCTATGCTGGCCAGCACTCGATGGGGCGCCTCATAGAAAATGATCAGGTACGGATGCGCCCGCAGCTTCTCGAGCTCGGTTCTGCGCGCGGCCGGTTTCTGCGGTAGAAATCCATAGAATAAATAATGCGGCGCTTGAATCCCCGCGGCTGATAACGCGCACGTCGCGGCGTTCGCGCCGGGAATCGGCACGACCGGATAGCCCGCTGCGCGCACTGCCGCGACCGCGACTGCGCCTGGATCAGAGATTGCGGGTGTGCCGGCGTCGCTAACCAGTGCGACCGACCTGCCGCTTGCGAGCGCGCCCAGCAATTTGTCCGCGCTGTCGCGTTCATTGTGTGCATGCAGCGCGGTGAGGGGAACACTGATTTCGTAGTGCCGCAGTAACCGCATCGTAACGCGCGTATCTTCTGCGGCGACCACAGCCACGCGCTTGAGCACCTCAAGCGCACGCAGAGTGATGTCAGCCAGATTTCCAATCGGAGTAGCGACTACATATAATGTCCCACCATCCCTTGCTGCCTGACCACCATGTGCCGTGTCCTCCATCGTCGGGCTGCCGCCTTCGTTGTGTTTGTGGCAATACTATACGGCTGGCCGTTAGCCTTCGCTATCGGAACGGCGCATGCCGCCGACCCGGCGCCTCATATCGCTCTGATCCTCCCGCTTGCTTCCGCTTCTTTTGGTCGTCATGCGGACGCAGTCAGACAGGGATTCTTCGCCGCCGCTAAAGCCGACGGCAAAACACCACCGCCGATACGCGTGTATCCGGTGAATGAAGATAGTCTGAATGTGCTGGACGTATATGATCAGGCACTCGAGGCAGGTGCGAGCCTCGTGGTTGGCCCGCTAACGCGGGATGGTGTCGCTGCGCTTGCGTCGAGCAAACTCGTAACGGTGCCGACCCTCGCGTTGAACACGCTCGAACCCGGCCTTCCGCAACCGGCGCGTCTCTATTTATTCAGTTTGAACGTTGAACAGGAGGCGCGGCAGATCGCGCAGTTGGCGTCGAGCGAAGGCCGCCGCAATGCTCTGCTTATCGGCGACGAATCGCTCATCAGCAAGCGCATGCGGCAGGCCTTCATCGAAGAATTTGCGCGGCGCGGAGGCACGGCGGTTGCGGAGCTCGCATATTCGGCAGATCAGCGCGCTCTGCGCAAACTTCGTCAGGCCGCCGAGCTGGGTGTTGCCGACATGGTTTTCCTCGCGCTCGACGCCGGGCGCGCGCGCACGGTCAGACCTTACCTCGGCAATGCATTAGCACTGTATGCGACATCGCAGGTCAATGCAGGCGCCGGTCCACTTCTGGCGTTCGACCTTGCTCAAGTACGTTTTGTGGACATGCCGTGGCTGCTGCAGCCGGATCATGCGGCGGTGATGATCTATCCGCGCGTGAATTTTGGCGACACCACCGATCTCGAACGCCTCTACGCCCTCGGCATTGACGCGTTTCGTATCGGAATCGAGCTGCTCAACGATGTCACGGACATAGCGATCGACGGCGTCACCGGACAGATTCGCATGGGCGCTGATCAGCAATTCACCCGCGACCTGACCGCTGCCCAATTCACCGACGGCAAAATTGCCATCCTGCGCACGCAATGAGCGGACGCGGCCAGGCCGCGGAAGACTTTGCCGCCGCATACGTCGAGCAGCGCGGCCTAACGATCGTCGCGCGTAACTTTCACTGCCGGTTCGGTGAAATCGATCTCATCGCAAAAGAGGGCAAGACGCTGGTGTTCATAGAAGTGCGCATGCGATCGAACGACGCATTCGGCGGTGCAGCCGCCAGCATCACCGCCGGCAAACGCGAGAAGCTGCTGCGCACCGCTCGTCATTACCTTTCAGACTTCACAGTGGCGCCCGCGTGCCGCTTCGATGCCGTGCTGATCAATGGCAGAGACAATACGATCGAGTGGATCAAGAATGCCTTTGGCGAATGACTGTGCGATAATTTCCGCATGAAACGAGCCGCATAATGGATTTAGTCAATCGCATCAGCGAGAACTTTTCGGAGAGCGCTCACCTAAAATTGCAAAGTATGGATGCTCTGGCGCGACCCATAGCGGCGGGCGCGGAGCGCATGGTGCAGTGTCTGCGGCTCGACGGCAAAATTCTTGCGTGCGGCAATGGCGGTTCAGCCGCCGATTCACAGCATTTCGCCGCCGAGCTACTGAATCGCTTCGAGATGGAACGTCCCGGCCTGGCGGCGATTGCGCTGACGACCGATACGTCGACGCTGACATCGATCGCGAACGACTACGATTACGAGCAAATATTTTCCAAACAGGTGCGGGCGCTCGGCCACAAGAACGATTTGCTGCTCGCCATTTCGACGAGCGGCAATTCGAAGAATGTACTCGCAGCGGTGGGCGCGGCTCATGAAAATGGCATGGGCGTCATCGCACTGACCGGGCGTAACGGGGGCGGCATGACTGCGGCGCTTAACCCGTCCGATGTCCACATCTGCGTTCCGGCGCAGAACACCGCCCGCATTCAGGAAGTGCATCTGCTCACGTTGCATTGTCTATGCGATGCGATCGATTGTTTGTTACTGGGGGTTGAATGAATATGCATGTAGCACGTCTGATTTTGTTATTGCTTGTCCCGGCGCTGGTATCGGTATTGTCGGGTTGCGCAGCCGCCGTTGTGGCCGGTGCAGGGACCGCTGTGCTGGTCCATGAAGACCGCCGTACGGTCGGCACCATCACCGAAGACGAAGGCATCGAGCTAAAAGCATCCGGACGGATTCGCGACAAGTACAAGGATGCGCATTTCAACGTTACGAGTTTCAACCGCATGGTTCTTGTCACCGGTGAAGTAGCGGACGCCGCCAGTAAGGCGGACGTTGAACGTCTAGTGCGCGCCGTTGAAAATGTTCGCGGCGTATACAACGAGGTGGCCGTCGGCAGTCCAACCGCTGCGTCCGCGCGCGCAAACGATTCGTTCATCACGTCGAAGATCAAAGCGCGCTTCGTGGACGCGCAAAAATTTAATCCGGTACATGTGAAGGTTGTCACCGAGGCAGGCGTCGCTTATTTGATGGGCCTCGTCAAGCGCAAGGAAGCTGACGACGCCGTCCAGGTCACGCGTACCACGAGCGGCGTGCAAAGAGTCGTGAAGCTATTCGAGTACATGGACTAGTCGTCTCCTGGTGCGGTTTCGTCTGCCCGGCGCACGACGGAGCGCTCAATCGCTACAGCGATTGAGCGCTCCGGACAGGTAAATCACGCCCGGAAGCTACAGCCAATACTCCCAGACTCGCGCGCCTATCTCTTTCAGCTTGAGCCATAGGGAACGATGCGGCCACTGCTGCGGATCGATCGGATCCGAAGCTGCGAGGTCATCATTGAACATGGACTGCATCTGAGCCGCAAACTCACGCCCGACTACCGAAGCATTGATCTCATCGTTGTGCAGAAAGCTGCGCCAGTCGAGATTGGTTGAGCCGACCGAAGACCACACACCGTCGATGAGCGCGGTCTTGGAATGCAGTATTGCGCCGTGCCGTTCGTATACTTTAACGCCCGCATCGAGCAGCTCGGCATAATGTGAGCGGCCCGCGTGAAATATCAATTCCGAGTCCGTTTGGCCGGGCAAGATCATTCTCACGTCAACGCCGCGCCGTGCTGCGTCCAGCAGTGCCTTGAGCAATTGGGGGTCGGGCGCAAAGTAAGCAACCGTCAGGTAGACTTGCTGCTCGGCATTGCTGATCGCCGACACGAGCGTGAGGTAGATCGTACTGTATGGATCGTCAGGCGTGCTTGGCACAACGCGCACCAGGTTGTTCCCTTTGACTGCCACCGGAACGACATAATCTTTCTCGTTGAGCGCCGGGCCACCTTGCTTCGCCCACGTTGCAAGAAACGCCTTCTGGAATTCGACAGCGGCGGGACCATCGATCTGAATGTGCGTATCGCGCCAGCTTGAACCGGGACTGGTGGGTGTCTTGGATGGCGCCGACCCCGAAGAAGACGGCGACCCGGAGTACACGCTGCTGATATTGATACCGCCGACAAATGCGGTCCTCCCGTCGACGACGAGCAATTTGCGGTGGTCGCGATTGTTGATCAACCATCCCCGTTTCGCCGCGAGCGGATTGACAGGATTGAATTCGACCACGTGAATTCCGCCATCGCGCAATCGATCAAAGAATTCCTTAGGCGTTTTCAGGCAACCGACACTGTCGAAAATAACATTGACCTGAACGCCGCGGGCCTGCATCTCCAGCAGCACATCTGAGAACCGCCTGCCGACCTCGTCATCTTCGATGATGTACGACTCAAGGTTGATATTCCTCTTCGCGTTGCGCATAGCGGCGAACATGGCATCGTAAGTGGCAGGTCCATTCTTGAGGAGCGTGACGTTGTTGCCTGCAGTGAGCGGTGTGCCGACAACCGCCTCTTCGACCGCAATATGCTTTTGCAGCATATCGACGTCGCCGCCCGTTGCTTTAAGGCTGGCGATGATCGCCGCACTGCGCTCGGCACTGAGCAGTCCACGTGCGCCTTCCACCGGCACGTGGCGCGCATCACGTCCCTGCTGCATGTATAGCTCAGTGTCCGGCAGGTGGGCGCAACTGCTGATAAGAATGAGCACTGCAAGCGCGGCCCGCGTCGCGGCGCTGTGCAGCGAATGTGGCCTCTCATGCGTTCTGCCCGGGCCGCAAGACTGCACCCTTGCGGCTCTCGAAACGCGCGAGGAGCGTGATGCGAGCACTTTCTGCATGCGTCTTTTCCTCTCCCATGTCTGTATTCGTCGTCGCGAACTCGAGGGCGGAGCGCTCTGTTCACGAAGCGGCAATCTTCTTAGCGACGCGGCGCCGGTATGGTATGCGACGCCAGCGCACCATTATGCATATGGCATCAAGACGTTCCGTACGCGTACGTACAAACCACAACGGCGGACCATAACTACTTAGCCACTAAGGGCGGCCGGGGCTGAAACGGTCGTATGACCCGTGCGCCGCAATCTAGAGCTGGGAACTCATTGGCCGGCGTCCTACATCGCTAAGCGGCATGTGCTGATAGTGGACGCCAGGGGCACTCTCTAGCATGTTGTCATCCGGTTGAGCGCGTACGCCCGCCAGAAAAAAGCGATAGTGGCCGTGTTACTTAATCTGTAAATCAGGGCACACGCGAGAGCCGATAACTTGACCAGAAATCTAACGTAGCGAACCACGAAACATCAATCACTATTAAATCGGAGGAGTCGCGAATGAAAACCTTAAGGCAGCCGCTAGTCAGTTTGTTATCGAGTGCGCTTGGAATGGCATTGAGCGTGTCAGTGATGGCCGCGGATACGTCATCAGGCGCCGGCTCGACCTCGCCAAAATCGGCAAACGAGACACCCGGACCGCGCGCGGGAACGCCGCCGGATAATAAAGACGGATCCATGAAAGGCAGTAGCGGCAGCATGAGCGACCGCAGTTCGACTGATACTTCGACTACAAAGTCGACGTCTTCGACAAAGAAGAGCGGATCGACAACCGGTCAGATGAATTCGCCGGATCAACCGAAGCACTCGAACGAGACGGCAGGCCCGAGCGGTGGAACGCCGCCCAAAGGGAGTGCTACGACGCCGGAAAATCGCGGTATGAGTTCCTCAGGCGGCACGAGTTCAAGCAGCAGCTCAATGCAGGGCAATTCAGGGTCAACGGGTAAAGGTGCGCCCAAGAACGCGAATGAAAGCGCTGGCCAGAGCAGCACGACTCCCAAGTAATCAGGTCAACGCAAAACACGTTTTTCACTTCATTAAAAAAGGAGACACACCATGGAAACGCCCCGCACCAATTCAAATACAAACCCCGGCCTGTCGTCGACGACCGATAGCATGATGAACAAAGCGTCCAGCGGCGCACATGCAACCGTCGACAAAATGGCAGCAGCAGCGGATGAAGCCGCCCGCAAGGCGAAGCCCGCCATCGATCGCGCGACGGAATTCGCGCATCAAGCCGTTGACCGTGCGCAAAGCGCGGCAGCGCCGGCTGCTGCGTGGCTCGGCGACCAGACCGAGAACCTGAAAGCGACGCAACAGAAGCTGGTCGACGATACGTGTGAATACGTCTCGGCAAACCCGCTGAAATCCGTCGCGATCGCTTTGGTCGCGGGCATTCTGATCAGCCGCATCGTTCTCTAAGCAACCACGCACGAACTCTGTCGAAGGCGCACTGAATGATCTCAACCGAGACCGGCAGTGCGCCGGCGACGGACCAGCGTCCGCACGTTTCCGTACCGCCGCCGGCTCAGTCCGAAGGCGTCCTTAATGCATTGTCAACTGTCGCCGCCTCGGCCGGTCGATCGCTCAACGACTTCCTCACGCTCGCTACGCTGGAGGCAAAGCGTGCCGCTCTCAGCCTCATGTGGATGCTGGGATTGGGGGTTGCGGCCGCGCTGCTCGGCATCACCGCGTGGCTCGGATTAATGGGCGCGCTTGCGTGCGGTGTCGTCGCTCTCGGCGTAC
>Ga0207691_10003616_pt1 | contig 15003 bp, 9 predicted proteins | sample KBSM13metaG_FD_184327 | JGI IMG/M metagenome (GOLD analysis project Ga0207691, IMG submission 184327) | Miscanthus rhizosphere microbial communities from Kellogg Biological Station, Michigan, USA - KBS M1-3 metaG (SPAdes) (version 2) | ecosystem: Host-associated > Plants > Roots > Rhizosphere >... | reverse complement strand
CGTGATACAAGTATATCCCAGTTTTCATTGTTCCAGGGTATTCCATCATTGGCTCTTCTTCTTTTAACTTCAAGTACGGAATCGGGGAGTGGTTTCTTACCGGTATAATCAATAAGCGTGAAATAAGGTTTATTGATGATGAGTGAAGAAATGAATATTTTTTTACGGTTGAAATTGATTTCGTCTGCAGTCAGTTCAAGGGAATTTATTCCGCCGCGGTATTCCTGTCCAATCCAGTCATCCTTGCTGATAAACCTGATATTTTTCAAATCAAGACGGCTAAGTAATAATTCGATTTCTTTTTCAGGTTTTGGTTTTTTGGGACCTGTAGGTGCAAATGCATCGATAATGAATTGGAAGTTCCAGGTCGAATCTTTGCGCGACAAAAACACATTGGCATCTTCGAGTCCGATATATTGAAGATCTACCTGTTCCTGCCAGAAAAACCAGTCGGTGATTTCCATTTTTAGTTTCCCGGCATAAAGAAGGGTGTCATGCTGCCGGTCTTCGATAAGTGTGCCTTCAAGATTAAGTCGGTCAAAAAAGCCGATGCTGATTTTTTCGACAGTTACTTTTGTTTTGAGTTGTTTTGAAAGTCGAGAAGTTATTTCGCCAATTAGCAGGTTTTGGGCCCATTCAGTCCGCAACAAGCCAACCGCAATAATGAGTAGCAATACGATCAGGAGGAGTGTCCTGCCAATTATTTTCAGTGTTCTTTTCAGGAACGGCGATTTAAGGACTAAAATAGACATAAGCGTCCACAATTTCTAGTGAACGGATCAAGGATTAACAAATTGTCAATCAATTAGTAGCCTGCTACTGAGTCATCGCCCCTTTTATCACCAATAGCCTCCATTTTCCTGCCTTTGAACAGGATCATTTCAGTTCTGCCGATTGGCCCCCTTTTTTCAATTTTGTATCCCATTTTTTCCAGGGCTTCTATAGTGGCCGGTGGAAAATCAGTTTCAACATAGATAAGGTCTGGTTTCCACTGGTGATGAAATTTCGGTTGATTGACTGCATCTGCAGCACTTAAGTCGAATTCTAAAATATTCACCAGGCTTTGAAAAACGGATGTAGTAATGGTTGTACCACCCGGAGTGCCAACAACGATATATGGTTTTCTTTTTTTCATTACGATAGTCGGCGTCATTGAACTCAGCATTCTTTTACCGGGATAAATGGCATTGGCTTCATTGCCTAATGCACCATACATATTTGGTTCTCCAGGTTTTACACTAAAATCATCCATTTCATTGTTCAATAAAAAACCGGCGCCTTCTACTACAGTTGCTGAGCCATATCCACCATTCAGTGTAGTGGTGACCGATACCACGTTACCCCATTTGTCGGCCACTGACAAATGTGTTGTTTCTTCCGTTTCTGCGTTCACTGTTCCATGTCCGAGCTTTTCACTATTTCCTGCTACCCCGGGTACAAAATCCTTCATCCTTTCGCCCACATATTCCTCGCTGGTAAGAGTCTTAACAGGCACTTTTACAAAATCCTGATCACCCAGAAATTCAGAACGATCTGCATAAGACCTTCTTTCAGCTTCCACCATAAGTTGCACGGCTTCAGGTGATAAGAATCCCATTTTACCAAGTTTCCTGTCTTCAACAGTTTTCATTAACTGTGGCAGGATCACACCTCCTGAAGCTGGTAATGGCATGGTGATCATGCTGTATTTTTTATATGGGAAGATGACTGCATTTCTTTCCACGGCCTGGTAATTTTTCAAATCATCTTCGCTGATGATACCATTGGCTTTTTTCATTTGTGCAACGATCAGCCTTGCTGTTTCACCTCCATAAAATCCGTTTTTCCCACTTTCTTTTATTCTGGTCAGCGTTTTGGCAAGATCCTGTTGTATCAGCGTATCACCGGCTTTCCATGGAATGTCCTTCACAAAAACAGGTGGAATATTGTTGTACTTCAGGAATGTATCTTTCATGTTATTCAGGGAAGAAGCTTCCCTTTCCGTAATGACAAATCCTTTTTCTGCCAACATAATAGCGGGAGCAATCAATTGTTCAAATGGCAGCTTTCCATATTTATGTGAAGTAAATAATCCTGCTACTGTTCCGGGCACACCACTTGCCAGCTGCCCCTTTTCACTAAGACCTTTAATAACAGTTCCTGAACTATCGAGGTACATATTCCTGAATGCTGCACCCGGTGCTTTCTCGCGATAATCAATAGCCAGGGTCTGCCCTTTTTTTAGCCGGGCTACCAGGAATCCACCCCCGCCAAGATTACCGGCTCCCGGATATACTACGGCTAAGGCTAGTTGGGTTGCTATGGCAGCATCAATGGCATTTCCACCCTGTTGTAAAATCATCAACCCGGCCTGGCTGGCAAGGGGATGAGCCGATACAACTGCTCCTTTACGCACAGTCATCTGTTTAGTTGTCGTATAGTTAAATGGATTAATATGTTCGGTCTGAGCCAGACCATGGCTACAGGTAATTACAAAAGGAACAACAATGATAAGTTTCAGGTTCATGCGATAAATGTAAGGAATGGTAAATATTCAGCTGCATCATTTGCATGTCAGTGGCTTTGTTTATTTTCACGCCTTCCTAAAAACTGATTATGCTGAAAGCCTGGAAACTAGTTATTCTATCCTTATTGTTTTTTTCATTTTCTTTTGGTCAATCTGTCCCTTCACCTGAACAATTCCTCGGATATCCCCTGGGTTCTCATTTTACACCGCATTTCCGAATAGTCCAGTATTTTGAAACACTGGCAAAAGCGAAACCGGATATGGTGAAATTGTATGAATATGGTAAAACCTATGAAGGCAGACCTTTGATCGTTGCGTTTATATCCGATCCGGTGAATATCTCCAGACTCGAGAATATAAAACTCAATAACCAACGACTTGCCGGAATTGCAAAAGATAAAATGGCGCCGCAGTTGGACATGCCAGCCACAGTCTGGCTGAGCTATAATGTACATGGCAGTGAACCTTCATCTAGTGAAGCAGCTATGAAAACAGCTTTTGCATTATTGGACCCCGCCAATACGAAAACAAAAAACTGGCTGAAGAATGAACTGGTGATCATGGACCCATGTATAAACCCGGATGGCCGTGACCGTTATGTGAACTGGTTTAATTCAGTAGTTTCAGTGGTTCCAAATCCCCAACCCGCCGCCCGTGAACACCAGGAACCCTGGCCGGGGGGAAGGACTAACCATTATAATTTTGACCTGAATCGCGACTGGGCCTGGCAATCACAACAGGAGACCAGGTTCAGGCTGAAGTTGTACAATGAATGGCTTCCTATGGTACACGTTGATTTCCATGAACAGGGATTCAATGAACCTTATTATTTTGCCCCGGCTGCTGAGCCGTTTCATGAAGTGATTACTCCGTGGCAAAGAGAATTCCAACTTCTCATCGGTAAAAACAATGCAAAATATTTTGACGCTAACGGATGGCTTTATTTTACCAAAGAAAGATTTGACCTTTTTTATCCAAGTTATGGAGATACATATCCAACTTATAATGGTGCTATCGGTATGACTTTTGAACAGGGTGGTATCCGCGGTGGCCTGGCCGTTATTAATGAAGATGGCGATACCCTGACTCTTGCTGATCGCCTGGAACATCATTATACTACAGGTTTATCGACTGTTGAAATTGCTTCAAACAATTCGTCAAAACTAGTTAGTGAATTCAAAAAATATTTCAGCGAAGCTGTTGCTAATGGCAGTGGCGAGTACAAAACCTTCGTTATTCATAATGACGGTCGTCCGGATGTACAGGAAAAACTGGTTGTGTTTCTCAATGAAAATGGAATTCGATATGAATATGTTAGTGCTAAAAAAACAATCCGCGCATATGATTTTATCACGGGGAAAGAAGAAAGCAGGAATATTGAAGTGAATGACCTGCTTATCTCTTCATACCAGCCCAAATCATCCCTGGTAAAAGTGTTGTTTGAACCACGTTCACGTATAACCGATACTGCAACTTACGACATCACCGCATGGTCAATCCCATATGCATGGGGACTGGAAGCTTATGCATCCAAAGAAAAATTAACAGGTGGCGGAACAAAGGAACCTGTGAAGACGACAACCGCTTCTGCAAATCCCGCTGCACCTCTTGGATATGCCATCACCTGGAACAGTTTTTCCAGTGCCAAATTGCTGAGTAAATTGTTATCACAAGACATCAAAGTAAGATATGCAGCCCAGGCATTTACGGTAGATGGAAAGAATTTTGAAAAAGGGACACTGATAGTCTTAAGGACTTCAAATGGCAAATTTGGAGAAAATCTATTGCCAAAAATAATGACTGCTGCAACGGAATCAGGAATGCAATCTGCAGTCATTCCGGTGGATACTGGCTTCGTGGATAAAGGATATGATTTTGGAAGCCCCAATGTTCATACTATCCAGAAACCTAAAATTGCATTGTTTACTGGAGATGGAGTAAATGCAAATGCAGCCGGCGAACTATGGCATTATTTTGAAGAGCAGCTGAAATACCCCGTTACACTGGTAAATATTTCTTCTGCAATGTCTCTTGACTGGCATAACTATAATGTTGTGATCATGCCGGAAGGAAATTATCGTTTTCTTACTGATAAAACGAACCAGGATGTCATTCAAAACTGGGTATCCAAAGGTGGAAAAATAATTGCCCTGGAAAATGCCGTTTCACAATTCGCACAAATTGACTGGGGTATAAAACTTAAAAAAGATGAGGATAAAAAAGGCGATGATTCATCAAAGCCGTATGAGAGACTGAGGCAATTTGAAAACAGGGAGCGTGACTACCTGCCAACTACTATTCCTGGTGCTGTGTACAAAGTTGAGCTTGATAATTCCCATCCGTTGGCTTTCGGTTATCCAAAACAGTATTTTACCCTGAAAATGGATGATAAAATTTATGAATTTCTCCAGGAAGGGTGGAATGTAGGTGTAATTAAAAAAGAAAGTTATGTGAGCGGGTTTGCAGGAAGCAAAACGAAACTTAAATTAAAGGATGGACTTCTGATCGGGGTTTATCCAATGGGAAGCGGGAATATTGTGTATTTAGCAGATGATCTCATTTTCCGCAGTTTCTGGGAAAATGGAAAATTGATGCTGGCCAATGCCATATTTATGGTCGATTAATCAAAGAAAATGATGACAAAAAAGTTTTTGAATTTTTTGCTGATTGCCCTTGCCCTTTCTGTTAATGTGTATGCTCAGGCGCCAATCACTTCAAATAGCGCAGATATCCTTCTGCGTATGGAGAAACTAAACGTGCTGGGTACTGTATTATATATTGCGGCACATCCTGACGATGAAAATACCAGGTTGCTCTCGTGGCTATCGAAAGACAGGCTCTACCGCACCGGATATCTATCGATTACCCGTGGTGATGGAGGCCAGAATCTTATTGGTGAAGAACAGGGAGTTGCACTAGGAATGATAAGAACCCAGGAATTGTTGTCGGCAAGAAGAATCGATGGTGCAGAACAATTTTTTACCAGGGCATATGATTTCGGATTTTCAAAAAATACAGAAGAGGCATTTGCTGTATGGAATAAGGAAAAAATCCTGGCCGATGTGGTGTGGGTGATCCGCAATTTTAAACCTGATGTGATTATTACCCGGTTTCCGGAAGACAGCAGGGCAGGTCACGGACATCATTCAGGTTCGGCTGTGCTTGCCCGTGAGGCATTCATCGCAGCTGCTGATTCCACGCGTTTTCGCGAACAGTTTGCATTTGGTGTGAGACCATGGAAAGCAAAAAGAATATTATGGAACACTTTTAATTTCGGCAACACCAATACCACCGCTGAAAATCAATTCAGGATTGACGTAGGAGACTACCAGCCATTATTGGGAAAAAGTATCGGAGAGATCTCTTCCGAAAGCCGGAGCCAGCATAAAAGCCAGGGGTTTGGTGTTCCTTCATCCAGGGGAACAGCATATGAATATTTCATTACTATAGGTGGTGATACACTTAGAAATTCTTTGATGGATGGTGTAGATACAACATGGCAAAGAGTTCCGAATGCTTCCGGCATAAGCCAGAAAATTGACCAGGTAATAGCGGCTTATAATTATTCCCATCCTGATTTATCAATTAAAGCATTAATTGGATTATATAACGATATCAATGCACTGAGTGAAGGTTACTGGAAAACCCAAAAACTCAGGGAAATACAACAGCTAATTATTTATTGCGCGGGTATTTACCTTGAAGCAAGTTCCCCTCAGCCATATGCTGTTCAGGGTGATTCACTAAAGGTGAATGTATTTGCTGTCAATCGGGGAACTGCAAACACGTTATTTAAAAAACTTAGCATTGATTACCTGGACACAAGTTTTTCGCAGTCCCTGACACTTAATAAATCATTGACTTTTCAGAAAACTTTATATGTCGATCAGGCTAAAGAGATATCACAACCATATTGGATCAAAGAATCCATGGAGAAAGGTTCATTTGTAGTCACCGACCAGAAAATGATTGGTCTGCCTGAAAGCCAGACGGCTTACCAGGCTGTTTTTGATATTGAAGTGGATGGACTTGCACTGAAGATAAATCGACCTGTACAATACAAACATACTGATCCGGTTAAAGGTGAACTATATCAGCCCCTGCCTGTAGTTCCACCATTAAGTATCAATACTTCGCCAGGTATTTTGGTATTTAGAAAAAGCCATCCTTCCATCAGGAATTACGATCTGAGTGCAACGGCATATATGGATATACCACCTTCTAAAGCGGTTATACATAACCGTTTTATCACATCCCAGACAGATATAAAAGACGTTGACCTCACACTGGGCAAAGGACTTACCAAACATTTTTCGCTTCCGGTGAACAGCAAACAAATGAAAGACAGGGAAATAGATGCTGTTTCAGTTAGTGTAGAATACAAAAACGATAAGCTCAACCAGGCTAACTACCTGGCCATGGCAGCCATAAACTATGATCATATTCCACCTATCCGATATTTTTATCAGGATGGAGTAACCATATTGAACCTCGACTTAAAAACGGCGGGAAAGAAAGCGGGATATATTCGGGGAGCCGGTGACAAAATTCCGGAAGCACTGGAACAGTTGGGTTATGAAGTTAGTTACCTGGGAGAAAATGACATGAGTGATGAAAACCTTAAAAAATATGATGTCATCATTACTGGTATTCGTGCATATAATATCCATGAATGGTTGAATACCGCATATGAATCATTAATGAATTATGTTAAGGAAGGCGGAGTTATGCTGGTACAGTATAATACTAACAGTTTTGTCGGTCCGGTGAGGTCGTCAAGGATTGGTCCTTACGAATTTACTATCACAAATGGCAGGGTAACCAATGAAGAAAGTGCGGTTGATTTCCTGGATCCTTCAAGTCCGCTCCTTAATTGGCCAAATAAAATTACCAGTAAGGATTTTAACGGGTGGATACAAGAGAGAGGTATTTATTTCGCTGATAAATGGTCCTCAGAATATACACCATTACTTGGAATGAAAGACCCTGGTGAAAAAGACAATCGAAACGGAAGCCTGATTGTTGCTAATTATGGCAAGGGCAGGTTCATTTATACGGGGCTTGTTTTATTCAGGCAATTACCTGCAGCAGTGCCGGGATCATACCGGTTATTTGCAAACCTGATTGCCAATCCTAATAAGAAATCATAAAATTCCAGCCATCAATATATTATGAGTAAAGAAAAACTACCTTCCTCTCAGTTTGGACTTATCGTAGGTGTAGCCCTGGGGTTAATTGTAGGTGTAATTTTTAAAAAACTTGCGCTGGGTTTATTGCTGGGTATTGGCGTAGCATATTTGTTTTACCGTTCAAGTAAGCCAGATGGAGACGAAAGATAAACCACCGATATTCAAGACCTGGAGGGGATGGTATGTTGCCGTGCTGGCATTTCTGTTACTTCAGATATTTCTCTTCCAGATGATTACCAAATATTTTTCATGAGTAATCTCGACTGGATTGTACTCATACTCACACTCGGATGCATCATCCTTTATGGTGTATACAAAAGCAGGACAACCCGCAATCTTCATGGGTATTTCCTGGGAAACAGGGAAATGCCCTGGTACCTGGTGCTGCTGAGTATCATGGGAACACAAGCCAGTGCAATTACTTTTATATCTGCTCCCGGTCAGGCATACACGGATGGAATGCGGTTTGTTCAATATTATTTCGGTCTTCCGCTGGCAATGGTTATCCTCTGTATAACTTTTGTTCCCAAATTCCGAAAACTACATATTTATACTGCTTACGAATTACTGGAAAAAAGATTTGATGTAAAAACCCGGACACTGACTTCCTTTATTTTTCTTGTCTCCAGGGGATTATCTACAGGCATAAGTGTTTATGCGCCTTCTATTATTCTTTCCTCACTGTTAGGATGGAATATTTATTGGACGAATCTATTTATGGGCGGACTGCTAATTATCTATACAGTTACTGGAGGAGCTAAGGCTGTAGCGCATACGCAGAAATTGCAATTGATTGTTGTTTTCATTGGACTTTTTCTCGCCGCATATATCTGTGTTAGTATGCTGCCGGAAGGAGTGGGGCTTTCACAAGCACTGGAAATTGGTGGTAAGATGGGGAAGATGAATGTCATTACAACAGGTTTTTCAGAAGATGGATTTGACTGGACTGACCGATATAATATTTTCAGTGGACTTATAGGAGGATTTTTCTTTGCCTTATCCTATTTCGGTACGGATCAAAGCCAGGTGGGAAGGTATTTGACCGCATCTTCAGATAAAGAAAGCAAGATGGGCCTGTTAATGAACGGTATTGTAAAAATACCCATGCAATTCCTTATTCTTTTGATTGGAATATTGGTATTTACTTTTTACCAATTCAATCCTTCTCCATTGTTATTTAATTCTGTGCCGATAGAAAATGCAAGGAATACAGTTTACCGTAACACTATTGACTCCCTGCAAATTGAGCATAATAAACTGGGCGATTCCAAAAAACAAGCGGTTTCCCTGCTCAGTAATGACCTGATATTAAATACAAATAGCGATTCCTCAGTTGCCCGACTATCCCGAATAAATAAATCACAGGATAGTTTACGCAATGAAGTGAAAAAAGTTATCATGGCATCCAATGCCAATGCTGAAACAAACGACACTAACTATATTTTTCTTCGTTTTGTGGTTGACCATCTGCCTAAAGGTTTGATCGGCCTGTTGATCGCGATCATTTTCCTGGCTTCCTGGGGAAGTATTGCGGCAGCCTTAAATTCACTCGCTTCGGCGTCAGTGGTTGATTTCCATAAAAAATTCATACATAAGAATCTTAATGAAGAACAGGACTATCGGATATCAAGGTGGTACACGCTATTTTGGGGAATATTCTGTGTGGTGGCTGCCCAGTTCGTAATCGGAATGGGTAGTCTGATAGAGGCAGTAAATATACTCGGGTCATGGTTTTACGGAATAATCCTGGGTATATTTCTCGTTGCTTTTTATTTTAAATCAATCCGGGGTAATGCCGTATTCTGGAGTGCCCTTGTTTCGCAGGTACTCATTATCGTTATTTACTTTCAGAGTGGTATTGGCTGGCTATGGTTAACATTGGTTGGCGCATTTATGGTGATCCTGTTTTCTTTTATAATTAGTCTATTTGAAAACAAGACAGGAAATAATATTACGGTGGTCAATCCATGAGAATCAAACCAAAAAAAAGGCCGGTATTAACCGACCTCTTTTTAGCTCTTATAAACTATTATTATTTTAAAGTTGCCTGAAGTTTGGTATTCAATGCAACATAGTCATCGTTCTTCGCAGCTTTTGCCAACTCAGTGGATTTGATTGAAGCGTCAAGAGCATCAGCTTTCTTTCCCATTTTAACCAGACAATTTGCTTTTTGGTAATAGATCCAGAAACCATCTGGCGTTTGAACAATAGCTTTATTGAACCATTCAAGTGCTTTGTTCAGATCTTTACCTGTTTCCATATAATACATGGCCGACTGAAAATAAGGTTTGTTGTCTTTATTCATGGCATCATTGATCTGTGCCATGATTTTGGAATCGATATCAGTGGTTATTGGAACAATTACACCGGTTTTGTCCCACATCAGGTATAGGTCAATACTACTGGATTTTACGTTGTCAAAACCGATCATAAAGCTTTCGATAGCAAAGGGAAGATCGATTTTTTTAACCTTGACCCTGGCAACATCCTGATCTTGTTTATAAGCGGAAGGTGAAGTGACATCAAGTTGTTTGGTGATAATCACTGTCCATTCTATTTCACCCGGAATGGTCAGCAGGCCATATTTTCCAGCAGGTATTTTAATTCCACCTACAGTAACATCGCTACCGAAATTAATGGTTGTAGCGGAATTAGCACCTGTGCGCCATACTGCGTTATAGGGAACCAGGTCGCCAAAAATTTTCCTTCCTTTCATATTTGGACGGGAATAGGAGAGTTCTATAGTAGAAAGTCCAAATTCCTGTTTAACGGTTTGGGTGGTACTTGGCGGGGGAGTTTGGAGTTGCTGAGCGTTAGTTAGTAATAAACCGCTGCAAAGAGCGGTAAGGAGCAGTAATTTCTTCATGGCAATCTGTTTTGCGCAAATGTAAGGATTCCTGTTTCATAAACAGGACTACTTTGATATTCAAAATATGATGGTATAAGAAGTACGGAGATTAGTTGGAGAATTATAAACATCCCATACCGGGCCATCTTTGATTACCCTGATAGCTTCTTTGTCATAAATGATGTCAAGAGATTTTTCAATCCTGAAATCTGAAAGTTTTCCTGTCTCTGTATTTACGAGGAAAGACACGGTAACCACTCCTTTGTAATTGGTAGTTTGTGTAACCCTTGGCATTCGAAGATTATTCTTGATGTAAATTTCATAAAGCGACCATCCATCTGAAGGTTCAGCAAATGGCATAGTACTGTTTTTATCGGTACTGTCCTGGGCAGTCTCCTCATCATCGGCTTCTTTTTTCCCTTTCCCTGAGGAAACAACAACTTCGCTTAATGCAGAAGGTGAGTGTTGCAGTTTTATGTCGGCTGTATTATATTTTGTCGTCAAAACAACTTTCTTACTGGCATAGCCAACTGCAATGATTTCAGTGATCAATATGCTGTCTGAATATATTATTTTGAAATTCCCCTGCACATCGGCATAGCTGCCTTTATTATTTTCAAAACGAATACTGGCATAAGGCACCGGCCTGTTGTTTTCATCTAAAATCCGTCCTTTGTAATAATAAGTAGGGGCTCCTTTTGCCTGCCTTGCCGCATCGGGAATGACGTTGCCGGATTGAGCAGAAGCCTCTTCCCGGGTTGGAGCCTGGTTTTCCGGAATCTGCGAAATTGATTTTTTTGCCAATGCAGCTGCAGATTTCTTTTCCGGAGCAGTTGAAGAAGGGGCTGACAGGGTTATAGATGCAAGACTATCTTTTTTAGTCTCTTGTTTTGCCAGTGTAGGCTCCTGATCTGCAGATTTAGTTTTTTGTTCCGCTTGTTTAGATAGTTTAGCTTCTTCGCTTGCAGACGGATTTATTTTAGATTCTGAAGGTTTTCCTGCAGACGATAAACTTCGGTTATTCGTGGCAGTTGTATCCTTTGAAACCCGGATTGACAAAGGAGCCGGAGTTGTTGGACTGTCTTTTGAACTTTGTGCTGCGGCTTCATCCGGTCGAACTTCCTCCGTTTTTGCTATCGTTCCATTTTCTGCAACTGGTCTTGAAAGATACCATGCTGCTGTTGAAGCTCCCAGCACCAGGATAAATAATGCAGCGATCCTCCACCATCCAAATCCACGTTCCTTAGTTGTCTCGGTTTTTTCCGCCAACCTTTGTTTCAGCTCTTTTAGATCTGCACTGATATTAATATCTGCATGTTTTTCAAACCCTTCAATAGCATCAGCCAGGAAAGGATCATCAAGTGCAGCTTTCTCTAACTGGTACATTTCTTCCCTGCTCATCTTACCTGATAAGTAGCGCCTGATATCGTCGCTGTTAAATCCGCTATATAGTAACTGGTCGTTCAATGTTCAGTATTATGTTGTTTTTTCTCCATGCACAATCGAAGGTTTCTTTTGCCATTTTGAATCTGGCTTCTCACTTTGTTCCATTCCAGGCCTGTTAATTCGGCTATCTCATGATAGCATTTATTTTGGAGGTAAAATAGCTCTACACTGCGTTTTTGATCTTCCGGCAGGGTTTCCATACAATCTTCCATCATCAACAAACTTTCCTCCCTGGCCATTACGCCGTTATGATGCAATTCTTCATCCGATTGCATAAGGGAGATATCTACATCAGCCGTCTTCACCCTGTTTTTCTTTCTGAGCTGCATAAGGCAATGATTTTTAGCCAAAACATGAAGCCAGCTCTTGAAATTTTCTACGTTATGAACCGTCAGTTTATGCACCAGTTCTTCAAAAATATTCATCACAGCATCCTTACTTTCCTCCGGGTCACGAAAATATTTCAGGCAAACACCATATACCAGGTCCATATAGCGCTGGTAAAGAAGTCCCAATACCTGAAGGTCAGCAGATTGTTTATATCGCTGCACCAATTCGGCATCGGTCCATTGTTCGCCATGTATATGTTTTAATGCACCCATTCCTGCAACAAATTATTGCTTTTTTTTAGTAGACGTATGTAAAAGAAACAAACGATGCATCCTGCTGAAAAATCATGCTTATGCGATACATTATTTTATTGCTGTTGACCCTGACCTCGATGCAGGCATTCCAGCTAAATGAGTCCATTAAAATAACCGGAACCATTACAGATTCAAAAGGTTATCCCCTTGAAGGTGTTGTTGTCAGGGTCAAAGAAACAAAAACGGCTACTTTAACTGATGCTAATGGGGTATTTACCATTTTCATTCCTAATGAAAATTCGGTTCTTGAGATAAATTATATAGGTTATCAATTTACCGAGATTAATCCTGGTAACAAACGCCAACTCAAAATTTCATTAAAATCAGCAACAACCAAAGACCTGGATGAAGTTGTTGTGATTGGCTATGGTACACAAAGGAAAAAGGATATGCCTGGAGCAGTAGCTGAAAATAAAACTGCAGCTATTGATGCAAATGGCAGGCCAACTTACCCAAATAAGAGGTATGCTCCATATCCTCCTCCAACATATACAGAACAGGAGTATAACAGGGAGGGCTACGATCGAATTACGGAAAACGGTTTTCGTAAAGTAGCTGATGAGCCGTTGTCTACTTTTTCTATTGATGTTGACGGAGCATCCTATAGTAATGTCAGGAGGTTCATCAACAATAATAGCCTTCCGCCAGATGGAGCGGTAAGGGTAGAGGAGATGATCAATTATTTTCAATACGGTTACGCACAACCGAAAAATGATGATCCTTTTGCTATTCATACTGAGATGGCAGAATGTCCCTGGAATGAAGGCCATCGCCTGGTGATGATCGGACTGCAGGGGAAAAAAGTTTCGGTATCATCATTGCCATCTTCAAATCTCACTTTCCTGATAGACGTTTCAGGGTCCATGCAATCACCGGATAAACTTCCGCTGGTAAAATCTTCACTTAAACTGCTAACTGATCAGTTAAGGGAAGAAGACATGGTATCTATTGTAGTGTACGCTGGGTCAGCCGGATTGGTATTGACCCCTACAAGTGGTGCTGATAAAAACCGGATTATTGCTGCCATTGATAAACTTGAAGCAGGTGGTTCTACAGCCGGTGGACAGGGAATCAAACTTGCTTATTCAACTGCTAAACGAAATTTTGTAAAAGGTGGAAACAACCGGGTAATACTTTGCACTGATGGTGATTTTAATGTTGGTGCCAGTAGTGACGACGAACTTGAACGAATGATAGAAGAAGAAAGAAAGTCGGGTGTATTTCTCACCGTGCTTGGATTTGGCACCGGCAACTACCAGGATGCAAAAATGCAGAAGTTATCGAACAAAGGAAATGGAAACCACGCGTATATTGATCAACTCAGTGAAGCAAAAAAAGTGCTGGTCAATGAGTTTGGTGGAACCATGTTTACCATTGCGAAAGACGTGAAACTTCAGATTGAATTCAACCCTGCTTATGTTCAGGGATACAGGTTAATTGGTTATGAGAACAGGATGCTTGCCAAAGAAGATTTCAACGATGATAAGAAGGATGCTGGTGAACTGGGAAGCGGGCATACAGTAACTGCATTGTATGAGGTTATCCCGGTTGGTGTGGAAGATACTTTCCTGACCAAAGTAGATGATCTCAAGTATCAAAAGAGTAAAAATGCAGCTACCACCTCTTCCCATAACAATGAGATACTTACTGTAAAGTTTCGTTACAAGGCGCCTGATGGTGATGTAAGTAAACTCATTGAGCATCCCGTACTGGATAAACAAATACCCGTCGCCCGTTCCTCTGAAAATTTCCGATTTGCTACCGCCGTGGCCGAGTTCGGTATGTTGTTACGGAACTCCTCCTTTAAGTCAAAGGCAACATTTGGTAATGTAATTGATATGGCGCGTAAAGCAAAAGGAATTGATGAAGAAGGATACCGTGCAGAATTTATCAGGTTGGCAGAAAACGCCCAATTGCTCGCTAAAGGCAATAACAGTAACGTAGATGAGGAGAGTAAGGCGGCTAATCTGCCAACCAGGTAAATGGCGAAAGCTGAAAAATACCTTTATGAGAAAAATTCTACCGGTTTTAATGGTGATGTTAAGCTTGCAGGTGAGCTCTCAGGGTAAGGTTATGGATCGGGGAGAGATTAGACTTCCGGAAAAACTAACCAGCTTAAATACATATAGTGCTCCTGTTAATATTAGAATTTATCATTGTGGCACTCTCAGATATGAAGAGCCTTTATGGGTTATTGATGGAGTTCCGCATGAGCACCTCGTGAAGGATCTTGATCCTGATACTATCGAAAGTATATTTATCATAAAGCAAGGAGAAGTTCTTTACGGATGTACGGGGGCAAGGGGACCTCGCCGTGCCGTTCGAGCCGCGCGGCCACGGCCTCGTCCTCGTCGCCCTCGGGCCGGACCC